>VFQT010000431.1_pt1 | contig 62442 bp, 57 predicted proteins | sample 3512381 | NCBI WGS metagenome assembly VFQT01 (sample SAMN10412376, study PRJNA504923) | tailings metagenome | isolation source: Relicate 2 Philex TSF3 active mining site | place: Philippines: Tuba, Benguet | collected 2017-08-29
GCTAGGCCACCGCGATGGGCCGTCTGGGATTCGAACCCAGGACCTTGGGATTAAAAGTCCCCTGCTCTGACCAGCTGAGCTAACGGCCCGGGCAAAGGGTATCGGTGCGGTGGTTGGCACGGCGCCGGTCGGTCCGGAGTGGTACGAAATGGGCATGACCTTCACCGCTCTCGCCGACAAGCAGGCCCGCGACTACATGGCACCGCTCACCGCGGTGGTGGGCCCCATGCACCACCTCACCGACGCCGCCAAGGTGATGATCGAGGAGCGTGCCGGGTCGGTGATCGTTCTGGATGCATCGCTGCCCGGGCCGGGCCTCCTCTCGGAGCGCGATCTTGCCGTGGCCATCGCATCCGGCGCCGACCCGGCCAAGGACCGGGTGGAGACCTGGATGCGTCACGACATCGCCAGCATCAGCCCCGACACCACGCTGGATGCCGCCGCGCGCACCATGCTGCGCCAGGGCGTGCGCCACTGCGTGGTGATCTTCGGGGGCGAGGCGGTGGGCGTGATCTCCTTGCGCTACCTGATCGGCCTCGTGCTCGGCGAGGACGCCCAGCTGCCCCCGCCGCCGGGCTTCGGCATCTAGGCGGGGCCCGTCCCCCCTCGGGCGGGGGTGAGCCACATCCGCGTGGCGGCCTGGAGCCGGCGCGTCGCATCCACCATCCCCGCGATGGCGTCCACCACGCCCTGGTCCTCGTCGTCGTGCGCCGTGACTGCGGGCGGCAGTGGCAACGCGGTCGCCGCCTCATTGCCGGTGCGGTCCCGGAGGGCCGTGGCCGTGGCGCGCAGCGAGGCCGACAGCGCCTCCACGGTGTGCTCGGTGCCGGGAACCACGCGTGCGCGGTCGGGCATGCGGGTGCCCAGGATGGCGGCGCGCTCCACCAGCGTGAAGGTGGCCACCTCCACGTCGCCCAGGGGCGAGCGGGCCAGCCGCCGCGACATCGACTCCAGCACCACGCCGTCGAACACCTGCAGGGCGTCATCGGCCGCGGCCATGGCGCGCCGGTGGACGGGGGCCAGGTCGGACATGGGGCGTCCTTCGCGGGCGGCGGCAAGGCCGGCGTCCAGGTCGTCGGCCACGGCATCCACCGCGCGCGCCAGGGCCCCGGGCAGGTCGGGCTGCTGGCGCGTGGGCAGCACCAGGAGCGCCAGGGCGAACCCGAGGCCGCAGCCGATGAGCGTGGCGACGAGCCGTTGCACCGCGATGTCAGGGCCCATGGGCGCGGCGGTGGATGCCACCAGCAGCACCAGGGGCGTGAACAGCGCCATGAACCAGGCGTAGTTGACGAACCGGATGAGCGCGGCCGTGGTGCCGATGGCCACCGCCGCGATGGCCACCAGCCAGGGGTCGCCCAGCAGCAGGATGAGGAGCGCGGCGATGAACCCGCCGATGGCGGTGCCGATGGCCCGCTGCGTGACCCGCTGCACCGACGCCCCGAGCGACGGCGCCAGCACGTCGACCAGCGTGATGGTGACCCAGGCGCCGTGCGTGGTGAGGTCGAACAGGCTGCCGTCGTAGGCGCCGATGATGGCCATGAGCCCCCCGGCGCCGATCCCGAGGCGCAGGCCGTGGCGAAAGCCCGGCGACCCCCAGCGCGCGGCCTGCCGGAGCGGTGCCAGGATCGCGCGCCGTTCGCGGGCCGGGATGGGCGGTGTGCCGGGATCGTCGGCATCCAGCGCCGCCAGCCCGTTGGCAAGGCGCGATGCGATGCGGGCGGCCATGCGTGCCTCGGCGGGCGGCAGGGACCGGGCTGCGGCGTCTATGGCCGCCGCCATTGCGCCGGGGTCGGGTACCTCTCGATGCCACACCGCGCAGCGCCCGACCGCGGCGGCGAACCGGCCGGCCTCGTCCAGCACCGGCTGCGCGCCGGAATCCGACGCCCCCAGCGCCACGATGGACACCATGGCGGCCTCGGCGTCCCGGGTGGAGGCCCACAACTGGCGGCGCCTTCGCTGCCAGCGCGCCGTGCGTCCGGGCATGGCGATGAGATTGGCCCGGGTGGCCTCCAGTGCCGACAGGGCCATGACGTGCCTGCGGGGATCCCGCGGGTCGCGCGCCAGCAGCGCGACGGCCTTCCATCCCTCGGCCACGTGGATCTCGCCGGGCGCGAACGGCGCGAACGGCAGCAGGAGCACCGATGCCAGCGCCACCCACAGGGCGCCTGAGGCCGCGGCGGCCGCCGCGGTCCATACCTCGGGCTGCGGCGCGGTGCCCTGCACCACCACGAAAAGGAAGAGGGGGAAGGGGCCCGCGACCGCTGCTCGCGACGTGGACCCCACCAGGATCCCCGACGCCAGGCCGATGAGGAGCCCCACCACCCCCGCCTGCCACACCGTGCCGGCCACCAGCGCCGCCAGCGCCGCCACCGCCGCGTTGACCGGCACCATGACCAGGTACACCACCGCGTGGGCGCGATAGCCCCCCACCGGCTCGATGAGGGCGGTGAAGAACGCCGCCAGCGCCGCGATCATCCCCAGCACGGGACGGTCGATGGCGAAGCCCACGAACAGCGGACCACCCAGCGCCAGGGCCATTCGCACGGCTGCGCGCGGGGCCGGTCGACCCGTGCCCGGCGCCGCCAGTCGAAGGGCCATCCATGCCGCACCGCCCCGCGCGGGGGCGGTGGCGATCACGTGGCGGCCTCCGCGCGCGGGCCGGGCAACAGGCGATGCCACCATCGCCGGCCCGATGGCACCTGCTGGGTGCGCCACGTGCGGGCCTCATCCGCCAGGCGGGTGATGGACAGCGCGATGGTGTCGAGCATGTCCACGGTGCTGGCCAGCCCGCGCACCACGGCACCGCCCTGCTCCATCCGCTGCACGGCGTGGTGCGCAGGGTCGAGGACGGCCGGCAGGTGGTCCAGCGAGGGCGGCGCCGTGCCCTGGTCGAGGGCGTCAGCAACCTCGCGCAGTGCGCTGGTCATGGCCCCGCGGACCCGCGGCATGCCGGGCACGGCCACGCCGTCCAGCGGGATCCTGCCTCCCAGCGTGCCGATGTCGCGCACCAGCTGCATGGAGGTTGCCTCGATGGCCGCCAGGGCATCGGGGCGGCTGAAGGAGTCGATCGACTCCGCCATGCGCGCCTGCAGCACGCGCGCGGCGTCGTCCATGCGCAGCACGGCGCGGTTGTGCAGCTCGGTCATGCGCGCGCGCGACCCCCCGGAATCGGCCACGTGCGTGACCGCGTCGAGGTCGTCCGCCGCCGCCCGCAGGGCGCTTGCCAGCGCGCCCGGCAGTTGCTCGCCGCTGCGGGTGGGCCAGGCGACCGTGGCCAGCAGCACCCCGGCCACGCATGCCACGCCGGTGGCGATGAGCCGCTCCGACGCGATGGCGGCGTCGACCCCGATGCCGAATGCCGACAGCAGCAGCGACAGTGGCGTGAACAGCAGCACGAACCACATGTAGTTGACCGGTGCCAGCCAGCCGGCGATCGCCCCCAGGCCCACGATGGCCACTGCCAGCACCCAGGGCGAGCCCGAGAAGGCGGCCAGCAGCCCCATGGCCAGCACGGCACCGAGTGCGGTGCCGATTGCGCGCTGGCCGGCCACCTGCACCGAGTCGCCCAGGGTGGGGCGCAGTACCCCCACCAGCGCGATGGATACCCACTGGCCGTGCGTGATGCCGATGACAGGCGTGCCGGCGAGCGCCGTGAAGGCGCCCACCGAGATGCCGGTGGCCACGCCCAGGCGCAGACCGTGGCGCATGCCCGTGGACCGCCAGTCCAGCGCCTCGCGCAGGCTGGGGCCGCGCGCGTGCCGCGGCGGCGCCGGCGCGCGAAGCCGCGGCGGCGGGCTGGCCGTGAGCGCGCCCACGGCGTCCTCCACGCGACGGCGTAGCCGAAGGGCCGACCTCATGCGGCCGGTGGCCACCAGGGCGTCGTGCAGGTCGGTACCCGTGAGGCCATCCGGGTCGGGCGCCAGGGCCCGGATGCGCTCCACCGCCCGGTCCAGCGCCGCGGTATCCACCTGGTGACGGGGGTCGATGCACAGCGTGGCCACGCCGCGCGCGCAGTCGCGTACCTGCGCGAGCACGTCGTCCATCGCCCGTTGCACCGCGGGCAGGGCTCCCTCGCGGCGCCGCTCGTCCTCCACCGTGCCGATGAGCGACGTGGCGCGCTGGCCGGCCTGGATGGTGGCCCAGAGGCGCGCCGACTCGCGTGACCATCCCTGCCGGCGGCTGCGCACCGACGACACCGTGTCGCGCGCCGACTGCAGCGACTGCACCGCGACCTCGCGCAGGCGATCGTCGTCGGGCCGTGCGGCCTGGTCGGCGATGGCCATCCAGGCGTTGGCGACCGCAAGTTCCGCCGGGGCGTAGGGCGCCACCGGCCAGGGGAGGACCGCGATGATGGCCACCCATGCGCTGCCGGCCGCAACGGCCAGCACCGATGGCCAGAACGCGGGGGAAGGCATGAACGCCTGCGCCATGATGAACAGGATGAGCCCCGCGGGCGCCGCGGCGGCGGGCACCGCACCCCATGCGGTGGCCACCCCCGCGCCGATGCCCAGCGCCAGCATCACGAGCCCGGCCGTGACCGCATGGCCCGCGCACGCCAGCGCGAGCATGGTCACCACCATGTTCACGGCGGCCATTGCGGCGTACACGCGCAGGTGGCGCCCGTAGCCACCGCCCGGGTCCACCATGGCGGTGAACAGCGCGGCGCCCGTGGCCAGGATGGCCAGGTCGCGGCGGTCGATGGCCAGGCCCACCGCCAGGGGCCCGGCAAGTGCCACTGCCACGCGCAGCCCGCCGAGCGGCGACAGGCGTCCCACGCCCGGGCCCACCAGGCGCCGGGCGATGCCCGAGAGGTGTCGCACGCCGTCCACGTCCGTAAGTCTCGCGGGTAGGGTTGCGCCATGGCCCTCCTGAGCGACGACGACATCACCACGGCCCTGGCCCTGCTGCCCGGCTGGGGTCTCGAGCAGGGCATGCTGGTGAAGGCGTATGTCTTCCCCGATGGCTTCATGCCTGCCATCGGTTTCGTGGATCGCGTGGCCGTGGCCGCCGAGGCCGCCGACCACCACCCCGACATCGACATCCGCTGGAACACCGTGACCCTGCGCCTGGTCACCCACGACCAGGGGGGCATCACCGACAAGGACACGGCGCTGGCCGCCGAGTGCGACCGGCTGGCGGCGGGATGACGCCGGACGCCGCCGCCATGCTCCGGCGGGCGGCCTTCCGGATGGATCCGGAGCGCGCGCACGAGGCCGCCCTGCGTGCCCTGCAGGCCGGTGGCCCCGTGCTGGCCGCGGGCGCGGGGTGGATGACCCGGCGCGATGCCACGGTGGGGCAGAACCTGATGGGCCTGGAGTTCCCCTCGCCGGTGGGCCTGGCCGCCGGCTACGACAAGTACGGGCGCGCGGTGCGCGCGTGGGGCCGACTGGGGTTCGGCTTCGCCGAGATCGGCACGGTCACGGCGCGCGCGCAGCCGGGCAACCCCAAGCCGCGCCTGTTCCGGCTTCCGGACGACGAGGCCATCGTCAACCGCATGGGGTTCAACAACGACGGCGCGGCCGTCACCGCGCGGCGCATCGCCGATGCCCGGCGGGGGCCCGGGGCGGGCATCCCCATCGCCGTGAACATCGGCAAGTCCAAGGTGACGCCGCTGGAGCGGGCGGCCGAGGACCACCTGGCGTCGTTCCGCCTGCTGCGCGGCGTGGCCGACATGGTGGTGGTGAACGTGTCGTCGCCCAACACCCCGGGCCTTCGCGAGTTGCAGGATCGCGACCACCTCACCGCCATCCTGGGCGCGCTGCGCGATGAGGATGCCTCCATGCGGCGCTACGACGACCGCGCGCCGATGCCCTTCCTGGTGAAGCTGGCCCCCGACCTGCCGGATGCACAGATCGAGGATGCCGTGGACCTGGCGGGCGAGCTGGGACTGGCCGGGGTGGTGCTCACCAACACCACCATCTCGCGCGAGGGGCTCCGCAATCCCCATGCCCCGGCGGCGTCGGAGCAGGGCGGGCTGTCGGGGCCACCGGTGCGCGAGCGCGCCGCGGCCGCCGTGCGGGTGGCCGCCCGCCGCGCCGCGGGTCAACTGGTGATCATCGGCGTGGGCGGCATCATGGACGCCGACGACGCCTGGGACCGCATGGCGGGCGGGGCGTCGCTGGTGGAGGTGTGGACCGGCCTGGTGTACCGCGGTCCATCGATTGCCCGTGACATCACCCAGGGCCTCATGCAGCGCATGCGCGACGAGGGCGTGTCGCATATCTCGGAGATCATCGGCAGCGCGCTGGACGGCTGATGGGCATCATCGAGCAGCTGGCCATCATCCTCGTGGCGGTGGCGGCCATGTCGCTGCTCAGCGAGCGCCTGCGCATCTCGGCCATCCCCATGTTCATGGTGGCCGGCATCATCTTGGGCCCCTTCGAGCCGTTCCCGGCGGTGATCGAGCTGGGCGAGCCGTTGGCGTTGCTTGCCGAGCTCGGGGTGATCCTGCTGCTGTTCTACCTGGGGCTGGAGTTCAGCCTGGAGCGCCTGCTGCAGGCGCGCAAGCTGGTGATGACCGGCGGTGCGGTGGACCTGGTCATCAACGCGGGGCTCGGGTTGCTGCTGGGCTGGTTCCTGCTGGGGCCCGGCCCCGAGATGGTCCTGCTCGCCGGGATCATCTACATCTCGAGCAGCGGGGTGATCACCCAGGCGCTGTTCGACTTCAAGCGCCTGGGTGACGACGAGACCGACCTGGTGCTGGGCACCCTGGTGTTCGAGGACCTTGCCGTGGCGCTGTTCCTGGGCATCGCGTCCGGCCTGGCGGTGGGCACCGCCGTGGATGGCGTGAGCCTCACGGTGCGCGGCCTGGTGGTGGTGGCCTTCGTGGGCGCGTTCCTGGTGGCCAGCCACTTCCTGCCCCGCTACATCGATCGCATAAGCCCGTTCATCGAGCGGGAGCGCCTGGTGCTGGTGGCCCTCGCGGTGGTCATCGGGTCCGCCGCGCTCGCCGAGTGGGCCGGGCTGTCGGCCCCCGTGGGCGCGCTGCTGGCGGGCATCCTGCTGTCGGAGACCGAGGCCCGCGACCGCATCGAGCGCCACCTGTTCGGGCTGCGCGACTTCGCCGCCGCCATCTTCTTCTTCACCTTCGGCCTGCAGATCGACCTGGGCGCGCTCGGGTCGGTGTGGGACTGGGTGCTGCTGGGCGTGCTGGTGGCGGTGGCGGGCAAGCTGGCGGCGGGCATGATCGCCGGCCGGCTCACCGGGTTCACGCGCCGGCAGTCGTTCACCGTGGGCACCAGCCTCATCGCGCGCGGGGAGTTCACGCTGATCCTCGCGCAGCTGGCCGCGCTGGGCACGGCCCTGTCGCTTGACTTCCGGGAGAAAATAGTGTCCTTCGCCGGATTGCTGGTGCTGGTCACCGCGGCCATCGGGGTGATACTTATGCGTGAGTCCCGCACTCTGGGACGCGCAATTTTCGGCTCCACCAGGAGGCAGCAGTCGTGATCGAGGTGCGCGAGACCCGCCTGCCGGGCGTGGGCAAGAAGTTCACCATGCGTACCCAGCGCGGTGAGGACGTATGCGCCGTGGTGCACATCGACGGCCGCCGCGAGCTGTACCACCGTCCCGATCCCGACGAGGATGCCGACGCGGTGATCGTGCTCACCGACGAGGAGGCCCACGAGCTGGGGTCCATCCTGGGCGGCGTGGTGTACAAGCCGGAGCTGCTGGAGCACCTGGACGTGGCGCTGAGCGACCTGGCCATCGAGTGGATCGACGTGCCGGCCGACAGCCCCATCGTGGGGCTCACCGTGGCCACCTGCCGCATCCGCTCCACCACCGGTGGCACCATCATCGCCATCATCCGCCCGCAGGGCGCGCTGTCCATGCCGCACCCCGACGAGGTCATCCAGGCCAACGACACGCTGGTGGTGGTGACCAGCCCCGAGACCTTCGCCGCGCTGCAGCGCCTGGTGGCAGAGGGCCCCGCGCCGGACGCGTCCTGAGCCCCACCCCGGGGCTCTCCCGCATATGAAGGATCCCGGCCGCCGCACCGTCTGGCAGGTCCTCCGGGGCCAGGGCACGCCGTCGCTGCGCGGGCTGCTCACGCGCGCGGTGGTGGGGGTGGGCCTGGTGCTGGCCGTGCTCACGGGGCTTGCCATATGGGGCATCTACGAGGCCACCTCGTCATACCGCGACGACCAGCAGGTGGCCGTGCAGCGGGCCCGGGCATCGGAGGTGATCCTGGCCGACCTCCTCAACGCGGAGACCGGCGTGAGCGGCTACACGCTCACCGGGGGCACGTCGTACCTCGTGCCCTACGTGCGGGCGGAGGACACCTACCCGCGCAACATGCGCCGCCTGCGTTCGCTGGTGGCGGGAAATGCCGTGCTGGTCCCTGCCGTGGATGCGTTCGACGAGGCCGCGCGGGAATGGTTCCGCGAGGCCCGGGCGCTGGTGGACCTGCGACGCGAGGGCAACGTAGGCGAGGCGGTGGCACGCATTGGCGAGGGCGGCGACAAGGCCCGGCTCGACGACCTGCGCCAGGAGCACGCCGACCTGCGGGAACTCGTGCAGCAGGAACGCCAGCAGGCGCTGGAGCGCGCCGACCGCGGTCGGCTGCTCACCATCCTCGCGGTGGTGGGCGGGGCCCTCCTTGCCGTGCTCACGGTGTTGGTGGCCACCCGGTCGCTGTGGCGCCGGGTGGGGGCGCCCTTGGGATCGCTGGCACAGGGCGTGCGGCGCGTGGGCGCGGGCGACCAGGAGCAGTCGGTGCCGCGCCCGGAGCACGCCGCGCGCGAGGTGGTGCAATTGGTGGATGCATTCAACGTGATGCAGGGGCGCGTGGTGGACCAGCGCACCGAGGCCGAGGCGAGCGCCCGGCGCTCGGAGGCCGCGCGCGCAGAGCGCCTGCTGTGGCAGACCGTGGAGCAGGGCCTGCTGCCGGAATCACTGCCGGCACGGCCGGGCCTGCGCCTGGCCGCGCGCTACCTGCCGTCGAGCCCCGGCCTGGCGGTGGGCGGCGACTTCTACGATGCCCGCGTGCTGCGCGACGGCCGCCTGGCCGTGATGGTGGGTGATGTGGCCGGGCACGGGGCCGAGTCGGCGGCGCGTGCCGCCCGCATGCGGTTCGGATGGGGCGCGCTGGTGGAGGTGGACCCCGACCCGCGACGGGTGCTGGAGATCATGAACACCCACATCGCCGAGCCGCACGAGCGCGACCAGGGCGTGTACGCCACCATGTGCCACTGCATCATCTCGCCGGACGGCACCGCCGAGTTCGCGCTGGCGGGGCACCCCCGTCCGCTGCTGGTGGCGGGCGGCGACGCCGGGCTGGTGGAGGTGGATGCCCGCGGCCCCATCCTGGGGCTGCTGGACCAGGTGGACTGGCCGGTCACCCGCATCACCATCCCTCGCGGGGGCCTGTTCGTGATCTACACCGACGGGCTGGTGGAGGCCCGTCGCGGTGACGAGATATTCGGCGCCTCGCGCGCCGCGGATGCCCTGCAGGCCACGCGCGGGGCCAGCCTGGAGGAGCGCCTTGCGTACCTCACCGAGGCCGCGCAGCGCTACGACGAGGGCAACCTGCGCGACGACGTGGCCGTGCTGGCCGTGCAGGTGGTGGGGGCCTAGCCCACCCGGCCGGTGATGTAGGCCTCGGTGCGCGGGTCCTTGGGGGCCGAGAAGATCTGCCGGGCGGTGCCCACCTCGGCCAGCACGCCGGTGCGCTCGCCCTCCTCGGTGCCCTCCACGGTCATGAACGCCACCTGGTCCGAGATGCGCGCGGCCTGCTGCATGTTGTGGGTGACCACCACCAGGGTGTAGCGCTCGGCCAGCTTCTTCATGAGGTCCTCGATGGCCAGCGTGGCGATGGGGTCCAGCGCCGAGCAGGGCTCGTCCATGAGGATGACCTCGGGCTCCACGGCGATGGCCCGCGCGATGCACAGGCGCTGCTGCTGGCCGCCCGACAGCGAGAAGGCCTCGGCCTTGAGGCGGTCCTTCACCTCGTCCCACAGCGCGGCGTCGCGCAGGGCCTGCTCCACGCGCTCGGCGGTGGGCTTGAGGCCGTTGACCTTCATCCCGAACTCGATGTTGTCCTTGATGGACTTGGGGAAGGGGTTGGGCTTCTGGAACACCATGCCGATGCGGCCACGCAGGTCCACCGGGTCCACGTCGGCCGACAGCAGGTCCTCGCCGCCGAACAGCACCTGGCCGGTCACCCGCGCGCCGGGCACCAGGTCGTTCATGCGGTTGAGGCAGCGAAGCGCGGTGGACTTGCCGCAGCCCGACGGGCCGATGATGGCCGTGATGGCGTTCTGCGGGATGTCCATGCTCACCCCGCGCACGGCCTCATGGTTGCGATACCACACGCCCATGTCCTGGATCTGGAACACGGCGGGGCCGAGCGACGGCTGGTCGGAGGGCGCGGATGCGCGTCCCTCGGCCCCGGCGGGCGCCGCGGCGCCGGCGGAGAGGCTGATCTCGATGGGCGCGCCCTCTGAGGTCTTCTCGGGTTCCACGTTGGTGGTCATCTCTCCTACCAGCGCTTGCTGTATCGGTTGCGAAGGATAATGGCGACGAGGTTCATCACCAGCAGGGTTGCAAGGAGCACGATGATGCCCGCCGCGGCGATGGCCTGGAACGATGCCTGGGGCTGGTCGGTCCAGAAGTAGATCTGGAGCGGCATGGCGAACAGGGCCTCGTTGCCGGCGTCCAGCGGGTTGAGGCTGGGGACGGCCGTGCCGAACACGATCCCGCCCACCACGATGAGCGGGGCGGTCTCGCCGATTGCGCGCGACATGGCCAGGATCGTGCCGGTGAGGATGCCCGGCAGCGCGGCCGGGAACACCTGGCTGCGCACGGCCTGCCAGCGGGTGGCGCCCAGCGCCATGGCGCCCTGCTCGATTGACACCGGCACGGCCCGCAGGGCCTCGCGCGCGGCGATGATGATGATGGGCAGGATGAGCACGGCCAGCGTGAGGCCGCCCGCGAGCAGCGACTTGGAGATGCCGAGGATGCCCACGAAGATCGCCAGGCCCAGCAGGCCGTAGATGATCGACGGCACCGCGGCCAGGTTGGAGATGTTCACGTCCACCAGGTGCACCACGCCGGGCCGCACGCGCAGCCACCACAGGCGCACCCGCATCCAGGCGCGGCGGATGCCCGTGGCCCCGCCGTCCAGGCGCTCGCGCAGCTTGCGCTGGGCGCCGTCGGCGGACTGCGTGGCGAACTTCTCCAGGTACAGCGCGGCGGCCACCCCGATGGGCCACGCGAACGCGATGGTGATGATCATCAGCACCACCGAACCGCGCAGCGCCGAGTTGAACCCGGCCTTGGCGGGGTTGGCCGATGGCTTGTCGGTGAGGAATGCCCACGACAGCGACCCCGCGCCGCGCACCAGCACCGATGTGATGAGCCACACCAGCATGGCCAGCGTGATGGCCGTGAGGCCCATCACCAGCCACTTGAACAGCTGCTCCGACGGGCGCGACCGCTTGCGTGCCAGGGGGCGGATGCCCGCGGCCGCCGCGGGCGGTGGGGGCGGGGGAGTGCCCGGTGCGTCGAGGGTGCTCACTGGTACACCGTCCGGTACTTGCGCACGATGCGCACCGCGATGATGTTGATGGCCAGGGTCACCACGAACAGCAGCAGGCCCACGGCGAAGATGCTCTCGTACTGCAGGCTGCCGCGGGTGGCCTCTCCCTTGGACACCTGCACGATGTACGCGGTGATGGTCTGCATGCCCTCCAGCGGGTTCCAGCTGAGGTTGGGCACGGTGCCGGCGGCCAGGGTGACGGCCATGGTCTCGCCGATGGCGCGCGACAGCGCCAGCACGATGCTGGCCACGATGCCCGACAGCGCCGCGGGGATGACCACCTTCAGCGACACCACGCGCCGCGTGGCCCCCAGCCCGAATGCGCCCTCGCGCATGGCGTTGGGCACCGCGCGCATGCTGTCCTCCGACAGCGAGCTGATGAGTGGCGTGATGAGCAGGCCCACCACGATTCCGGCGGCCAGGGCGTTGTAGAGGCCAAGCCCGGGGATAAGGCCCCGGAGCGCCGGGGTGACGGCGTCCAGCGCGAAGAAGCCCAGCACGATGGTGGGCATGCCGGCCAGGATCTCCAGGATGGGCTTCACGATCCTGCGCAGCCGCTCCGGGGCGTACTCGCTCAGGTAGATGGCCGACCCCAGCCCCAGGGGCACGGCCACCAGCGCCGCGATCAGCGCGATCAGGATCGATGCGTTGAGCAGGGGCAGGACCCCGTACTTGCCCTCCACCGGGAACCACTCGGTGCCAGTGAAGAACTCGCCGATGGGCACGCTGGTGAAGAACATGGCGCCCTCCTCCACCAGCACCACCACGATCCCCACCGTGACGAGGATCGAGATGATGGCGGCGGCGGCGAGGGCCAGCACCACGGCCCGCTCGCCGAGCGACCCGCGAAGGCTCCTGCGCCTCCGCGGGTCGCCGGCCGGTGTTGCGTCAGTGCCCAGGGCTAGCTGCTGGTGCTCGTGCCGCCGGCGCTGATGGCCGCGTCGATCTTCTGGGCCGACTCATCCAGCGCCGACTGCGGGGCCGGGACGAACTGGGCGTCGGTGGCCAGCTGCGTGGCGTTGGCGACGTAGTCCTTCACGAACGCCTGCACCTCGGGGCGCTCGAGCGACTTCTTCGACACGTAGATGAAGAGCGGACGCGACAGCGGGTACTCACCGCTGGTGATGCTCTCGGTGGTGGGCTCCACGCAGCCATCGCCGTTGTCCAGCGCGAACGACTGCACCTTGTCGGTGTTCTCCTCGAAGTACGTGAACCCGAAGTAGCCCAGGCCGGCCTCGCCGTCGGTGACCGACCGCACGATCACGTTGTCGTCCTCAGACGCCGAGTAGTCCTGGCGGGGCTGGATGACCTCGCCGCTCGCGTCCTCGCCAAGGACCTCCTCGTTGAAGAAGTCGTAGGTGCCCGACTGCGAGCCCGGGCCCGACAGCGTGAGCGGCAGGTCCTTGAAGCCGCTGCCCACCTGGCTCCAGTTGTTCACCTTCGAGCCCGGCGACCAGATCTTCTTGAGCTGCGGGAAGGTAAGGCACACTGCGCCCACGTCCACGCCCGCCTTGGTGACCACGGTGATGCCGTCGGAGGCCACGCGGATCTCCTCGTACTCCACGCCGGCCTTCTTGCAGGCCTCCACCTCGTCGTCCTTGATGCCGCGTGAGGCGTCGGAGATGTCGGTCTCGCCCTTGCAGAACACCTCGAACCCGCCGCCGGTGCCCGAGGTACCCACGGTGATGTTCACGTCGGGGTTGTTGGCGTTGAACTGCTCGGCGGCTGCCGTGCTGAGCGGGGCCACGGTGGACGATCCGTCGATCGTGATCTTGCCGCTCAGGTTGGTGGCGCCAGAACCGCCGGCGGTGTCGGATGCGGAGTCGCTGCTCCCGCAGGCGGCGAGGGTGAGCGAGCCGCCGGCCACCGCGATGGCGGCGAGGGACGCATAGACACGACGTGACTTCATGTGGGTCTCCTTGTTGTTACACCCGTGCAACGCGGTGAGCGTAGGCGGGGTGATGTGAACCGCTTGTGAAAATCGCGTGACGGGGGGTGGCTAGGCACGGTGACGGCGCAGGGGGAAGGCCTTTGGCACCGCCTGGAGCCGGTAGCCCTGCTTGTGCTCGGTCTGGATGTAGGTGTACTGGCCGCCTGATTCGTCCACCTTGCGGCGCAGGCGGCGCACCAGCACGTCCACGGAGCGGTCGCCACGCTGGCGCTCGCCGCCCCACACCCGCCGGAAGATCTCGTCGCGGCTGAGGGTGCGGCCCTTCTCCTCCACCAGGATCCAGAGCAGCTTGGTCTCCAGCGGCGTGAGGGGCGCCACCTCCCCGGCCACGCGCACCTCCAGCCGGGTGCGGTCCACCTCCAGGTCGCCCAGGGACACCTCGGCTCCGTCGCCCCCGTCATCTCCCACGCGCACCTCGGCCCGGCGGAACAGGGCCTCGAGGCGGGCGATCAGCTCCTTGGCGGAGAACGGCTTGCGCAGCAGGTCGTCGGCGCCCAGGCGCAGGGCCTCGAGGCGGTCCTTCTCCTCCTGCCGGGCGGTCATCACCACGATGGGCAGGTCGGGGGCCCAGCGCCGCACGTCCTGGATGATGCTCAGGCCATCCACGTGCGGAAGCATGAGATCCAGCACCAGGGCGTCGGGCTGCCAGGCCTTAAGCGCCGTCAGCGCGGCCAGGCCGTCCTTGCTGATGCTGGCGCGGTACCCGGCCTTGGTCAGGTGGTACGCGGTGGCGCGGGCGGTGCTCTCGTCATCCTCGACGATGAGGATGGTCCGCCTCTCGACGGCGTCGTCGTCCGGGAGCGGTGCGCTGTCGAACATCGGCGCCCAATGTACGAATGGCGCGCCCGCACATCGTGACCATCCCGTGAACAGAGCGTGAACCCCGGATAACGCCCCTGTCCGGAGGTTTCACGGCCTTTTCACATCAGCGCTGTAACAGGTCACAGGTTCTTCACAGGAGTTCCCGCAGGCTCCCCGTCACTCGCGGGAAGCCCGTGCAATCCCGGTGCCGCCGGCGAGGCCAGTGATCAACCTCATGGTCGAATACAGGAGACACCTGAAAGTGAATCGCACTCTTCGCATCGCGGCCGCTGCCGCAGTGGGTGCCGGAACCCTGGTGGGCGCCGCGTCCGCCATGGGCGCCGCCACCGGCTCGGGCGCCACGTTCCCCGCCATCGTGTACCAGAAGTGGTGCGGCGACTCGGGGACGTGCTCGTACACCCCCAAGGGCTCCAGCGGTGGAATCCGTGACCTCACGAACAAGACCGTGGCATGGGCGGGCTCCGACGCCGTGCTGACCGACTCGCAGCTCGCGGCCATCGGCGGCACCGTGAAGTACTTCCCCACGCTCCTCGGCGCCATCTCGGTGCCGGTGAACATCCCGGGCGTGGTGGGCAACAAGATGAAGCTCGACGGCAAGACCCTGGGTGACATCTGGTCGGCCACCATCACCACCTGGAACGCCCCGCAGATCAAGAAGCTCAACCCCAAGCTCGCGCTTCCGGCCGCTCCCATCACGCTGTGCGTGCGCTCTGACGGATCGGGGACGTCCTACGGGTTCAGCAACTACCTCAGCAAGGTGAGCACGTCGTACCGGAGCAAGATCGGTTACGGCTCCCAGACTCCCGCGTGGCAGGGCACCGTGTCGAAGGGCCCGGGCAACCCCGGCGTGGCGAACTGCGTGAAGAACACGCCCAATTCGATCGGCTACGTCGACCTGGGTGACTCCATCCGCGCCGGCCTTACCAGCAACGTGACGGCCATCGGCAAGAGCGAGATCGTGAAGAAGAAGGTGAAGGGCAAGACCAAGACCGTCCGCGAGACCGTCTACCTCCTTCCCTCGCCCAAGACCATCTCGGCCGCAGGCGACGTGAAGTCGATCAAGCCGTCGCTCGACATCGACTTCTCGGCCAGCTCCGCTCCGGGCGCGTACCCGATCACCATCACCACCTGGGTGCTGGCCGTTCCCGGCCGTCCCCAGAACGGCGAGGTGAAGACGGTGCTGAACTACTTCTACGGCAAGGGTGCCCAGAGCCAGCTGGTGGGCCTGGGCTTCGCACCGCTGCCCGAGAAGCTGCGGGCGTACGCCGCGAAGGCCGCGTCGCAGCTGTCCTAAGCGGCAGTCCTGATTCAACGCAGTAACCGTGGCGGCCGTCGCGGGGCGTTTGCTCCCGGCGGCCGCCACTGTTGTTCCTCGCTCTAGTCCAACCCTTCCACCGAGGGCCTGACGACTCCGTGACGCCTCCGCCTCCGCCTCCGCCTCCGCCGAGCACCACCCTTCCCGACCCCGGTGGTCCCGCGGCGTACGCCCGCTTGGTGCGCCCCCGCGGGAGCGTCGCCGCAGACCGCTCTTACCTGATACTCGCCTCGTTCGCCGCCCTGATTGCCGTGCTGGCCGTGGGCTACCTGCTGTGGAAGACGATCGAGCAGACGGGCGATGCGTGGTCCACCTTCGGGGTGATCGGCTTCCTCACGGGGACCGAGTGGGTACCCACGCCCGCCACAGGCGATGCGCTGTTCGGCGCCCTGCCATTCATCTATGGAACGCTGCTCACGTCGCTGATCGCACTCCTCCTGGCCGTGCCGGCGTCCATCGGCATCGCCCTGGCCACGACCGTCTTCCTGCCGCGGCGCTGGCGCGGACCCGTCGGTGGGTTCATCAACCTCTTGGCCGCTGTCCCATCTGTGATCTTCGGCCTGTGGGGCATCACGGTCCTGGTGCCGTTCTTGCGCCCTGCCCTCGAGTGGATCGCCAATACCTTCGGCGGCGTGAGCCTCTTCGGCTGGCGGTTGTTCGAGGGCCCGGTGACCGCCGGCTCCTTCCTGGTCGCGGGCCTGGTGCTGGGCATCATGGTGCTGCCCGTGGTCACGGCCATCACCCGCGAGGTATTGCTCACGGTGCCGCGGGAGCAGCAGGAGGCGGCTTACGCGCTTGGCGCGACCCGCTGGGAGATGGTGAAGAGCTCCATGCTGCCATGGGCTCGCTCCGGCATTGTGGGGGCGTCCGCGCTCGGCCTGGGCCGTGCGGTGGGCGAGACCATCGCCATCGCCATGCTGCTCGGCAACTCACCCAACATCTTCTCGTCCCTGCTCGGCCCCGGATCAACCCTCGCGAGCGTGATCGCCCTCGAGACCAATGAGGCCGACGGTCTGCAGTTGTCGTCGTTGACCGCCCTTGCGGTGGTGCTGTTCGTCATCGCATTCCTCATCAATGCCGGCGCGCGCCTTCTGGTGTCACGTGGCGGCGCCAAGAAAAATGGTGGCGTCCTGCGGCGGGCCTTCGGGCGGCGCGGCCGCACGGCTGATCCCGACGCGAGGGCAGGCACGGGCACCGATGACCGGTCGGCAGACTCCTGGGCGCCCACGCGCAGCGAGCCGCTGCCCATCACGGGTGCCCATGCGGTGTCCACGTCGCGCAAAGTGCGATCCCGCATCGCAGAGGGGTTTATCTGGTTCAGCCTTGCCATCGGCGTCGTGCCGCTGGTGCTGGTGATGTGGGAGATGCTCTACAAGGGACTGCCCGCCATCACGCCGAGCTTCTTCACCTCGCTCCCGCCGCTCGATCCCAGCAGCTACGACGGCGGCATCTCCAATGCGCTCGTGGGGACGCTCATCCTCATGGGCATCGCCACCGTCATCGCGGCGCCGCTCGGCGTGCTGACCGCCCTGTTCATATCGGACGTCACCCGGCAGACGGGCTGGCAGGCACGACTCGCCCGGGCCATCGGTTTCTTCGTGGACGTGCTGCTGGGCATCCCGTCAATCGTGGTGGGCCTCATCGTGTACCTGGGCATCGTGGTGGTCCAGCAGCAGTTCTCGGCGCTGGCGGGCGGGATCGCCTTGGCGATCATCATGTTCCCCATCGTGGTGCGGTCGGCCGACGAGATGCTGCGGCTGGTGCCGCCGGGGCAGAAGGAGGCCGCGCAGGCGTTGGGCGCACCCAAGTGGCGTGTCACATGGTCCATCGTGCTGCCCTCGGCCGGGCCCGGCATCCTTACCGGGATACTCCTTGGGCTGGCGCGCGCAAGCGGTGAGACCGCGCCCCTCCTGTTTACCTCGCTGGGCAACCAGTTCTTCTCCACCAACCTCAACGAACCGATCGCCGCCATCCCGCAGCTGATCTACCAGAACACCATCCAGGTGCAGACGCCGGCATCGCTGCAACTCGCATGGGGCGCCGCGCTGGTGCTGGTGGCGATCATCCTGGTGCTCAACCTGGCCGCCGCGCTGATATCGCGGCGTGCCCGTCCCGCGGAGGGCTGATGAACGACGACGCGACAACGGTGGACGACGCTCCCGAGGCAGCGCCGGGCACGCAGCCTGCGGCCGCGGACCCCACGCCGGAGGCAGTTCCGGCACCACCGGTGGCTGATGCCGCCCCGCCGCGCATCGAAGCCGCCCCGGCGGGTGACATGCGCAGCACGGGCCCCATGCCCATGTACACCCGTGACCTGAGCGCGTACTTCGGCAGCCACAAGGCCGTCGAGGACGTCACGCTCGACTTCCCGCGCAACACCGTGACCGCCCTCATCGGGCCGTCGGGGTGCGGAAAGTCCACGTACATCCGGTGCCTCAACCGCATGCACGAGATGATCCCCAACGCCCGGTGCACGGGATCGGTGTACCTGCGCGATACCGACATCTACGGCCGGGAGGCCGATCCCGTCGCGGTGCGTCGCGCCGTGGGAATGGTGTTCCAGCGTCCCAACCCATTCCCCACCAAGTCGATCGCCGACAACATCCTGGCCGGTCCCAAGTTCACGCGTACGAAGCTGAACAAGGCCGAAAGACGGGACCTTGTGGAGCGCACCCTGCGCGGCGCCGGACTGTGGGACGAGGTGAAGAACCGCCTCGACGCCCAGGCCGGCGGCCTGTCGGGTGGCCAGCAGCAGCGCCTGTGCATTGCCCGCGCGCTGGCCGAGGAGCCGGACGTGCTGCTGATGGACGAGCCGTGTTCGGCGCTCGACCCCCAGAGCACCTTGCGAATCGAGGACCTGATCCGCGACATCAAGGACCGGGTCACCATCGTGATCGTCACGCACAACATGCAGCAGGCGGCGCGCGTGTCGGACTACACGGCGTTCATCACCATCGAGAACGAGGGCGAGCCGGGCAGGCTCATCGAGACCGGGCCCACCAAGGACGTGTTCGGCAACCCGCAGCACGAGCGCACCGAGGCGTATGTGTCGGGCCGCTTCGGGTAGCGACGGTTCCCGCTAGCGCTCGAGCGCCTCTTCGTCCTCCTCGGCCTCGCGGCGCAGCTGCTTGAAGCTGACGCCCTCGAAGAGGAGGAAGATGAACCCCACCACCACGCCCACGGCCATCTCGGTGGCCTGCAGCACGATGGAGAAGGCCAGGGCGTCGGCGGCGCCCACGCCGTACGAGGCGGTGAGGGGCACCACGGCCGCGGCCTGGAACACCACGAGGTTGCCCGGGAGGATGGGGAACGACTGGGCGAGCGTGATGGTGACCAGCAGCAGGCCGGCGCCTCCCCACCCAACGTAGCCCAGGCCGAACGCACCCAGGGTGGCGTAGATGCCGGCCCACTGGGCCAGCCAATTGCCCAGGCTGGGGATCGCCACGCGGGCCATCTGGTTGGGGTCGCGCAGGCTGGTGTGGCTCTCCTGCACCGCGCCCCACAGGCGCTGGAACGCCCGGGTGACACGGCGCCAGATTGATCCCGTGGACAGCCACGGCGGCACCTGGCGGTTGGGGTTCTGCAGCAGGGCCACCACCACGATGACCAGGCAGATCACGCCCAGCACGGCGGTGATCACCCATGCGTAGGTGGGCAGCGGCAGGAACAGGCCGATCACCACGACCAGCGCCACCCACGCGATGGTGGTGATGATGTTCTCCACCACCACTGTGCCAAGCAGCACGGTGGTGGAGAGGTCCTCGCCGCGCTTGAGCAGGCGGCGCTTGGCCAGCAGCACCTTGGCGATCTCGCCCACGCGCGCGGCGAGGATGGTGTTGAACAGGAACCCCACCATGAGGGGGCTCAGCAGGTCGATGTAGCGCGTCTTGTGCTTGAGGCCCGGCAGGCCGTCCACCACGCCCTTCCATGCCATGCCCTTCAGCAGCACCGACAGGAAGTTGGCCAGCACCGCCACCACGAGCAGCCACAGGTTGTCCACCCGGAAGGCCGAGATGACCGCGGGCCAGTCCACGCGCCACACCACCAGCGCGATGACCACGGCGATGAACGCGATGCGCAGCGCCTGCCATGCCCAGCGCGGGATGGCGCGGCGCTTGGGGACCTGCTCCTCGCTCACGCCAGCAGCTCGTCCAGCGTCACCAACTCCAGGCCCTTGGCCCGGGCGGCGGCGCAGATGTCGGGGATGGCGGCCGCCGTGTGCAGGCGGGGGCGCTCCGGGTCCCAGCCATCGGCGTCGTGCAGCAGCAGGATGCAGCCGGGGGAGAGGGCCCGGGCCGACCTCTGGGCCACCACCTCGGGGCCGGGGTCGGCCGAGTCGAACACGCCCTTGGTCCATCCGGCCATCGCGTAGCCCGCGGACCTCACGGCGGCCCATGTGGCGGGACCCCGGAACCCATGGGGCGCGCGGAACACCGGGGTCATGGCACCCGGGCCGGCCGCGTGCTCCACGGCCTCCTCGGTGCGGCGGATCTGGTCGCGCACGTGCCCGGGCCCGCGCAGCACCAGGATCCCGTGGTCGTACCCATGGCTCGCCACCTGGTGGCCCTCGTCGCGCATGCGTCGCACCATGTCGGGGTGGCGCCGGGCCTGGCGGCCCAGGACGAAGAAGGTGGCCTTCACGCCCTCCTTCGCCAGGGCGTCGAGGATGGCCGGGGTGGACGGGCCGGGGCCGTCGTCGAAGGTCAGCGCCGCGCGGGGCACCGACCGCGGGCCGCGCCGCAGCACGGGCCCGAACAGCGGGGAGCCGGGGCGGAACGCGGCCCACGCGCCCGCGGCGCCGGCGGCCACCATGGCCGCGGCCATGAGGGGCCGTCGGCGGGCCACCACGGCCACCGACAGCACCACGGCCTCGACGGCCACCACCCGCCGGATCGTGCGCGATTTGGTCATCGGCTCGGTCATCGCGGCATCCCTCCGAGGCTAGCAAGGGCCTCCGGAGAACCCCCTGCATGGCACCCCGCCGATGAGAGTGCCAGCGCCGTGGGGCCGGGTCTATACTCGGCGCGTAATCCGTCCCTGGAGTTCCCGTGCCTGTCTACGACTACCGCTGCGAGAAGGGCCACCGCTTCGAGGTGGTCCAGAGCATGTCCGACAAGCCCCTCAAGAAGTGCGAGGAGTGCGGCGCGCCCGCGCAGCGGGTGCTTCACGCCCCCGCCATCCACTTCAAGGGCAGTGGGTTCCACAACACCGACTACGGCACCAAGAGCCGGGCCAAGGAGCCCGCGGCCACCGGCCAGGGCGGCGGTACCGCGGCAGGCGGGGCGTCCAGCGGTTCGTCCGGGGGGTCCGACAGCGGCAGCAGCGGCAAGAGCGTGGGGCTCGACAAGGTCTAGGCCCCCGGGGGCTCAGCGGCCCACGAACTGGGCGATCTGCTGCTCCTCGAGGTCGGGCTCTCCCACCACGTAGCTCACCCCTCCCACGTTGCGGGCCATGCCGGCCAGCACGATCCGGTCCTTGGGATCCGACTGCAGGCGCCACTGCAGCCAGCCCATCTTCATCAGGTCCGACACCCCCATGTCGGTGCCGATGGACCGGATGGCGGCGGAACCGTTCCAGGGCGCGAAGGGCACCGATCCCACCGACGCCATCTTCCCCTTCAGGGCCGTGACGAACGCCTGCTGGCGCGCCGCGCGGTGGAAGTCGCTGTCGCACCCGCGCACGCGCACGAACTGGAGGGCGCGCTCGCCGTCCAGGTCCACCCGGCCACGGGGGAACGACACCGTGGTGCCGCCCGAGTACGAGCAGTTCTTCAGGGCGGTGGGGTTGTTCACCGTGACGCCGCCCAGTTCGTCCACCATGCGGCGCACGCCGTTGAAGCGCACCACCACGATGTGCTGGATGGGCAGGCCCGTGAGGTTGCGAACCGCGTTGATGATGCCCTTCTGGCCCGCGAAGAAGTAGGCGGAGTTGATCTTCTCTGTCCCCACGCCGGGCAGCTCCACCCGGAAGTCGCGCGGGATGGAGAGCCACTTCACCTTGCCGGCACCGGGGTCGGTGCGCATGACCATGATGGTGTCGGCGCGCGAGCGGGTCTCGCCGGGCCGGGCGTCGATCCCCACGATCAGGGTGTTCTGCGGCGCCGAGAGCAGCGGGCCCGCGGGTGACAGGGCCTTCTGGGCCGTGGGCGTGATGCGGGCGTTGGCCTCTGCCACCGCGCCCCGCACGCTCAGGAAGCCCAGCACCCCCCAGGTGATGAGCCCCACCGCCAGCAGCGACCCCACGCGCCACGCCCAGCCCCATGCGCCGATGTTGCGGAACGACCACCAATGGCGCTCGGGCCCGGGCGCCCAGGGGTCCACCTCGGGCGCGGGCGCGGGCCGCTCGGCAGCGCCCACGCCGTGGGTCAGCTGCTTGAGCCCGTCCAGGCCCTCGGACGACTTGTCGGATCCGCGCGCCTTGAAGCGCCGGTATGGCTTCCCCTGGGGAGGCATCGGAATCCGATGGTACCGTCGCCGACGGGTGTTCCCGGCCCCGGGGGTTGCATGGGCGTCATCGGCGTGGACGTGGGCGGAACCAAGATCGCGGCGGCCCTCCTGGGGCCCGATTACGGCATCCTGCAATCGGTCCGCATGCCCACGCCCCATGGGGGCACGTCGGTGGTCGACGCCGTTGTGCAGGTGGTGCAGTCGCTTGCCGACGATGCCACGGACCCGGTCACGGCGGTGGGGGTGGGGCTGCCGGCCACCATCGACGCGGCCACGGGCATCGTGGGCGCGTCCAATCACACGGGCATGGATGGCCTGCATGCGCGCGAGCTGCTGGAGGAGCGCCTTGCGTGGCCCGTGGCCGTGGACAACGACGGCAACCTGGCGGCGCTGGCCGAGCACCGGCTGGGGGCGGCGCGCGGGCACCGGGATGCCGTGCTGCTCACCATCGGCACCGGCATCGGCGGCGGGCTCATCGTGGGCGATCAGGTACTGCGCGGCGGCCACGGGCAGGGCGCGGAGCTCGGACATGTGGTGGTGAAGGGCGATGGTCCGCCGTGCCAGGGCAATTGCCCCAACCACGGATGCGTGGAGACCATGTGCAGCGGCACCTCGCTGGCGCGCGACCTGCGCGCGTTCGCGACGGCCAACCCCGGCACGGCGCTGGCGGCATTGGAGGCCGAGGGGCGCCTGGACAGTCGCACGGGGCTCGACCTGGCGCGCCAGGGCGACTCCGATGCCCTGGCCATCTTCCAGCAGGCCGGGCGGTGGCTCGGGGTGGCGGTGGCGTCGTTCACCAACATCTTCGACCCCGACGTGGTGGTGATCGGCGGCGGGGTGTCGGCGGCAGGCGAACTATTGCTGGGGCCCGCGCGCGACGAGTACCAGCGGCGCGCCCTGCCGCCCACGCGGCGCGCCCCGCTGGTGGCGGCGCAGATGGGCAACGACGCCGGCATGGTGGGCGCCGGCATCCTGGCGGCGGAGGCGACGGCCTGAGCGGGCGCCTGGTGGTGGTGGCCACTCCCATCGGCACGCTCGATGACCTCGCGCCGCGGGCGGCGCAGGCGCTGCGCGACGCCGACGTGGTGGCATGCGAGGACACCCGGCGCACTGCCGTGCTGCTGCGCCACGCGGGCTCGGATGCCCCCATGGTGCCCGCCCACCAGCACAACGAGGCCCGCCGCGCGGCCGATCTGGTGCGCCGCATGCAGGAGGGCGCCACGGTGGCGCTGGTGAGCGATGCCGGCATGCCGGGGGTCAGCGACCCGGGCGCGCGCGTGGTGGCCGCGGCCGTGGAGGCCGATGTGCCCGTCACCGTCATCCCCGGCGCGGGGGCGGTGGAGACGGCGCTTGTGGCGTCGGGGCTCGCGACGGGGACGGGCTACGCGTTCGCCGGCTTCGCGCCGCGCAAGGCCGGGGACATGCGCCGGTTCGTGGAGCACCTCGATGGCTGGGGCGAGCCGGTGGTGGTGTTCGAGAGCCCGCGCCGCGTGGGGGCGCTCATGGCGGCGCTCGCGGATCACGACCCCCACCGGCAGGTGGCGGTGTGCCGTGAGCTCACCAAGGTGCACGAGGAGGTCATCCGCGGCACGGCGGCCGGCCTGGCCGAGCGGTTGACCGCGCCGCTCAAGGGCGAGGTGGCGGTGGTCATCGCGCCCCCCGCGCAGGCGGTGGCGCCCGACGAGGATGCCCTGGCCGCGGTCATGGCCCCCATGCTGGAGGCCGGCATGAGCCCGGCACGGGCGGCCGACGTGGTGGCGGCGCTTGGCGCCGCCCCGCGCAACGCGGCCTATCGCGCGGCGCTGCGGGCGCGCTCCTCGGCGTAGGCCAGGGCCGCGGCCCGCACGTCGGGCGGCGCCAACTGCAGCGCGGCCAGCGCCTTGTCGCGCCGGTCCGTGCTGCCGGCAACCACGGCGCGCGCGAGCGCCTCACCCGGATGAAGGAGGGAGACGGCCCCTGCCGGTGCGACGACCGTGTCCGCATCCGCGGCCGTCAGCGTTCCGCCGGGCCCCGTCACCGTGAGGCCGCCGGACACGTCCACGCCCACTCCCGCGATCTCCCCCTGCGCGCGCAGCGACGACCATCCGCTGCCGTCGGCCCGGCGGGGCGGGGGAAGGCCCAGGGCGCGGGCGGCCCGATCGGCGTGCGCCGCGTCCACCTCCACGTCCACGTCGGACGGACGCACCGGGATACCGGCCAGCATCAGGGCCGCGCTGCCGGCCAGGCGCCAGGGCACGCCCGCGCTCTCCAGGCGCAGCTGGACCGCCCGCACCACCGCCAGCACCCGCGCGGGGGGTGGGGATGCCGTCGCTATGCTGCCTCCTCCGTGCCCGGCCGCTTCTTCATCACGACGCCGATCTACTACGTGAATGCGGACCCGCATGTGGGCCACGCGTACACCACGATCATGGCCGACGTCATCGCCCGGCACCACCGCCAGCGGGGCGAGGACGTGTTCTTCCTCACCGGCACCGACGAGCACGGCGCCAAGATCGCCCGCGCCGCCGAGGAGGCCGGCCGCACACCCAAGGAGCACGCGGATGACCTGTCCGGGCGCTTCCGCGAGATGGGCCGGGTGCTCGGTGCCAGCAACGACTTCTTCATCCGCACAACCGACCAGCAGCACATGGCGGCGGTGCAGGAGCTGATCGTTCGGATGCACGAGAAGGGCGACATCTACAAGGGCAGCTACGGCGGCTGGTACTGCACCTCGTGCGAGGCCTTCTACAACGAGGGCGACCTGGCCGAGGGCCGCACCTGCCCCATCCACCAGCGCGAGGTGGAGTGGATCGAGGAGGAGAACTGGTTCTTCCGCCTCTCGGCCTACCAGGACCGCCTGCTGGCGCACTACGACGCCGTGCCCGACTTCGTGCGCCCCCGGTCGCGCATGAACGAGGCGCGCAGCATGGTGGAGATGGGGCTCGACGACCTCTCCATGAGCCGTGCCCAGGTGGAGTGGGGGGTCACCGTGCCGTGGGACCCCGCGCACACGGTGTACGTGTGGGTGGACGCCCTGTTCAACTACTACACGGCCCTCACCTACGCGGGCGACGGCCTGGTGGACCGCCTGTGGCCGCCGTCGCTGCAGCTCATGGCCAAGGACATCCTCAAGTTCCATGCGGTCATCTGGCCGTCGCTCCTGATGAGCGCCGACCTGGCCCTGCCCGAGCACCTCTTCGTGCACGGGTACATCCTCAAGGGGGGCGAGCGGCTGTCGAAGACCACCGGCAACATCGTCGACCCGTTCCCCTACATCGAGCGCTACGGCCTGGACGCCCTGCGGTACTACCTGTGCCGCGAGATCCGCTTCGGCGATGACGGCACGTTCACCGACGAGGGCTTCCACCAGCGCTACACCAGCGAGCTGGCCAACGACTTCGGCAACCTGCTGTCGCGCACGACCAAGATGATCGAGCGCTACCGCGATGGCGCGGTGCCCGCGGACCCCGGCGGCGATGTCGACCTCGCGGCCGAGGCCATCGCCACCCGCGACGCCGTGCGCGCCAGGTTCGACCAGGACGACGTGACCGGCGCGGTGGAGGATGCCTGGGGCTGGGTGCGCCGCCTGAACCGCCTTGTGGAGGAGCGCGAGCCCTGGGTGCTGGCCAAGGACGACGCCCGGGCCGCCGAGCTGGACCAGGCGCTCTTCAGCCTGGCCAACGGCCTGCGCATCGCGGCCATCCTGCTGTGGCCCGTGCTGCCCGGATCGTGCGCGCAGGTGCTGTCGGCGCTGGGCGAGCCCGCGGACGCCGTGGCGCTGGACCTGGCCCGGTGGGATGCCTGCACGCCCGGCGCGCGGGTGACGCCCCCCGAGCCGCTCTTCCCGCGAATCGACGTGGATGAGGTGGCGACGTAGTCGACTCGCACTGCCACCTGCCGTCATGCGATGACCCCGTGCCCGACCTCATCGCGGCCGCGGCCGCGGCGGGGGTGGAGCGCATGGTCACCATCGGCTGCGGGCGCGAGCAGAGCGAGCAGGCCGTGGCGCTGGCCGAGCGGTACCCGCAGGTGTACGCGGCGGTGGGCGTGCACCCGGTGGATGCCGGCCGCGGCGGGTGGCGCCCCTCGGACCTGGACTGGATCCGCCACCTGGCGCAGCACGACAAGGTGGTGGCCATCGGCGAGGCGGGACTCGACTACTTCCACGATCGCGACACCCCCGACGACCAGCCGCGCGCATTCCGCGCGCAGGGAGAGCTGGCCGCCGAGATGGACATGCCGCTGGTCATCCACACGCGCGACGCCGCCGACGACACCATGGCCATCCTGCGCGACCTCGGACTGCGCGACGTGGTGCTGCACTGCTTCTCCATCCCCCAGTACCTCGACGAGGCCCTCGAGCGCGGCTGGACCATCAGCCTGGCCGGGCCGGTGACCTTCCCGAGGAACGTCGAGCTGCGGGAGGCCGTGCCGCGCATCCCGGCCGACCGCCTGCTGGTGGAGACCGATGCCCCGTACCTGGCGCCGGTGCCCATGCGGGGGAAGCGCAACCAGCCGGCGTACGTGGCGCACACGCTGGCGTGCGTGGCCGAGCTGCGCGGCGACGACCCGGCCGCGCTCGACGCGGCCACCACGGCCACCGCCGCGCGCGTGTTCGGATGGTGAGCACGCCGCCGGAGCGCGTGGGCACGCAGCGCCTCATGGAGCGCCACGGCATCCGTGCCGACACCGATCTCGGCCAGCACTTCCTGCTGGACGAGAACCTGGTGGACCTGGCCGTGCGCATGGCCGAGGTGGGGCCCGACGACGTGGTGCTGGAGGTGGGGGCGGGCCTGGGCACGCTCACCGCCGCGCTGGCCCGCGCCGCCCGCGCCGTGCACGCGCTGGAGGTGGACCCGCGCATGGAGGCCCCGCTGGCCGAGGCCACGCAGGGCCTGGCCGGCGTGCAGGTGCACTGGGGCGACTGCATGAAGATGCCGCTGGAGCAGCTGGACCCCGCGCCCACCGTGGTGGTGAGCAACCTCCCGTACCACGTGGCCACGCCCGTGCTGGTGGAGACCATCTGCCGGCTGCCGCTGGTCACCCGCTGGGCCCTCATGACCCAGCGCGAGGTGGCCGATCGCTGGCTGGCCGCCCCGGGGTCGCGCATGTACGGCGGGCCGTCGGTGATCGTGCAGCTGGCGTGCCAGGCCACGGGCCGCCGCACGGTGGGTCGCGAGGTGTTCTCGCCCCGCCCCCGCGTGGATTCCGCGCTGGTTGGCCTCCGGCGCGTGGCGCCCGCGCCCGACGCGGCCACCCGCACGCTGGTGCGCGCCGCCTTCTCTGCCCGTCGCAAGACCCTGGCCAACGCCCTTGGCCAGGCAGGTGCCGACCGCGACGCCGTGCGCGCCGCGCTGGTGGACATGGGCGTGTCCGAGGCCGCCCGGCCCGAGCAGCTCGCGCCCGCCGCGTACCCGGCGCTTGCCCGTGCCATCGGCTGGACCGGGGGGGCAGGGGCGTGAGCCATGCCGCCGTCACCCTGCCCGCGCCGCCCAAGGTGAACCTGCGCCTGCTGGTGGGCCCCCGGCAGGGCGACGGCTACCACCCGCTGCGCACGCTGATGGTGGCGCTGGAGGGCCCGGCCGATCGCGTGACGGTGTCCCGCGCCACCGAGCGGTCGGTGGCCTGCCCGGGCATCGCCGGCCCCGCCAACCTGGCGTGGGCCGCGCTGGATGCCCTGGAGGCGGAGGCGGGGGAGGCCCTGCCCGCGCTGGCGGTGGAGATCCACAAGGAGCTCCCGGCGCAGGCCGGGGTGGGCGGCGGCTCCAGCGACGCCGCGGCCACGCTGGTGGCGGCCGACCGGGTGCTCGGCCTGGGCCTGGGCCCCGAACGGCTCGAGCGCGCCGGGGCCCGCGTGGGGTCGGACGTGCCCTTCTTCATCCGCGGCGGAGCCCAGTGGGCCACCGGGCGCGGCGAGGTGCTCGCCCCCGCCACCGCACCGGCATTCGAGTGCGTTCTGGTGGCGCCGCCCACGGGGCTGTCCACGGCCGCGGTGTACGCGGCGTTCGATGCCATGACGGCCCCGCCGCCCGACGACCATGCCCCGGTGCCCGATCACGTGGCCGGCCTTGCCGACTGGTGCCGCAACGACCTGTGGCCGGCCGCCCGCGCGCTGGAGCCCGGCCTCCCGCGCCTGCACCAGGCCCTCTGCGACGCCGGCGCGGCGCCCGCCCTGCTGTGCGGAAGCGGGTCCGCCCTGTGCGGCATCGCGGCCGATGCCGACGAGGCGGACGACCTCGCGGGGCACATGCGCCGCGTCGCGCCGGATGCCGCCGTGCTCCGGGCCCGGTTCCCCGGGGCCTAGCGGAAGCCCACTCCCGACCCCGCCCGGCGCCGCACCTCGCCCAGGTCGGGTGGGTTGAGCGCCAGCAGCTCGGGCACGGTGACCGCCGTGTAGCCCTTCTTCTTGAGCCACGGCAGCAGGCGGTTCACGGCCCAGTAGGTCTGCCCGCGGTTCTCATGCAGCAGGATGATGGCGCCCGGCTTGGTGCCGGCCTTGCTGAGGCGCAGGATCTCCTGGCGGTCGGCGCCCAGCGCGTCACGGCTGTCGGTGGACCACAGCACGTTCAGGATGCCCTGCTGCTTCAGCCACGCGTTGAGCCCGGTGGTGCTGGATCCATAGGGCGGGCGGAACAGCTGCACGCGGCGGTCGGTGATGGCGCTGGAGGCCCGTGCGCTGCGCGACACCTCGGACACCTGGGCCGAGGTGGGCAGCTTGGGCAGGTAGGGGTGCGACCATGTGTGGTCTCCCACCGAGGCCTCCCGCGCGGTGCGCCGCAGCGTGTCGGACCACTCGCCGAACTTCTTGCCGTTGACGAAGAACGTGGCCCGGAAGCCGTACTTCTTGAGCTCATCCAGCACCTTGGGCGTGTAGGGCCCCGGCCCGTCGTCGAACGTGAGCGCCACGTACTTGCCCTGGCGCCCGGCCTCGTAGATGGGCAGGCCCAGTGCCGCCACGCGGGCCACGGCCTCCTGCTGCTGGGCCTCCGTGGGCATGCCTGCGGGGCGTGCGGACGACGTGGCCGGGATGGCAAGCAGCACGAGGGCGGGCAGCAGCGCGATGCGGGCGAGTCGGGACATGCCCGGCAAGGCTAGTCGCGCCGCAGGGCGCTGTTACCCTCGCCGGGTGGCCGAGATGCAGGTGATCGTGGAGGAAGAGCCCCCCGGGCAGGGCGCGCGGTGGCACGGCGTGCTGGTGGGTCGGCGCCTGCTCCTGGCCGTCATGCTGGCGGCCGCCGAGGCCGTGCTGCTCCTGCTGTGGGGCCCGGCGTTCCTGTGGGTCCTGCTGGGCGCGGCGGTGCTGCTGGCCCTGAGCGTGGGCCTGCTCAGCCGCGTGCCCCCGGGCCTGGGACGCGACGCCCTGCTCATCGTGGGCGGTGCGCAGGCCATCGTCATCGGCATCCCGCTGGTGCTGGGCTTCGGCGTGCTGGTGGCCGTCATCCTCGGCATCATGCTCATCGCCGGGCTGGTGTTCGTCGCGGTGGCGAAGCGCCGATGATGACCGTGGACATCGCACCCCCGCCGGCGCTGGTGGCGCCGGTGCGCGCGCGCCAGACCGCGCGCGAGGCCCAGTCGCAGTTCGACCAGGACGCGCAGTTCCTCACCTCGCAGGCGTGGCTGCGCACCATCCGCTGGACCCCGCCCACGCGCGTGGTGGGTGCCCCGCCGCTGGTGGCGGTGCTCGACTCGGGCGTGTCGCCCCAGGCCGCGGGGTTGGCCGGGCGCGTGGACACCCGCGGCGCGCGGTCGTTCGCGTTCGGCGGCGGCGATGCCCTGCGTGACGTCCAGGGCCACGGCACCGTGGTGGCCGGGATCGTGGCGGCGGTGGCCGGAGGGAGCGAGGCCGCACCGGGCGTATCCATCCTCCCGGTGCAGATCGCCGGGCCCACGGGCCAGACCTCGGCCCAGGCCGTGGCCGAGGGCATTCGCTACGCCATCACCCGTCGCGTGCGGATCATCAACCTGAGCCTCCAGGGCAGCTCGCGGTCCAAGGTGGAGCAGGACGCCATCAACCAGGCCGTGCGCGCGGGCATCCTGGTGGTGGCCGCCAGCGGCAACTCGGGCAAGGACACCTGCGGGGTCTCGGGCATCACCCAGTGCGAGTACCCGGGTGCCTACCGCCACGTGCTGGCCGTGGGCGCCACCGACGAGGGCGGCAACGCCCTGCCCGAGAGCACGCGCGGAATGCATGTGGCCATCGCCGCGCCCGGCCGCGACATCACGGCCGGCAGCGCCCGGGGCCCCGAGGGCGGCACGCGGTTCGAGTCGCGCACCGGCACCTCCATGGCCGCGGCCGTGGTGACCGGCGTGGCGGCCCGCGTGCTGGCGGCACGGCCCAGCCTCACCGCCGAGCAGGTGACCGAGATCCTCATGTCCACGGCACGCGGGACCCGCGGCGGGCTGGACCGCGCCCGCGGAGCCGGCGTGGTGGACCTGCCGCGCGCCCTGGCGGCGCGTCCCCCTGCGCTGGACGCCCCCGAGCCCGACGACGACGCCCCGAGCGCCCGCGACCTGCCGGCCCTGGTGGCCCGCGGGTTCTCCTACGGCCAGCGCGGCGGCCTGCTGCGCACGTGGGCCGACCTCCGCGACTACTCGCGGGTGTACCTGAAGAAGGGCCAGGCGCTGCGCGCGGAGGCAACGGTGTCGGCCGGCAGCGACGTGGACCTGTACCTGTGGAAGCCGGGCACGCCGCTCTATCGCCAGGGCGCGGTGTTCGCCCGCAAGTGGCTGGTGTCGGGGTCGGTGGGCAAGGGCTCCGCCGACACGCTCACCTACCGCGCGCCGGTGGAGGGGGAGTACTTCCTCGAGGTGCGCCTGGCGGGCGCGCAGCGCCTGGTGCGCCCCCGCTACATGGTCACCGCCACCGTCACGCGCTGAAACATGGCGCCCCGCCGATGTTGCGGGATTGCGGCTGCGGCTGGATGCGGGCGCGCAAACGCGGTTTGATGCCCTGATGGCCACCCTGGGAACAGCACCGCGCGACCTGTCGGACCCCGCGCTGTACGTGAACCGCGAGTTCTCGTGGCTCGACTTCAACGCCCGCGTGCTGGCCCTGGCCGCCGACCGGTCGCAGCCGCTGCTGGAGCGCTGCAAGTTCCTGGCCATCTTCTCCAGCAACCTCGACGAGTTCTTCATGGTGCGGGTGGCCGGCGTGATGGACGCCATCGAGGCCGGGCGGCCGTCGTCCACTCCAGACCAGCTGCCCCGCGAGGAGGTCCTGGCCGGCATCCGCGAGCGGGTGCTCGAGCTCATCGACCTGCAGGCGTCGGTGTGGCGCGATGACGTGCGTCCGGCGCTCGCCGGCGAGGGCATCGTGGTGACCAACCTCGACGACCTGCCCGAGGCCGGGCGCGACGACCTGCATGCGCGGTTCGAGCGCGAGATCGAGCCGGTGCTCATCCCGCTCGCCGTGGGGCCGGGCCTGCCGTTCCCCTACATCAGCGGGCTGTCGCTGAACCTGGGGCTCACGGTGCGCGACCCGCACACGGGCGAGTCGCGCTTCGCGCGCGTGAAGGTGCCGCGCACCCTGCCGCGGTTCGTGCGCGCCGGCGAGATGCTGGTGCCCGTGGAGCAGGTGATCGCCGCCAACCTGGGCGAGGTGTTCCCCGGCATGGAGATCACCCGCCGGGTGCTGTTCCGCGTCACCCGCGACGCCGACTTCTCCATCTCCGACGAGGCCGACGACCTCCTCAACGCCGTGGAGCGCGAGCTTCGCCGCCGGCGCTTCGGCGGGCCGGTGCGGGTGGAGGTGGAGGCCCGGAGCAGCAACACGCTGCTCGAGGAGATCAAGGAGGGCCTGGGCGTGACCGACGCCGAGGTGTACCCCATCTCCAGCCTGCTCGACCAGACCTCGCTGTGGCAGGTGGCGTCCCTCGACCGGCCCGACCTGAAGGACCGACCGTGGGAACCCAGGGTGCCTGCGCGCCTGATGGGCACCGGGGACGAGGGCGGCATGTTCGCCGAGATCCGCCGCGGCGACATCCTGGTGCACCACCCCTACGACTCCTTCGAGGCCAGCGTGGGCCGGTTCGTGCAGGAGGCCGCCGACGACCCCGACGTGGTCACCATCGAGCAGACGCTGTACCGCACCTCGGGCGACACGCCCATCGTGCCCGCCCTCATCCGGGCGGCCGAGCGCGGCAAGGGCACCGTGTGCCTGGTGGAGCTGAAGGCCCGGTTCGACGAGGAGCAGAACATCCGCTGGGCCAAGGCGCTGGAGCGCGCCGGCGTGCACGTGGTGTACGGCCTTCCGGGCCTCAAGACGCACGCCAAGCTGTGCCTGGTGGTGCGCCGCGAGGGCAACCGGCTGCGGCGATACGCCCACATCGGCACGGGCAACTACCACCCCACCACGGCCCGCCTCTACACCGACGTGGGCCTGTTCACGTGCCGCCAGGACCTGGTGGACGACGTGGCCGATCTCTTCAACTACCTCACGGGGTTCTCGCGGTCGCCCGACTACCGCGGATCGCTGGTGGCGCCGGAGCACCTGCGCGACGACCTGGTGGCCCACATCGACCGGGTCACCCAGCGGCACGAGCAGGGGCACCCCGGCCACATCCGCATGAAGCTCAACTCCTTCATCGACGGGCGCATCATCCAGGCCCTGTTCCGGGCCTCATGCGCCGGCGTGCCCGTGGAGGTGTGCGTGCGCGGCATCTGCGGGTTCGTGCCCGGCGTCCCGGGCGTGAGCGAGAACATCCGGGTCACCTCGGTGGTGGGCCGCTTCCTGGAGCACTCGCGCATATTCGTGTTCACCAGCGGCGACGAGCGCGTGGTGCTCACCGGGTCGGCCGACCTCATGGCCCGCAACCTGGACGATCGCGTGGAGCTGGTGGCGCCGGTGGACGACCCGGCGTCGGCCGATGAGCTGGTGGCCATCGTGGACACCATGCTGGCCGACACCGCCAGCGCATGGCGCCTGCATCCGGACCGGTCGTGGGAGAGGGTGGCCCCTCCCGCGGGCGAGCCGGCGTTCTCCAGCCAGCAGGCGCTCATGGACCGGGCGGCGGGTCGCCCCGAAGCCGCCCCGCGCGACGACCGCTGACGCCCCGACACGCGCTATGGTGGGCGCGATGAGCACCGAGAACGCAGAGACCACCGCGACCGATGATGCCGCTGCCACCAGTTGGTCGCCGTCCGACCGACCCAACTTCAACTCGCCGGCCGCTGACCTCAACCAGCTGCGCAACGAGGCCAAGCGCATCGCCGACGCCGCGCCGGGCCAGCCCGTGCACGACTCCGTGCTGGCGCGCGCCCGTGACCTGGCGCAGGCGGTGGGGCACGACCTGGGGCTGCCCCCCACGTCCAACGGCCTGTCGTACGCCGACCTCGCGGTCCTGCTCTCGCAGAGCCGCTAGGCCCACCATCCGCGGCACGCAGCGGTGAACCCACTCCGCGCATTCTGGGGGTTGGCAGCGTCCGTCACGGGACGGGTGGCGCGGCATGCGCAGATGGCGCGCGCAAGCCAGTTCGCCTACGTGGCGTTCGTGGCCGCCATCCCGTTCGCGCTCGTGCTCATCTCCATCATCGGGCTGGTGGCCAGCCCCACGTCGTACTCCACGCTGGTGGATCGCCTGCGCGGCACCATCCCGGACGAGCTGGCCGACTTCCTCGACACCATCCTGCAGGCGGCGTCGGCCAGCGCGGGGCAGTCGATCCTGTTCCTGGTCCTCGGCCTGCTGGCCGGACTGTGGCTGGCCGGCAACGTGGCGGGGTCGCTCACCGACGGGCTGGACGACGCCTTCGAGCGTCCGCACCGGCCGTGGTTGCAGGGCAAGGCCCGCGCGCTCGCCCTCGCGGTGGTGACGGCCCTGGTCTTCGTGCTCAGCACCATCCTGGCGGTGTTCGGTCCGGGCGTGCTGGAGTGGGTCTTCCGTGAGGTGGGCGCGCCCCGGTCCACGCAGGTGCTCATCCAGTTCGCGCCGTTCCTGGTGGGCGCGGCCATCTTCTGGGGCTACCTGGTGCTGCTGTACCGCTTCGCGCCCAACAACCACGAGGCCTCCACCCGCGACGCCCTGTGGGGCGCCGTGGTGGGCGTGGTGGGCTGGCTGCTGGTGGCCAACCTGTTCCGGCTCTACGTGGACAACTTCGGCTCGTACAACCGCGTGTACGGCAGCCTGGGCGCCGTGGTGCTGTTCCTCGTGTTCCTCTACCTCACGGGGCTTGTCATCCTGATCGGCGGCGAGACCAGCGCCGAGTTGGGCGAGCGCCAGGCCGATGGGGCCCCGGCGCGCCCGGCGCTTCCCCCCGCCTTCCCCTAGGCGGTCAGGTGGCGGGCCGGTGCCGTGCCCGCCACCGGTTGAGGCCCCAGCCGAACGGCACGTCGAGCCACCACACGATCAGGCACCAGCCGCCGATGAGCGGGGCGAACGGGATGGCAAGCAGGAACACGATGGCGCCGATGATCACCTCGCCGTGCCAGTGGCCGACCGCCATCCGGTCGAGGGCCCCCAGGAACAGTGTGGCCAGGGACATGAACCCGGCGTACACGCCCACGGTGAGCATGGACGATCCGTCCTGGGTGAAGAACTCCAGCCCGAAGGGAATGAGGCAGATGCATGCCAGGAACCCGACGTTCAGCCACAGCGCCGCCGACGGCATCTCGCGCGGGAGGTCCCTCATGGCGTCGTGGTGGTGGCGCCAGAACTTCACGATCACCACGAAGGTGATGAGGAAGAAGATGATGGCGGGAAGGGTGTCGTTCCAGAACGCCTGTGCCACGGTGCGACCGGGGCCCACGGCGGGTGGCTCGATGCGCAGCACCATGAGGGTGATGGCCACGGCCATGATCGCGTCGGAGAACGCCTCCACGCGGGCGGTGCTGAAGTGGCCTGTCATCTTGAAGAATTGCGGCACGGGCGGGTCAGTGCTGGCAGGTGGGGCACCAGTAGGTGGTGCGGTTGGCGTCTCCCTGGCCGCGTGAGCGTACCGGCGCGCCGCACCGGCGGCAGGGGCGGCCCCGGCGGCCATACACCCAGGTGCGCTCACCGGGGCGCGCGGTGCCCAGGGGCGGCCGGTAGGTGCGGATGCGGCTGCGATCGGCCACGCCCATGCCCAATAGCTCGGCGCCGATGCGGCCGATGTCGGCGGCCTCGTCGGGGGTGAGCGTGCCCACGGCGCGCCAGGGGTCCACGCCGGCCAGGAACAGGGTCTCGCTCTTGTACACGTTGCCGATGCCGCTCATCACCCGCTGGTCCATCACGGCCTCGCCCACCTGGCGCGTGGGCTCGATGGCCAGCAGGCGCGCGCCGATGGCGGCGGGGTCGGCGTGGCTGCCGAGCAGGTCCGGTCCCAGCGCGTCCACCTGGGGCAGGGGCTGGCCGGGCTCGAGGAGGGTGATCACCGGGCCGCGGTACTGCGCCACGGTCGCGCCGTCGGTCGCGAGCGCCAGCCACAGGCCGCGGGTGGGAACCTCCGCGCCGGCCGGGTAGGCACGCCAGGTGCCGCCCATGCGCAGGTGCGAGTGCAGCACGCGGCCGCTGCGGAACCGGAACAGGTGGTGCTTGCCGCGGGCCTCCATGTGGTCCAGCACGTCCCCGGCCAGGCGCTCCGGGATGCGCTGGGGGCCCAGGCGGGGCTCCGGGGCCTCCACGCGCACCAGCGGCTGCCCGGCGATGGCCCGAGTGAGCACCAGGGCGTTGCGGTGGCTCACCTGCCCCTCGGGCATCAGTCGCCGGCCTCCATGCCGCGGTAGCCCCGGCGGAAGCCCGCGCGCTCCATGGCGGGGGCCACGGGTGACTCGGCAGCCGGGGCGCCATCGATGCGCTCGATGCGCAGGCGATGCGCGCGGTCGGCGCGGGCCCAGGAGGCCAGGGCGCGCAGGCCGGGCTCCAGGAACCGGTGGTCCGGCGCGACCAGGGTGGTCATGGTGCGCCCACCGCGCTCCACGTGGGCGATGGCCACGCCGTCGGCCAGCACCACCTGCGCGCCGAACACCCGCGACGGCGACCGGCCGCCCTCGCGGCGGGGCCAGGGCAGCGCGGCGCCGTAGGGCTGTGCCGGGTCGGCCGCGCCGATGATCACCACGTCCGGGTCCTCGTCCTCCAGGCGGTCCGTGCGAAGATCACGCAGGCGGTCGATGGCGCCGGGCAGGGCGAACTGGGCTCCGCCGAGCCCCTCCACGAAGTACCCGCGGCGGCACAGGCCCAGGGTCTCCATCTGGCCCAGGTCGGAGTACACCGCGCTGAACCCTCCCGGGATGCCCTCGCCCAGCACGGCGCCGCGGGTGACGATGCCGTGGCGGTCGAGCAGGATCTCGGCCAGGGCGCGCCGCCGGTCGGCCACGGACGGCGCGCGGTCGAAGAGCGGCGCCGTGAGCGACCAGCGCCCCCCGCCCGCCTGGCCGCGACCCCCGCGCATGCGCGCCGACCTGCCCCACTGGCGGCCGCGCGGCGCGCGGGCGGTGGCGGCGCGCTGCGTGCCCCGCGGCCCCGACCGCAGGGGCATCCACAGGTCGTTGGTCACCTCGCCGGCCCACACCAGTTCCCACAGCGCCGACACGGCCTCATCGCGTGGCGCGCCCGAGGCGTCGATGAGGTCGTCCAGGAACTGCGCCCCCATCGCCAGTGCGTCGCGGATGCGCCCCGCCGCCGGGCCCTCCGGCGCGGCATCGGCGGATGGCGGGCCGAACATGGCGGCGTCCTCGCGCAGGTAGATGGCCACGCGACCGCCGCCACCCGCGCCCAGCGACCCCGCGCCCACCCAGGTGATCTCGCCGGCGGCGGCCAGCTGGTCCAGCCAGGCCGGGGAGTACGACCCCAGGCGACGCGGGAAGGCCTCGCCCTCCCACTGGGCGGCCGGCAGGGCGATGCCCTGCAGGCCCGAGATGACGTCGCGCAGGGCGTCGGGGCCGGGCGGGGAGTCGGGACGGTCGATGCGCTGCCACTGGGGGAGGAACCGGGCCAGCACCTCCGGGTCGGTGGGCTCCACCTCGCGCCGGAGGCGCGCCATGCTCATGCGGCGCAGGCGCCGGAGCACCTCGGGGTCGCACCACTCCTCGCCGCTGCCGCCGGGGCGCATCTGCCCGCGCACCAGGCCGCCCTCGGCCTCCATCAGCCCCAGCGTCTGCTCCACCAGGGACGCCGATGCGCCCAGGCGGCGCGCGGCGTCGGCGGCGCGGAAGGGGCCGTGCGTGCGGGCGTAGCGGGCCAAGAGGCCCTCGAGGGCACGCGGGGCCGGCTCCAGGAAGGCATCGGGCAGGCCCGCGGGGGGCATCACGCCCAGCCCGTCGCGGTAGCGCCCGGCGTCCTCGGCGGCGATCAGGCGCTCTTCGCCGGCCACGCGGGCGCGGGCAGCGCGACGCTCCCGCTCCAGCTGGTCGAGGATGCCGGGCAGCGCCGTGCGGTCCTCCACGCGCAGCGCCAGGTCGTCCTCCGACAGGTCCCCGAGGCGACGCAGGAGGTCGTGCACGCCGTCGGCACCGCGCGCCAGCCGGTCGGGGGAGAGGCCCTGCAGCTGGGCCTCCAGGTCGTCCAGCGCCGCGGGGTCGATGAGCTCGCGCAGCTCATCCTGCCCCAGCAGCTCGCGCAGGAGGTCGCGGTCCAGGGCCAGGGCCTGGGCGCGGCGCTCGGCCGCCGGGGTGTCGTCGTCGTACATGTACGACGCCACGTACTCGAACAGCAGTGCCCCGGCGAAGGGCGACGCCGAGTCGGTCTCCACCTCGGTCACCGCCACCTCGCGTGACCCGATGCGGGTGAGCAGGTCGCGCAGGGCGGGCATGTCGAACCAGTCGTTCAGGCACTCGCGGTACGTCTCGAGGATCACGGGGAACGATCCGAACCTGCGGGCCACCTCGAGCAGGGACGATGCCTTGAGCCGCTGCTGCCACAGGGGCGTGCGCCTGCCGGGGTGGCGGCGGGGTATCAGCAGCGCGCGCGCGGCGTTCTCGCGGAAGCGCGACCCGAACAGCGCGGTGCCGCCGAGCTCGCCCAGGATCAGATCCTCCACGTCGGCCGGGTCGGGGATGAGCACGTCGGTGGGGGGCAGGCTGTCGCCGTCCACCACGTGGCAGGCGATGCCGTCGTCGCTCCAGATCACGTGCGGGTCGGCGCCGGTGGCCTCGCGCAGGCGCGCCTGGATTGCCAGGGCCCACGGGGCGTGCACGCGCGCCCCGAACGGCGACAGCACGCAGATGCGCCAGTCCCCGATCTCGTCGCGGAAGCGCTCCACCACGATGCCGATGTCGCTGGGCACCGTGCCCGTGGCCTCCACCTGGTCGCGCACGTACTGGATCAGGTTGGCGGCGGCGCGGTCGTCGAACCGGCTGTGCTCGTGCAGGCGGGCCGCGGCCTCGTCGGGGTCGGCCGCGGCCAGGTCGCGTGCCATGCGCCCCACCGCGGCGCCCAGCTCATACGGCCGCCCCACGCCCTCGCCGCGCCAGAACGGCACGGCACCCGGCGCGCCGGGGGCGGGGGACACCAGCACGCGGTCGCGGGTGATCTGCTCGATGCGCCACGTGGACGCCCCCAGCATGAACGCCTGGCCTGCGCGGGCCTCGTACACCATCTCCTCGTCCAGCTCGCCCACGCGCGTGCGGCCGTCGGCCAGGAACACGCCGAAGAGGCCGCGGTCGGGGATGGTGCCGGCGTTCTCCACCGCCAGGCGCCGGGCGCCGTCGCGGCCGCGCACCATGCCCTCGGCGCGATCCCACACCACGCGGGGCCTGAGCTCGGCGAACTCATCACTGGGGTAGCGACCGGCCAGCATGTCCAGCACGCCCTCCAGCTGGTCGCGCGAGAGGTCGGCGAACGGGTGGCTGCGGCGTGCCACGGCCAGGATGTCGTCCACGGCCATGGGCTCATCGCCCGACACCATGGCCACCACCTGCTGGGCCAGCACGTCCAGCGGCAGGCGGGGCACGTGGGTCTCCTCGATGGCGCCGTCCAGCATGCGCTCCACCACGGCGGCGCACTCCAGCAGGTCACCCCGGTACTTGGGGAAGATGCGCCCGCTGCTGGGCACGTCGATGCGGTGCCCGGCGCGGCCCACGCGCTGGATGCCACGGGCCACGCTGCGGGGGCTCTCCACCTGCACCACCAGGTCCACGGCGCCCATGTCCACGCCCAGCTCCAGGCTGCTGGTGGCCACCAGCGCGGGGATGCGCCCGGCCTTGAGGTCCTCCTCGATCAGCGTGCGCTGCTCGCGGGCGAGGCTGCCGTGGTGGGCGCGCGCCACCTCCTCCTCGGCCAGCTCGTTCAGGCGCAGGGCCAGCCGCTCGGCGCTGCGGCGGTTGTTCACGAAGATCAGCGTGCTGCGGTGGGCGCGCACCAGCTCCAGCAGCGCGGGGTACATGGCGGGCCAGATGGAGCGGCGGGTGGCGCCGCCGCCGATCACGTCGAGCAGGTCCTGCCCGCCGCCGTCCTCCGGGCCCCGCGCGGGTTCGGCCATCTCGCGCATGTCGTCCACGGGCACGATCACCTGCAGGTCCAGTTCCTTCACGCGACCGGCGTCCACCACGCTCACCGGGCGCGGCGTGCCATCGTCGTCCTGCCCGCCCAGGAACCGGGCGATCTCGCTGATGGGCCGCTGCGTGGCGCTGAGCCCGATCCGCTGGATGGGCTGTCCGGCCACCTGCTCCAGGCGCTCCAGCGACAGCGCCAGGTGGCTGCCACGCTTGGTGCCCGCCATCGCGTGGATCTCGTCCACGATCACGCCGGTCACATCGCGCAGGATGTCCTCGCCCTTGCTGGTGAGCAGCAGGTAGAGGCTCTCGGGGGTGGTGATGAGGATGTCGGGCGGGTTGCGCAGCATGCGCTGGCGCTCGGCCTGCGGCGTGTCGCCGGTGCGCACCCCCACGGTGATCTCGGGCGCCTCCAGCCCCATGCGCCGCGCGGACTCCGCGATGCCGGCCAGCGGTCCGCGCAGGTTGCGCTCCACGTCGTAGTTCAGCGCCTTGAGCGGCGAGATGTAGAGGATGCGCCCGGCACCGGCGCGGTCGGTGACTGTCACCGTCCTCCGGTCGTGACTGTCACCCGCGGGCCCATGGTGACTGTCACCGGCCAGTCGCGCGGCGGCGATCTGGTTCAGGCCCCACAGGAATGCCGCCAGGGTCTTGCCCGACCCGGTGGGCGCCACGATGAGGGTGTGCTCGCCCGCGGCGATGTGCGGCCATCCCTGCACCTGCGGCGGAGTGGGCCCCTCGAACGCGCGCGCGAACCAGTCGGCCACCGCGGGGTGGAATGGCGCAAGCGCGTCGGGAGCAGGAGCGGTGGCCACGGGGAAACGCTATCGCCGCCGGCAGGGGGACCGTCCCACTGCGGGGACGGTCCCCGGCTACAATCGGCGGTCGTGGGTTCCGACGTCCTCACTCCGCCCCGTGTGTCACCCGGGGAGACGGGTACCGGTCCGGGCTCCGGCCTCGGTCGGCCGTGCTCGGTCATCGTCCTGAACGACAACCACAACACGTTCGAGGGCGTGGCCACCATCCTGTCGCAGTTCGTGCCCGGGGTGGACTACGCCAAGGGCATGGCGTTCGCCAACACCATCCATGGCAAGGGGCAGGCCACCGTGTGGAGGGGCGACCACGAGCGCGCGGAACTGGTGTGGGAGCAGCTGAAGGGAGCGGGGCTCACCATGGCGCCGCTCACCGACGGATAGGAGGCCGACCGGATGGCCGAGGAGACGCCCAACCGCACCTGGTACGACCAGGCCGCCACCGCCGACCAGGCGGAGGCCGTCGAGCGCGAGAAGGTCACCCAGCGCGCGCTGTTCGCCCGCGTCATGTTCCTGGTTGGCGTGACCTGCGGCTTCGCGGCCGCCGGCGCATGGATCGGCCGCGACTTCACCGGCGGCTGGATGATCGGGGCCTGGGTGCTGGCCCTGGGCCTGGTCATCGCGACGGCGTTCCTCAAGCGCCCCAGCGGGATGCTGGGGATGACGCTCCTGTTCGGCGTGGGCCTGACCCTGGGCATGGCGGTGGGCCCCGTGCTCAACCTGTACGTGTCCTCCGGCAGCGCCCAGGTGCTGTGGCAGGCCGCGGGTGCCACCGGCCTCTTCATCGCCGGCTTCGGCGCGTGGGGATATGCCACCCGTCGCGACCTGGCGCCGTACGCGCGCTTCTTCTTCTGGGCGCTGCTCGCGCTGATCGTGTTCGGCGTGGTGCTGATCTTCGTGAACATGCCGGGCGGCACCATGATCTGGGCCATCCTCGGCCTGGCCATCTTCGCCTTCTGGACCGCGTTCGACTTCCAGCGGCTGCGGCGCTCGAACACGGGTGACGTGGCGGTGCCGATCGCGCTCGGCATCTTCCTGGACATCTTCAACGTGTTCCTGTTCTTCCTCCAGATCTTCGGCGGGGGCGGCAGGTAGGCCGATGACCGGCTCCGACGCCCTGCTCGACGCGCTCGTCGCGCAGGGCGTCGAGGTGATCTTCGGCAACCCCGGCAGCACGGAGCTGCCGCTGGTGGACTCCCTCGCGCGCCCGGGCGCCCCCCGGTTCGTGCTGGGGCTCACGGAGCCCGTGGTGATGGGCATGGCCGACGGCTACGCACAGGCATCGGGCCGCCTGGGGGTGGCGCTGGTGCACGTGCAGCCCGGCATCGCCAACGCCATGAGCGGCGTGCTGAACGCCGCCCGCGCGCGGGTGCCCCTGCTCGTGATCGTGGGGCAGCAGGTGTCGTCCATGCTCCCCGGCGCGCCGTTCCTGGGCGGTGAGATCGCCGACATCGCCCGCCCCCTGGCGCGCTACTCGGAGGAGGTCACCCGCCCGGATGACCTGGGCCCCATGCTGCGCGATGCCGTGGCCGCGGCCATGGGTCCCCCCGCCGGCCCGGCCGTGCTGTCGGTGCCGCTGGAGGCCCAGGCCGGGCCGGGCAGCGCCCTGCCGCCGCTCGCCGCCGGCCCCGCCGACTCACCGGAGGCCGACCCCGGCGCTTTGGACGCGGTGGCCACCCTGCTGGCGGGGGCCCGCGAGCCCATCATCCTCGCGGGGGACGGCGTGGCCCATGCGGGTGCCGAGCAGGACCTGGGCGCGCTGGCCACGCGCCTGGGGGCACCGGTGATGTCGGAGCCCTTCGCCGCGCGCCTGCCCCTGGGCACGGATCACCCCATGTGGGCAGGCCCCATGCCGCGCTTCGCCGCCGGCATCCGCCAGGTCCTGGAGCCGCATGACGTGGTGCTGGCGATCGGCATGCCGGTATTCCGCCTCTTCGCGTGGAGCCCGGGCCCCGCCCTTCCCGCGGGCGCGCGCCTGGTGCACGTGGACGTGGACCCCGACGAGGTGGGGCGATCGCACGATCCCGAGGTCGGGCTGGTGGCCGACCCCGGGCAGGTGATCCGCGCGCTGTCACAGCGCCTCGGCCCGCCCGATCCGGCCGCCGGCGCCCGGCGCGACCGGGTGGCCGCCGCCAACCTGACCGCGCGGGTGAACGACCACGCCGCGCTCGCCGCCGCGGCGTCCGCCGGCGAGGTGATCACCGGGGCGGCCCTGTCGCAGGCCATCGGCACGGCGGTGGGGCCCGACGACCTGGTGCTCGACGAGGGCATCACCGCCACCCGTGATCTCCGCGTGGCCCTGGGCGATCGCGCGCCCGGATCGGTGCTGTGGCATCGTGGCTCCGCGCTGGGCTGGGGGCTGCCGGCCGCCGTGGGTGCCGCCCTCGCGCTGCCCGGGCGCCGCGTGGTGTGCGCCCAGGGCGATGGATCACTGATGTTCGGGGTGCCTGCGCTGTGGACCGCCGCGCATCACCGATGCCGCCTGGCGCTGGTGGTGGGCGACAACTCCGGCTACGAGATCCTGCGCGCGGGGATGGAGGGGCTGACGGGCCGTCCCGAGGGCGGCTGGCCCGGCCTGGCGGTCACCGACCCCGACCTGGACATCGCCGCCATCTGCCGCGGGTTCGGTGCCACGGCGGAGCACGTGGCCGACCCCGCCCAGCTGGATGACGCCATGGCCGACCTGCTGCGCCGGTCCGACGACGGCCCCGCCGTCCTGGTGGCCCGCGTGCAGGGCCGCACCCCGCCGGTGGGCGGGCCGCTGGACGGCGTCACGGAGGGGTGATGGCCCCGGTGCGCGACAGGCGCGCTGCGAACGAGCCGAAGTCGGCCCGGGAGAGGGCCGCCACGTCCCGCACGCTGGTCCCGCCCGGCGACGGAATGCCGCTCGACGACAGGCGCACCGGCGCCAGGCGCCCGGCCTTGAACGCCCCATCCGGTGCCATGGTCACCTGCAGCACGCCGCTCTGCCCGGCGTAGCCGCTGGTGGAGAACACCTTGTAGCCCAGGAAGTTGCCCAGGCTGTAGGCGATGAGGCGTCCGTTGCGGAACTCCATGCCCCGCATCACGTGGGGCCCATGGCCCACGAACAGGTCCGCACCGGCGTCCACCACCGCGCGGGCCAGTCGCCGGGTCTCACCGCGTGGCTCGCCCAGGTAGGTCTCGGCGCCCCGCGGCACGTTGCGGTACTGGCTGCCCTCGGCGCCCACGTGGGCGGTCACCACCACGATGGGGGCCATGCGCGCGGCCTTGCGCACCAGGCCCACGGCGCCGGGGATGTCGAGGGCGTTCTGGCTCCACGAATAGGGCGCCAGGCCCACCACCGCCACCTTGCCGCCGTCGGGGGTGGGCTGCACGGCGATGGTGCCGGGCGGTCCGGTGTGGCGGATGCCCACGCCGTTCAGGGCGCGGATCGTGGATCGCATGCCCGCGGCGCCCCAGTCGTAGGCATGGTTGTTGGCGATGCTCATCACCGTGAAGCCGGCGGCCTTCAGGTTGCGCGCATACGACGGTGGGCTGGCGAACGCACAGCAGCTGCCGCCGCTGCCGCTGCCGCACTTGGCGCTTGGGCCGGTGGCCAGGGCCTGCTCCAGGTTGCCCAGCACCACGTCGCCCGTGAGCAGCGGCTTCACCGCGGTGAAGAGCGTGGACCCGCCCGCGGGTGGCAGGCCGAACTCAGGCGTGCCCATGACGGTGTCGCCCACCGTGGCCAGGGTCACGTCACGCCCGCCCGTGGCGGGGGCCGTGGTCGCAGGCGCCGCGGTGGTCGCCGGCGTGGCGGGGGCCACCTGCGTGGGTGCCCGTGGCGCCTCGGCGTTTGCCGTGCTCACCTCGGGGGTCCCGCCACGCCCGGAGGCGATCACCGCCACCAGGCCCACCACTGCCACCGCGCACAGCACCGCCAGGATGCGGTTCTGCAGCGTGCGGGTGGACGTGCGCCGCCGGCGACGCGGGGGAGGCGTGCGTCGCCCCGGCGGGCGGGAGTCGCGTGGCGGTCGGCGGGCCATCAGGATGAAATTAGCCGCCGCGCCCGGGCGTCCTGCTGCCCGTGGTCGCGCCTACGGCGTGCCGGTGGTGGACGCCCGGTCCCAGCCGGCGCCGGCGCCCGCCGCGAGCAGTGCATTCACCAGGGCCTGCTCCGCCCGGTCACGCCCCACGCCCGGCGCGACGTCGGCCACGCCCGCGGTGCGCGCGGCCAGGTCGTCGGCCGCGGCGTCCCCGGCGCCCACGGCGCGCGCCAGCCGCGCGGCGTCAAGGCGCATGGGCACGCCCATCTGGATTATCGCTCCCGCCTGCCGGCGCACCTGCGAGAGGCCCAGCACCTTGCGGCCCTCCACCACCACCTCCCACGGTGAGAGCCCCCCGAAGCACAGGCCCGCCGCGGGCCCCGCGGGCCAGGCGCGGGCCTCGTCCGGGGCGACGGCGCGGGCGCCGGTGACCCCCAGCACCGTGAGGGCGGCCGTCACGGCCTCGCCCACCCAGCGGTAGGCGGCCACCACGTCCACCGGCAGGAGGGGGTGGCCCGTGGGCAGCACCACGTCGATGGCGATGAGGTCATCGTCCCACAGCACCGGGCCCCCGCCGGATGCGCGCGCCACCACCTCGATGCCCGCCGCTCGCGCTGCACCCGGGTCCACCTGGCCCATCTGCGCTCGACCGCACGTGATGGCGGCGGGGGAGACCCGGTGCACCACCAGCGCGGGGCACTCGCCGTCCGCGAGCAGGCGCTGCGACAGCGCAAGCGCCCCGGCCACCGGCTGCGGATCCGGGGTGACCAGCCGCCACCCGTGGGGCGGCGCGGTCATCCCTACGACAGGTAGGGCGCCACGCCCTCGCCCTGCTGGGCGGCGTCCATGACCATCTCGCTGATGGTGGGGTGCGCGTGGATGATCTCGCCCAGGTCGCGCATGGTGTAGCCGTCGCTGATGGCCACGCCGACCTCGTGGATCATCTCCACCGCGTGGGCGCCCATGATGGTGGCGCCCAGCAGCAGGTCCGTGTCGGCATCGGCGACGAGCTGCGCGAAGCCGTCGGCCTCGCCCTCGCCCAGCGCCTTGCCCGACCCGGCGAACCGGGCCTGGCCGATCTTCACGTTGATGCCCTGCTCGGCCGCGGTATCGCGGTTCAGGCCCACCGTGGCGATCTCGGGGTGGGTGTAGATGCAGGCGGGCACTACGGTGCGGTCCATGGGAACCAGGTGCGGGCCCAGGATGTTCTCGGCGGCGCGCGCGCCCTCGGCCGATGCCAGGTGCGCCAGCTGCAGGCCACCGATGCAGTCGCCCACCGCCCACGCCTTGGGGTTGGCGGTGCGCAGGAACTCGTCCACCACCACGTGGCCGCGCTCGTTCACCTCGATGCCGGCCTCCTCCAGGCCGATGCCGGCCGTCTGGGGCTTGCGGCCGATGGAGATGAGCAGCTTCTCGGCGCTGAGCTCGGTGCCGTCATCCAGGCGCACGGTCACGCCCTGCTCGGAGTAGGAGGTGACCTCCTCAAGCCTGCGGCCCAGGTGGATCTGGGCCCCGTCCTTCTCGAGCGTCTTCTGGAACTGCTTGGCCGTGCGCGAGTCGATGCCGGCCAGGATGCGGTCGAGCACCTCCACCATGGTCACCTTCACGCCCAGCGGCTGGAACAGGCTGGCGAACTCGCAGCCGATCACGCCGGCGCCCAGGATGATCATGCTCTCGGGAACCTCGGGCATGACCAGCACGTCGTTGCTGGTGAGCACGGCAGGGTGGTCCATGTCGATGCCGGGCAGGCCCGCCGGCTCGGTGCCCGTGGCCACGACCAGGTGGTCGTACTCGTACCGGGTGCCGTCCACCACCACGGCGTCGCCGTCCACCACTCCCTGGCCGGTGACCACCGTCACGCCCTTGCGCTCGCATGCACCCTGCACGCCGCCGCGCATCTTCAGCACGATGTCGTCCTTGCGGGCCATCATGGCCGCGAAGTCGTAGCCCACCTCGCCCACCAGGATGCCGAACTCCCTGGCCTCCCGGATCTTGCGCAACAGGTCACTGGCCGCAAGCAACGCCTTGGTGGGGATGCACCCCCAGTTGAGGCAGGTGCCGCCCAGCTCGGCGCGCTCCACCAGCACCACGTGGGCGCCCATCTGCGCGGCGCGCAGCGCGGCCACGTCACCTCCCGGCCCTCCGCCCAGCACGACTACGCGCGGCCCGTCGCTCATCCGAAGGTCATCTCCCTGCCCGCCAGGGCGTCTTCCAGCACGCGTGCCTGCTCGAGCTGGTGGGTCTGCGGGTAGCCCTCGCTCACCGATGCGCGGGCGGGGCGCCCGATGTACTCGAAGCTCTCGATGGGCAGAAGCCGCTCGATGCGGCGCGTGATGAACGACCAGGCGCCCATGTTGCGCGGCTCCTCCTGCACCCACTGCACCGTCTCGAGGTTGGGGTAGCTCTCGTAGAGCGCGAGGATCTCCTCGCGCGGGAACGGGTAGAGCTGCTCGATGCGGCCGATCGCGAGCTCGGGGTGGTCGGCCCGGTCGGCGTGGCCGTCGAGCTCGTGGAAGATCTTGCCGGTGCACAGCAGCAGGCGGGTCACCTTGGCGGGGTCGGTCACGCGCGGGTCCGCCAGCACGGGCTCGAAGCGGCCGCCCGTGAGGTCGGAGAGGCTGCTGGACGCGGCCTTGGCGCGCAGCAGGCTCTTGGGGGTGAACACCACCAGCGGGCGGATCTCGTCGAGCAGGCCCTGGCGGCGGAGCAGGTGGAAGTAGTTGGCGGCCGTGGAGCAGTTGGCGATGCGCATGTTGCCCTCGGCGGCCAGTCGCAGGAAGCGCTCCGGACGGCCCGAGGAGTGCTCGGGCCCGTTGCCCTCGTAGCCGTGCGGGAGCAGCAGCGTGAGGCGCGAGCGCACGCCCCACTTGGCCTGGCCGGCCGACAGGAACTGGTCGATCATGATCTGCGCGCCGTTGGCGAAGTCGCCGTACTGCGCCTCCCACAGCACCAGCGCCTCGGGCGCGGTGGTGGAGTAGCCGTACTCGAAGCCCACGCAGGCGGCCTCCGACAGCGGGCTGTTGTGCAGCTCGAACGATGCCTTGGCCCTCAGCAGGTGCTGCATGGGCACGTACACCTCGCCCTTGCCCGGCGAGTACGAGGCGTCCTCCAGCGTGTGGTGCAGCTCCAGGTGGCGCTGGGTGAACGTGCCGCGCGCCACGTCCTGGCCGGTGAGGCGGATGGGCACGCCCTCGGTGAGCAGTGACGCGAACGCCAGTGCCTCGGCGTGGCCCCAGGTGATGCCGCCGTCCTCGGCCACGGCCTCGCGGCGGCGGTCCAGCTGCGGGGTGAGCTTGGGGTGCACCGGAAAGCCGTCGGGCGGCAGGTGCAGCTGCTCGTTGAGGCTGCGCAGGGTGGACGCGCTGACCTTGGTCTTCACCACCTGGGTCTTGGCCCGGCGACGCTTGTCGCGGCTGCTCTCCTGGTCGGAGCCCTGCTCCAGGCTGGCCTGCACGCGCTTGTGCGCGGCGCCCATGCGCTCCTCGGCGGCGGCCACCATGGCGGCGTAGTCGTCGTCGGTGATGACCCGGTCGGCGATGAGGCGATCGGCGAAGATGCGCGCCACCGTGGGGTGCTCCTTGATGGTGCGCGCCATGACCGGCTGGGTGTAGGCCGGCTCGTCCAGCTCGTTGTGGCCCAGGCGGCGGTAGCCGATGAGGTCGATGAGCACGTCGTGGCCGAACCGCTGGCGGAACTGCGTGGCCAGGTTGACGGCCGCGATGCAGGCGTCCACGTCGTCGGCGTTCACGTGCACGATGGGCATGTCGAAGCCCTTGGCCATGTCGCTGGCGTACCGCGTGGAGCGGCTGTCCTCGGGGTCGGTGGTGAACCCCACCTGGTTGTTGACGATGACGTGGATGGTGCCGCCCGTGGAGTAGCCGTCGAGCCCCTGCAGGTTGAGGGTCTCGGCCACCACGCCCTGGCCCGGGAAGGCCGCGTCGCCGTGCACCAGCAGGGCCACGGCGCGGTCGGGATGGTGCTCGGCGATGTTGGTGGCGCGGATGGTCTGCTTGGCGCGCACCCCGCCCTCGGCCACGGCGTTCACCTGCTCGAGGTGGCTGGGGTTGGCGGCCAGCTGCACGTGCACGCTCTTGCCCGCACGGGACTTGAAGGTGCCCTCGGCGCCCAGGTGGTACTTCACGTCGCCGGCCGCGGCGTAGGGCTCGCCGTTGACGTGGTCCTCGCCGTCGTCGGCGTGCTCCACCTGCCCCTCGAACTCGGCCAGGATCGACTCGGCGGGGCGTCCCACCGTGTGCGCGATGCTGGCCAGGCGGCCGCGGTGCGCCATGCCGATGTGCACCTCGGGCACGCCGGCGTCGCCGAGCCGGTGGATGGTCTCGTCCATCATCGGGATGAGGGCGTCGCAGCCCTCCAGCGAGAAGGTCTTCTGCCCCAGGTACGTGCGCCGCAGGAACCGCTCGAACACCTCCACGGCCACCAGGCGCTCCAGGATCGCCCTGCGCTCCTCGCGCGGCAGCGGTGCGCGCACCTGCCCCGACTCGATGAACTCCCGCAGCCACTGGCGCTGGTCGTGGTCGGAGATGTGCTCGATCTCGTAGGCGATGGTGCCGCAGTAGGTGTCGCGAAGCGCGGGGTAGGCCTCGGCGAAGGTGGCGCCCGGCACGGCCACGCCCAGCAGGGAGGCCGGCACCAGCTTCATGTGGTCCTGGGTGAGGCCCACCCACGCGGGGTCCAGCGAGGGATCGCCCGGCGGCTCCGACCCCAGGGGATCCAGGTGCGCGGCCAGGTGGCCGTAGGTGCGGAACGAGCGGAGCAGCGACATGGCGCCGGCCAGGGCCTTGAGGGTGTCCTCGTCCGCGCTGGCGGCCATGGCGGGCGCGGCGCCCTCGGGCGCGGCGGCCTGCGGGGTGAAGTCCAGCGGGGCCTGGGCGGGCAGGCCCAGCGCCTGTCGGATCTCGTCGTAGAAGCCGTCGTCGCCGGCCAGGAGGCCCGCCAGGTCGCGCAGGAACGTGCCGCTCTCGGCGCCCTGGATGACCCGGTGGTCATACGTGGAGGTGACCGTCATCACCTTCGACACGCCCCACACCTTCAGCAGGTCGTCGGGCACGCCCTCCATGCCGGGCGGCCACGTGATCCCGCCGGTGGCCACGATGGTGCCCTGGCCGTTCATGAGGCGCGGCACCGATGCGTTGGTGCCGAAGCCACCCGGGTTGGTGAGGGTGACGCCCGCGCCCTTGAGCTCATCCGGGCTGATCTTGCCCACGCGCGAGCGCTGGATGAGGTCGTCGAACGCCGCGCGGAAGCCCTGGAAGCCCAGGCCGCCGCAGTCGGGGATGACCGGCACCAGCAGCGACCTGCTGCCGTCCTTGCGCTCCACGTCCACCGCGATGCCGAGGTCGACGGTATCGCGCGGCACCTTGTGGGGCTTCCCGTCCACGCGGGCGAAGGCGGTGGTCATGACCGGCGTCTTCTGCACCGCGCGCACGATGGCCCACGCGATGATGTGGGTGAACGACAACTTGCCGCCACCCGCCACCGCGAGGGCCTCGTTCAGGCGCTTGCGCTCGGCGTCGAGCACCTGCACCGAGATGGTGCGGAACGTGGTGGCCGTGGGGATGGACCGGCTCTCGTCCATGTAGTCGGCCAGTGCGGCGGCGGGGCCCGTGAGCCTGACCAGTTCCTCGCCCGGCGGGGGAGGGGGCACGGGCAGGCCGCCACCCGGGGAACCCGCGTTCTCCACGTCGGCGCGACGGATGAGGCCGCCGGGGCCGGTGCCGGACACAGTGGCCAGGTCCACGCCCTTCTCGAATGCCACGCGGCGGGCGATGGGCGATGCCGGAACGTCCCGGATGGGGGCGGCCTGCGCGGGTGCCGCCTGCGCGGGGGCCGCGGCTGCGGCGGGTGCGGCCGGCGTGGATGCCGCGGGCGCGCCCGCGGGCGCGGCGCCGGCGGCCACCTGGCCCAGCGGGTTGGCCACCTCGAAGGTCTCGCCATTGGGTACGGCGATCTCGGCGAGCGTGCCGGCGGCGGGTGAGGGCACCTCGAGGTCCACCTTGTCGGTGGACACCTCCACGATGATCTCGTCCTGGGCCACGGCCTCGCCCACGGCCTTCTTCCACTCCACCACCGTGCCCTCGGTCACCGACTCCATGTCGGGCAACTGGATGGGCACCAGCGTGGGCGGGGCGTCCGATGCCGCGGCGCCGTTGGCGCCGGCGTCACCGGCGGGCGCGGGGGTGGATGCCGCGGGCGCGGCGCCGTTGCCGGAGGCGATCTCGCCCAGCAACTGGCCCACTTCCACGGGTGCCCCGGCCTCGGCCGCGATGGCGGAAAGCACGCCGCCCGCGGGGGCCGGGATCTCCACGTCCACCTTGTCGGTGGTCACCTCGAGGAGGGTCTCGCCCTCCTCCACGGGGTCGCCGATGGCCTTGCGCCATTCGATGACGGTTCCCTCGGTCACCGACTCGCCGAGTACGGGAAGGAGGACCTGGATCGTTGTCTCGGCAGGTGTCACCGTCGACGTCCGAGCATACCCCGCCCCCCGGGGCATGGCCCGCCGTTCGGCCCGCTGGGGACAGTCCCCCTAGTCAAGGTCCAGCGCCAGGTCGAGGGCCGGGGCCGAGTGGGTGAGCGCTCCCACGCTCACGTAGTCCACGCCGCAGGCGGCGGCGCGCGCCACCCCCTCCAGGTCCATGCCGCCCGAGGCCTCCGTCACGGCCCGGCCGGTGCACAGCGCCACGGCCTCGCGCATCGATGCCTCATCCATGTTGTCCAGCAGCACCCGGTCGGCACCGGCGTCCAGCGCACGGCGAACGCCGTCCATGTCGTCGGCCTCCACCTCCACCGGCACGCCCGGCAGCTCGGCGCGCGCCCGCTGCACGGCCGCGGCCAGGTCGACCCCGCCGATGGCCAGGTGGTTGTCCTTCACCAGCACCATGTCGTGCAGGCCCATGCGGTGGTTCACGCCCCCGCCGGCGGCCACGGCCTGCTTCTCGAGCGCGCGCCAGCCCGGCGTGGTCTTGCGCGTGTCCAGCACCTTCGCGGGCTGCGCGGCCTGCACGTACCGCGCCGTGAGCGTGGCGATGCCCGACAGCCGCGACATGCCGTTGAGCAGCGTGCGCTCGGCCGCCAGCACCGCGCGCGCCGGGCCGTCCACCCCCAGCACGCTCTCGCCCGCCGCCAGCACCGCGCCGTCGTTGGCCTGCCAGGTGCCCGACACGCCCATCTGGCGAAGGACCTCCTCGCCGAATGCCCGGCCTGCCAGCACCCCCGGCCGCCGGGCCACCACCCGGCCCCGCGCGCGGGAGTCCTCTGGCACGGTCACCAGCGACGTCACGTCGCCGCGCGCGCCCAGGTCCTCGGACAGCGCGGCGGCCACCAACTGCTGCAGCTCCATCAGAGGGCCAGCATGCGGTCGAGGGCGAGGCGGGCCTCCGCCGCCATCTGCTCCTCCACCTGCACCACGTTCACCACGTCACCGGCCGCCAGGTTCTCGAGCGTCCACGTGAGCTTGGGCAGCGTGATGCGGTTCATGGTGACGCACGGGCACAGGTCCTCCTTCAGGCAGAAGACCGTCTTGTCCGGGTGATCGATGCGCAGGCGGTCCACCAGGTTCCAGTCGGTGCCGATGGCCACCGTGGATCCCGCCGGCAGCTCGGACAGGCGCCGGATGATGTACTCGGTGCTGCCGTCCTCGTCCGCCGCCTCCACCACGGTACGCGGGCACTCGGGGTGCACGATCACCGTCACGTCGGGGTGCGCCGCGCGGGCCTCCTCGACCTGCCGCACCGTGAACCCCGTGTGCACGTTGCAGAAGCCCTTCCACAGCACGATCTCGGCGGGGTCCAGGGCATCGGGGGCGATGCCGCCGAGCTCCGCCTGGCGCGGGTCCCACACCACAGGCGCAGCGGGGTCGATGCCCAGCCGCGCCGCCGTGTTGCGGCCCAGGTGCTCGTCGGGGAAGAAGAACACCATGTCGCCCTGCGACCGGGCCCACTCGAAGGCGCGCACCGCGTTGCCCGAGGTGCACACCGCCCCGCCGTTGCGGCCCACGAAGGCCTTCAGGTCGGCCCCGGAGTTCATGTAGGTGAGCGGCACGATGGTGCGGCCGGGGAACGCCCTCGTGATCTGGCTCCAGGCGTCGTCCACCGTGAAGATGTCGGCGCACTCGGCCAGGTGGCACCCGGCCCCGAGGTCGGGCAGCACCACCCGCTGGTGCGGCTGCGACAGGATGTCGGCGGCCTCGGCCATGAAGTACACGCCCAGGAACACCACCAGGTCGGCCCCGGTGGCCTCGGCCCCGCGCCGCGCCAGCAGGAACGAGTCACCGGTGATGTCGGCGAACCGGATGACCTCGTGCTTCTGGTAGTGGTGGCCGAGCACCACCAGTCGATCGCCCAGCGCCTCGCGCGCTGCGGTGGCGCGGGCGATGAGCTCCGCCTCGGGAACGGTCTCCTCGGGCGCCGGGATGGCGCAGGCCGGGGCACTGGTGGTCACGCTGCCTCCGTGAGGTCGAGTGAAGCGGCCGCGGCCGCCACGGCCGGGTCCGCGGGGATGACATGGCGATGGTCGCCGGCCCAGCAGGTGCGCCCCGCCTGCTCGGGGTCGGGCTGCGGGAAGTCGGTGCGGAAGTGCGCGCCGCGGCTCTCCTCGCGAGCGGCGGCCGCGGTCACCACCAGCTGCGCCACCTCGCGCAGGCCGGCGGCGCCGGCGTCGGCGGGCGCGGGCAGGGCCGCCAGCAGGTCGGCGGCCCGGGCCAGTCCATCGGCATCGCGCTCCAGGCCGCAGCCGGCCCACATGATCCGGCCCACCTCGGCGCGCACCACGGCGCCATCCGCGGACCCCAGCGCCACGGGCACGGCCTCGGCGCGCGGCCCGGGCGCGCCGTCGCCTCCGCCGGCCACCACGTCATCGGCCGCGCGCCGACCCAGCGCCGCCGCCTCCAGCAGCCCGTTCGATGCGAGGCGATTGGCCCCGTGCAGCCCGGTGGACGCGCACTCGCCCACGGCCCACAGGCCCGGCACCGTGCTGCGCCCGCGCAGGTCGGTGAGCACGCCGCCCATGGAGTAGTGCGCGGCCGGGGTGACGGGCACCGGGTCGCGCGCCAGGTCGATGCCGTGTGCCGCGCAGAGCGCCGCCACCTCGGGGAATCGCGCGTGCACGCGCGCGGGATCCAGGTGGGCCATGCTCAGGACCACGTCGTTGCCGGTGTCGCGTGCGGTCCGGAACACCGCCCGCGCCACCACGTCGCGCGGCCCCAGGTCACCCATGGGGTGCACGCCCGCCATCACCGGCTCGCCCTGGCAGTCGAACAGCATGCCGCCCGCGCCCCGCACCGCCTCGCTCACCAGCCCCAGGGGGCTTGGGCCCACCGCCAGCGCGGTGGGGTGGAACTGCACCATCTCCATGTCGGCCAGCGCTGCTCCGGCGCGGCGCGCCAGTGCCGGCCCGTCGGCCGTGGCGCCGAGCGGGTTGGTGGTGCGCGCGAACAGGTGCCCGGACCCTCCCGTGGCCAGCACCACCGCCCGCGTGGCCACGTGCTCGCCACCGGCCAGGCGCACGCCGGTGACCCCGTGGTCATCCACCGTGATGTCGTCCACGCGCACGTGCTCGCGCACCGTGATGGCATCGTTGGCCCGCACCCGGTGGGCCAGTGCCTGCGACACATGGCGCCCGGTGGCGTCGCCCCCGGCGTGAACCACGCGCGGCAGGGAGTGGGCCCCCTCCCGCGCGAGGGCCAGCCCCCGGTCGTCGCGGTCGAAGGCCACGCCCAGCACCGCGAGGTCGTCGATCACGTCCGCCGCGTCACCGCACACGGCGGCCGCGGCCGCGCCGTCGGTGAGGCCCGCGCCCGCCCCGATGGTGTCGTGCACGTGCGACTCGACGGAGTCGCCGGGCCCCATGGCCACCGCGATCCCGCCCTGGGCCCACGCCGTGCTGCCGTCGCCCAGCGCATGCTTGGTGACCAGCAGCACGTGCCGGTGCGGCGCGATCCGCAGGGCCGCGGACATGCCGGCGAGGCCGGAGCCGATGACCACCACGGGGTGCTCGGGAGTGATTTTACGTCTATTTGACGTCATATCACCCTTGATTTTACGTCAGCGCGACGGATGCGCAAGCGCCGGCGGTGCCTCCCGGCAAGGCCGGGATCAGGCCAGGGCCGACTCCTCCACGCGACGGGCGCGGCCGAGGGCGGCCTGCAGGCGGTCCCAGGCACGCTCCTCCGCGGCCAGGTAGTCGTCGGTGCTGGAGTAGACGCCCGAGTTCCTCGACACGGCGAGGTAGTCCGAGATCGCCCGATCGCGCATGCGGTCAAGCGCCGTCTGGGGTGCTGCCGTCTCCTCGGTGATCGCGCTCATCTCAACTCCTCGGGTAGGCCCTCTCGGGTTCGGGCAGTAACGCAGAAGCTGGACAGCGAAGCAAGGGGAACTGTCAAGGTTCGGGCACCTGGGCCCCAGTCCTTACCGGTCCTTATCCCTTCCGTAATCCCCGGGCGGGGCGTCGCTCCCCGTGTCCCGCGGCCGGTTGCGTCGGCAGCGCTCGGAGCAGTAGCGCACCTGGTCCCAGTCATCCGCCCACTTGCGTCGCCACGCGAATGGCCGCCCGCACGTGGCGCATGTCTTCTGCGGAAGGTCGCCCTTGCGGCGCATGCGGCCCATGCGATCAGTGGGCCGCGCGCGGGGAGGGGTCGCCGGCACCCACGCCCAGCAGCTCACGTGCCACGTCATCGCGGTCCCACAGCTCCACGCCCGTGCTGCCCGCGAGCTCGATGGCGGCGGGCGTGAAGGTGCTGTTGGTCACCACCATGGCGCGGTCGGTTCCGTAGTGGAGCCGCGCGGCCGAGGCCTGCTGCACGGCCGCCACGCCCACCGGGCGGCCCTGCCGCTTGGCCTGCACCACCACCTCGTCCACGGCGCCGTGCCCCAGCACCAGGTCGGCCCCGAAGTCACCCGTGGCGCGGGTGTGGCGCACCCGCCACCCCGATGCCCGGAACAGGATGGCCAGCCAGTCCTCGAACTCCTCGCCGGTCATGCGGTCGGCCGCGGCCAGTCCCCGCCGCCGCGCCAGGCCGTCGCGGCTCCGGCGCGTCCAGCTGCCGAGCGCCAGCACCAGGGTGACCGCCGCGCCCACCACCACGGCCACCAGCACCGGCGCGAACAGCGCCAGCACCACCACCAGCACGCCCCCGGCCACCAGCCAGGTGGCCAGTTCGGTGCCGAGCCAGCGCGCCATGCGTCCCATCACCGCATGTTCGCCCATGCGCGCCCGTGCCCTGCCCGGGCGGGCGTCTAGCGTTCGGCGCGTGCAGGTGACGCGCATCCATGATGGCCTCTGGCGCTGGTCGGTGACCACCGGCGGGGTGGAGATGGCCTCGGCCTACCTGGAGCACGGCGACGTGATGCTGCTGGTGGACCCCGTGCTGCCGCCGCCCGGAGAGGACCTGGACCGGTTCCTGCGGGCCATCCACCGCGACCTCGATCGCCTGGGCGGACCCGTGCACGTGATGCTCACGCGCGCCGATGACCCCCGTGACTCCGCCGAGCTGGCACGCATCACGGGCGCACGCACGTGGACCCACGGGCACCCGACGCCTGAGGGCATGCAGGAGGTGCCCACGGGCGACGACGGCGAGGTGGGCCTGTGGTCCACGGTGCACGCCGCGCTCATGCCCGGGCGCGCGCTGCCGCGGGAGGGGAGCGCGATGGCCGGCCTGCCGGCGCGCGTAGTGATCCCGTCGGTGGGTCCCATGCCCGCGGCGCCGTGACGTCGGGACGGTACGGTTCGGCCATGCACCACCCCGAGCCCCTCCTGGCGCAGATGGCCCAGCTGGCCACCGCGCACGCCGACGCCCTGCGTGCCCCGGTGCGCTCCTTCGACATCGGCGGGGTGCCGTTCGACCCGGACGCGCAGCCGGCCCTCATGGGGGTGGTGAACCTGTCGCGCGACTCCTGGTACCGGGAGTCGGTGGTGCCCGATGCCGCAGCGGCCATCCGCCGCGGCCGGGTGCTGGCCGCACAGGGCGCGCTGCTGGTGGACATCGGGGCGGAGTCGACGCTGGCGGGCGCCGCCCGGGTGGACGCCGCAGCCCAGGTGGCGGGCGTACTGCCGGTGGTGCAGGGCCTGCGCGAACTGGGCATTCCCACCTCGGTGGAGACCTACGCGCCCGAGGTGGCACGGGTGGTGCTGGAGGCCGGCGCCAGCCTGCTCAACCTCACCGGGGTGGAGCGCGAGGACGAGATGTACGCGGCCGCCGCCGAGCACGACGCCGCCATCATCATGTGCTTCGTGCAGGGCGCCAACGTGCGCGAGGTCCATGACCTGGTGCTGGGCGACGATCCCATCCCCGCGCTGCTCGAGCACTTCGGGCCGCGCATCGACCGCGCCGTGTCGCTGGGCGTGGAGCGCATCCTCATCGACCCGGGCCTGGGCTTCTACTACGGCAACCTGCTGGACGGACCCACCCGGGTCCGGCACCAGGCCAAGGTGTTCCTCAACACCTTCCGCCTCCGGGTGCTGGGCTGGCCGGTGTGCCACGCCCTGCCGCACGCCTTCGACTTCTTCCTCGACGAGGTGCGCTCGGCCGAGCCGTTCTTCGCGGTGCTGGCGGCCATGGGTCGCACGGGGCTCTACCGCACCCATGAGGTGCCGCGCGTGAAGGCGGTGCTCGATGCCCTGGGCTCCCTGGGGCCCGGGGACATCTGCCCGCCGGCCACGCCCTAGCGCACCGCCACCGCCACGCCCTCCTCGTTGCTGGGCGACGCGTGCACGTGCTCCACCCGCAGTCCCGTGGCCGCGGCCAGCCGGGCCAGCGCGTCCGGGGTGTGGCGGTACGACTCGAGCACGCGGATGGGGGCGCCCGCGGGCATTGCCACCTCGAGGCCGTCCACCCGCGCCGCCACCGCGGCAGCGGGCGTGACCTCGCCGACGATCACCGGGCCATCCGGCGCGTCGTCCCAGCGGAAGGTGATGGGCCCGGCGTCCGCGATGCCGATGTCCTCGAGCACCGCGGCCAGCCAGTCACGGGTGGGCGGGTTGTCGTACTGCGCCATCACGTCATCGCGCGCGCCGGGGCGGCCCGGCAGGAGGTTGGCGCTGACCAGCAGCAGGTCGCCGGGTCCGAGCAGCGAGGCGGCCGGGGCAAGCGCGCCCGGCCCGAGGGTGGAGATCACGCCGAACAGGGTGACCACCCGGGTGCCCGGTCGCCGCGGCGCGAGGAGGGGGGAGAGGTCGGGCACCGCGGTGATGTCGACGGCGACCGCGTGCGAGGCATCCACGCCCGGCACCGCCGCCATGGCCTCGGCCGCGGCCGTGACGAGGGGCACGCTCACGTCCACCGGCGTGGCCGACAGGCCCGTCCGCCCGGCGGCGGCCAGTGCCCCCAGCAGGCGGCGCTCCTTCACCCCGTCGCCGCATGCCACGCCGATCACGTGCACCGGGCCGTCGGGCAGCGCCGTAAGGGCGCTGCGCGCCGCGGCGTCGTAGGCCAGCAGGCCGTCGTCGTGGTGGTGCGCGGGCGAGTGCGACGACGCCAGGGCCCGCCACCTCGCCGCGGACCGATCGCCCACGTAGTGGAAACGGTTGTCCACGTGGCGGGCCTCCAGCGCCGACAGCATGCCGGCGCGCAGCGCGGCGGGCGACACGCTCCCATCCACCCGCACGTCCGCCATTCCCACCTCCCCGGGGGTCAGGCCCCCGCCGCGCTCCTGCGCGCCCGCGCCGCCTTGGTGCGGTCGGTGGACCCCAGGATGACCTTGCGCATGCGCACGCCCTCGGGGGTCACCTCCACGCACTCGTCATCGCGCACCCACTCCAGCGCCTGCTCCAGCGACAGCTGACGCGGCGGAACCAGGCGCTCGAGCTCATCCGCGGTGCTGGAGCGCATGTTGGTGAGCTTCTTCTCCTTGCAGATGTTCACGTCGAGGTCCTCCGACCGCGAGTTCTCGCCCACGATCATGCCCTCGTACACCTGGTCGCCCGGCTGCACGAACATCACGCCGCGCTCCTGCAGCCCGAACATGGCGAACGACGTTGCCACGCCCGTGCGGTCGGCCACCAGGCTGCCGCGCGTGCGCGTGCGGATCTCGCCCTGCCACGGCTCCCACGACTCGAAGACCGAGTGCAGCAGGCCGGTGCCGCGGGTCTCCGTGAGGAACTCCGTGCGGAACCCCACCAGCCCGCGCGCGGGCACCAGGTAGTCCAGGCGCGTCCAGCCGGTGCCGTGGTTCACCACCTGCTCCATGCGACCCTTGCGCAGGGCCAGGAGCTGCGTGACCACGCCCATCATGTCCTCGGGCACGTCGATGGTCACCCGCTCGATGGGCTCGTGGCGCACGCCGTCGATCTCGCGGATGAGCACCTCGGGCTTGCCCACGGTCAGCTCGAATCCCTCGCGGCGCATGGTCTCCACCAGCACCGCCAGCTGCAGCTCGCCGCGCCCCTGCACCTCCCAGGCGTCGGGCCGGTCGGTGGGCAGCACGCGAAGCGACACGTTGCCGATCAGCTCCTGGTCCAGCCGGTCCTTCACCATGCGGGCGGTGAGCTTGGTGCCCTCGCGGCCCGCCAGCGCCGACGTGTTGATGCCGATGGTCAGGCCCAGGCTGGGCTCGTCCACGGTGATGACCGGGAGGGGGTTCGGGTCGTCCGGGTCGGCCAGCGTCTCCCCGATGGTGATGTCCTCGATGCCCGCCACGGCGATGATGTCGCCGGGGCCGGCCTCGTCCACCGGCACGCGATCGAGCTCCTTGGTGTGGAACAGCTCGGCCACCTTCACCTGCTGCACCTGGCCGTCGGTGCGGCACCACGCCACCTGCTGGCCCTTGCGGATGGTGCCCTCGTGCACCCGGCAGATGGCCAGGCGCCCCAGGTAGGAGTCGGCCGCCAGGTTGGTGACCAGCGCCTGCAGGGGCGCGCCCTCGGTGTACTCCGGCGCGGGGATGGTGTCGCGCAGCACGTCGAACAGCACCGACAGGTCGGCGTCCTGGCTGCCGGCCTCCAGCGAGGCGGTCCCGGCCTTGCCGTTGGTGTAGACGATGGGGAAGTCGATCTGGGCCTCATCCGCGCCGAGGTCGAGGAACAGCTCGTAGACCTCGTCCACCACCTCGGACGCGCGGGCATCGGGGCGGTCGATCTTGTTGACCACCAGCACCACGGGCAGCCGGGCCTCGAGGGCCTTGCGCAGCACGAACCGGGTCTGGGGGAGGGGGCCCTCGGAGGCGTCCACCAGCAGCAGCACGCCATCCACCATGTACAGCCCGCGCTCCACCTCGCCGCCGAAGTCGGCGTGCCCGGGCGTGTCGATGATGTTGATGGTCATGTCACCGCGGCGCACGGCGGTGTTCTTGGCCAGGATCGTGATGCCCTTCTCGCGCTCCAGGTCGCCCGAGTCCATCACGCGGGCCTGCACGTCCTGGTTGGCGCGGAACGCACCGCTCTGCCACAGCATGGCGTCGACGAGGGTGGTCTTGCCGTGGTCCACATGGGCCACGATCGCCACGTTCCTGAGGTCTTCCCGGGTAGGCACGGCGGCGGACGTTAGTGAATGCCGGGCCCGCGCCCCCCGATCCCGGCTGCCATCATCCCGGCGTGCGCCCCGAGGAACCGGAGTACGAGGCCGAATACGAGGCCTGGCGCGAGTCGCGCTGGCCACCGCTCATCGCCCTGGCGGTGGGCGTGGTGCTGTACGCCACGCTGCCGGGCAGCCTCATCCTGGGTGGCGGGTGGCTGCGGTGGATCATCCCCGCGCTGCTGCTGGTGCTCATCGGCGTGTCGGCCGTGCAGCCGGTGGCCGAGAGCGACCGGCGACGCCACGTGGGCATCGCCCTCGTGGTGCTCATCACCATCGCCAACGCGTCGGCCATCGCCCTGCTCATCCACGGCATCGTCTCCCAGTCCGGCTTCGAGGGCCGGTACCTGGTCATCTCGGCCGTGCAGGTGTGGTTCACCAACGTCATCGTGTTCAGCCTGTGGTTCTGGGAGATCGACGGCGGGGGGCCGCGCCACCGCGCGCTCGACCGGGCCCGCCCCCACGACTTCCTCTTCGCCCAGTACCAGGTGCCCGAGCCATGGACGTGGAGGCCCAGGTACCTCGACTACCTCTACGTGTCGATCACCAACTCCACGTCGTTCGCCCCGGCCGACGCACTTCCCATGCGCCACCGCATGAAGGCGCTGATGGCGGTGCAGTCGCTGCTGTCGGTGCTGGTGATCATCGTGGTGATCGCCCGTGCGGTGAGCATCCTCGACTGAGCGGGTCCGAGCCCCCTACAGGGCCACGACCAGCAGCACCACCATGCCCACCACCAGCAGCAGGGCCACGGCCGCCAGGAACGGACGTCGGCTGTCGGGAGGGGGAGGCGCCATGACCGGCATGCCAGCAGACCGGGCGCCGCGGTGCCCGGCATGTGCCCTCACGACGAAGGGCCCGCCTCTGCCGAGCGCGGGCCCTTCTCATAGCGGGGGCAGGATTCGAACCTGCGACCTTCGGGTTATGAGCCCGACGAGCTACCAGACTGCTCCACCCCGCGGCGTGTCGTGAATGTAGCACCCAACCCTCATCACTGGACAGGGGCCGGCACCGACCTAGGGTGACGCCGAAACCCACGCGGACCACCACGGGAGGTGACGGCGATGATGCACCAGAGGAAGCGGATCGTGATGATCGCGCACGACAACCGGAAGCTCGACATGCTCGAGTGGGCCCGCGATCACTACGACGTGCTGCGTCACCACGAACTGCACGCCACCGGCACCACCGGCGGCATCATCGCCGATGACCTCGGCCTCGACGTGCACCGGTTCCTGTCCGGCCCCCTGGGCGGTGACCAGCAGGTGGGCGCGGCCCTTGCCGAAGGGCGGCTCGACGTGGTGATCTTCTTCTGGGATCCGCTCGAGCCCCAGCCCCACGACGTGGACGTGAAGGCCCTGCTGCGCATCGCGGTGGTGCACAACTGCCCCATCGCCTGCAATCGGGCCACCGCCGACTTCCTGCTGGCCAGCCCCCTCATCAACGAGGACTACCGGCCGGCGGCGTCGCCCGGCGACCTGGCGCCCGAGGAGCGGCACATCACCGACATCGGGCTGGCCGTCAGGCGCTGACCCGCACGGGGTCGCCCACGGCGATCCAGCCGGGGCGCACCACGCGGCAGCACGCGCCCACGTGGTTGCGGCGCTCGCGCGCCAGCGCCGCGTGGGCGCGGGTGTCGCGTTCGGCGGTGTCGGGGTCGCGGCTCAGCACGCCCGACCGGCGGGTGGCGGCGGTCACCTCCACCTCGGCCACGTCGCCGATGCGCAGTCGGTGGCCGATCCAGGCGTCCTCGGGGAAGGGCCCACCGCCATCCGCCTCCACCACCACGTTGGGGCGGAAGCGCCGCCGGTCCACGTCCTCGCCTGCCCACTCCGACACCTGCCGGATGGATGACTCGGCCAGCAGCGCCACCGGCTGCGCGGCGTGCGCGCCCGGGGGGGACCGCACCACCTGCACGGGGGCGTCGTCGTCACGGTCCAGGGCGGCCGCCACGGCATGGGCCAGCGCCGGGTCGTCCCAGGGCCACTCACGGCCGTCCGGGCCGTCCACCACCACGTCATCACCCTGCCCGGCATCGCGGCATCGGGCACGGAACGTGAGCAGCGCCGGGTTTCGCAGCGCGATGAGGGGCTCGTCGCGCACGGGGTCGAACGGCATGAACCGACGGTCGCCCACCACCCCGAGCGGCCCGATGAAGGCCCGGCGAAGGCGCTCGCCGCCCATCGACGCCACGGGGTAGCGCCAGAGGTCGGACACCAGCCCGACCGGGGCGCCGCTACGTGAGGACAATCGCGAGCACGATGACGATGATGAGCAGGATCGCCAGCGTGGCGTACACCAGGCGCACCGCCCGGTTTGCTCCCACCGTCACCACGCGTGCGTTCTCGCGCTTCCTCGCGATGACCTCGGGGTCGGTCTCGCGCTCCGGCCAGTCATCCTCGTCGTCGTCCCAGCCCATGGGGGGAGCCTAGCGAGCCGACCGCGGCATCACGGCCCGGCGACAACTCGCCGACGGCGACCTTTCGGTCGCCCCGGCTGCGGTAGTCGCCGGGCCGTGATGCCGCGGTCGGCCACCGGTCCGACGTCGGCGAGTTGTCGCCACCCCTTGAACCCGCCCCGGGCGAGCGGGCTAGGTGTCCTACCCACGCACGTTGTGAACACCTGAAGGCGCATCCGGTTCCCCGGCGCC
>VFQT010000432.1_pt1 | contig 62387 bp, 44 predicted proteins | sample 3512381 | NCBI WGS metagenome assembly VFQT01 (sample SAMN10412376, study PRJNA504923) | tailings metagenome | isolation source: Relicate 2 Philex TSF3 active mining site | place: Philippines: Tuba, Benguet | collected 2017-08-29
TCGTCAAGGAATGCTGCCGAGAAGTAGTCCTTCGGATAGTGCTTGTACCTGCTGAGCATGCTGGCGGTTGTTCCCAGCACAATCTCCGGCTTGCGGAACAACTGGCGGTGCGCCTTGTACTCATCCCCCATCTCGATCGCGATCCGTGCGTCAGGTATCTGCCGCACAAACTTGTCGCGAGTCTGGAGAATCAGTTCCTCTCGAGGTGCCAGGAACAGAATGGCCCCGGAGTAGTCGATCTCTCGCGTGTGATGCCATTCCCAGAGCGTCTCAGCGACACTGGAAGACACCACTGTCTTCCCGGTGCCTGTCGGAAGAACGACCATTGTGCTGCGGATGCCCAGCTTCCAGTCATGCAGAACAGCGTCTTTTGCTTCCTGCTGATAATCACGCATTGCGTATTGTGTAGACAACACAGGCTACGTTCCATTCTGCAAAGTGTCGTTCAGGAAACTCGGATCGGTCGACATTCGATGTCGAACACTTTCTGGTAGTCCGCCAGGGCCTGCGCTGTCGCAAACGAACTGCAGGCGATCACGGTCTCATGGCCGTTTTCCTGGGCTGTGCAGGGCACCAGTTTGCCGTCCGCATTCACGAGCACCCATGCCTCAAGCCCGCTCCTCTCCTGCACAGGCTTTGAAGGCTCCACCTCCTCAAACACCATGTCGAGCGACCGCAAATGTGCCTCGCCTGCCTCGACTCCCGGAGACAACGCGAACTTGACTGGTTCGGAACACGTCGCTGGTGCGGTCTGTGCAGTCAGGCAACACGGGGTGTCAGCTTCACACCCGACGATCTGTGATCCGATCGGGAACACAGAATCCTTCACGACGTACGTGAAATAGCTGCCGTCTGGACGGCGCACGATGAGGCGAACCATTGCAACTCCATCTTTGGAAAACGATGCGGAGATGCAGAAGCCAATGCCATCCGAGGTCGGTGGCCTCTGCTGTACCTGCCGCACGGGAAAGTACGATCCGAAGAATCGGCCTGTCGATCGATTCTCGGAGATATTGCGCAACGTGCGCAATATCTCAGACCGACTACGTTCGGTGAAGCATGTTCAAATGTGGCTACGCATCATGTGCTCAGCGAGGTCTATCTGCAGGCCGTCGGATTGAGTGACATACCTCGAGCCGCAGATTGGGCAGGGCATGCTTACAAGCCTGTGCAGTTCCTCGATCGCCATTGTCAGTTCGGTGTCGGATCGGATGACTCGGCAGGAGCCATCATGAACAGCGATCAGTTTGACCAGACCATGACTAGACTCATAAGCACCTTCAATCACAAGGAGTTCGAATCCAGACATAGATCAGTCCTAACAGCAATTTTGATCCAGAGCACGAGGGAGTTTGCCAAGGACTTCAAACGCCCCCCTTCCCCCAGCTGGCTTCTGCCATGGAGAAAGGAGGAAGTCCTTGCATTTTGACCCATCACAGTCGGTCGCATGCTGCGTGTCATCGGCTTTGTTTGAGAAGAGTCCGAATCGAGCCGCCGCCCACTTCACTCTTCGTTAGCTGCACAGCGCCCATCTCTGTGCTACCCCAATGCAAAAGGGGCCGCTGGAGACAGCGGCCCCTTCGGGTTTAGGAGTGCGGGCAACACTCCGTGCTTCAAATTGTTTCCGTTGCTGCCCGCACAGGAACCACCCTGACTGGCCGAATCATAACTAGACGTGTGGTTTAGTCAACACAGACTACGTATCAGATTTCAGGGGATGAATGGAATCAAGCCGGATCACGACATCGAGTTCGTCGCACGACAGTGCTCCTCCAAGGGCCTGTTGCACTGCATTCCGAATCGCGACAATGGCAAATGGCACGCATCGCGGGTCGATGGCTTCAAAATCTGAGTCCGTCGGCGGGCTTGTAAGAAACGGAACAAACTCATCCGGAAGACCCGGGCAGTCAATCTGCTTGCTGCCGACGAGTTGTGTTACGCGGTGGAGTACGGTGAGCATCTGCATGAAATGAGAGATCGTGTGCATTGTGAGTCTCGTTCAGAACCATTTTTGACGGAGTGAGATGATTTCGGTTTTGCACACGGAGCCGTAATTCTTCGGGATTCAATGAAACTGCGAATCTGAATCGCGGACGTGAAGTCTGCGCGCGACTTGGCGAGGAGTAAACGCAATTTGATCCACGCTAGTGCTCCGTAGCTACGTGACGGTCTTGCGTGAACACTACGAACATCGATCTGATTGTGACGATTGTTTCGAGTGTACCGAGGGGATTTCGAGGGACAGTTGTGTCACTGTCTGGGAGGTGGGCTCGACCAGGAATGGGAGCCAAATTCTCGGCAGATGGCTGTCGCGTTCCAATGAGTGGAAGTCGCCGGCATTGTTTTGTCCTACAGGTCACCAGCCCCAACGGGCACGGCTGCAATACGATGTGATTTTTGGACGAGTGTATTGCCAGTTCAGGTCGAGTCAAGGCTCTATTCAAGATCGGTTGTTGGGACTTCAAGACCACAAGATCTTGGGGTTCGAATTCTGATATAACCATTGCTTCTGGTTGAGCTGCGCGGCATGCGCTTGTGCGTGTTCTCGCTGAAAAGCACCTACGCCCTTTAGTTCACGGATTCTCAGTCCTGTGCGCCGTGTGAAGGGTGGTTCAGACATGGCCACTTGAACGGCAATTCCCCGTAGACTAGGCTGCTTTTGATTTTGTAAGGGGAATGACGTGTCGGATACCCGAAAACCAGCGATTTCTGTCAAGTCACGGTCTCGGTCCTGCCTGTTCTTGGTTTGTGTTTTGCTCCTGATTGCCGCTTTTGCCGATGTGTCGATTAGCTGGGTGTATCGAACACTCAGATGGCAGGCTGAGCGCACTGAAGCCATAGCATGGATGCAGTCGCAGGCTGAGTTTTGGACCGACCTGCCTGTCAACCAAAACCCGAAACTGGATGTCCCGGCCCCAATGCCGTTGCGACTTTTTGGTTCACCTGGTTTGCGTTCTGTTTGCGTTGTTGTCACAGACCAAAATCAGGTGGAGCAGAAGACCATAGAGCTCAAAGCTCTGTTCCCGGAAGCAACGAACATTCTTGTCGTATCGCCCGGCCCAGGATACGAAGGACGTCGCGCGGGTGTCGTCAATCATGAACGCGTCCGACCATAGTGAATGATATTCTTCTGCGGTTACCCCAGACCCTCCATGGGTGGTGGTTTCTGCTCTTTCAACGCGTAGCCAATCAAGCGAAGCCATGAGAAGTTCCTTCACGATCTGCGCATACTCTTTGGCAATCGAATCATCGTTTGCGTTCTCTGTAGAGATCCGGGCGCGCAGGCTGTTTGCGATTCCGCAGAACTCATGAATTGCGGCGTCGGGAACAAAAGCAATGATTGCCTCTCGAATCGAACGAACGATTTCCGCCAGCGACCTCATTCGGTCCCTTGAAAGCGGGTGTCGCGACACCCACAACGATGTTTTTTGGTGCAGTCTCTGACTTGGAAAGTCGTCAAAGAACTTGGAAAAACACTCGGCTTATGTGTCTTGAGTGAGTCCCTGCCAGCCTCCGGAGGGCAACGCTCTATCCAATTGAGCTACCGAGACTTGATGTGTTTTGACACAGTATCCGTACGAAACCGACGAGATTCAAGCTTCCCACCGCTTCGCGTCACAGGCTTCACCTGTGCTACCCGGTGTTGCGGTTCGGTCAGGCGAACCTGGCGAAGTGCCGTACGGTGGTTTCGCCAAGCCGGCAACGACTGAGGACAGTCGTTTTACACTGCGATCATTGTCCGCGTCGCCGCTCATCAACCGATGTGCAGTTGAACAAGAGAATTCTCGGAGAGGGGTGCGGAGTTAACCCACCGGTACCCACGGCCGCATGAAGACGGCCGAGGGCGGCCATCCTACTGTCGGTACTGGTCGCTTGCTGCGGGCAGCCATCAAACCGGTGTTGCGACCTGGAAGAAGGTTTCGGAAATGGCCTGGCCGATGTCGTTGAGGTGAGACTGGAAGTTGTCGACGAATTGATGAAGGCCGTTGTCGATGATGTCGCTGGCTTTGGCACTTGTCAGCCGATCGCCGAGCCGGCGGACTTCCTGAAGGGGGGCGGAGTCGTCGGTGCCGCAGATTTCTTTCAGGGCCTTTTCTGACGCGGCCACACAGAATCTCATCGATCGAGGAAACTGTGCATTCAGCATTAGGAAATCGACAACGTTCACGGGCTGAATGCGTCCAAATGTCCGGCGATACATCTGCAGCGCACTGGTGGACTCAAGCAACGCGCCCCACTGAACGACATCGACCTGCGATCCGACGTGCGATGGATTTGGCAGAAGGATGAAGTACTTCACGTCAAGAATACGCGATGTTTTGTCGGCTCGCTCCAGCTGGTAGCCCAGCGTTGAAAAATGCCAGGCTTCTCCGTGTGACCACGTTGCGTCCGTGACGCCGATGACCTGGTGTGCTGACCGTTTGATCTGTTCCAGAAACGGGTGAGGATGCTGCAGAACGCTGGCCTGCTGAGATGCCGCCTGGCGAACTCGAAGGTAAAACCGATTGACTGCTTCCCACATCGGAGTGGTCAGGTTTTCGCGAATCGTGCGAGCATTCTCACGTGCATAGCTCAGACAGCTGATCACCGAGTTCATGTTCTGGCGGTCGAACAGCAAGTACCGAATGACGTTTTCGCGGGTCGTTTCCGTGTAGCGTGCCCGAAACGCTTCGGCATCTCCGCCGGCATGCAGCAGGGACGACCACAGAGTTTCCTCGCGACCCCGATAACCAAGGGCAATGTTCGACGTCACTTCGATAAAGCGAGCCTGGTTCTCTGCCCGCTCCAGATAACGACTCATCCAGAACAGCGAATCAGCAACGCGACACAACATAACGGACTTCCTTCTTCAGCAAATTCCGATTGAGTCTCAGGCAACGCTGTGCAGGATTGTTCACAGCAAAATTCATGGTTCATCATTGTCGTGGAACCCGCCAGAGTTCCCATCATCAACAAAGGTCGTGGGATCTTTGAAAGTTGTGGGATCTCTGGCGAGATCCACTACATCATGCAGAGCGTAGTCTCAGCTGCTATCGCTTCTGAAACTGCTCCTGCTGATGCAGCCGTGTGAATGGCGTGTCGTTCAGCAGTACCCACGTGTCTTTGCTGCCGCCGCCCTGTGACGAGTTCACAATCATCGAACCTTCACGAAGAGCGACTCGAGTCAGTCCGCCTGGCAGAATGAAGATGTCTTCGCCGTACAGAATGAACGGACGCAGATCGACATGCCGCGGGGCCAGAGACTGATTCACAACCGTTGGGACCGTTGACAGTGTCAGCATTGGCTGAGCGATGTAGTTGCGAGGATCCTTGCGGATGGATTCCGCACACTTGTCCCGCTCATCCTGAGACGCTCTGGGCCCCATCAGAATTCCATAGCCACCCGATTCGTTGGTCGGTTTCACAACCAGTTCATCCAGATGCTGAAGCACATAGTCGCACTGTTTTGGGTCCGAGCAGACGTACGTCGGAACGTTGTTCAGAATGGCCTGTTCGCCCAGGTAATAACGAATAATCTCCGGGACGTAGCGATACACAGCTTTGTCGTCGGCCACACCGGTCCCAGGAGCATTGGCGAGCGTCACATTGCCCGCGCGGTACGCTCGCATCAGACCGGGGACTCCGAGCATGCTGTCGGGGCGGAAGGCTTCCGGGTCCAGAAAGTCATCATCGATGCGTCGATAGATCACATCCACTTTCTGCGGACCGTGGGTCGTCTTCATCCAGACCACATCATCACTGTCGACGAAAAGGTCCGGGCCCATGACCAGTTCGATACCCATCTGCTGGGCCAGGAATGAATGTTCGAAGTAAGCCGAATTGTAGATTCCGGGCGTCAGCACCACGGCGGTCGGTCGTGATGCAGCAGGCGGTGCTGTCTTCAGCAGAGTTTCCAGGAGGCGTTCCGGATAGTCTTCGATCGGCGCGATGGATGAGCCGTAAAAGACTTCCGGGAGAACTCGCTTCATGATTTCGCGGTTCTCAAGAACGTAGCTGACTCCGGACGGGCAGCGAAGATTGTCCTCAAGAACATACATCGTCCCGTCTTTGTCGCGAACGAGGTCGGTTCCCACCACATGAGTCCAGACGCCGCCGGGAGGCCGAAAGCCCATGCATTCCGGGCGATACGTCTTTGCCGTCCGGACCAGATCTTCAGGGACGACCTTGTCCTTCAGGATTTTGCCCTCAGAATAGACGTCATCAAGGAACAGATTCAAGGCTCGAATTCGCTGCTTCAAACCAGCCTCAATGGTGATCCATTCATCCCATGGAATTGGCCGAGGCACGACGTCGAACGGCCAGATCTTTTCATTGCCATCGTTGTGGCCATAAACGGCAAAGGTAATGCCCTTTTCCAGAAGTTCTTCCTCGGCGTGCCGCTGACGCTCCGCCAGAATCTCAGATGAAAGAGCTGACAGACAGCCCGAAAGAGCCGCATGACGAGCCTGGCCGTCAGGGGTCCACAACTCATCAAAATTACTCGCCGTGGTGGTCACGAGAATTTATCCTCGATGGTTCACTGTTGCTCGTTTTTTATCGTTGCCCGGAAAGTACTGCCCGTTTTCAGGGCATATTGCAGCGAAGTGTTCGGCAGGCATGGTGAAGCCACAACCTCCGGACGCCGGAAGTCTAGGCACTGCTGTGACATTCGCACAATACAACCACGAGAAACGCAACAACCGTGCCAGAATCATGGGCGAGCGGTCAGCGAGGCTCGTCAGTCTTCGAGCGCGCAGAGGGAAGGGGTTCGGGCTGGTGGAAGCCGTTGTCGTCCCATTGCCATCTTTCGGGAATTTGAATTCAGGTTTTTCGAGGCTCCATGGAATCTGATACCCTAGCCAGTCAAGAGGATCGTTTCAGGTTGCGACGATCTTCGCTGAGCGTCTGTTCTTTGAAAGCATGCAGGGTATTCATGGCTGGTCGGTCCGAAGCTCGTCGATTTGTTCTTCAGATGTTGTATCTTCTGGATCACAATCCTGAAGCAGATCGCGACCGTATCGCTTCGCAGCTTTCCAAAGAATTCAAAGACGCCTCCGTTCAGTCGTTTGCCTGGTCGCTGATTACAGGCATTCTGGACAATCGGCCTCAGCTGGATGAAAAGATCTCGGCGACGGCGACCAACTGGCGGCTTGAGCGAATGGCACCAACAGACCGAAATGTTCTTCGCATGGGTCTGTACGAAATGACCGTAACGGGCACGCCGCCGGCGGTTGTGATTGACGAAGCCGTCACGATCGCCCGTGAGTTCGGCACAGAAAACTCCGGCGCATTCGTCAACGGAATCCTGGACCGTCTGATTCCTGCCGGCAAATCGATTTCCGATGGGCCTCCGGTCTCCTGATTTTCTGACCGGCTTCGCGCATGCTCACTTTGGCGGACCGGGAAGCGGTGGGCGTTCTTTCAGCCACTGAATCATCAGGTCGACGTTGGCTCGAAACTGAGCGGGTTCGGACTGCTTCTTTCCACCGGAGTAGATGGCATTCATTTCCGTGAGATAGATCTCCTCGGGCTCGGGTTTGCAGGGATCCATCGTACGAGCCTGCCATTCAGACAGAGCAGTTCTCATTGCATTCAGCCGTTCTGCATGTTCCGGCCTGCCAGCAAGATTGACGAACTCATCGGGGTCCTGACTCAGATCGTAAAGTTCTTCGACCGGACGCGTCGCCTGCATGATGCTGGCTTGCTGAGGGTTCAGAAGGCCATCCGCGTAACAACGCCTCAGTGCCTGCAGAATTGGCTTGGTGTCCTTGTAGTTGTTGGGCTGCAGCCATGGGCGATTGGGGAAGCCGTTCCAGATGTACTTCCAACGATCGCTTCGAACACTTCGAATCAGGTCCACAGTTTCATCAGCGCGGTCTCGCGCGGCAAACACGAACTCGCGAGGCTTTGATGCATCAAGCAGGCTTCGTGAAAACATCCAGTCCGGAATCGTCTGTCCTGCCAGGTCCAGGGACGTTGCTGCCAGGTCGATGTGTTCCACAAGATCCGATCGCTCATGCCCACCATCAAAAGGACCGCCAGCGACGATCAGCGGCACATGAATTCCGCCGTCATACAAAAACTGCTTTGTGCGGACATGGCTGATCCCATGATCGGTCATGACGAAAATCACCGTATTCTCAAGATCCCCGGCATCCTTGAGTCGCTGAAGAATCTGCCCGACCTCGACATCCGTCTTTCTCACTGTGTCCAGATACTGAGCCCAGTCTTCGCGAATGATCGGATCGTCAGGCAGCCACGCTGGCAACGTGATTCTCTCAGCGGCAGTACATGACCCCAGTTCAGCCTGGGCCTTTCGAGGCCACTCGGTTCCATTTCCCTGTCCTCGATGTTTGCCCCCGTGGAGCTGAACCTGCACGAAGAACGGCTTTCCTGCCGGTCGAGTTGTCCAGTGCGTTCGATCGTAGGTGTCCGCCGGGTTCCACTGGAAATTGTAGTCAGTCTTCGCGATCGGAACTTCAGGTTTCGCAACTGCTTCCTGAGTCGACTTCAGGAACTGCTCCACGGTCAGATTATTGACATGATATCCGGCATTCCTCAGCATCGCGGGGACAAGCTGCACGTTGTCGGGAAGAGTAATCACGTGTCCGGGTACGCTCGAACGATGATTCTGGCATCCGATGCTTGTCTGATACCGCCCAGTGATCAACGCGGACCGGCTGATGCTGCAAATGGGAGCCGTCACGAACGCCTGAGTAAAACGAGTCCCCCTTTTGGCAAGTGCATCGATGTTCGGCGTCGTGATATTCTTCTCCCCGTAACAGGAGAAGTTCGCAGACATGTCTTCAATGATGACCCACACAATGTTCGGAGACGTGGATTGACCGCTTTTTCGGACAGCCGGTGTCGAGGCAGAATCCGTCGCCTCTGCAGAATTGGTCTTTGCCGCTCCTTTCTTCTGGGAGTTCTTCCTGCCCTTGTTGTTCTGCTTGTTCTGCTTCGCGGGAGTCTCGCTGGCATCGCTCTTCTTCACCGGCTCAGCGTTCGTCTTTGGCATGTACGCCGCAAGTTCAGTTTTCACACTTTGAAGGGTCGCCTCTCCCGCGAGATTCTTCCATTCATACTGATCGGTCTGATGATCGTAGAGCTCTTCACTGCCATCGGCATAGCGAATGTACCTCCAGCGATCTGTTCGAACAGCATGATTGTTTTGTCCATACGTTGTCAGTGCCACACCATCCCGGTTGGCGGAAGGATTTCTGAGCAGCGAAACGATCGACTTGCCTTCAACATGAGTCGGCACGGGGATTCCGGACAGTTCGCAAACCGTCGGATAGATGCTCATAAAGTCCACGGGCCGGTCGCATGATGTGCCGGCCGTTGTGACTCCGGGAGCAACAAAAATCAGCGGTGCCCTTGTTGCTTCTTCCCACAGGGCGAATTTTCGCCAGTGCTGTTTCTCGCCAAGGTGCCAGCCATGGTCTCCCCAGAAACAGATAATCGTGTTGTCGCGGTGAGGCGACTTCTCCAGGGCATCGAGGACACGTCCGACCTGACCATCAAGGTAGCTGATTGCCGCGAGATAGGCCTGAACGGCTTCTTTCCACCGACCAGATTTCAGAATCTCAGCATGGTCACCTTCAGCACGTGCCATTTTCAAACCGGCAGACGGGATATCAGACAGGTCATCGTCCAATACGGGAGGAAGTTCAATCTGATCCAGCGGGTGCATGTCGAAGTACTTCTTCGGCACGTTCCATGGCATATGAGGCTTATGAAATCCAAGCGTCAGAAAGAACGGCGCGTCGTGAGATTTCTGAAGCTGTGCAATTCCGTAGTCGGCAATTGAGGTGTCAGGGACTGAGGAATCATCGGCATTCAGAATTCCGAATCGAATCCCGCCGATGCTGCGGTCTTCCAGCACTGATCCTGTTTTGTCGGCCTGCTCGCGCCCGCCGGTGCTGGTCCATTGATCAGGAAACCCCAGTCCGCCATGCCAGAGTTTTCCCATGCCCAGCGTTTTGTATCCACCGGACTTGAACTGTGTCACCAGCGACTGCGAACTGGTGACCGCGTCCAGATAGGGATTGTTATTGTCATACACTCCTGTCGTGGCCGGACGCAGACCGCTCAACAGCGCCGTGCGAGACGGATTGCAGACCGGCGCTGCACAATGAGCATTCGTAAAGGTGACTCCCAGCTTCGCCAGCCGGTCGATATTGGGCGTGCGAGTTTGCTTGTTGCGTCCGAGATGTCCGACCCAGTGATTCAGATCATCCACGGCGATGAAAAGAACATTCGGACGCGGTGCAGCGTCTGAGTCTTCTGCAAGGATCGACTTCGCCGACAACAATTCACCAACGAACAGAAGTCCGATCAGTCCTGACAGGGCGATTCGTTGATGGGAACGGTTCTGAGTGTTCATTGTCGACAGTCCTCAAGGTTAGCCTGTTAACCAAGACATCCAACACAATCACGAGCCAGAATGCAAAGAAGCCCGCAAGTTGATTAACCTGACGGGCTTCCTGGCGATTCAATAATGCCCCGACTGCTACGGCTGCTTGACGTCGTAACAGCAAATAATCTCCTGATCACGCAGATAGAGTTTTCCGTTGCAGATGACCGGATGAGTCCAAATGCGTCCCTGAGGATTTCGCTTTGTCGTTTGTGGATCGAGACGGAAGCGACTGACCTCCTTGTAACCCGCCGGAGACGCTTCGACGAGGAAGCAATCGCCTGAACCTTCTTCGAGGCAATACAGCATGCCATCGGCAAATGCGACGGCTCCCTTGCTGTTATTCTTCTTGTCGTCACTCCACACCTGTTCGCCGGAATCCAGTTTCTGGCAAACGATGCCTGTCGCATCACTGTGACCGTAGACGTGACCCTGGTACAGCAGAGCACCACCGTGGTGATTCTTCATCACTTTGTTTTCGTAGAGCTTCTCTGCGACATTGTCAGCCGTGATATTCAGAGCCATGCACCCGGCACCATACCCAGCAGTGACGTAGACAATGCCTTCGTGATAAATCGGTGTTGGAATCACGGCAACTCGACCTGGGAAGTCATGCTGCCACAGCAGTTTTCCGCTTTCGTCGAGCCCGAAGACCTTGTTTGATGTGAGCTGGATGTACTGCTTCTTTCCAAAGTGATTGACGACAATCACGGACGAATAATGAGCCAGCTCCGTCATTTCGGCAGACTGCCACAGCTTCTCACCCGTCTTCAGATTGAAGCAGGCAACGGTCCCCAGCGATCCGCCGGGAGTGACAAGAACTTTGTCGCCGTCAATCAATGCGGATTCGCAATAGCCCCAGCTTGGGATCTGACCGCCCAGATCCGCCATGGTCGTACGCCAGACTTCGGTACCGTCTTTTGTATTAAGACAGACGACGTCACCCTTGCCGCTGATTCCAACCGCAAGCGTCCCATCGGCAGAGATTGATGGTGTGCAGCGCGGGCCGCCGCCCCAGCCATTTTCAAGGAACTTGCCAACGTTGGTTTGCCAGATCTTCTTGCCGTCTTCCACATTGATGGCAATCATGAATTCATTCGAATCCGCTTCCCCCCCATCGGCCCCCATGGTGTAGAGGACATTGCCGACGATGGCGAAACCGGAATATCCCAGTCCTGCATCTTTTGAATCCCACAATTTCTTCGGGCCACCTTCAGGCCAGGTTTTCAAAAGGCCGGATTCCGAAGAGATATCGTCGCGATTCGCACCTCGCCAGGTCGGCCAGTCGCCGGCAGTCGCGGACACCAATGAAGTACTCAACACCAACGCTGCTAGAGCAAATTTCCTAAGCGCCATTTCGCACCCTGAACCAGCAAACCGAGAATTCGTTCGGAAGGACACAATGTTCTCCCTCTGCTCGCCACCGGCAGGATAGCAAAACGGCCCATTCTTGTCCTGTGAGCTGCAAACTCCTGTGCTGATGTGTCTCGTGGATGGTTTCGAAAGCGAATGCCACTCGAAAATTTCAGTCACTACGCCAGTGCCACTTCGTGTGGAGCCGCAACAGCGTTTGATATCCGTTATCATTTTCAGCCCCTGATTTTGAGACTGAACAGAACCAGACTGAATGAACCGATCTTCGACGAATGCCCAGGTGCTTCCGTGCCCGCTCCCTTCTGGTGTGATTCCAGAGGCGGAATGGAAGGAAATTTGCCACTGCCTCACTCGACCTCCTGAAAAGTCAGTTCGGATCCGACCGCCGGCAGCGCTGGGCCACGGGATTCCTTGCGACCTGCCGTTTCGCTGCGAACCTGTTCCGTGGTTCGATAGCGAATTCGGTCACGGGTTTTTCACCTGCGAGGAATTTCAGCCTGGTAGGTTCCTGCACCATGCAGCCGGCATGTACTACGTCCAGGACGCTGGCTCAATGCTGGCACTTCGTCTTCTTGAGGCACAGCCGTCGGAGACAATCGCTGATCTCTGCGCCGCTCCCGGTGCGAAAGCGTCCGCGATTCTGGAGATTATCGGGCCTGGATCCGGATGGTTACTGGCAAATGAACCAATCCGAGGCCGCGTACCTGCTCTCGAGTATTCTCTGGCGCGAACTGGATTTCCTCGGTATGCGGTGACGTCACACGATCCAGCTCGACTTGAGCAGGAACTTAGTCGGACCTTTGACGCGGTGCTGGTGGATGCCCCTTGTACCGGGCAGACTCTTGTGTCGCGTGGGAAGCAGAACATCGCGGCGTTCTCAGAAGCCCAGATTGAACACTCTGCGTCACGACAGCATCGGATTCTTTCACACGCCGCAGGAATGGTTCGCCCCGGTGGACGCATCGTGTATTCGACCTGCACTTTTGCCTTCGCTGAAAACGAAGGTGTGATCAGAAACTTTCTGGCCGAGCATCCAATGTGGACCGTGGAAGAATGTCCTCAGCTTGAACGGTGGAGAAGTCCGTTTGAGCCTGGCGGATATCGCCTGTGGCCACATCGCGACCGATGTGCAGGGGCATATGCAGTGCGTCTCCGGTATAGTGAATCGGAGGAATCACCGAGAGAATCGCCAAAACCTCAGGACAGCCTCACTCGAATCATCGCCCCTGCGAAAATACGGACTGCACCGTGGGATCACGAAAACGTGGGGACATTGAACGATGTCCTCATCGAGACCCGTGGCAAACAACGATTTGGCTGGATGACTGGTCTCCAGAAGGCCTGGACGGAAATCGCAGCATCCGGTCCGGAGGTCGCCTTTCAGCCGTCAACGTTCTGGCTGCCATCGCACGCGCTGGCACTTCGCCGCGATCACCAATGGACCCCACACCAATCGATTGAACTGAACAACAGCGATGCCGAAAAGTATGTTCAGGGAAACGCTCTGCCAACGGTCGGGTTGGGGTGGTTCGTGGCCACCTGGAACCAGCATCCTCTCGGTTGGCTGCATTCAAACGCTCAGAGAGCGAATAATTCACTGCCTGCTGCAGCCAGACAGAGATAATCTGGTCGATCCGTGCGTCCGGAATCTCCCGCAATCCGTGGGCCAGGATTGTTTCAGTTTTTTGACACGTGACTGGACAGTTGCAAGAACGGTGCCACAATCACGTCGACGCGCATCTGTGAAATCGACTACACTCGGTTGTTGAGCACACAGAACACGTTTTTTCAGCGAAAATTCGGCCAAAATCATGCATCTGAACATTTCGCAGCAAATGAAGATGAGCCAGCAGATGAAGCTGGCGCCGCGGATGATCCAGTCTATGGAGATTCTGCAGCTGAACATGATGGCACTGAATGAACGTATAGAGCAAGAGCTTGTCGAGAACGTGACTCTGGAGCGTCTCGAGAAAGATTCGGACGGTTCAATTCCCGAAGCGGACTCCGAATTCGTGGCTCCGGTCGACAATACTCGGGATGCCAAAGAGCTCAAAAAGGACGTCGAGAATCGCGAGCTGGTCGTCGGCAAAGAGACGAATAACGAGTCCGACTTTGAACGCCTTCTTGAGATTTCATCGGAGTGGCCGGAAGACAATGTCGGCTTCGGTGGCTCTCGTCCATCGTCCAACCAGATCAGCGATGACATGGACCGTCAGCACGACGTCATGTCGAACATGCTGGCTCGTCCGCAGTCGCTGCACGAATATCTGCTGGAGCAATTTTCATTCAGCGCTACGAATGATCTGCAGCGTCAGTTCGGGGAGTATTTGATCCAGCATCTGGATCACAATGGTCGTCTGCAGAGTATGCTGCCGGAGATTTTGCAGCAGTTCAATCGTCTCTATGAACATCAGATGACGATGGAGCAGGCGGACGAAGTGCTGAAACAAATCCAGCATCTTGATCCTCCAGGAGTCGGTGCTCGAGATTATCGGGAAATGCTGCTGCTTCAGGTCGACGACCACATGCCATTTCACGAAGTTGTCGAAACGCTGATTCGCGATCACCTGGAGGACATTGCTTTCAATCGCCTTCCACTAATTCAAAAGGCGACGGGGTATTCGATTGAACTGATCAAGATTGGCATCGAGCAAATCCAGACGCTGAATCCCTATCCTGGTCGTGGGTTTGAGCAGCGTCCGGTTCAGAGAGTCACTCCGGACCTTGCGGTTGAACCTGACGACACCGGGCGTTACGTGGTGCGTATCCTGGATGAGTACATTCCGGAGTTGCGCATCAGCCCTCGATATCAGCAAATGCTTCGGGAGAATCCGACTCAGGAAACTCGCGACTGGATTCGCCGAAAGATCGAATCAGCGCGATGGCTGATCGAGTCCATTGAGCAGCGATACAACACGCTCCGCAAAGTCGCTCAGGAGATCATAGATCATCAGCAGGAGTTTCTGGACAAAGGTCCGGAGTATATTCATCCATTGAAAATGCAGCAGATCGCCGATCGTGTGGGAGTTCACGTGACCACCGTGTCTCGAGCGGTCGATGAAAAGTGGATCCAGACTCCTCGCGGCCTGTTTCCTCTGAAGCGATTCTTCGGCGGAGGAACGCAGACCGCCGACGGCGAGGAAGTTGCGTGGGATACCATTCGCATCAAGCTGCAGGAACTGATCGACGGGGAAGACAAGCGTGATCCACTGAGCGACGATGCTCTCGTGGAATCACTTGCCGCTCAAGGCATCAAACTGGCTCGTCGCACAATCACGAAGTACCGCAAGCAAATGCGAATCCCCAGCAGCCGCCAGCGCAGGGAATACTAACAATCAACGAGCCAACGATCCGCGTTCAGGCTCAACGGGCCGTCAAAGCTGCTGCCCGAGTGCGAAAGCCGCAGGAAACGATCAGAGAAATTTCCTCATGGTCCGAAGGGGCGACACATCGAGTGCACCGCGTCGTGGCTCAGGAGATTTTGCGTGGTGAGGCCGCACGGAGTCGATGAGACACTGCGTTCCTTCGTGGTGTCGAGACGCGATCATCGCGTTTTCAACAGGGACTAACGCTTCGTTCGCTGCTGCACGGTGAGTAGCCGGGTTTCGTATTCGGGACTGACGGTTCCCATGATGCGGTCCCATACCAGGAAATACAGCCCGAAGTTCCAGTGTCCGTCTTCGTGGTGCATGACATGTCCCGTTGGTGTCATCCAGAAGCGGCCGGGCAAACTCCGAGTCATCCATGGGCGGGTGTATTCGAACCCGGCATGATTCACCACGTTCCAGGTCATCATCCAGATCAGGAAAAGCAAAAACGCAAGGATGTGAATCGGCAGCACAATCAGAAGCAGCGGAAAAATCAGGGACTGCAGGAGGGCTTCCGCGGCGGAAAACGAATAGGCGGTCCATGGTGTCGGATTCGTCGACTCATGATGGACTCGGTGAACGGCTCGCAGCACGCCAAAAGCATGTAGCAACCGATGCGTCCAGTAAAACCATGTGTCATGAATCAGGATGGCGGCTATCACACTGGTCACGAACCAGACCCACGAAGACTCTCGAAGATCCAGATACAGCTGAGTGTATCCAGCATAAGCCAGTGCGACGGTTTGCACTCCGACCACGGCGTAGACGACGATTGTCAGTGCGGAATATTTCAATTCTCTGAGAATCGATGGCTTTCCTGGCAGCGACTGAATGACCTTCCGGTGAAACAAGGTCTTCAGAAAGACATCGTACAGCAGGATCCAGGCGATTCCGGCAAAGAGCAGATAACGAAGTGAATTGTCCAGCAGCAGACGCACAATCCAGAGCGGCAGGTCAGGCCACAGATGGAATGTCGCACCGCGCATGTTGATTTTCCGCAAACCAGAGGCCATCACGAAGAGCCACAAAACTCCGGGAATGTAACTCGACAGAAGCATCCAGGAGTAGCCGGGCAAGCCAGGTTTTCGATACTTCGCAAAGCTCAGGAGGCCCCTCGCTCTCTCAAACTTTGTTTTTCAACGGGCCGCTAAGGATGCATTCCGGCCTGGTCTGTTCACAGGATGATTCGATGATTCAGCAACACTCCATCACCATTCGAGTCCGTTACAGTGAAACGGATGCGATGGGATTTCTTCATCACTCCAACTATCTCAGTTACTTCGAAGTTGGACGAACCGAACTCTTTCGCGCGCAGGGAGGAAACTATCGCCGCATGGAAGAGCTTGGGCTGTTCTTCGTCGTGGCCAGAATTGAAGTCAAGTACCGACGGCCGGCGAGGTATGACGATGAGCTGACTCTGCATACGTCCATTGCTCGAGTGACTCCTGCAAAACTGGAACATGATTACCGACTGATGCGCGGTGATGAGCTGCTGGCGGAGGCTCACAGCGTGCTGGCTTGCGTCAACCGGACGGGTGAGTTGCAGAGAATTCCGGAGGATCTGGTGGGGCTTACATCGGAAACGTAACAAGGGATCGACAATCGAGCAGCGGCTCAGGAGCCTGTTGAAAAAGAGGCGGGCAAGGCTCCTCCCGAGCCGTTGATGCAGCGAATTCCTCGGTTGTCTGGCTCAGGAGGACCATCGCCCTCCCGGTGCTGACTTTTCAGTTGCGTCACTCAAACATCAGGACGATTTATGACTGCCGAAAACAAGACGGTGAAAAGGCTCCGGAAGTATGAGGCTGAGTCTGTCGTGAACTTCACGCTCGGCCATGATCCCGGGATGGACTTCCTTTCCCCATTTGGTCCATTGATCGGACGCACTCGCCTGCCCGAAGCCACGGTTGCGTTTCTGAATTCCGAGGCTGATCAGGTTCTGACGCGGGGACAAAATGCAGAGTTTCAGATTCCCGAGCAGGTCTGCCGTTCGGGGCATCCGGAGTCGCTGATGGACTGCGTGGCTCGCGGGATTCAGTTGTATGTGCAGGCGAGCGAGAAAGAAGCCGTTCGCGAGATTCAGTTCGATGTCTTCTGGATGGTGAGCCAGTATGCTGGCACAGCGAGCCCCGTTCATTTTCACTCGGGCGATCTTTCCGGAGTGGCTTACTTGAAAGTCCCTGATGTCGAGAGCGATCAAGAACAGGAAAATTACATTTCTGGTCGCCAGGCGGGGTACATCAACTTTCTGATCGGGGGAAAGCAGCGATTCTCTCGATCACTCATCAGCTTCAAACCCGTTGTCGGAGATCTCTATGTTTTTCCTGGCTGGCTGTTGCATGGGGCAGAGCCGTTCCGCGGGACCGGGGAACGACGAAGCCTTGCCTTCAACGCAAGGATCCCATGATAAAGCCGGACAATGGCCGGTTGCAGACACATCGCACTGTGTCCGTTCCAGAGAGTATGGCTCTGGAACGGCCTTGAACGACTGAGGGCAGTCGCTCGACACTCAGGGGAAGCTCATGATTGACAACGCATATCAAGTGACTCCGTTGGCCTCAGCACACCTGCGAGTGGCGCGTCCGACGGATCGCCTGCAGGAAGTAGTTTCATTCTATTGTAACGCGCTCGGGTTCAAAGTGCTTGGGAGCTTTGCAGACCATGATGGATTCGACGGAGTGATGCTCGGTCACGAGCGTTCCGGATATCATCTCGAATTTACAACCAAACGTGGTCATCACGCAGGGGCAGTTCCTTCGCAGGACCATCTGCTGGTCTTTTATGTCCCTGACGCTTCACAATGGCAAGCAGTGGTCGACCATATCGAATCACTGGGCTGTGCCGCGGTACCCTCTTTCAATCCATACTGGGATATGAATGGGCGAACGTATGAGGATCCGGATGGCTACCGCATCGTGATTCAAAAAGCCGCATGGCCCCTGTAGTGGAATTCGCCAGAATTCCTTTTCAGCAACGTGCGGTAACTTTGGTCCTGAGTCACATGAAGAGGTCCTGTGATGCAGAGATGAGGGACTTCTGGTGAAGTCCACTACGTCATCAGGACCCTGGAATGGCACTCACACCTAACGCGCTTTCTTCAGTCGCGTGCGAACGAGTTCCGGCAGGTATTTCATGGGCACAGAACCATGATCCAGCACTGCTTCGTGGAATCGACCAAGCTCAAAGCTGTCGCCGAGTTCTTTCTGAATTTCCTGACGCAGACGATAGTGCGCCATGCGTCCGACGAAGTAGGTGCTTAGCTGGGTCGAGCTTTGTTTGGCGCGGATGATCTTCAGGCGTGCTTCGCCTTCGGACTGGTAAGCGCCTTTGGTCAGGAAGTCGTACGCCTGCTCGTCGGACATCTCCGTGCAGTGCATCCGGTGGTCGAGTATCGCGTTGGCCACAGCACGCAGGTAGAACTTCAGCTGGTTCAGCCGAAGCTGCAGACTGCCTTCGCCGAAACCCTGATCCAGCATCATTTGTTCGGTGTACACGGCCCAGCCTTCGATGAAGACTCCGGACTGAAGAATGCGGCGGATCTTTGACGGGCAGCGATTGGAATATTCCAGCTGCACGTAATGCCCCGGATAGGCTTCGTGGATCGTCAGGATCTGAAGCATGTGGTCATTGTATTCCTCCAGGAAGCTGCGGACTCGATCGGCACCCCAGTCTGCCGGTGGCGGACTGACCGCATACGAACTGATGCCCTGAGGATCGAGGGGCAGTGCAGGGTCGAGATAGGCGAGGGAATTGCCACGACGGAACTCCGGCATCTCGATGATCTGGCAACGATCAGGTTCCGGCAGGCGAAGGATGTCGCGTGCTCGAATGAAGTCCTTGATCTTTCCCGCCGTCGCACGCGCATCATCAACCAGTTCTTCGGGTTTGCCGTGCTCATTGCTGACCGCCACCGTGACCAATGAGATCGTCTCCCGTCGTCCGGCTTCGTCGTCTACCGGAAGGACTCTGTCTGGATAGTAGTGGCTCCACAGCTGACGGGAAACGACATACATCTCTCGCTGCACACGAGTAAATTCTGCCTCGGCGTCCGCCAGAACCTGATCGGCCGTCATACCGGCGCCGAGTACCAATTCGAGCTTCTCGGAAAACAGCGGCTTGCCAAGACGCCACTCCCCGTTTGCGCGAAGCCGGCGACTGTCTTCCAGAAAGGTCTGGTGTTCCTTAAGCGACGCAACTGCATCGCGAGCAACACTTCGAAGCTGTTCGTCCTGTTCGGTGGATCCAACAAGTTCAAAGATCCCTTTCTCATAGAAGCCGATCGCGCCTTTGTTCTGGAGGATGGCTGTTTCCAGAATCGAAGGCGGTGAGTCCCGCAGAGTTTCTCTGGCGGTTCGGACGATGCGAGGAATTTCCCGCATGCGTGAGATTGCGTTTCGAACGTTGGTTTCCTTTGGCAGTGTGGATTGAACCAGCAGCGAATAAACACTGTCGCTGATATAGCTGCCGTACGTTCGCGGATCTTCTTCAAAGGGACGCGTGTTCTCCGAGAGCCAGATGTTGCGAATCAGCTCATCGCGCAGGATTTCAAAATCAATCTGAGCGCTGCGACTGAGCTTGTCATACGGAACCGCTTCCGGGAGCTTTTTGAGCTGGCTCTTGTAATGTTCCAGCCACTTGCGACGGGCGTCCGGAGAAATGTCGTCCACCAGTTGATCGAACCGATGATCCCCCAGCATCGTGGCTTCCAGCGGCCGCATTTCAAACGACTGCTCAAGGTGCTGGTTGAAGAAATCCTCCAGCAAAGCGTCCGCCGTTTGGGCCTGAACATAGCCAGCGGCCGGACCAACAAAAAGAACACACAGGAAAATCAGAAAACGGAATCGGCTCAAAAAGGAGGGCATGGATGTTCCAGGCGAAGTGAAAAGAAGCAGACCCGATCACTGTAGCAAACAGGAGCATGGGCTGAAAAACGAGCCGCAAACGGCAAAACTGTCCAAATGTACCCCTAAATAGCGATGGACCCGCATTGGCGCGAAAGGACGAGACCGGGAAACGGAGCCAAATGACAATCGCAGTGCGGAGGCTCGGCTGGACTTGCCGAAAATGTCCCCTTATCATGCTCCGTTTCCCCGTGGCTGCGCCAGAAGTAGCTTCAGCGAGTGCTGAAGCGGCAGGTCACATGGCCCTTAACTCCGTGTCGCGAACTGGTTTACCGGGGCTGCGTCGCACGTTTTAGGCAGGACATTGGAATGGTCGATCGTCACCTTTTGAGAGAATTTCACATTGATGAGGCGGAACTTGACGCAGTGATTGCCGCGTCGTTCCCCGACTTTGCCGAAGAAGACATTTACCATCAGGAAGCACAGGCGTACGACCTGAATCAGATCCTGACAGGGACGATCGTTCGAGTTGACAACGAAGAGGTTGTTGTTGACATCGGCTATAAGAGTGAAGGCGTCGTCCAGCGAGACGAATGGGACGAGACCGAGCCTCCTCCGGAAGTTGGCCAGAAGATTGAAGTTGAACTGGAAGAGTTCGAAGACTCAATCGGCCTGATTGTTCTTTCCAAGCGCAAGGCGGACCGTCGCCGCGAGTGGGAAAAGATCATCAGCACCCACAAAGAAGGCGATATCGTCAAGGGTCAGGTCATCCGCAAGATCAAGGGTGGTCTGCTGCTGAATATCGGGGTCAATGTGTTCCTGCCAGCCAGCCAGGTCGACATCCGTCGTCCGAACGACATTGCAGAATACATCGGCCAGGAAATCGAGTGCATGATTCTGAAGATCGACGAAGCTCGGCGCAACATCGTTGTGTCACGCCGCCGTCTGATCGAAGAAGAACGCGAGAAGATGAAGAAGACTTTGCTTTCCAATCTGCAGATCGGGCAGGTTCGCAAAGGCACGGTCAAGAATATTGCGGACTTCGGTGCATTCGTCGACCTCGGTGGTATCGACGGTCTTCTGCACATTACCGACATGAGCTGGGGACGTATCAGTCACCCAACTGAAATGGTCAAGATCGATGACGAAATCGAAGTCATGGTCCTGAACATTGACTACGAAAAGGAAAAGATCGCACTGGGCCTGAAGCAGAAGTCTGCCAGCCCATGGGCGAACATCAGCTCCAAGTACCCAGTGGGCTCCAAGGTCCAGGGCGAAGTTGTCAACGTGCTGTCTTACGGTGCGTTCGTCAAGCTGGAAGACGGCATCGAAGGTCTGGTCCACATCAGCGAAATGTCATGGACTCGCCGAGTCAATCATCCAAGCGAACTTGTTGCCATCGGCGACAAGGTCGAAGTGATGGTTCTCGGAATCAACGAGGACAAGCAGGAGATTTCGCTGGGCATGAAGCAGACTCAGCCAAATCCATGGGACGAAGTTGCAGCGAAGTACCCAGTCGGTTCCATCGTCAAAGGCACGGTTCGCAACCTCACCAACTACGGTGCGTTTGTTGAACTGCAGGAAGGTGTCGACGGTCTTCTTCACATCAGCGATATGTCATGGACCCGCAAGGTGTCTCATGCCAACGAAATCCTGAAGAAGGGCGACCCGATCGAGTGTCAGATTCTGTCAGTCGACGAAGATCGACGCCGTATTGCTCTCGGCCTGAAGCAGCTGGCCGAAGACCCATGGGAAACTCGAATTCCCGAGAAGTATGCTCCAGGCAAGACCGTTACCGGCAAGGTTACGAAGATCACCAACTTCGGTGTGTTCGTTCAGCTGGAAGACGACCTCGAAGGCCTGCTGCATGTTTCTGAACTGGCCGACCACAAGGTCGAGCATCCGGAAAACCTGGTCTCTGTCGGCCAGGAACTGGAAGTTCGAATTCTGCGAGTCGACACAGGTGAGCGTAAGATCGGTCTGAGCCGCAAGACAGAAACGTCGAAGGAAGCAGAAGCTCCTGAAGCAACTGACGGTTCAGCCGCAGCATCCGCTCCAGCAGCAAAGCCTCGCGAAGAACTGAAGGGTGGCATGGGCTCAGGCTCAGGTCCGCTGTTCAGCCTTGGCGGCGGCGAAGACAAGTAGTTCGCGATTAGCGACCTGACAGGTCGCTGGTCACAACATCATCTGCAAAGGGGAAGGCTCTGTGCCTTCCCCTTTTTGCATTGGATAGGTCAAACTCCGGGGTCAAGTTTCCCGAGCATTCATTTCTTCAAACGAGCTGTAGTGGAACTCGCCAGAGTTCCTGTCATCGATGAATGGTGGGGATCTCTGGCGAGATCCACTACGAGACGGTGACAATGGTTAGTGATGATTGAAGATTGAAAATTGCAAAATGAGGCAAAGCACATCTTGCACTTTCCATTTTTCTTAACCATTAATCCTTGAGCGCTTCCCCACGCTGGCCACGCCAAAGTCACGGGGCATCCTGTTTGGAAAGACTTCTATGGATTTGCTGCGTCGGCAATCCAGTCGAAATGTCCTTCGCCTCGCTGTACTCGCTGCGATACTGGCCGCGCTTTGGATTTGCTTTCCGAACGATCGAATTGCTGTGTGCGTGATCGGTGCTGCGTTTCTGTTTGAAATGTCGTTCGATGACGCGTTGCTGCAGATACTTCCCTGGGCAGTTCTCGGCGCGGTTGCAGCGTGGTATGCGAACGAACTGGCGATTTACCTGCTGAAGTTACAGTTGTCATACCTGCAGGCGCTGGGAGTCAGGCTGCTGTGTGTGCTTGCTTTCGGAGGCAGTCTGATGTTCACGGCAGCCCGAATCCCGATCTGGAGCCGAAGGTTCCTGTTCCTGTCATGCCTGACCGCCGCCTGCGGTTTGATCGCATTCGCTGCAAGTCATCAGCCTGATCGCCGAATTGCAGATGGCGATTCTGTGCGTTCATGGATCTCGTCCGGATGTTCACTCGGAACCATCGTCGGTTCTGTGGCAGTGATTGCCTGGACCTCGCTTCGGGTATCGCCGAATAGCGTTTCCCGAGGATTCACGTCTTCAAACGAGATGTAGTGGAACTCGCCAGAGTTCCTGCCCTCAGTCCTCAGCGAAAGTTGCGGGATCTCTGGCGAGATCCACTACGGGGCGGAGGAAATGGTTCATGGTTATTGGAGATCGTAAAGTGCAAAATGAGACAGAACGCAATCTGCACTTTCCATTTTTCATTAACCACTAATCCTTGAGCCCTCGTCGCGCTGGCGTCACCCAAACCACGGCTCGGCAGGGGCCTTACCACTCACCAAGTTCCTGCTGAAGTTCGCACCAGCGTTCTTCGGCTTCGGTCAGTTCCTTGCCTACAGATTCGATCTGAACATGAAGCTCCATCGCCTTCTTTGCGTCAGACGTTTTCAGCATTTCGGCATTGAGAGCCTTCTTCTGTTCATCCAGTCGCGAAATTGTCTTTTCGAGATTTCGCAGAGTCTTACGCTGCTGATGGATGTCTTTGACCGGTGCCGCCTTGTCAGTTTTGGCTGCTCCCTTGCCGGCCGGCGGCTGTGACATTCGGTTTGAGGCTCGTTCGCGTTCTCCCTCTTCGATCTCTTTGTTGACGTAGTAGATGTAGTCGTCGTACGAGCCCGCGTAGTTTCGAACCTTGCCGTCACGCACTTCGATGATGTTTGTGGCGATCCGTCGGACAAAGTGTCGATCGTGGCTGGTGAAGAGAACGGTCCCCTTGTAAGCCAGCAGCGCCTCGGCCAGTGATTCGACGGTTTCAACATCCAGATGGTTGCCAGGTTCGTCCAGCACCAGAATGTTGTACGTTCCCAGCAACAGTCCAGCCATGCACAAACGAGCTCGTTCGCCCCCGGAGAGTACTCGAATGGGCTTCTTCGTGTGACCACCGCGAAACAGCAGCGAGCCGGCGACTGCAAGGCAGTCTTGAGTCGTTGAACCTGGCTTTGCTTTGTATTCGAGATATTCCAGAACCGTCTGGTCCTGAGGCAGGGTCGTGTAAACGTGTTGTGCGTAAACACCGATCTCGCATCCGTAGCCCCATTTGACTTTTCCGGCCACGGGTTTGAGAGATTCGACCAGCGTCCGAAGCAAGGTCGTCTTGCCCTGGCCGTTGTCCCCGACAATGGCAGCTCGCTGCTGATGTTCAATCTCCAGCTCAACTCCGGACACAACCGGTTTGCTGTCATAGCCGATCGAAAGATCCAGACAGCGCACACAGGGGCCCTGTCGAGGCTCCACGATGGGCGCTCGGATGTGTGCTGTTGGGAGATCCACTTCGATCTCTTCCAGCGTCAGTCGATCGAGCTGCTTTTGTTTCGAACGAGCCTGGCTGGCACCGGTCGGCTTGGCCTTGTTCTTGTCGATAAAACGCTGAAGCTGTTTCTGCTTGGCAAGGACCGCCGCATTCGTTCGCTCTGCTCGGACCTTTTCCTGCTCCAGATGTTCCAGGTACGCACCAATCTTGCCCGTGTACATGGTCAGTCGTCCGCGATTCAGCTCAAGCGTATGACTGCATGTTGACGTGAGGAATTCCCGGTCGTGTGACACGACCAGACACGCCGCCGGGAAGTGCTTCAAAAAATGTTCAAGAAGAATCTGAGTACGCAGGTCGAGAAAGTTTGTCGGTTCGTCCAGCATCAGCAGATTGGGATCATGAAGCAGCAGAGCCGCCAGCTTCACTCGAGTCTGCCAGCCGCCGGAAAGACGCTTGACCGGCCCGTTCAGATAATCTCCCTTGAGCTCGAATTCTGCGGCGACTTCCCCGCATTTCCAGTCAGGCTGTCCGCTGTCCCGAATCAGGAACTCAAGCGCCGATTCGCCTTCCTGAAATGGATCGTGCTGCCGCAGATAGCCGACTCGCAGGTGCGGCGACCGAGAGACCGAGCCGCTATCCAGCTCTTCGTCGCCCAGAAGGACTCGCAGAAACGTCGATTTCCCGGCACCATTCCGCCCGACAAATCCGACTTTCACGTTTTCGTAAAGAGTGACGTTGGCTTCATCCAGAAGCATTTGGTCGCCATAACTCTTGACCGCGTCGGTCACCTGCAGCAATACAGACATGATTCAAAAACTGTGGTGTTAGAAGCCTGCGAGATTTTCCATTGGGACAGGCGGGCAGGATAGCGGCAAAGGCCCCTTCCTGGCAAAGGGTTAAGCGAACCCCCTGAAACAGGGAAAATCGTGGCTTCGGTTGATGTATTGGGCGATGAAGGGGAAGGACTTCTGGCGAAGTCCACTACGAATCCGGTGTAGTGGAATTCGCCAGAATTCCTACCCTCCTGCCTCCGCACACATCACGCCCTTTCCGGCGGGATTTCTGCCTCAATCGTCCGCAGCCATTCGTCGGTGTCCGTCAGTCTGACCTTCGGGCCACGGTACTCACTGAATCTTTTCTGATGATCCTGATGGCTCATGTCGCCTGCCCGCGTGTAGTATTCTTCGACCCAGGCCAGGAGAGCAGGAAGCATGGAATCCTGATCTTCCGGAGTTCGATACTTGTGCGGCTCAAACGGACGGCTACGGCAGTGAGCAAGGCACTGCTCAACACCTGGATCCAGAAAAATCAGTAATGGCTGATGTCTCAGCGTCCATTGCACCAATGCTCCGTAACAGCCCTCCACAATCCATGCATCGGCTGGCGCGGAGGTGACAAACTGATCGATGTCATGACAGGCGAGCGATGAATCTCGCGGCACGGCGATCTTCCCCGGCTCCCATGCGACCGTATCAAGATCCAGTACCGGAGCTTTGAACAGACCAGCCAGCCTGTGTGCAAGTGTCGATTTTCCTGATCCGGAATTCCCGAGGATACTGACTCGCATTTTTGCCTTCGCGAAAAAGAAATGGGCCTGGGAATCAGCAGGGCAGACTCACGAACACCGTGACGACACTGCATTTGAAGATCCGGTTCACCCAAAAAAGAAGGGCATGGAGAACGAATGCTCCATGCCCGTGACTGATTTCGTCAATTAATGCTGCCGCTGGACTCCGGAACGATCAGGAGTGTCCCAGCAAGACAGCAACTCAGGAGGCGAAACACTATCCCTTCGGCGGACTCAGGCGAACCAGTGCAACTCGAGTCGTGACAAATTGAGCAATGTCACGCCCAGAGACGATGCCGTCTTCTGCATCGAAGGACCAGTGGATCCCGAGATAGATGCGGCTGTACGCGTTTTCGAAGATGGCTTCATCGATGTAGTTGTACTTGCGAGTCACGACTGGCCGACGTGTGCCGTTCCCGTTCACGTTGATCCCGTTGAACTCATCAGACGTGAAGGAGAATGGCAGCTTCAGCGTGTTGTAGAACGATGCGGTCGCATACAGTGCCGCGGCACCAAACGATGCGTGTCCCGATGAATAGGCCGGGAAAGGTGGGGTGAAGTTGACACCGTCGCCAGCTCGGTTCGTCGCGGGAGCTCCCAGCGGCGTCCAGTTGCGATCCACAACGGTCAGAGGATTGCCGTCCAGATCAGCGTTACGAATACCAGTGACGGGCCGCCAGAATTCATAGTAGTACTTGGTGTACCAGCACTGAATCCCTGCGTCCGCCATGGACAAATTGACGAGCAGAAACAATGCCGCATTTGCCTCAACGGAGTTCCTTCGGTTAATCGCAATCGTCCGAACGATCTGGTTGTAAAGGCGTGGAGGCGTTCCCAGCCCTGGTGTTCCATCGTAGGCCCAGAAGATGCCAATCGTGGTCTGCTCGGCGGTCCGAGTCGTTCGGGTTGTGGTGCCGTTTCCTCCCAGAGTCTTCACCTCATTCAGTGACGCTGCGTATTCCATTGAATCGAGATCTGGTGGCGGCGGCGAAAGCCAGCGAGTGACATCGCCGATCACAAAGGTGTCAACGAATCCCCAGTGTGGTGCGTGGTAGCCCTGGTTCGGGTGAAGCGGATCCGGCTGGTGATATCCCGGCAGTGGATTCGGCGTGTAAGGCATATTCAAGGTTGAATTGTCGTCCCTGCGTGCATCGAGAATCGCCTTAGACACCTTCTTGCCAAGTTCGATGCCTTTTGTTCGAGGCACGCCATTTGGAACACTCGCCATCGCTGACGTGTAAGCCGAATTAAATCGCGCAACCTGCTGAGGATACAGTGCCTTCAGAGTATCACAGGCAGCTGTGGACACAGCCGCTCGGTAATCCGCATTGCTGTAGCCGAACAACTCCGTCAGGTACGGCGTGCGGCGGTGATTGATGGAATTGTAAGCATCGAATACAGCAGCCGACACAATCGCAAATGCCCGCGAACATCGGGTCGGGCCTGGCTGATCCTGAAGCAGCTGGCGACTGTCCTGGGCATTCGCGTCCAGCATGACCTGGTTCCAGACCAGAACGATGTCATTCGCCGGATTGTAAGCCTGCGCATTCGCAGACCGTCCCATGAGAAGAAGAGACACACACAGTGTCAATGACGTGACAACAAGTCGAAACATACGGTGTAAACCTCGTTTAGTGCCGCATACAGTTGGCGGTGCTGAATGTCCTGTCTGGTTGCAAAAACCGACGCGGATCCATCGTTAGATGTGGCACGAAGGCAACGCAACAGTTTTCTCGGCAAAGGCAGAAGCCTCCAGTCATTGCGGTTTGAAGAGCTCTACAACCTGAAATCACCGCGAGAGTCGTGAGTCAGTTTCCAAACGGGCATTCGTTCGCAAGAATGAGTCTTCCCGCGTGTTGTTCCTTCCCTTCGTTTTCAATTGAGATCCAGCCGTGATGACGTTTGCTTCCAGCCGCCATGATGTTTCCTCCCTGCTTTTTCGAACGCTCCTGGCGTTTGCATTCCTGCCCGTGACGGTGGTCGCTGGTGATGAATGGCCGCAGTTCCGCGGACCAGACGGACAGGGACACACGGACGCTGTCGGTCTGCCGCTCACGTGGAGCGAAACGGAGCATGTCGCGTGGAAGACTCCGATTCCCGGCGAAGGACATTCTTCCCCGGTGATCTCGGGAAATGAAATCTGGCTCACAACGGCCATCACGAAAGAGCTGTCGCCGGAGGAACTGGAACAGCGACTCAAGGCCATCAAGAATTCACAGGGGCTTCAGCTGGCAGGCGGGCTGGATCTGCAGGCCATTTGTGTGAACCGGGAGACCGGAGCCATTGAGAAAACCGTGTCGATTTTCTCGGTGGAAACTCCGGAGCCGAAGCACTCTATGAACAGTTACGCCTCTCCGACGCCCGTCATTTCCGGGGGGCAGATTTTCTGCCATTTCGGTACGTACGGAACGGCCGCCATTGATCGCGAAACTGGCAAGGTGCTCTGGAAGAATGACACACTCAAACTGGAGCACCAGAATGGCCCAGGCAGCTCCCCGATCGTCTGGGAAAACCTGGTGATCGTGCACCTTGACGGGACGAACACGCAGTCAATCGCGGCATTGAATCGCGAAAATGGCGAAGTCGTCTGGCAGACTCAGCGTTCAGGAGAAATGGATCCAACTCCGGAACTGAAGAAAGCCTACGGCACTCCGCTGCTTGTGGACGTTAACGGTCGGCCGATCCTGATTTCACCCGCCGCAAACTGGGTGTACGGCTATGACGCGCGAGACGGAAAAGAAGTCTGGAAAGCGGCCTACGGACAGCTTGGCTTTTCCACAGTGCCTCGTCCCGTGATTCAGGGCGATCGCGTTTACATCGCGACAAGCTACATGCAGTCAAGACTTCTGGCTGTTCGTTTCACTGGGGAAGGCGATGTCACGAGCAGCCACATTGCGTGGATGTCGGATAAGCAAATCCCCCAGAAACCTTCAATGATCGTGGTTGGACCGAACCTCTATTTCGTCAGCGACAAAGGAATTGCTCGCTGCCTGAATGCGGAAACAGGCGACGAAAAATGGTTTGCACGTCTCCCGGGAGACTATTCCGCATCGCCTCTTGCCGCGGAAAATCATCTCTACTTCTTTAATCATGACGGCACCTGCACGGTCATCAAGGCCGGAGATGAATTCGAACAGGTTGCTCAGAACAAACTCGAGGATGGATTCATGGCATCGCCTGCAGTGGCCGGCAAAGCACTGTTCCTGAGAACGTCCAAGGCTCTCTATCGAATCGAAGGACGCTAACAGAAACACTCATCGGGAAGGCGAGGTCGCCGAGCCGCGTCTTCTGGATCCAGATGCCTCACAGTTTCACTTCGCCAGCATTGGACAGGGGATCGTAATGAACAAGATGGATCGAAGAAAATTCCTTGCACAGTCCGGGCTTGCAACCGCTGTCGCTGCAGCATCCATCACCGGTGCGCTGCCGAAGGCCATTCAGGCGGCTCACTGGAGCAGCACATCGCAACTGAGCATCGCTCCATTTCGCGTCGATGTGACGCCACCGATGGGACACGGCTGCTGTGGCGGATGGATCAAACCCATTGTTGCCGTGGACGATGCTCAGGAAGCCATCGGCTTCGTCCTGCTTGGTGCCGGAGACCCAATCGTCATTGTTGCGGTCGACTGGACCGGTATCCTGAACGCCGCGCATGTGAAATGGCGTCAGGCCATGGCCGAAGCAGCTGGAACAACGCCGGATCGAGCAGCAGTCCAGTGCGTTCACCAGCACAACGCGCCGTTCGCGTGCCTGGATGCAGAGAAACTCGTGGCCGATCAGGGCGATCTGCCTCACATCCTGGACACTGCCTTCTTTGATCAGTGCCTTGAGAAGATTCAAAAGGCAATCCGCGAAGCAATCCCAAAGGCTGAACCGGTGACCCATGTGGGACGTGGACAGGGACGAGTTCTGGAAGTCGCCAGCAATCGCAGGATCAACGTCGGAGCGGATGGTCGCATCATCAGCATGCGAGGAAGCTCCTGCACGGACGCCGCGCTCCGAGCAATGACCGAAGGACTGATCGATCCATTCCTGAAGACAGTGGCGTTCTACAACGGTGATCGAAAACTGGTTTGCTGCCACTATTACGCGACACACCCGATGAGTTACTACGGTGATGGACGAGCCACGAGTGACTTTGTGGGACTTGCCCGGAAGCAGCGTCAGGCAGACGAACCTGGAACGACTCATGTTTACTTCACCGGCTGCGCGGGCAATGTGTCGGCCGGAAAGTACAACGATGGTTCAAAGGAAATGCGTCCGATTCTGACACGACGAATCTACGAAGGCATGCTGGCTGCCGACAAAGATCTGAAAAAGGAAACTGTCCAGACGGCGAACTGGAACACCTCCGACCTGTTGCCGCCAGCGAACAGCTTGCTCAATGCCGAAACTCTCGCTGCGGCAATCTCGAACAAGTCCAATGCCGTCGTTGGCCGAAACCGCCCCGCATTTGAACTCGCCTGGCTGCAGCGACTCGCGAAGAAAACCCCGATCGTACTCAGTCACCTGCGAATCAATGACATCGATCTGCTTCATCTGCCAGCCGAGTGCTTTATTGAATACCAGCTTCGAGCCCAGCAAATCGCGACCGGACGCTTTGTCGCCACCGCAGCCTACGGCGATGGAGGCCCCTGGTACGTTCCAACGCGTGAAGCCTATCCTCAGGGCGGCTATGAAGTGAGCGTCGCGTTCTGTGACCCAGCCATCGATGACGAACTGACAGCCGGCATCAAAACCCTCTTGCTGCCCCAATAACAAAATAGCGGAAGGGCGCAAGCCCTCCGGTGAAGAGAGAGCAACTCCGGCATTCATCAAAGTAGTGGAACTCGCCAGAGTTCCTGCCTGCTGACAAATTAGAACTCGCCAGAGTTCCTGCCTATGAAGGAATGGTGTGGGATCTCTGGTGAGATCCACTACAGGACACTTCGCCTGAGTTTTTGAAGAGGCTGTTGGGATTAGGATTAAGATCAAGATTAAGATTAGGATCGTTTCTGGGACGGACTTCTGAGAATGGATGGATTGAGATTTGTTCGAATGATGGACAGGCAGCAGGCGGTTGAGCTGTCTGGGATGATGGCCGAATTGTATCGCGAAGATCCTCCGGCCACGGGGCAGATCTCATCGGAGTACTTTGAGAGGACCATTTCCCGTTTGCTGCAGCATCCGGATCAGGGAAGGATCCTGTTCTTTCAGAACGGCTCCGACATTTGCGGCTATTCGCTCCTGGTTCCCTACTGGAGCAATGAATACGGCGGCGTACTTTTGTTTGTCGACGAACTGTACGTGAAGCCAGCGTTTCGAAATCGAGGATTTGGGACGGCCTTTCTGAACCACATCGCGAAGCACTGCCCGGACGGAACGGCCCGCATTTGCCTTGAAGTCTCGCACCGCAACACCAAAGCACGCGCCCTCTACGAATCACTCGGCTTCGTCGCTCGCCCCTATTCGACAATGGCGCTGGAACCGAGCCGGCCAGGCGATTGAGGACAATCGCTTTACACTTTGCAATCTCCATTAACCATTAATCATTTCCGCAACGAAGAACGAACACCCCCCTTCGCCCTCGTTCCTATCGCACCTCTTCGTACTTCGGAACATTCCCATCGACAATTCTCTTCCAGGCCCGTTCAAACAGCTGATGCACGGGTTCCAGCGGAACGATTCGCGAAAGCGGCGGAACCGCACGACCTCCGGGTTCGCGAGTCATCTGGAAGAGCGGCAGCTTCCATGTTTCGATCGGCAGGTGAGGTGCCTTGAGATCTTCCCAGCCGCCGGGCAGGAACAGTTTTCGACCGGCGCGGGAACGGGAGGCTTCAATCAGAAGTCCCTTCTCGATCAGCTCTTTTCCTGCAGCCTTCAGTGCACTGGAGGTCCAGTGATTCCACGTTTGAATGTTCTTGTCGGTCGGATCCGGAAGAGTCAGGACCTGAAGATAATAGGTCGCGGCAGAGTCAGAGACTTTGTGTTTTTTTGCAACGGCGGTTACCGTCTTTGGCGATGAATGCAGCGGGTTGCATTCGAATTCACCAGCGGGCACGTCAGTGTCCCTGATTCGGCGAACGATCCCCGCAACTCCCTCTGAGCGAAGCAACTGAACCTGTCGGATCATCAGGATCGCAGAAAGATCTCCGAACGCAGGCAAATTTGCGAATTGATCTTTGAACAGTCCATGCATCTGTCCGTCAACTTTGGCTGATTCTGCTTTCGTGCGAATCTTTGACGGACGGACTCCCACGAAGACCTGATGACCTTCGATGATGGCCCAGATCGTCCCATCATCGGCCGATAAAACGCTGTCGGTGCGAGTCGGCCTGGCAACGAGAGACTCAACGACCTTACTTGCGAAATCCGGATCGCTTTGCTGATAGTGATAGGCGTACCCGGCATTCAGGATCAGGCCGGGGGAATCCAGCGCTGTCAAACAGGCGGAATGCAGATCAGGCATCTTCTGTCTCGCCGGATCCCCGACTGGCAACCCATACGCCAGCATCAGCATTCCGATCAGCGAGCCTCGCAACATCAGCCCGTCAAAGTACTCAGCATCTGCCTCTTCTGGAAGGATTTCTCGGTTGTACCCTCCGACTCGGACACGCACGACCCAGCGGTGTTCTGAACGAAAAATCGGATCCTGCAGAGGGGCATTCATGGCCTGCAGCACGCGATTCTTGTTCGGGCCATAGTCGAACGCATCACAGAGCTTTTCGATCCACTCGGCCGAAAGCGGTAACCGCTGCTTGTCGCTGAGCCAAACGTTCCTGAGCCGCTCCGCCGCCGTTGATGGCGTCTCTTCCCACAACTCCTGAGGATCGCCACCGATGATGGATCTCACTAACTCCATTCGCCGTGTTGCTGGCAGGGCTTTCAGTGATTCCTTTGCCGCTGAGCATTCTTTGGCCTTCAGCTTGCACGCGTCGCGAAGATGAGCTGGCATGAAGTTCGACTGATAGGAATCCACATTCGGCAAACCGAACCAGACAATCACCACTTCAGCCACTGAGGAATGCAGTGATTCAGCGAGGCTCGCGAAGAACGTCGGCGATGGAATCCTGAGCCCGTTTTCCGCCGTGCAGGCCAGAAACGACTTCCACTGGTTACTGCTCCAAAGAAACGCCGGATACTCGTGAAGCGTGTTATTGACCAGCGTCATTCCATCCAGCGTCTGAAATGCTCCCGTCGGAGCGTACTCAAGCACCTCGTATTGTGTTGGTGTCTTCATCACGATGTACCGATTGCCTTTGGAAGCAACCGGAATCACGAGGTTGGTTTCATACCCCACTTTTGAAACGAGAGAAGTCTGACTTTCGACCGCAGCAATCTCTTTCGCCAGGAAGTCCGTCCGCGTTGTCGTCCCTGAATACCGTCGGAAGCAACCGGGCAGATCGGCCATCTCGGTCTTACACCAGATCTCCCCAAAAGCCCGCCAGCTTTTCTCCTCTGGTTCACGGCAAAATCTCTGCCAGACTTTCTCAGCAAGACAATCCACCAGGTTCGGAAGAATGTTGAGCCATGGACCGGGGAAGAGAACCAGATCCACGGTCCCTTTGAAGAATCGTCCCAGTTCACTAAGAGATTCCACGAACGATTTGCCAGGGATCGCCCTGAAGCCATACGCGAGTCCTCGAATGAAGGTCTCGATTGAGGCATCTGCTTCATGCACGTTGGCGACCACGGATTCCGCTGGTGCGGCCTTCCTCTTCTCGATCATCGAATGCAACGCGCGAGACTTGTTGCCTGCGCGGACGACGACGCCACGGATTCCGATGCGAAGGCTTGCATGCGACCCGGGCCCCAGAAACTCCTCAATAGCGGCATCCAGCTCAGTGTAATGCTCGTTCTCGCTAATGACCCTTGATGTGCCTGCGGACACGTTGCCCGCCCGTATTTGATCAATCACCGAAGTCGGTTTTGACTTCCCAGTCCCTGCCTTAAAAGTTTCAACATCACGTTGTTCGGCATCCAGGAACTTTTGAACATCGGCGCTCGTGATCGCTCTCAGCTTTGCCGACGAGGCAATGTCCCGTGGCTCATATGCATGCAGGTAGGCTGCCGGGGGCGAGAACAACTGACCGCGATTGTAGGCCCCAATTCCCAATCGAATCTCCGATCCGACAAAACTGCCATCGGGACTGCACAGCCGATAGCACTTCCAGCCACGATAGTCGAGTTCCATCTCTAATGGCAGGTGCTTCGTTGAAGCAGGTTGATTCAGGAGGGCTGAAAAATTTCGGTCCGTTTCGAAATCAGCACTTCGTCCATCGATTCCTTCAATACGAACCAGCCTGTCTTTCGATCGCACTCGGTAACCGACCAGCCCGTTTGCAGCACCAAGCGGAGAGGAGGGGAAGTAGTGCCCGAGCGGCAGCAGCGAACATTCCTTTAGATCAAGAGCCCATCCATCGGTGACATAATCTTCGAACCATGAAGGCAGGGACCTTCGCCCCAACTGTCCCGTCAACGCGTCAAGCTCCTGAAGCCGCAGCTCAGAACGGCCCAGGGCAGCATCGTATTCCCAGGATTTCTGCCACCAGTGTTTCCCATCGCAAACGACATCGTCTCGAACATCCGAGGCGGGAGCTGTCTTGTCACCACGATGAACGATCTTCTGTCCAACAAGAGTTCCGCCCTGAGCCACGTCGACAACCGTGCCCGTGAGTCCCGATTCCCAGAACAGGTAACCGGCCTCGATCATGTGTGGATCACTGTTCCAGAACCACGACGCATCATGACTCGCTCCAGTCCACAGAAGCAGGTCGCCGTCCACAAACATAATCTGCTTCAGCTTGTGACCGGCAGGAATCTTCAGCTCTGCTCGGTGAACCACCTGTGAGCCTCTCACAACAACAGCTTTGAGTCGATCGGTGACGATGACATACGGAAACTGGCCAAGTGTCAGCGGGGATCTCGCGCCGGCGGCAGTGAACTCCGCAAAGACACTTTCCATGGCTGGCCAGCCGTACTCATCGATCAGACCACACTGGAGTGTTCTTCTCAAAGGTTCCAGGATGGATGAACTCTCCAGTGCCGTCATGGCATCCGGGAACTCCTGGAACATGACCCTCGATGCTCGCGCTTCAATGCGATCGATGAAGTTCTCTGAGTCCGGGAGGCCAAATGCCGAGACACCGTTGATCTGGCGCAGCAGCCAGGAATGGCGCGCATCCCGCATGGCAGCTTTTCCGGTGGCAGCGGCTTCGAACGTCGCGTCTCCCACCGCATCCTGCAGCGCCTCGTCAAACGTCTTTTCAAAGCGAGCATCTGCAACAAGAAACACAGGGTCCCGGGGGCGACTTTTCGCGGCTTTGTCAGCTACGACAGCCCAGTCCTTCAGCTTGATCTGGAGATTCTCAGGAGGATCTGCGACGGGAATCTTCAGCTCAAGAAGGAGGTCAAGCAGGTCCACGTTCACATCGCAATAGTTCCCCCACCGCGGCTTCTGATATGGGTTTACGGGAGCCGCATCGTTCCGCAGTCGCTCCTGCATTTCCAAAACAGCATCGAACAGGACCTGCGTCATCGCGCCACATTGCAGTAACAGACGATTAAGCCAGGTTGTAGTGCCTCCGACCGGCCCCGCAGCAGTCGAAACGCCGTCCTTCCATGCGTTCGAAAGAATGCCCCACGATTTCAGCATGTCCAGCCAACGACAGTTTTCGTTCTGCCATGCGGACGTTTGTGGAATCAGGTTCAACAATATTCCAGCGACGCGAGGGTTCCCGGCAACCAGTCCCGTGATCGCTTTCGATGCCGATTCCCAGAATGCAAAACTTGATCGAGCGATCGCAGGGGAATCAATTATCTCTGCAAGAATCTTCTGAGTCTCCTCAACGACATCGAGCTTCGCGGCTTTGATCAGCGGAGTGATGTCCTTGATCATCGATGTCCACGGTGGCATTCCTCCCAGAGTTCGTCGAATGCACAGTTCGCGAAAGAACATCCAGGCGTCTGAAGGTTCCAGAGCCGCCGCAAGATCCCGACCATACTCCGTCAGCGCCTTGATACTGACAGCGCCGGCCAGAGAAAACTCCAGGAACGCTTCCCTCCTAAGAGTTTCGTCGACCTTCAGCGCGTGAACTTTTTCTGCTTCACGCGCCTTGCCAAATGCGCGAGACGCATACGTGGCGTTGTCGAGTGCAATGAACTCTCGACCGACCTGTTCCCAGAATGAAGGCAGGAAATGCGCGACACTTTTCCCTAAACGCTTCGCAATTTCAACGAACGCATCGTAGCCGTGTCCGGGCTTGGCTTTTGAACGTCGCACGGCTTTTTTGAACTCTTTCACCAGCTCCAGCGCGTAACGAGCATGTTTCGGATCATTGATGATAGCCCAGCTGGGAAACCCCAGTGCCTGCCGCTGCCGCTTTGCCAATGGTCCGTTGACTTCCGGCGCAGCGAACCCCAGAAACTCCATCGTCAGGTCGTCACCCACAGCGAGGTTATCGGCGGCGAGTCGAACGACCACCCGGTCTCCGAGAGCGGCGTGGCGATAGCTTCGAGCACTGATGGTGTCGGCCGTTTGCTCTTTGCTGAGCGTTTGGTCGAGTGAAAGCAACGCACCTGCGGACAGCAGTTCTTCCGGAGCTGGCATACACCGTTCTTCCTGACGTGGGATTCAGAGGAGCCGGGAGTCGTGGAGCAAGTACTCGTCCGTTGTTCGTCTGTCCCGGCCTGTCACTGCCAAAGTCACCAGCGTGACAGACCAGCAGACAAACTCGACAGAATCTTCTCCTTCCGACCTGACCAGTCAGGTTACCGCCTGCAAGGACATTCGACCAGCTACCCGACTCAGGCCAGGCGGGTAGAGGCTCCTGGCGAGCCATTGCCGGGACGCTTGATCGGCATTCCGCCACGATTGAGTCTTTCCCCGGATTTTTTGGCCACTCCGCCCGCACCGTATGGAAACATTGAAATTTCCGGCTATGGTTCAGGGCGTTCTGAACCAACTTGGGTCGCGATCAACAGTGTTTGTCGCGTCTCAGGAACATGTCTACACCCACACGAGGTGTCTCACGCGTTCGGAACCGCGGATTTTCCGCAACGTCCTCGTAGCTCAGCAGGATAGAGCGTCGGTTTCCTAAACCGAAGGTCGCAGGTTCGAATCCCGCCGGGGACGCTGGTGAAAAAACTGAAAAATGGGGGCAGAAGAATAATCGCAGGGGCGTTGTGGAAGATTGCCGTTCTGTGCTTATTCTCCTGCCTTCATTCTCTTACCATCCCAAATCGCGCAACACCCGGGTAGCACAGGTGACGCCTGTGACGCGGAGCGGTTGGAAGCCGATGGGGCTGCGTGGTTATTCCAGTGCATTATGTGTTGGCAATACATGCACTCATCAGCTTCCGGCGCCTGCGGCAAACGCCCTTCAGGCGTGTTACCCAGGGGGAACGGTTTCGACATGTTGCCGATCTCTTCGCGGACAGCAGAGCAATCTTGGACTGAGTCGCTCGCATACCGGGAAGCGGACGCATCGCTCTCGCCGATGGCGGGGAACGCTAATGAACTTGCGCCCAGGCTATCAGCGAAGGGGAACTCGGACAGCAAGCGGGCGCCCTGGCAGCGGCCCGCGTCGGAGACACGGGGCACTTTCGGACACTTTTCAGTCGAGGTTCAGTTTGTAGAACCGTCTAGCGGTGTTACAGAAGATGTTGTCGTGTTCGGTGACGGAGAGTGGACCGAGGACGTTTCGGAGAGCTTCGAACACCTGACTGTAGGTTGCTGCAAGTTCACACACCGGCCAGTCAGAACCGAACATACACCTTTCTGGCCCGAACGCTTCCAGAGCTGTTTCGACATAGGGCTTCAGATCCTGCGGCTTCCAGTGTTTCCAGTCCGCCTCAGTCACCATTCCGCTCAGCTTGCAGAAGACATTCGGGTATTGAGACGCTTTGACGAGGTCTGTGCGCCAGGTCTTGATCTCCTGCGATTTGATTCGAGGCTTCGAAAGATGGTCAATCACCATCGGCAGCTCGGGCAGCATTTCCGCCAGAGTTGACGCGTGTCGGAGGTGCTGGACGTAGAACAGAAGGTCAAATGGTACCTGGTGCTTCTGAAGAACTTTCAAGCCTCGAACCACTTCAGGACGCACAATGAAATTCTCATCGGGTTCATCCTGAGTAATATGCCGGATACCGACAAACTTCGGATGCTGCAGAAACTCAGACAGCTGTTCTTCACACTGCTCGGACGCCAGATCAACCCAGCCGACAACTCCTGCCAGGAACGGATTCGCATCAGCAAGACTCAGCGCCCAGCGATTTTCTTCGAGGTTATGCTGGGTCTGGACAAAGACTGTACGATTCACTCCCGTCTCAGCAAGGTGGGGCTCGAGATCGCCTGGGACAAAGTCGCGGCAAATGGGCGCGTGCTGCGGTTCCTGCAGCCAGCCATATTCGAACGGAAGGTCGAGTTTCCAGAAGTGCTGGTGAGAATCAATGATCATTGGAAGAATCCTGAGGCCTCAACGTGGTCAACGAGTCAGAATGGGGTTCGGACTGGCGAAGAATTCTGACCGAAAGCTCTGGAAAAGCGAACTCGCCGGGTGAGTTCCTCCACGCGGCATGAATGAATGCTCAGTGAATGACCATTGACCGTACCGGTTGTGACGAGCAAAACAGGTGAATTTCCGTTCGACTGCTGCAACTGGTACTCCCGGAACGGCTGGCACAACCCGGAGGCTGAGCGCAATCGCGCAGAGATTGCCTGCAAGCGGTGGTCGAAGGCAGATTCCTTCCCGACCGCAATGTTGTTGCGTCGATCTCCAAAGTCATATCGCACATCAGGGTAGTTGTGCGCAGCCTGCATAAAGGCCCTGCAGTCAGGATGACATCCATGAAAAGACTGGTGACTCTTGCGGTCTACGTGATCGCAATTCTTGCAACACAGAGCTCGTCCTTTGGACAGAGCCCACCGGCCGGTGCAATCTACACACCACAGGTTGTGACGCCGGTTTATCCCCCTGTCGGCTTCGTTCCGTCGACAAACTCGGTTGCGAAGTTTGCTGCCAAGCGCACTGGCGAAGCGAAACTGCCGGATGGAGCGTACAACGGATATTCGCATCTGCGTTCCGTGCCGGATCTGGGAGCGCCAGGGTCTTCCGGAGCTGGCTTCAGCCATTTTCCCATGCCGATGGATCGATACACGAACTGGTATCGTCCGAAAGCCGCGACGCTGACTCAGTACCAGCGATGCGAGCCGGAGAGTTTCCGTCCGCGTGGATTTGGAAATCTGTTTGCTCGCCCGTGTGATGGATTCCGTATGGACTATCAGCCCTATATGCTGAGCGACGGTATGTCCAACTACGGACCTGCCTACCCGGCTCGCATGCCGGACCCGCGATGTCCTGAGCATTGCGAAGATGACTGTGAAGATTGTCGTTAAGGCTGTACATCTTTCATGCTCACGTGTCGTGCGCAGGTCAGGTGACGAGCAAACGCAGTGAGCATGAGTGTGCAGGTGACGAGTTCCGAATCATGTGTCGTCATTTCCGGCGTAGGCCTTATTGGCGGGTCGATCGCTGCTGCCATTCGATCCAGGAATCCAGCGTGTCGCATTATTGGCGTGGGGCGCAGTCCGGCACGGCTCGAAGAAGCTGTTCGACGTGGTCTCCTGGATGAGTATCGTTCCGGAGACCTGTCGGGCGGTTCTTTTCCTGAGTCTGCACTTGGGATCGCCTGCCTGCCGGTCAATCAGATCGTGCCGGCAGCAGGAGCGTTGTTACGAGCCGGGTGCGGTTTCGTGACTGATGCCGGCAGTGTGAAGGCACCGATTTGCACAGCATTCGATAATGAGGCTCGCTTTGTTGGTTCGCATCCCATCGCCGGCAGCGAACTCAACGGTTTCGAAGCAGCGGAAGCCACATTGTTTGAGAGACGAGTTTGCGTCGTCACGCCCAATGAGAGATTCCATGCCGATTCTGCCTATACGTTGAACACATCCAGGGTGGCAGCGTTTTGGACATCACTCGGGCTTGATGTTGTTCAGATGTCTCCGTCGGAACACGACCGCATTCTGGCGCTCACAAGCCACCTGCCCCATGTACTTGCCTCGGTTGCCGCTGGGTGCCTGACTCCGGAAATGCTGCCGCTCACAGGCACCGGATTCCGAGACACGACCAGAATTGCAGCCGGGTCTGCCGCAGTGTGGACGTCCATTCTTAACGATAACGCTGAACACTGCATGGCGGCCATTCAACTGGCAGAAGATCGTTTGGCGCAGTTTCGAACGGCGCTCAAACAGCAGGACATCGTTGCGCTCACGGAGCTTTGGAATCAAGGTGCTGAACTACGCGGGCGGCTTGATCAGGCACGCTGAAATGTTCTTGTAGTGGATCTCGCCAGAGATCCCCCGAACCTTCGTTGATCATGGGAACTCGGGCGAGTTCCACTACGACGGCACGTGATGGTACTTCACGGTACGCGGCGATCAGCGGCGTCGAAGGCAGGATTTGACGAAGCCCTTCCATGAGTTCATTTCCAGAGGCCAGTACGCAATGGATTGTGCATACCAGACGGCCGCCTGCATCGGTTCCTTTTCAGCGATGAACCATGCTGAAGTGCTGCGGACGCGGGCCAGCGCTCGTCTGCGGAAGTTCCACGGAACCTGACGGCCACGTGGAGAATTCAGGGCCTCCAGCAGCACTTGTTCGCGAAGTGCCTTCATTTGATGATGACGCTTTGACAGTGACCCGGAATGCCAGCGGTAGAGAATGAGTGGTTCGGGGACTGCATGAAACTGAGCACCCGCGGCGCTGACCTTGAGCCACATGTCCCAGTCGTCGACGCCAGCGAATTCCGGTCGAAAAGATCCGGCGGCAAGAAATGTCGAACGGCGGATCATGACGCCCGCCATGGTCAGAAAGTTATCGAGCAGCAGTGCTTCAAAGACTTCTCCTGTTGGCATTTGTGCCGGGTCACACCGAAGCTCACCGACTCTTTCCAGTTCGCCAAAGTTTCGTGCGTTCGTGTAAATGACATCCGCGCCGGACTCCTGAGCCGCAGCGAGCTGCACGCGGGATTTCTGGGGCAGCCAGATGTCATCCTGGTCAAGGAATGCGATCCATTCGTGGGAAGCATGCTGGACGCCAACATTCCGCGCGGCGGCTGGTCCGGCATTTTTCTGGCGGAGGCAGCGGATCTGTGTTCCGTAGCTGTCCAGAATCTCCTGTGTGACCTGACATGTGGAGCCATCGTCGACAACGATCACTTCGACATTGACGTCGGTCTGAGCGAGCGCGCTGTCGATGGCTTCTCGGAGCGGCAGGCCGGCGTTGTAAACGGGAATGACAACAGAAATTGACGGAGACGATTTCACTGAGCCGAGTCCTTGGACGACACATTCGTCGAAAGGGTGGATTCTGTGGTGCGTGTAATCCCGATGGGATCTGGAAGCGGCTCGTGGTGCGATTCGGGACGTTGTGTTCTGAGCCTATGGTGGTCTTTTCCTCTGGATTTCCAATCCCCCTCGCAACAAAAAAACGCGTTTCAGAACTCCTCCGGCGGCCTGCCATCGCCTGATGCGGCCTTGTTGACTTTTGACACGGATCCAGCGTTGGAAGTGTGGCATGTTGGAAACACGAAAGGCGGGCCGAATGAACCTTTTCGGCAACTGAACGTGCACAGGCATTCCGTCATTACGGCGTGGTTTTCCTCCGCTCTCTGTAGTGGAATTCGCCAGAATTCCTTTCTCCAAACTGCCGGTGCAGTGGGATTCGCCAGAATTCCCCGCCCCCCAAACTTTGGGTGTTGTCTCTGAGGGCGTCTGCAGGAGTGCAGGACTTCTGGCGAAGTCCACTACGTTGGTGTTGGATGCTCGAAAAGGGCGCAGGTCTGCTTTTTGCGAGATCACTGGAGGCACACCGACCGGAGAAATCGTTTGAATCCATTGAAAAGCCCGCGTGAAAACGGCGTTTCGCGAGGCAGTTGGTGTGAAAAACTCCGCGCGCTCGCTAAGCTCCCGCCCCGGTATCGAGAACGCGATTCGGTGTCAGTACGTTCAGGGCAGACTTGTCGCTGACGGCAGCGATGCGAGTTCGTTCCGACAAAACCAGACGCAGGTCGAAAACTCAGGAAATCTGCAAACGCCAAGAAGGTCACAGGAACTGAGGGCAGACAATGAGCCAGGGAACACTTTCCGCGAACAAATCCGAATCTCCCACACTTTTTGGGCATCCAACAGGATTGTTCAATTTGTTCTTCGCCGAAATGTGGGAGCGATTCTCTTACTACGGCATGCGAGCACTGCTTGTGTTCTACATGACGAAGGGATTCCTCGGCTACGGCGATAGCCGGGCAAACTCCGTGTACGGTGCCTACACAGCTCTGGTGTACATGACACCGTTTATCGGAGGCATGCTGGCCGACCGACTGCTGGGTCAGCGTTTGTCGGTCATCATCGGTGGTGTGCTGATGGCGATCGGACACCTGTTGATGGGCATCAACAGTGCGGCAGCGTTCTACGTTGCACTGTCGCTTCTGATCGTTGGCAACGGATTCTTCAAGCCGAACATTTCGACAATGGTCGGGGAGCTGTATCCAGCGGGCAGCAAACTCAAGGACGGAGGATTCACGATCTTCTACATGGGGGTCAACCTTGGGGGCGCGATGAGTCCGCTGTTATGCGGTTACATCGGTGAGAAGTACGGCTGGCACTACGGTTTCGGTCTCGCCACGCTGGGGATGATGGTGGGACTTGCGGTGTTCGTTGTTCCGAACATCATTACGCAGCTGTTGATTGGCGTTGGCGCAGCAGCCGTTGCGGTGAGCCTGCTCGTTTATCGCCCTGACAATACCGTGGCCCTGATCATGCATGGATTCTGTGCCCTCTGCGTTGCCGCGGCTGGCCTGATTTCGATTTTCGCGCTGGCTCGCGGCGGTCTTCCGTCAAAGGTTGGCAGGCGTGCGGAAGGCGCGGCATCAGCAGGACAGATCGGCGCTGTTCTGGGCGGGATCGTCGTGGCAATTCCGATCATTACCATGTTCGTATCAGGTTTCTCACTTGTTCGTGCGGGTGGGGAACCGCTGGTGTTGATTTCAGCGGATCTCATTAAGCAGATTGAAACTTTCCCAGGCGGGAAAATTCTCTCGGTGTTTGCTCGGGAAATCAGTACGCCGGCTGGCCTGATGCTTGGGCTGACGGGACTTGTTTCGTTTGGATATCTGATCATCAAGACAACATCGCTGGAAACAATTGCCCGCCATCGCATGGTGGTCGCCTTGATCATGATCTTCTTTTCGTTTCTGTTCTGGGCGTTCTTCGAACAGGCTGGAAGCAGCCTCAATCTGTTCGCGGACAGAAATGTGGATCGCGTTTCGACCGCGAAAGTCATCACTGAGGCGGAGGTTGGCTCCGTGATCAAGCTTCAGCCGACGCAGGAGCAGCTGGGATACTCCAACGGCGACAAGCCCTTTACCCTCGACCAGCTGACGAAGCTTCGTGAAGCAAAAGAGAACGCAGAGAATCCGGCGTTTGAAATCGAGTGGAAGGTGGCCGCGGACAACGTTGGCATGGGGATCGCTGAGCGAAATATGGAAATCGCTCCGAGTTCCTTCCAGGCAATTAACTCCATCTGCATTCTGGTGTTCGGACTTGTGTTCAGTTCACTCTGGACCTGGATGGCAGCAAAGGGAATTGAACCGTCAACACCGGTAAAGTTCTCACTCGGTCTGCTTCAACTTGGACTGGGATTCGGAGCCTTCTGGCTCGGAGCCACAATGTGTGACTCACGCGGCATGGTCGCTGTTTCCTGGCTGATTCTGGGCTATGTGCTTCACTCCACCGGGGAGCTTTGCCTGTCGCCAGTGGGTCTTTCGATGATCACCCGATTGTCGCCAAAGATCCTGGTCAGCACGATGATGGGCGCCTGGTTCCTGGCCACCGCCCTGTCACAGTATCTCGCGGGGATCATTTCACAGTTCACAGGTGCGGAGCATTCTGGTGGCGAAGCCGGTGGAATCCCAATTCCTAAAGATACAGTTTCAGTTTACGGCAACGTCTTCGGACTGATTGCCATTGCTGCAATGACATCCGGGCTGATCTGCCTGCTTCTGGCTCCGATGCTGAAGGCATGGACTCATCCCGAAGCTCCGGAGGATCATGGCGGCGCTGGCGGGCACTAAGCAATCTGGCGACATGACAATCCACGATTGAAATGTCGCGGGAAAGGCGCGAGTACTCTGGTTGACTCACCGGACGGCTCGCGCCGTTCTGCTATTTGTGTTTTATGACTATTGCTTCGGTGAAGCAATGGCTCGGCAGGAGGCTCTCACTCCGTTTCCCCCACAGGCTGCTATTTGGCTGTTCCACGCAGGAACAACTGGATGGACTTTCGCACTTCCGCTTCTGTGGGAGGAGCAAGCTGTTGAAACGCGGAACACATCATCGGGAACGGAGGTAGAACGAGTCCCAAAAGTCGGCTCGCAGCCCACTTTGGATCAGGCAGATGAAGTATGCCGCGCTGATGCAGCTGTTGCAGGTACTCGGCCATTTCACCCAACCCGCGTCCGAACCCCGTTTCGTAAATCAGCCGCGCATTTTCAGGGAAGCGGCGACCTTCTGAGACCAGCAGGAAGCACATGCACGCCCCGTCTTCTGACAGAATGATCTGAAGCAGCGCATAGAAGTAGGCCGTCAGCATCGACTCAGGGTCAACATGTTCCGCATCTAGTTTCGGCAATGCCGCAAAGACTTCTTCCGCCCGCGTTCGCACGGCTTCCTCGAACAGTGCTTCCTTGGACGGGAAGTGGTTGTAGACGGTGGCTTTTGATACTCCGGATCTGGCAGTGACCTGATCCATACTGGTTTCTGCAAATCCCTGAGCCATGAACAGCTCACGACCTGCTTCCAGGATCTGGCGGCGCTTTTTCTCGGAGCGTGTTTCAGATTCAACGGTGCTCATATCACTCTCCCATTTCAATCCGAGCCGTTGCAGGATCGTTCTTCTGAGCTGTCGTCAATCTGCCGTCCTGCATTGAGAGCACTCGATCTGCAATATCCAGAATTCGCGGGTCATGAGTCACCATCAGAATCGGTCGATGAAACTGTCTCGCGAGCGCCTGAAGCTGGTTCACAACTTCACGGCCGGTGACACTGTCCAGCGCTGATGTTGGTTCGTCGGCAAGAACGAGCTGAGGACCGAAGACCAGAGCACGTGCCACGGCTACTCGCTGTCGCTGGCCACCCGACAATCGCGAAATCGGGTAGTTCAGACGTTCTCCCAGACCGACCTGCCGAAGCATCTCCGCCGCACGCTCTCGCCCTTCTTTTGCACTGACATCCGGATGAAGATCAAACATCACCTGCACATTCTGAATGGCAGTCAGGTACGGCAGGAGATTGTGAGCCTGAAAGATAAAGCCGATCTTGCGACGCAGTTCCAGAAGGTCCTGCTGAGTTGCCCGGTGCAGCGGATGTCCAAGTACCGTGAGTTCGCCTTCCTGCATGGTGCGCAGACCGGCAATCAGTGTCAGCAGAGTTGTCTTTCCGGAACCGGACGGACCAGTGAGAAGCACAATCTCGCCAGGCTGAATCTTCAGTCCGACGTCGAACAGAATCTGCTTCCGAAGCTCGCCCTGGCCAAACGCAAAGTTGATCGACTGTCCGGAGATGACAGGTTCGGTCAGAGATGTCATTGGCCGTATTCCTGTGGCTGGCCTTTGTTCGATTGTCAGCATTGCACCACCTCAGTCAGTCTAAAAGACATTGGCTGGATCTGCATTCCGCAGCTTGCGAATCGCCAGAACTCCGGAAAATGCACACATCGCCATCGTTGCCAATGCCAGCCCGACCGTCCGTTCAGGAGTGATGTTCAACGGAAGCAGCGTCACCTTGCGCAGGACGGCGTAGAGGATTGCTGCCAGCACGGACCCAGGAATAAATCCCAGCATCGCAAGCAGAATGGACTGCTTCATCACAAGACGAATCAGGAAACCGTCAGAAAAGCCCATGGCCTTCATCGTGGCATACTGCGGAAGATGATTTGTCACGTCCGTGTAGAGAATCTGATACACCACGATGAACCCGATGAAGAAACCCACCACTGTCCCGGACGTAAACACGATCCCAATGGGTGTCGCGGATCGCCAGTACACCAACTCCACTTCCTTGAACTGGTCGATTGTCAGCACCTTCACCTCTTTACCCAGCATCGCCTGAAACTGCTTCTGAACCGCGGCGACATCCGTGCCGGGCCTGAGCTTCACGACACCAACGTCCGTATCGCCCGGCTTTCGATCCGGAAACAGACGGAGAAAATTGGCATGGCTCATAAAGATACTGCCATCGAGTCCGAAAGAAGCACCAAGAGTCACAAGCCCGGCCAGCTTCATTCGTCGTCGGCCCAGTTCCGGTTCGACCGATTCACCTCGATCCCACGCGCCCGCAACGTCACCGAATCGTGGCCGCCCTCCACGGTCAAACAGGAACACATCCGTCTGCGCCAGCTTGCCGACATTCTCTGCGAATCCGGGAACCTTCATCACAGGCTTGTCCGTGTCCACGCCGTAGCAGTGAACCGCACGCGTTTCTCCGTTCCATGGGTTTTTCCATTCCAGCTGATGCATCTCCAGCGGCATGACATCCGCAACTGCCTCACTGCCCTTCAGCCGATAAAGAAGCCGACTGGAAAACGGCATGCTGTGAAGCAGATGCTCATACTGGCTGTGAATCACAACCAGCTGGCCATCCAGCGAACCGTGAAACACGACCGCACTGGCAAACAGCGCTCGCATCAGCCCCAGCTGCATCCACATCAGCGTCACGGATACCGTCACGCCGGCAACCGCAGCAAACAGCTTGATCCGTTCATGTTTCAGTTGAAGCCATGACAGCGGAATGCGCTGACTCATCGCGCTGCTCCCTGATTGCCGGGTGTTGAAGAATCAGTTGTCAGGCTGACCTGATCGTTCTTCAGATTGTCGTCAATCCTGACTTCCACTTTGGCCCATGAGAGTCCGGCGACAACCTTGCTGTCTTCCTCATTGAGCCGAATGCGAACTTCCACGACGCGAGCATCGGTGTCATCCACCGGGTCATTCGACAGAACGTCTTTGCGGCCGATGATCTTGCCAATTTCAATCACATGCCCACGCAGCACTTTGTTCAAATTCCGAACCGTCACTTCCGCCGGCTGATTCAGGTGAACTCGAAGAATGTCGGTCTCATGGACCTCGGCGACCACATCCATTCCGCTCACATCCCCAAGATCCAGCAGGCCATCATTCCCAACCCTTTCGCCCATCCGCGTATGAATGCGAAGAATAGTGGCTGCCAACGGACTGCGAATGAGTGAAACTTCGAGATCCGCTTCGGCCCTCTGCACAGCGGCACGAGCTTTGTTCAATTCCGCCTGAGCCACATCGACGTCAACCTGACGCACTTCCTTCAAGGCCGCCAGAGCCGCCTCATGATGGCGCAGGTCGCGACGTTCCATTTCCACGTCGGCACGTCGAACATCAATATCATCCTGAGTCACCGCGCTCTTCTTCGCCAGCAGCTCCGTCCGCTCCAGTTGCTTTACGGCCAGAGAAAGACGTTCTCGAGTCCGCTCAACCATCGCTTCCTGAGCAGCGATGTCGCCAGGCTTGGCCCCTGCGAGCACACGAGCCAGCGATTTCTCAGCAAGTGCCAGATTGGACCGAGCCGTCTCCACGTCCGCCTGCTCGCGCCGGTTCGAATCCAGGATTGCCAGCACCTGCCCCGCGGACACCTGGTCCCCAACTTCCACCAGCAGTTTCTCGACAACCGCCGGCTCCATCGTTGACGGAGCGTTGACCTTTAGCACTTCACTTTTTGGCTCCAGCCGCCCAAGCGCCCCAATTCCTGATGGCAGGGCAGGAACGACGGTGACTGGCCCGGATTCAACAGCCAGCGGATGCCGGTACATAAAAACGGCACCACCCCCGATGACAACCAGCAGCAAAGCAATCAACACACGATTCATGGCACACCTCAAACCAAACCAACTCGCCATAATCTCATCGTAGAAACTAAACCGTTCAGTTCAATTTGAATTCACAGAATTTTTGAAGCGAATGTCGGTGCATGGCACCTGAGGTGCGGAGTGAATGCCACAAAGACAATACTGAAAAGACGTTATGGCAGAAATTGGATGCCGCAAATCTGCGCAGGCCGTGGGGTTCCCGCAGCCGGGATCTAGCATTTCGGGCAATAGTGAAGGATCTGAATTCCGCTCGGATATGAGTCGACCCTTTGAAAACTCAGGGCGATCTGAGCTCCCGGAGGAAGGACGGGAATGCCAGACCCGATCAGCACGGGCATGACGGCCAGTTCGACCGTGTCCACGAGGCCTTCATCGATCAGCCGACGAAACAGCTTTCCTCCTCCGAACAGCCAGATGTCCTTGCCGTCTTCCTGCTTGATGGCGGCGATACGTGAGACGAAGTCTGCGCCAAGGATCTGGACGTCCGGGTGCTCCTCCGGCTTCAGTGTGCTGGAAACCACGAGGACGCGATGCCCTCTCAGGGGGTTTTGGTCACCCTGTGCGTGCATGATCTCGTACGTTCCACGCCCCATTACGAACGTGTCAAACTCTGAGAACAACCCAGCCATATCGATGGCAGAATCCTCGATAATCCAGCCATATCCGCCATCCGGAGTCGCGATGAACCCGTCGAGACTCATGGCCACGTTGTATCTGAGTTTTCGCATTTCTGCATTCCGGCGCAGGAAACTCCGATTGACCCAATTTCCCCAGTTCCGCAGAATCCTGAAGTCATGGTTTGTTGTCAAATCGACGATGAATGGAATCAGTGTCGACTTTGACTCCTTTTGGAACACTGGTCTCACATGGATGTGAGTTTGATCAGTTTGCGGGACAGTCCCTGTCCGGTCAGCTTTGTCAGCGCTGGGGATGTGCAGGGATCTCGCTTTTGCTGCGACAGTCGCCAGGTCTCGCGAGGTGACATCTTTGTCGCTCTGCGAGGCATCGCATCCGATGGACATGACTTCGTCGAGTCTGCTGTTGCTGCCGGGGCGGCGGGAGTGGTTGTTGAGCGTCCGAATCCCCGCATCGCCGTGCCTCAGTGTATCGTGAAAAATTCGCGGCAGGCCTGGGCCTGGATCGCGATGGCTCAATTCGATTTTCCGCAGAAGAACCTGACACTTGCAGGTGTGACCGGAACGAATGGAAAGACCACAGTCGCGTGGCTCCTGCGTACGATCCTGCAGGAGTGCGGGCACCGTTCGGGACTGATCGGAACGATTCAATACTGCGACGGTCGAAGCACTCATCCTGCAACTCTGACAACTCCTGATGCGCCCGATCTTGCACGACTGTTTCGTCAGATGGTAACAGTCGGAACGACGCACTGTGTCATGGAAGTCAGCAGCCACGCTCTTGTGCAGGAGCGATGTTCCGCCCTTCAGTTTGCAACAGCCGCTGTGACCAATGTGACGCGTGATCATTTCGATTACCACGGAACATTTGAAAACTATGTCCTGGCAAAATCCAGGATTGCCGATCTGCTGTTGCCGGATCAGCCTCTGCTGCTTGGTACAGATGATGCCGGTGTCCGCGATGTGAGATCACTGCTTCCAGCACGGCCTGTTTTGACGTTCGGGTTTCATGAGTCCAGTGACTACCTGGTCAAAGTCACGTTCTCAGCAGTTTCCGGACAGGACGTAATGCTTCGTCTTCGAGGAGCAGAGCTTCAGTTCAGGACACCGCTTGTTGGTCGGCACAACGCATTGAATTTGCTCACCGCAGCGGCAATGGCAGAGCAGATGGGGGTTGATCCGGAGCGTATTCGCAATGGCCTCCAGAAGATCACAAGTATTCCCGGGCGGATGGAATCGATCGATCTTGGCCAGGATTTTCTGGTGCTGGTCGACTACGCACACACTCCGGATGGGATTACACAGGTGATTGCCACGGCACGCACGCTGGCGAAGGGCCGGGTCATTATCGCGTTTGGAGCCGGCGGCGATCGTGATCGTGAGAAGCGACCGCTGATGGCACAGGCCGCGTCCGCAGCGGACGTTGTCGTGGTGACCTCCGACAATCCTCGGTCGGAATCCCCCGCAGCCATTATCGACGATATCTGCCGCGGCTTTTCGGAGCACGAGTTTGTTCATCGTGTCAACGACCGCGAAGAAGGAATTCGCACAGCATTGAAGCAGGCGGTGGCCGGCGATGTCGTCCTGATCACCGGTCGAGGCCATGAGGGAACACAACAGATTGGAAATCGCAGTATCAGCTTTGATGACCGAAAAGTCACTCGACGGCTGCTGAAGGAAATTGTGCCAAACAAGAACGAGCGTCCCGGTCGATAACTCTGCCACCGGGGCACTTGAGTACTTCCAGACGTATTGAACGAGCCCGGCGAATCGGAAACTTCACGTTATTACGAGATCGAATGTTCCCCTGTACGGTCAAAACTCTGAGCGAACTGTGTGGCGTGGCAGCACCGTCTGATGAAGTCGCTTCCGCCAACATTCGCGGAGTCACAATCGACTCACGCTCGATTCAACCGGGAGATGTGTTCTTCGCGATGCCGGGCAGCCGTGTTCACGGCGTTCAGTTTGCGGATCAGGCTCTTGCCGCAGGAGCCGTCTGTGTGGTGTCGGATCAACCACTGTCGGATCAACCACTGTTGGATCACGCCACGACGATTACGGGCAGATCGCGGCTGCTGATCGTACACGACGTTCAGGAGACGCTGCAGCGACTCTCTGCATGGAACCGGAGTCAATCAACGGCATTGACGATTGGTGTCACCGGAAGTGTTGGTAAGACGACAGCCCGTCAGATGATCGCTGCTGTGTTGTCGCCCCACTTCAACGGACTGCAGAGCCCGCGCAACTACAACAACGAAATTGGTCTGCCCCTGACCCTCTGTGAGTTGAATCTCGCGCATGAGTTCGCCGTCCTGGAACTGGGGGCCGGCAAACCAGGTGACATTTCGTTCCTTTGCAAACTGGCTCAGCCGGAGATCGCGGTTATCACCAAAGTCGCACCGTGTCATCTGGAGAGTTTTGGCACAGTCGACAACATTCGCAGAACCAAACAGGAACTTGTTGAGTCAGTCGATCAGAACGGGACCATCCTTCTGAACGCTGACGACCCGCTCGTACGAAGCATGCAGACGGTGGCTAAAGGGCAAGTCGTACTCTTCGGCACCTCGATCGATGCAGATGTTCGTGCCGGAGACGTACTGTTCGTTGATGGCTCTACGCAGTTTTCCTCGCACGGCTACCGATTTCGTTTTGAAGGCCCGCCGCAACTCCTAACCTGCGGACTGGCGGCCATCGCAGTCGGCCGAACACTGGGGCTGTCGGATCGTCAGATTGCCGAAGCGCTGAGTCAGTTTCGACCTGATGCAGGGCGGGGAAGAATTCGCATGACTTCCCCATGGACGCTCATCGACGAAACATACAATGCGAGTCCTGCCAGTGTCCTCGCAACCATTGAATCACTGAAAGCCTGGAAGGGTCGTCGCAGGATTCTGGTCCTCGGAGACATGATGGAGCTTGGCCCGGACGCGGCGAAACTGCATCGTGAAGTTGCTGAGTCACTTGTCCATTCCGGAATTCATCACACGCTTTTCTGTGGAGAATTTGCGGCAACTTTTGCGTCAGCAGCTCTCACGGCCGGCCTGCCTCTGAACAGAATCTCCGCGTTCAATGACAAATCGACACTCATCCCAATGCTTGAGTGCCTGATTTCACCGGGTGATGTCATCTGCATCAAAGGTTCGCGCAGCACACGAATGGAAATCGTTGTCGAATCGCTTCTTTCAAGAGCGTTGGATGCTCCGCGATCTGCGGCGTAGGTTTAAGGGGAACTCTGGCGAGTTGCACTACTTCTGTTGAGTTGATTTCCTATCTTTTCAGCAGCATCTCATCCAGATTCAGCATGACGCCGGCGACAATGGCCATGGCAGCGGCATCTTCGACCTTCATTCCTTCCGGCAGCGCGCCGAGCGGATCGGTTGCCATCTTCATGGCCGCCGCTGAGTCCGCTGAATACTCCGCCTTGCTGTCAGCAAACAGCTCGACAAGCTGAGCACGCTCGAAGGGAGTTGGATCACGCTGGAGACAGCATCGAACTCCGAACGTAATCTGATCTTCCACGGTTCCTTCGGTCTGCAGCATTCGTCTCCCAAGCGCCTGAGCGGCTTCGACGTAAACCGGATCATTCAGAGTCACCAGTGCCTGGAGCGGAGTATTTGTACGGTTGCGACGCAATGTGCACACCTCTCGATTCGGCGCGTCGAACGTTGCCATTGATGGGTACGGATTGCTGCGTCGCCAGGTCGTATAAATTGCCCGGCGATAACGGTCTTCTCCCATGCTCGTCTGCCAGTCGGTCGAACTGCCAAACGCGGCGGAGAGCCCGAGGCTTGGCTGAGGAGGTTTTACTGGTGGTCCATACATTTTCCGGCTCAGGAGACCGGCCGCGGCAAGTGCCTGATCTCGCACCATTTCGGAGCTCAGTCGAACACGCGGACCGCGGGACAACCAGCGATTGTCGGGGTCTGCCGCAAGAGATTCCTGCGTCACTTTTGAGGACTGGCGATATGCCCGGCTTGTCACAATCAACTTCAAAAGATGCCTGGTATTCCAGCCCGATTCCACAAGCTCGCGTGCAAGCCAGTCCAGCAGATCGGGATGAGTTGGCAGTTCGCCCTGCGATCCAAACTCTTCGCTTGTCGCCACGATGCCGCGGCCAAAAACTTCTTCCCAGTAACGATTCGCAATAACGCGCGGAGTAAGGGGATTCGAATCGCTGACGAGCCACTTTGCGAAATTCAATCGGTTCATCGGCTCCGCCGGGGTCGACGATGAAAACACCGATGGAACGCCTTCATGAACTTCATGACCCTTATCAAGGTAATTGCCCCGGAACTGAAACAGTGTCTTCCGGCGCGCATCCCCCTGCAGCTCCTTCATCACAAGGACTGACGCATCCGGCTTCATTTTGGAAAGTTCTTCTTTGAGCTTTTCAGCTTCGGAACGCACTCCATCCAGCTCTGGCGCAGAGAAACGCCGGTACCAGTCTTCAAGTTGTTTGTTCTGCTCTGCTGATCGATCCGCGACCGCCATGTCCGCGATGGCAAGTACATCAGCAGGAACTTTGGCGCGTTCGATCGCGGCAGGATGCCCCGTCACTCCGACGCGAAACCTGCCGAGGACATGATTTGCGTACGGGGCGTTCTGCTCAATCATGATTCTCAGCGTGGCGCCGGGAGTGGCTGGCAGCGGTTCCTCAGGCAGCAGAATCAGACTGTGGGAGGTTGTGACGCGTCCGCCAACCGCCCAACCGTTTTCGGCTCCCGATTTTCCATCGAGCACCTCTTCAGCGGAAAACCCGTCCTGCTGGAAGGATGCGATCGCAGTTCTGAACCTGATGTCACGGATGTTGCTCGGAGAATACTCCGCCGAAGGATTCGGTGCGTCCGCAATCGTCTGTGCCCAGACTTCCCTGCGGTTATCATCGAGCAGTTGAATCTGAAAATTCGACAGTCGGGTGTGGATGCCATTGCCAAGTCGGTTCCAGATCGCAACCCGCTCAACCGACTTTGCTTCCTTGAGATCCAGTTCCCACCAGGGGTTGTCCGAGATCGCGGTGTGCGTTACGGATTTGCGTTCATATGTGCCATCCGTGTTGCCGTCGATGGCATACTGAGCCGGGCCGTCAAAATCTGTTGAACTTTGAGTTGCCACACCCGAACCTGCGATGTTGCTGCCGCCAGAAAAGACCTGCACCTCTGCCAGCGAGAGAATCTTCTGCGTACCAGGGATCGTGATTCGCAGATACCGCGCCGAGGGGGTTGATGCACCCGGAGGAATCCACTGGGCTTTCAGCTCTGTAATCACAAAATTGCCTCCGCCGAAACCAGCGCCGGCGCCTGGCAGTGAAGCATCCGGAACAGTCTCGAGCCGAATCGCTGAAGCAGCTGAATCCGGCTTGCCAGGATTCAGGTTTGACCACGATTCTGCAGCGAATTCCAGTGAATACTCGTTGGTTTCAGACGGCCCCGGCACGATCACAGTTCCGTCGGGTGCAACAGCCGCATCGCCGCCTTTTGCCAGCCGGATCGACTGTGCGCTCAGCGTATTCCACTGAGGTTTGAACGTGAGTCGCCGCTCCCAGTCTGCCTGCGATTTCACCAGTTCAGGAGTCGGAGTGGCGAACAGCGTTCCAATCTCAGCAAGACGTGATTCAATCGCCGCCTTGCGGGCCTGCTGTTCGGAAGTGAACAGCGTCAGCTTTGGAGAATCGTCACCTCGATCAGCATCTTCCGTGTTATTCAAAATTGCAAAGACCTGAAAGTACTCATCCTGTGAAATGGGATCGTACTTGTGCGAGTGGCACTGAGCACAATTGAACGTCGTGCCCATCCATACTGCCATGGTTGTATTGACGCGGTCGACGATCGCCACATTTCGAAATTCCTCGTCCTGAGTCCCGCCCTCATTGTTGGTCATTGTATTCCGATGGAAACCCGTCGCGATGATCTGATCTTCTGTGGGATTCGGAAGCATGTCGCCCGCCATCTGTTCGATCGTAAACTGGTCGAACGGCATTCCGCTGTTGATGGATCGAATGACCCAGTCGCGCCAGGGCCACATGACTCGCGCTGGATCGTCCGCATAGCCCGACGAATCCGCGTAGCGCGCCAGATCGAGCCACTTTCGTGCCCAGTGTTCTCCAAATTCCGGACGTGAAAGGAGATGATCAACGAGTTCGCTCCAAACCACTTCGTTGAGATCATTTTTCGCAGCACCAGGGGAAAGACGCTGAGTCCATGTGTCGGCTTCTTCGATCGTCGGAGGAACTCCGATCAGATCCAGAAAGACTCGACGCACGAGCGTTCTTGCGTCTGCCTGAGCCGAAGGCTTCAGTTGATGCTCGATCATATGGCGCAACACGAAGTGATCGATGGCATTGGCTGGCCATTGAGCATGTGCGTTATCCACACTTGGCACATCCGGACGAACGGCCGGCACATAGGACCAGTGCTTTGCGAACGGAGCACCTTCGGCAATCCAGCGACGAAGAACGGCAATCTCTTTTTCTGTAAGCGGCTTGCCAAAGTGAGCAGGAGGCATGCGAGCATCATCATCGGATGTCGTAATTCGGCGAATCAACTCACTGGCGTCGGGTTGCCCGGTCACGACCGCTGTCTTTCCGGACTCCAGCTTTACCGTCGCTGACGCCGCATCATCCAGTCGCAACCCGGCTTCTCTGTGCGCTGAGTCCGGGCCATGGCATGCAAGGCAGCGATTTGACAGGATCGGTCGCACGTCGCGATTGAAATCGACAGATTGAGCCCACAGGGTGGAGGTCGAACCAATCAAAACAATGGCGGCTGTGATCGTTCTGGTCAGGATTTCCATGCGGCACCTTGCGTGCATAACTGAGTAAAGACCGTAGAAAGGGTCTCGGCGGGAATCACAAAACTCTAGCGAAAAGGCCTGGCATCCGCACTCATCAAAACCACAATTTCCCGGAACGCGAGCGCACCAGATGCAGTTCAGAGACACGCTGGTCGACAGAAGCTTCGCCCTCCCGCCCTCCCGGAATTTCTCGGTGCCGGAAATTGTCGGTGCCAGCTGCGGACGACAGCGACTGGACAGCCCGTTTTACGCTTGTACCGTGGTCGCGTGAACTTTCAGTCCGCAGACAGTATTCTCCCGGTCCACATTTCCGGTGCGGCAACAGTCTCTTCCCATCGATTGCCCACAACGGGGCCTGACAATTTGCTCGGCAACCACGTTGCACTGAAGGTGTGTTTTCGGGACGCGTCTTAACTTGCTCTGAAAGTATGCATCTATGAATCGAATGAAGGTGACAGTCGGGCTGATGGCAGGCGGGCTGTTTCTGTTTCCATTTGACCAGTCTGCGTCAGCGGATGAGAAAGCAGCGAAGAAAGAGACAGCTGCAACCACAGAAAAAGCCGCGCCGCATTTCGTCAACGGCGAAGCTCAGATTGTGCCAGCGTTCAAAAAGGACTGGGTCCGACATTACCTTTGGGTCGAAACCGAATTTGATTCGGACGGCGATGGTAAGAAGGATCGCATGCACGTCGATGTGACTCGTCCAAAACAGACGGATACGGAAGGACTGAAGGTCCCTGTCGTCTACGAGACCAGTCCTTACTATGCCGGCGTCAGTGGCAATGCTCCGGCCTTCTTTTGGGATCCGAGGGTTGGGCTTGGAGAATCTCCGAAAGCGCACGGCCTGCCTCCCGCGATCGGCTTTGAAAAAGAAATGACGATGATCTCAGACACCCATGTCGGTGACTGGGTTCCTCGAGGCTTTGCGGTTGTTCATTCCTGTTCGCCGGGAACAGGTCGATCCGAAGGCTGTCCGACAGTCGGGGGCGACAACGAATCTCTGGCTCCGAAAGCCGTGATCGACTGGCTGAACGGTCGCGCAAAGGGATACACAACCATCGACGGAAGCGAAACCGTTGAAGCATTCTGGTCGACAGGCAAAGTCGGCATGACTGGAACGTCCTACAATGGCACTCTGCCGTTAGCTGCGGCGACAACCGGTGTTGACGGTTTGGAATGCATTATTCCAGTGGCGCCAAACACGTCATACTATCACTACTACCGTTCGAACGGACTGATTCGGCATCCGGGCGGATACATGGGTGAGGACATTGACGTTCTCTACAACTTCATCAACAGCGGCGACCCAAAGAAGCGAACTTACTGCGACTGTGAAGTCCGCGACAAGATCATGCTTGCTCATCAGGATCGCGTCACCGGCGACTATAACGACTTCTGGGCCGGTCGCGACTATCTGAATGACCTCGGCCCCTTAAAGGCTGCCACTCTGATGGCCCATGCGTTCAATGACTGGAACGTCATGCCAGAACACAGCGTTCGAATCTATCAGGCCATCAAGGCCAAGGGCGTTCCGGCTCAGGCATACTTCCATCAGGGGGGTCACGGTGGTCCTCCGCCGCTGAAGATGATGAATCGCTGGTTCACTCGTTATCTCTACGGAGTTGAAAACGGCGTCGAAAAAGATCCACGGTCCTGGGTCGTTCGTGAAGGTGCCGATCGCAACAGCCCGGAGTCGTACGCCGAATATCCTCATCCCGAAGCAAAGATGGTCACCCTGTATCCAATGAAGGGCGGTGAGAGCCTTGCACTTCTTTCAACAGAAGCCGTCAGCGGCCAGGGAACAGAAACCATCGTCGACAATTTCTCATTCAACGGTGCAACTCTCGCAAAAGCCGACTGGACAAATCACCGCCTGCTGTATGCAACACCAAGGCTGACGGAACCCGTTCACATTTCCGGCACGGCAAAGATTAAGATTCGTGTCGCGTCGAATCGACCCGCCGCAAATCTTTCCGTTTGGCTGGTTTCACTGCCATGGACCGACAGCCGCCGCATCACAGATGACGTGATCACTCGGGGCTGGGCTGATCCGCAGAACGCAAAGTCGCTGACCAAAAGCGAACCACTTGAACCAGGCAAGTTCTACGACCTGAGCTTTGATCTTCAGCCGGACGACCAGCAGATCTTTGCAGGCGAACAGATTGGTCTCATGATCTTCTGCACAGACCGCGATTTCACTCTATGGCCGGATCCAGGCACAGAGCTTCAAGTGGACCTCGACCACACATCTCTGGAGTTGCCCGTCGTCGGAGGCATGGACGTATTGAAGACGGCTGCATCAGAGCAAACGAAGCCGGCCAGCAAGTAACTGCCTCGGCCATCCAGCCGAACGTCCCGGCCGTCCGGTGCGAGCGACTGTTCTCTTTGCGGTACCCAATTCCGTACCGCAATGATCGAACGGCTCCCGCTGCCTGCGCGCTGCCGCTCGGTGTCCCTTCATCAACGTAATGACATGCGATGATGCAGTATGAAGCAATCGCCGTGAATGTCACAACGTGGATTGGACGGATGTCCGAAGGTTCGGGCCGGAGTGAATCACTTTCCCGCCACGTCGTCCGGGGCCCGGTCCAAGTTCGATGTTCCAGTCGGCATGCTGAAGCAACTGCGGATCATGTTCGATCACCACAACGGAGTGTCCCGTCTGCACAAGAAAGTCGAGGCAGGAGACGAGTGATTCGATATCGTGCGGATGCAGACCACAGGATGGTTCATCCAGCAGGAAAAGCGTGCGACCGCTGCGAACAAGCCCCGAAGTTTTTCGATTTGAAGCCGCGGTCTCCCCTTCTGTCAGCGGGATGCCGGCCAGCATCGCTGCAAGTCGCAGACGCTGCGATTCACCACCCGACAGCGTTGCCAGCGATTGACCAAGCCGAAGATAGCCCAGACCGGACTGCCGCATCGCGTTGATGCGAGTCTGAATGCGGTGATGTCCATTAAAGAAGCGAAATGCTTCGTCAGCCGTCATGTTCAGAATGTCAAAGATGCTTCGATCTCGATACCGAACTTCAATCACATCCGGACGAAATCTCTGACCACGACATTCTTCGCAGGTCGTTTCGACGTCCGCAAGGAACTGCATCGGGACCGTTATGATGCCTCGTCCTTCACAGATCGGACATCGCCCGCCTTTCGAAGCGTTGAAACTGAACATCATCCGTGAGTAGTTTCGGCGACGAGCCTCGTGCGTCTCCGCCATCAGAATCCGAATTTCGTCGAACACTCCAATCCACGTCGCGGGAATACTGCGGATGGAACGGCGGATCGGGCGCTGGTCCAGCAAAAGCACAGACTCGATGGAGTCGATGCCCGCGACAGAAGTGATCACACTGAAGCAATTCGAAAACTGCTCCGCTTCTGATCTGTCAGGATGCAGTTGCCTGACAAGAAACGGATACAGGGCATCCTTAATCAGAGAACTCTTGCCCGCTCCGCTGACGCCGGAAATCGAACAGAGGACGCCAAGAGGAATGTCGATGCTCACGTCACAGAGATTGTTGATGCTGACTCCCGACAACTTCAGCCATTGCTCCGGTACACGGCGAGTTCGAAGCGGAATGGCAGAATGACCGATCGACGGCGAGTCTGTTTCAGGCTGTCTCAGCTTCTCGCCGGTAATCGTGGAGGCGTTTCTTAATTCCTGAGCAGTTCCCTGAAAAACGACTCGACCTCCGTTCTCACCGGCACCAGGTCCAAGCTCGATCACATGATCTGCCTGTCGAATCACATCCAGATCATGCTCGACAATGACAACCGTGTTGCCCGCCCGCTGAATGGCACGAACACACGCAAGCACCTTCTTGCCGTCTTCCGGGTGCAGGCCGGTCGTCGGCTCGTCAAGAACAAAGAGTGTGCCAACGAGGCCCGATCCGAGTATCGACGTCAGCACGACTCTTTGCGCTTCACCCCCGGACAACGTCTGAAGCGATCGCCCCATCGAAAGGTAACCCAGTCCGGTTTCTTTCAGAAATCCCAGCCGGTGATGGATGTGATCCACGATCGGTCCGATGGCCGTAAGAGTCTGCGCTGGAACTGCCCCGAGACTTTGCCGCAGTTGCTGTTCCAGATCTGTGATCTCCAGGTTCAGCCACTCCGACAGACGCATTCCATCCCATTCAGCGGCTCTGGCGACGGGGTTAAGTCGGTCACCCTCACAGTGTACGCATGGCTGATTGGAAGGAGTCTTCGTTTTCTTGCCTGCTGCTGAACCGCGGCCTTTGCGAGTCTGGGACGCTGGCTGATGCTCGCCGGTGCCATTGCACTCCTGACAAGCGCCGATCGCAGATCGGTCGTTAAACAGGTCCGGCGACAATGCTGGAAGATGAAGCTTGCACTGGGAGCAAGTTGCAGTCGACATCCATGACTTTGCATACCATGTCACACCGTCAACGGATCGCGAGGCGTCGAACCCGGAGAGCGGCTTCTGGTCGCAGAGCAGCACGACACTTCCGGAAAGTCCGAAGGCAGTTTTCACCGCTTCAGCAAGGCGATCGTCGGCACGGTCTGACTGGATGCGGTCGAGCACAATCAGGCTGTCATCTGGTATCCTGGTCCCCTCCGGAACGTCGGAAATTCGAAGCAGCTTTTCCGCAATGATGATCCTCGCAAAGCCCGACGCAAGGAGGCGTTCAATGGCGTGTGGCTCCTGAGCCTGGTGGTTCATCCAGGTCGCACAAATCAGCAGTTTGCACGCGGTCCCCTGGAGCAGCATTCGAACATCATCTTCAACACGCTCAGTGGTCGCGGCTTCCACTGCGATTCCACACTGCGGACATCGAAGCCGTGCGAAACGAGCAAACAGTATTCGGAGCGACGTGAGAATATCGGTACGACTTCCAACCGTGTTTCGAGCCTGTTCCTGAAAACTCCCCTGTCGACAGGCAATGGCTGGAGGAAGTCCGGTGATCGAATCCACCAGCGGTCGTTCGATCCGATCCAGAAACTGCCGTGCGGAAGCAGAGAACGTTTCGACGTAACGTCGCTGACCCTCGGCATAAAGCGTGTCGAATGCAAGGCTGGTCTTGCCGGAACCGCTCAGCCCGCAAATGACCGTCACCTGGTTGTGCGGGATTGCAACAGAAAGATTCTGCAGGTTATTGACGCGAACGCCGCTCAAAACGATGCAGTCAGATTGCTCCACAAGTCACACTTTCCAGCAATGAATGTCGACAGAAGTCCGCACGCTCACGGCATTGTTCGGCCTTTTGCGCTTCGGGCGAGGATACCAATTTGCGTCTCTTCCGGCCAACCTGGCATTCGCAACTCCGCAGCAACGACCGCCGGGAACTTTGACACTTTCCACAACGCTCATATCCGCTCGGGGAGCTGCGACGGCAACTGCCATAAGCCCACCTCGCTCAACCACCAACCACCCACCACGCCCTAATCTCGCCCGCCGCGAAGTCAAAGCCACGGTTGTTCGTCAGGTTTCGGCGGCGGGATCGTACTCGTCCTGACGAACGAAATGTGATCTATCCGTCCAGTGATTGGCCGACGCAGAGATCGTGCGTTGAATTCTGCCGCTTCGTAGGCCGTTCTACCTACCATGGCCAGTCGAAGCCAAGGTCCAGAGCTGGAGACGAATGAGTCAGGCCGCCGATGCTGATCCGCTCGACTCCCGTTTCTGCAATCGCCAGAACAGTCAGCTTGTCACCCTGGAAATGGCTTTGGTGAATGAACCGCGGATGGCGCGGATGTTCGCGGATAAGGCGGGAGACCGAACAGGCTGACAAAGCCAAACTCACAGGCTTGCGATTCAGGCCCAGCGGGCCGCAACAACCCGTGCCGGTGTGCGTAAGCCACCGGTAACGATGCCCAAAAGTCCTCAAGGCCCGCCGGCCGCGAAGTCAAAGCATTATTGGTTATCCGCGTGCTTCTCAACCTGACAGGAGTTGAGATTCTTTGTGCAGGTGTAAGTCAATCTCAGCTGTTTCTACCACGAAACAAGCCAAACAAGAAGCTCAGGATGCGCACCCAAACAGGATCGTTGGGTCTCTCCAGAATTTTTCGCTTCCATCGTTTATATCGGCTCTTCCTCGTTGCGATCCAACCGCGTGGGAGGTCCGACAACTCCATTAGCGACGGATCACGTTTCACAGCACATGCCATGCATATTTGGGCGATTTTGTCGTCCGGCATCAGATCGCCATGAAGAACTTGCCATTCACCGTAATGGTCATGAGCCACTGCAAGTATTGGCTGCCCAAGGGCGACCACACGAGTTGAGCTAAACGCGATCAAGTTCCCAGGGAAGGCATTAGCCATGCGATCCCCATTTCGGTCGTGATCTGTGTCATCACATGGCATGGGTGCCTCTTAGCGGGCTAACGAATTGCGATCTATGCATCTGGCGATTAGTCGACGTAGAGATCGTGCATTGAACCTTGCCACTTTGTTCGCAGCGTGGGCTCTGTAAACACCAATTGCGGGATTCATCACGGTGAGGACTCCTCGCCGGTCAGAGTTTACCGCTGGCGATGCCACTTGTCACCCTGGAAATGGCTTTGGTGAGTGAACCGCGGATGTTCGCGGATAACGCAGGAGACCGGACAGTGCTGATTTGGTTTGGTGGCCCTGTTTGGAAGCCGAGGCCGTGGTAGTGCAAAAACCTGACTCCACTGGGATAGAACCCAGTGGCGTTGATGACCTGACTCACGAAACATCCGCCACCGAGTACACCTTGGTGGGACCCGGTTTTTGCACTACCCGACATGGCACGAAGCAAAAGATTGGGACATACATCAGCACCGCTCAGCACTCACACATTCAACAAGACAAAGCCAAACTCACAGGCTTCCGATTCAGGCCCAGCGGGCCGACACAACCCTTGCCGGTGTGCGTAAGCCACCGGTAACGAAGAAAGAAGAAGTCCTCAAGACCCGGAGGGTCGACACATCACCGGAACAGCTCGGCCAAGATTGCATGCGGTAGGTGAACGGCAGATCAACATGGATGTCCGCAAATCAAAAAGGTCCGGAACGACTCCACTGAACCCTTCGCTTGCCCTGCGATTCCCTGAACACTGCCAACTGAAAACTGCTGACGGTCGCCTTCCGCGGCAATGCTTTTCCCAAAGGACGAGCCACGCCCCTTCAGCCACCGGGCTTCTTGAACAAAGGCATTTCGAAAGCCTTCGGCTCCCCGAGCTCGCTCAGCCACAAGCCCACCTCGCTCAGCCACCAACCACACACCACGCCCTC
>VFQT010000433.1_pt1 | contig 62343 bp, 66 predicted proteins | sample 3512381 | NCBI WGS metagenome assembly VFQT01 (sample SAMN10412376, study PRJNA504923) | tailings metagenome | isolation source: Relicate 2 Philex TSF3 active mining site | place: Philippines: Tuba, Benguet | collected 2017-08-29
CCAGGTGGTCGACTTTTGCGCCGCCGCGTGGCCTAATTTTACTCCGGCGTTGACATATTCAAGGATTACTCGGTCGCAGTTTTCGGCAGTACAGCGCTCAATGGGCCCTACGCAATATAGCAATGCGTCTTCACAATGAGCAGAACCATCTTCCGAGCCCACACCCCTGAATTTTCAGATCGAGTCGAACAGCTATTCGATCCGGAAATCGCTCGTCGCAACGGGCATGGGCTTATCATCCTTCCGCTTTCACTTTTCCTGCGGTGTCATATCCTTGAGATCAATCATATTGCATTGTCACTGAGAGGGTGAGCGACTTACCCCAGCCTCCTCCCGCAGCCGGACGGAAGCGCACGTGATCGCCGCCCGCGGGATGGTCCAATCCGGCTATTCTCCGGAGAACGTCCGAAGGAATGCAGAAGCGCTCGATCCATCAGCGCGGAGACCCAGACGATGGCGCGCCATGTCCCAAGTCAAACCGCGGGCAGCCGTCGGGGACGGTAGATCGATCCCCTCTCCCCGGGCTCAGCCCGATTCTATCAGGCGCATTTCCCTCACCGTGACACTTTCAATGCCATCCTCGGGGCCAGTCGGGAAAGCCGACTACTCTGATCTCCGCATTGAAAGCGTGCCGAACATGAAGTCCTGTTATTTGCAATCTTCATTGTTGATGGCGACATGAGCACAAGAAACGGAGTTTCGATATCAGTTCCTTCTGCAACCTGGATGTCTGCATCGAAGTACGGCAATCACCGCTGAGAATTATCCTTCAATTGCTGATGGTTATCGTCGCCGTACTTTTTCCGCGCAGTCAGGAGCTTTGGAGAATGTGGAGCAGAGAGAGACCGAAATTGGCCTCGGGGTCATTCCGGAAGTCAGGAGCTTCTCGCAAAGAAGCCCGCAAATACTGGGGATTATCGATCCACGAATACCGGCGAGAGAGATTTGCTCGAGGGCTAAATGGCGGAGGGAGAGGTGCTGGCAGGCAACTCTCTCTGCGGAATAAAGCGAAGTTCTTGGTAAGATTGCGGGAATTTCCGCACAGGGTCGTTTACGCAGGACTACGCTGCTTCCCGTCAGGCAGAGACTGGGCTGCCCAAGCGCCAGTGATAAAATGCATGACGTCTCCTGCCCGGAATCCGCAGTCCGAGTCTGGTGACTCAGAGCGCAATGCTCTGGGGCTTCGATGCTCGAGGCGAAATTCGAATTCCATAGCAGAGGCAGCGGACCAACGCGATTACGCCGCTCCAACAGATGTCTCTATGAATTTCACACTGCCAGCAATATCGGCTTCGAGCGTTGGACTTTGGTGGACCGCGAGCGCAAAGCACTCGCAAGAGTAAACTCGTATCCCGCCTTGGCGAGCTTAGCGATCTGACTGCCATTGCCTAGCCGGTCACTGCTATCGACACGAATGCGGTGCTCATCACGCATCTCACTAGCAATCAGCTGCGGGTCGATTACGCCGGAGATGTGAACGATACCAGTCCACTCTGGAAAGAATTCCGTCTCACCCGCGAGGTGATGACGGAACGTATCATGCTCAATCTTGTAGCGCGACCTGCCGCCCACAGCCTCAATCGCGGCAATCGCCTCGCGCTTGTGGCTCAGGGACGATGTCGTGAAGCCCTAGGGTTCCGCCAGCGCGTCAGTTCGGTGCCCGGCAGCATTAGCAGGATAACGAAAGAAGCGGAGCAGTTGTCATACAGTCGTAATGTTATGGCTTGAGTTTTGGCTCTCGAACAACGGCAGACTCAGAGAGAGAAACCATGACAAAGAAGACGCTTCTTGCCACCGGCACAAGCTTGCTGAGCATGATGGTGGCCACCAGCGCACTGGCGGAACCTGTGTTCAATCGCATAGCCTCCTTCCCCGTAGCCCTCACCCTGCCCGACAGTGCAGATCCCAAGACCGCGACCTCAGCCGAAATCATCACGGCAACCCCAGATGGTATGACGCTCATCTTCTCGGACAGTCCCGGCAAGCGCATCGGCTTCATCGACATCACCGACCCCAAGGCGCCAAAGCCGGCCGGCTCGCTGGCCCTCGATGGCGAGCCCACATCAGTGGCCACCACCGGCAAGATGTTGCTTGTCGCGCTCAATACCTCCAAGAACAAGGCTGAGCCTTCGGGCACACTGCTTGCTGTTGATGCGGCGGGCAAGTCGATCGCCCTCAGCTGTGGCCTGGGCGGTCAGCCCGATTCCGTTGCCATTTCGCCCGACGGCACGCTGGCGGCAATTGCCATCGAGAATGAGCGCGACGAGGAGCTGAATGACGGTGAGATCCCACAGATGCCCGCAGGTAACCTGCAGATCTTCACCCTCAAGGATGGTTCGCCCGATTGCGGCAGCAAGGTGACTGCGGCACTCACGGGCCTCGCCGAAGTAGCCGGGGAGGACCCGGAGCCTGAATACGTCGATATCAACGCGAACAACGAGATCGCCGTCACGCTGCAGGAGAACAATCACATCGCGATCCTAGGCGCCGACGGAAAGGTACTGAGCCATTTCAGTGCCGGGGCGGTGGACCTCACCGGCATTGACACCAAGCGCGACGGCGCGCTGAAGTTCACCGGCGAGAAGAAGGGCCAGCCGCGCGAGCCGGACACCGTGCAGTGGCTGGATACCGACCGAATCATTGTGGCCAATGAAGGCGACTACAAGGGCGGCTCCCGCGGATTCACCATCTTCAACAGAAAGGGTGACGTGCTGTTCGAGTCCGGCGCTTCGCTCGAGCACCAGATCGCCCTACATGGCCACTACCCCGACCGCCGCAACTCCAAGGGCAACGAGCCCGAGGGTGCGGAGGCCAAGAGCTTCAACGGCACGCCCTATATCTTCATCCTGTCTGAACGCTCCTCGACGGTTGCAGTATACCGCGACACCGACAAGGGACCTGCATTCGTGCAGCTGCTGCCCTCGGGCCTGAGCCCTGAGGGCATTATCGCCATTCCGGAGCGCAAGCTCATAGCGGTAGCCAATGAGGTGGACCTCGTGGAGGACGGCGGCGTGCGCTCGCACGTCACGATTTATCAGCTGGGCGAAGGACCGACCGCCTATCCGACCATCGTATCAACCCTCGACAAGGACGGACTGCCGATCGGCTGGGGTGCGCTTTCGGGCCTCGCCGCCGATCCCGCGACGCCAGGCAAGCTCTATACGGTGAATGATTCTTTCTACGCCGGCCAGCCGACGATCTTCACCATCGACGCCACCAAGACGCCGGCCCAGATCACGACGGCCCTACCGGTGACCCGCAACGGCAGCGCGGCACAGCTTCTGGACATCGAAGGCATTGCCGTGGATGGCGCGGGCGGCTTCTGGCTCGCCTCCGAAGGCCGCGGCGACCAGATGATCCCGCATGGAATCCTGCACGTGACGAAGACGGGCGAGATCGACCAGTCGATCGGCCTTCCCGACGATCTGCTGCGTGGCGCCACGCGCTTCGGCTTTGAGGGCATCACCGTGCTCGGCTCCGGCGATGACACGATGCTCCTCATGCCCGTTCAGCGCGAATGGGCCGACGACGACAAGGGCATGGTGAAGCTCGTGACCTATCACCTCAAGAACAAGGAATGGGGTACGGTTCGCTATCAGCTCGACACAGCGGAGAATGGCTGGGTCGGCCTCTCCGAGATCACTGCGCATGTCGACACCATCTATGTCGTGGAGCGTGACAACCAGATCGGCGCTGCGGCTGCGGTGAAGAAGCTCTACAAGCTTGCCGCGGTCGACATCAAGCCGGTGAAGATCGGCGAGCCCTCGCCGGTGGTGAAGAAGGAACTGGTCCGCGATCTGTTGCCCGACCTCCAGAGCGGTGGCGGCTATGTTCTCGAGAAGGTCGAGGGCTTCACCATCGACGCTGCGGGCCAAGGCTTCGCGGTGACCGACAATGACGGCGTGAACGACTCGAATGGTGAAACTCGCTTCTGGCCGCTCGGCAAGTTCTGATTGCAAACCCATCATGAATGATGAAGGCGGGTCGCGAGGCCTGCCTTTTTCATAGGTAGTTTTGGCCCACCCCAAGACCTAACCCTATAGGTCAGGATGAAGCACTGCCGGAGGTTGTTGGCTCGGCATTTATTGAAAATCGTCACCATCGAATGCGTGCGTTAGCGACCATCAGCTTGGCTGAGCGCCTCAGCCATGTGTAGGAGCCGGATTGCGGCCATCCCGACCTCCCCCTCGCTCACGGTGAGTGGCAACGATACACCAATCGAGCGATCGTCCTTCGCTGTCGAAGAGAGCCCTGCCGCAGCTGCAGCCCGTTCAAGCTACGCCTCGCCGAAACATCGTCCCTCGAAAGACAATGCACGGCTGAGACCAAGACCTCTGATCGAGAGACGGACGCCGCTGACGTTCTGCCCATCCAGCAGCTTCTCGAGCTGACGACCTCGGGCGGCAGCCGTACGCACGAGGTCGTCCTCCCCGATTACGTCCAGCAGGGTAAGTGCGGCAGGTGCCAGGAGTGGGTTTTTCTCATGCGTGTAGTGGCCGACCGCGAGTTCCGGCGCCACATCGAGGCGCTCGTCGGCGATAACCGCAGCCAACGGCAGCACTCCCCCGCCCAGCGCCTTGCCGAGCACCACGATGTCCAGCGTTACGCCGAAATGTTCGAAAGCGAAGAAGCGGCCCGTCTTGCCGAGACCGCACGGAATCTCGTCGAAGATCAGCTTGCCCCCATGTTCCGCGCAGAGTTCGGCGCAACGCGGCCACAGCCCGGCCTGAGGCACATGCGCGTTGGAACGCATGGGTTCCGCCACCAAGGCAGGCGATGCGGCCATTGTTGGCTTCGAGGCAGGCGGCAAGGTTGGCAACCATCGCCTCCGCGCCGCCTCCTGCGGTGTCCCAGTAGGGTGAGATCTGGAAGACATCGCCCAGCTGGCTCCCCAGCCGCAAGTCGAGCTGGCGTTGGGACAGTGCTAGGCTTCCGATGCCATGCCCGTGAACCAAGGCCCTGCAACGCAACGATGCCGGAGCACCCGGTGGCGATGCGGGCAAGCCGGATCGCGGTTTCGATAGCCTCGGATCCGCCGGGCATCATGAGCAGGCGGGACCGACCATCACCGAAGGGCGCGCTACCCGAGTGGCCGTACTGCGAGTTATTCTCATGCAGGGCGTCTATGTACTTCCAGCCACCCTCCTCGCCAAAGGTAGTGATCCAGCCGTTCACGGCAAGGAATGCCACCGGAGGACAGCGGGCTCGGCATGTTGATGTGGCCCTTGTATGCAGGATCGGTGAGGTCCTCCCAGCTCTTGGGGGCCGGAAGCCCAAGCTTCTCGGCTTCGACGGTGTTGAAGCAGACGGAGGCCGCCCAGGCGACGATGCCGACCCACACCGGGTTCTCGCGGTTGGCCGTATTGATCTGGTACATATACTGAAAAGGGTCGATGGATCAGCATCGCCCATCAGATCCTTATGATCACGATGTTGTTTATCGAGAGACCGCCAAGCGTCGAAAGCAGCGCCGGCAAAGATATAGGACTGCCAGTCTGCGACAAGACCGTCACTTCACTGTCACAATACATTTCGATAATTCCCGACACATGAAACAAGAACTCGCGATTGACGCTTTCTATGCACTCGCCCAGCCAACGAGGCTTGAGGCGTTTCGGCTTCTTGTGAAGCAGGAGCCAGACGGCCTCCCCGCCGGCGAGATCGCCCGCAGGCTCGATGTGCCCCACAACACCATGTCAACGCACCTGGCCATTCTGACGCGTGCGGGCCTCATCTCCGTTGAGCGGCATAGCCGAAGCATGATCTACAGGGTGGAACTCGCGGCCGTACGCAAGCTGGTGCTTTTCCTCCTAAAGGACTGTTGCAACGGCCAGCCCGAGCTCTGCACGCCGCTCCTTGAAGACATTTCCAAAACCTGTTCAACATCGGGAGCCTGCTTTGGCTGAACGCATCTACAACGTCCTGTTCCTCTGCACCGGCAATTCCGCCCGCTCCATTTTCGGCGAGGCCATTCTCGATCGAGCCGGATCGGGGCGGTTCAAGTCCTACAGTGCTGGCAGCCAGCCGAGGGGTGTGGTGCACCCCTATGCCCGCGAGCTGCTGCAGAAACTGGATTATCCCGCTCATACCTTGCGGTCCAAGAGCTGGGATGAGTTCGCTGTCACCGGGGCACCACAGCTGGACTTCGTGTTCACGGTCTGCGACGACGCGGCAAAGGAGGTCTGCCCGGCATGGCCAGGACGGCCGATGTCGGCTCACTGGGGCGTTCCCGACCCGGTTGCCGCAGATGGCACAGAAGCTGAAAGACGCCTGGCCTTTGCCGAGGCCTACCGGATGCTGAACAACCGGATCGCGACCTTCATCAGCCTGCCCATCGCATCTCTCGACCGCCTGAGCCTCAAGAACCAACTCGACGCAATCGGCAAACTCTGATTCTTACCGGACGCTATCGATGACTCTTTTCGAACGTTACCTCACCGTCTGGGTGTTTCTCTGCATCATTGCAGGAATTCTGCTGGGCCAGCTGATGCCCGGGCTCTTCGCCGCCGTCAGCGCCATGGAAGTGGCGAAGGTCAACCTGCCCGTCGCCGTTCTCGTCTGGCTGATGATCATCCCCATGCTGGTGAAGATCGACTTCGGCGCGCTTGGTCAGGTCACGAAGCACTGGCGCGGCATCGGCATCACGCTGGCGGTGAACTGGGCCATCAAGCCCTTCACCATGGCACTGCTGGGCTGGCTCTTCATCGGCTGGCTGTTCCGCCCATTTCTGCCCGAGACAGAGATCGAAAGCTATATCGCGGGCCTCATCCTGCTGGGGGCGGCGCCCTGCACCGCCATGGTCTTCGTCTGGAGCAATCTCACGCGGGGTGAGCCGCATTTCACGCTGAGCCAGGTGGCGCTGAACGACGCGGTCATGGTTGTGGCCTTCGCCCCCATCGTGGCGCTGCTGCTGGGCCTCTCCGCCATCGTGGTGCCGTGGGAGACGCTGCTGCTCTCGGTTGCGCTCTATATCGTGGTTCCTGTCATCATCTCCCAACTCATCCGCCGCGCGCTCGTGGCATCCGGAAGGCTGGAGGGCTTCCTCAAGGGGATCGCTCCAGTCTCGCTGGTGGCGCTGCTGGCGACCCTCGTGCTGCTCTTCGCCTTCCAGGGAGAGCAAATCATCGCGCAGCCGCTCGTCATCGCGTTGCTCGCCGTGCCCATCGCCATACAAACCTATGCCATCTTCGGTATCGGGTATGTCTGGAACCGCTTCGCGGGCGAGGCGCACTGCATCGGCGCCCCCTCGGCGCTGATCGGGGCCAGCAATTTCTTCGAACTCGCGGTCGCCGCAGCGATCAGCCTGTTCGGCCTCAACTCCGGCGCAGCACTCGCCACCGTGGTCGGCGTGCTGATCGAGGTGCCCGTCATGCTGTCGCTGGTCAGGATCGTGAACGGGTCCAAGGGCTGGTACGAGAAAGGTCTTGATCGCCATGCTTGAATATCGCGTCTCCGCACGAAGGCTCGACGCTCACGGCAGCGAAGCCACGACGAAGCAGGCAACACTCACGCTCGACACGGATGTTCACGGACGGCCCGACGCCTTCAACCCTGCCGAACTCTTCCTTGCCGCCATTGCCGCCTGCATGATCAAGGGCGTCGAACGCGTTGCTCCAATGATCCACTTCCAGTTCGACGGCGTGGCCGTGAAGCTTCACGGTATCCGCCAGGATGCCCCGCCCATGATGGTCGAAGTCAATTACGAGATCGTCGTCGAGACCGGGGAGGACGACCGCCGTCTCGAACTGCTCCATACCAATATCCGGAAGTACGGCACGATCTCCAACACCGTGGCCAAGGCCACGAAGCTCAAAGGCACCATCCGCCGCGCAAGCTAGGCGCCGGACAACAGGAAGAGGAATACGTTATGCGCGTCGGCATCAATGGCATGGGCCGCATCGGCCGCCTGGCCCTCCGGGCTGCACTGGGTGCGGCGGAACGGGGCGAGGATGATCCGCGCCGGACCAACCGGCTCGAGATCGTACATGTCAACGAGATCAAGGGCGGCGCGGCAGCGACCGCGCATCTGCTCGAATTCGACTCGGTTCAGGGCCGCTGGCGGGCGGGCATCGGCGCCGAGGGCGAAAGTGCCATCCGGATCGGTGAGCGCAGGATTGGCTTTTCGGCACTCCCCGCGGCGGGCGACATTCCCTGGGGAGACATGGGCGTTGACGTGGTGCTCGAATGCACCGGCAAGTTCCTGACCCACGCCACCCTCGACGGTCACCTGACGCGCGGCGCAAAGCGCGTCGTGGTCGCGGCCCCGGTGAAGGAGCCGGACGTGCTCAACGTCGTGGTGGGTGTGAACCATCACCTTTACGATCCCGCGAGGCACCCCATCGTCACGGCCGCGTCCTGTACCACTAACTGCCTTGCCCCGGTCGTCAAGGTCGTGCACGAGGTGCTCGGCATCCGCCACGGGCAGATCACCACGATCCATGATCCGACCAACACCAATGTCGTGACCGATGCCCCGCACAAGGACCTCCGGCGGGCCCGGTCGGCGATGCTCTCGCTGCAGCCCACGACGACGGGAAGTGCCACGGCCATCGCGCTGATCTATCCCGAGCTGAAGGGCAAGCTCGACGGCCATGCGGTGCGTGCACCCGTGCTCAACGCGTCTCTCACCGACTGCGTTTTCGAACTGGCGCGCACGACGACGAAGGAAGAGGTCAACGCCCTGTTCGCCGAAGCCGCCCGGGGGCCGCTCGCCGGCATCCTCGGCTACGAGCCGCGCCCGCTGGTGTCGATCGACTACGCCGGGGATACACGCTCCTCCATCGTCGACGGGCTTTCGACACTGGTCACCGACGGTACGCTCCTCAAGGTCTATGCCTGGTACGACAACGAGATGGGATATGCCTGCCGCATGGTCGATCTCGCCTGCCACATGCGCGCGGTGGGGATCTGATGACACCGGGCGCGCGCAACTACGCCATCGTCACCGCGGCCTACTGGGGGTTCACCCTCACCGACGGCGCGCTGCGCATGCTGGTGCTGCTACACTTCTTCCATCTGGGCTACTCGCCCTTCGTGCTGTCCTTCCTGTTCCTGCTCTATGAAGCGGCGGGGATCGCCGCCAACTTCATCGGCGGCTGGCTCGCCACCCGTTTCGGCATCACCCGCATGCTGACCGTCGGGCTGTCGACCCAGATCCTGGGCTTCCTCATCCTCTCCGCACTGTCGCCCGAATGGACCGCCGCCGCCTCGGTGGCCTGGGTCGTCATGGCGCAGGGCATCTGCGGCGTTGCCAAGGACCTGACCAAGACGGCATCCAAGTCAGCCATCAAGGTGGCCGAAAAGGAAGCCCGCGCGGAGGACTCGGAAGGCCGCCTGTTCCGCTGGGTCGCGTGGTTCACCGGCTCGAAGAATGCCATGAAGGGCCTGGGCTTCTTCCTCGGCGGCGTGCTCCTGCAGGTTCTGGGCTTCCGCCTGTCGCTCTGGCTTATGGCGCTCATGCTGGCGCTGGTGCTCGTAGGCGTCATCCGCGCGCTGCCGCCCATGATGGGAAAGAACAAGGCCAGTTCCTCGGCACGGGAGCTGTTCGGCAAGTCGAAGGGCGTCAACCTTCTTGCTGCAGCCCGCATCTTCCTGTTCGGGGCACGCGACGTCTGGTTCGTCGTGGGCGTTCCCGTGTTCCTCTATGCCAATGGCTGGACCTTCACCATGGTCGGCGGCTTCATGGCGCTGTGGACGATCTTCTACGGCCTCACCCAGGCCTCGGCTCCGTCGGTGATCCGGAGGAGCGCCGATGGCCTGACGGCCGAGGTGCCTGCCGCCCGCCTGTGGTCCGCCCTCCTTGCACTGATCCCCGTGCTCATCATCCTGGTCCTGGCGGCCAATACCCCGGTGCGGCCCGACATCATTCTGGTGGTCGGGCTTGCCGTGTTTGGGGCCGCCTTCGCCATCAACTCCTCCGTCCACTCCTATCTGATCCTAGCCTATGCGGGCTCCGAGAAGGCGGCGGAGGACGTGGGCTTCTACTACGCCGCCAACGCGGCCGGACGGTTCACCGGCACACTGCTCTCCGGCATTCTCTACCAGTGGGGCGGGCTGACGGCATGCCTTGCTGGATCGGCCCTCATGCTGGCGGCGTGCTTTATCATGACCATGCTTCTGCCAGTGTCGAGGACCAGTTCACAACTTCGAGAGTCCATCACTCCCGATGCTGGAACGTAATGTTCCTGTCACATCAGCGTTTTCAAGTGTGAATACGGAGCTCACCTTCGAGTGGTTCCGCAGAACTCATTCATCGTGGAGAACGGCATGTCAGCCTACGAACATGACCATTCCGACCATACGCAGTCGCCGGACTATGCCCATGGCGATGAGCGCCCGAGCAATGCCTCGGCTAACCCCACCTTTTATGACATCGTCGAAGCGCGCAGCACGCGCCGCGGTTTCTGCTCGGCAGCCTCGCTGCCTTGGCCACAGGCCTCAACGGGGTTCCGGCCGTAACGTCCCGCGCAGCCGTCGCCACGTCGACGGCCGCCGCGGGCCTGCTCGGTTTCAAGCCCGTGCCAGTGAGCCAGGATGACAAGGTCATGGTTCCCGAAGGCAATAGGGTGCAGGTTCTGGCCCCGTGGGGCACGCCGCTCAACGGCGCCTCGCCGACCTACAAGCCTAGCACCGTCAGCGGCGCTGATCAGGCCCTGCAGGTCGGCAGTCACCATGACGGCATGCACTTCTTCCCCATCGAGGGTTCCTCCGAGGACGGACTTCTCGTGATGAACCACGAATATGTCGAGCCGCGCTTCTTCCATGCGGTGAAGTGGAAGGGCCAGAAGCTCGACAACGAGACCGTGGTGTTCGACGCCGCCGGCATGCGCGATGCCGATGAGGTGCTGGCCGAGATCAACGGCCACGGCTGCAGCGTGATCCGCATCCGCAAGGGTGCCGATGGCAACTGGGCCATCATCGACGATCCGATGAACCGCCGCATTACCGGCCTCACCCCGACGGAGATCGCGGGGCCCGTGCGCGGTTCCGCCCACCTCGTCACCAAATACAGCCCCGACGGCACGAAGACGCGCGGCACGCTGAACAACTGTGCGCATGGTGTGACGCCGTGGAACACCTACATGTCCGCCGAAGAAAACTGGGCGGGCTACTTCATCAACACCGACAAGGAGGGCGACAAGGCCAAGCTACCGCGCGAGCATGCCCGCTATGGAGTGCCCACGGAAGTGTCTCGCTATGCCTGGGAAAAAGCCACCGGCGGCCGGATGAGTTCCTGCGCTTTGATGCCTCCAGCAAAGGCGCCAGCGCGGCGGAAGACTACCGCAACGAACCCAATGGCTTTGGCTGGATGATTGAGTTCAACCCCTATGATCCGGCGTCAGTGCCGCGCAAGCGCACCGCACTCGGCCGCTTTGCGCATGAGGGCATCGTCTTCGCCCCGGCCACTGCTGGTAAGCCCATAGTGTGCTACTCGGGCGACGATGCACGCTTCGAATACATCTACAAGTTCGTCTCCTCGCGTCCCTATGACCCGGCGACGGCGGACGGCAGCCTGCTGGACGAGGGAACGACCTATGTAGCGAAGTTCAATGCCGATGGCTCAGGCGAGTGGCTGGCGCTGGCGCCCGGCCAGAACGGCCTGACGCCGGAGAGCGGCTTCGCCGATCTCGCCGACATCCTTGTGAATACGCGTCTTGCCGCCGACAAGGCGGGCGCTACCAAGATGGACCGGCCGGAATGGGTCGCTGTCGATCCTGGCACAGGCGAGGTGTACTTCACCCTCACCAACAACAACCGCCGCACTCAGACACAGGTCGATGCGGTCAACCCCCGCGCCGAGAACAACTTCGGCCAGATCGTGCGCTGGCGTTACGCCGACAACGACCATGCCGCCACCAGCTTCCAGTGGGACCTGTTCGTACTCGCCGGCAACAAGGCCAGTTCCGCGCTGTTTAATGGCGAGGCGCTGGGCGAGGACTCGATCTTCGCCTGCCCCGACGGCCTGTGGTGCGACGCCAATTCTAGGCTGTGGATCCAGACCGACATGGGCGACATCGGCCCGCCCTTCGAGGGCAAGCTCGAGGCCTTCGGCACCAACCAGATGCTGGCGGCGGACCCCAAGACAGGCGAGGTGCGCCGCTTCCTCACCGGCCCGTGGGGCCAGGAGGTGACGGGCGTCGTCACCACGCCTGACCAGAAGACGATGTTCGTAAACATTCAGCATCCGGGCGGCCATGCCACGGGCGAGCAGTAGTTCGCAGCGGGCGACTTCGGGTCGGGCTTTCCGGACTCCAACGGCTTGATGCCGCGCTCGGCAACGCTGGTGATCACCCGTGCGGATGGCGAGGTAATCGGCGCCTGAAGCATTGCACTCAGCATCGCGCATGAATAAGCGGTCCGGCGCCACGGTGCGCCGGGCCGCACCATTTTCATAGTACGTCTGCGGCAGGCCCGGACCTTCCGCTGGCAGCCGGACAGTTTAGAGTGATAGGTTCGCGAGAGACGGCATGAACAGCGCGACGCAACGTCAGAACAGCGCGGCAGAGGTCTTTGCGGTCTTCCTGAAGCTTGGCCTCACCTCCTTCGGGGGCCCCATCGCCCATCTCGGCTATTTCCGGGACGGGCTTGTCACCCGCCGGAAATGGCTGAGCGAGCACGCCTATGCGGACCTCGTGGCGCTCTGCCAGTTCCTGCCGGGCCCGGCCTCAAGTCAGACTGGCTTCGCGCTGGGCGTGATGAGGGCAGGCTGGCTGGGGGCGCTGGCCGCCTTCACCGCCTTCACCCTGCCTTCGGCGCTCGCGCTGGTGGTCTTCGCCATGACGGCCGCGAGCATTTCGGGACCGCTGGGGACCGGGGTGCTGCAAGGGTTGAAGATCGTCGCGGTGGCGATTGTCGCGCAGGCTGTCTGGGGCATGGCCAGAACCCTCTGCCCTGACAAGGAACGCGCGGCGATTGCCGTGGGGGCGGTCGCGATGCTCGCGTTCCTCCCGGGGGCCTTCGGAATGGTGGGAGCGATCATCCTCGGGGCGGCGGCGGGTCTTGCGCTGGGGCGTGGAACGGGCGAGCCCATCGGCGGGCACGTCACCATGCCTGTCACGCGAGGCATCGCCGCGGCAGCCCTGCTGGCCTTCGCGGGACTGCTGATCGCCCTGCCCCTCCTCGCGGGCGAAAGTCAGACTCTGGCGGTCATCGACGGTTTCTACCGCGCCGGTGCCCTTGTCTTCGGCGGCGGCCATGTGGTGCTGCCGCTGTTGCAGGCGGAAGTGGTGCAGTCCGACTGGGTGACGCAGATGCCTTTCTGGCGGGCTATGGCGCGGCGCAGGCGGTTCCGGGGCCGCTCTTCACCTTCGCGGCCTATCTCGGCGCAGTCCTGGGACCGGAACCGAACGGTGTGCTCGGGGCTGCCATCGCGCTTCTGGCCGTGTTCCTGCCTGGCTTCCCGATCCTGATCGCTGTCCTGCCGTTCTGGGACCGGTTTCGGTCGATGGCCTCCGCGCGGTCGCTGATGCAAGGCGCCAATGCGGCGGTCGTCGGCATTCTCAGCGCGGCGCTCTATTCGCCCGTCTTCACCAGTTCCATCGCGAACCTGAAGGACTTCACCCTCGCGCTCGCCTGTTTCGTGCTGCTGATGGCATGGAAGGCGCCGCCGTGGGCCGTGGTCATCATTGCGGCCTTCGGCGGCGCGGCACTCGCGTTCACACACTGAGCGTGAGCGCGCTCGATCCCGGTTCTGCTCCAGAGGGCCACTGACGCTCAAAGAAGGGTGTCAGCCTTCACCGGCTTGGCTGAGCGCCTCCGCCATCTGACGGAGCCGGCGTGCGACCATCCCGATTTCTTCTTCACTCGCGATGAGCGGCAGTGATACCCCTATGGATGACTCGTCCTTCGCCGTCGCAGAAAGCCCAGCCGCAAGCGCGGACCCTTCAAGCTCGACTTCTCCGATGTATCGTCCTCCAAACGACAGCGCCCGGCTCAGACCCAGGCCTCTGATCGCGAGACGGAACCCACCCGCGGACTGCCCGTCCAGCAGTTGCTCGAGCTGACGGCCTCGCGAGGCGGCCGCATCCACCAGACCTTCTTTGTCGATCACGTCGAGCAGGGTGAGCGCGGCGCGTGCCAGGAGCGGGTTCTTTTCATGCGTGTAATGGCCGACCGAGAGTTCAGGCGCGACATCCAGACGCTCGTCGGCAATGACCGCAGCCAGCGGCAAAACTCCACCGCCGAGAGCCTTGCCGAGCACCACGATGTCCGGCGTAACGCCGAAGTGCTCGAATGCGAAGAAGCGGCCCGTCTTGCCGAGACCGGATGGAATCTCGTCGAAGATCAACTTCACTCCATGTTCCGCGCAAAGTTCGGCACACCGTGGCCACAGGCCGGGCGGGGGTACATGGGCGTTCGAGCGCATGGGCTCCGCCACGAGACAGGCGATACGGCCTTGGTTCAGCTTAAGACAGGCAGACAGTTCAGCGATCATCCCTTCCGAGCCCCCTGCCGCCTCGTCCCAATAGGGTGTGAGGTGAAAGACGTCGTTCAGCTGGCTCCCCAAACGCGGATCGAGCTGCCGCGCGGACAGCGCCAGGCTTCCCATGCCATGGCCATGATAGCTGCCTTGCAATGCGATGATGCCCGACCGCCCGGTGGCGATGCGGGCAAGCCGGATCGCGGTCTCGATCGCTTCCGAGCCGCCGGGCATCATCAGCAAACGGGACCGGCCACTGCGGAATCGCGCTGTGAGGCGCTCGGCAAGTTCCGTTGCAGGCGCATTCGTGAAGCGCCGCGGCGAGAAGGCCAGCGCATCGAGCTGATCCTTAAGGGCCTCGATGATGCGCGGGTGGGAGTAACCCAGGTGATGGCAGCTGTTGCCATGCAGGTCGATGTAGCGTCTGCCATCCAAATCCTCGAGCCAGATGCCCTTCGCCGATTTCAGGGCACCGATGCAGGGTGAGGAGCCGTGCTGATGGATGAAGACCGCAGCATCACGCGCCACGAGATCCAGCCCATCGCTCATGACTGCTCCGACGCGAGCAGCGGCAGCAGTTCGGCATGCAGATCCGGATCACCGCAGGTAAGGATCGAGCTGGAGCGGATTGCTTTTCCACCATCCAGCCCGCTAACGATGCCGCCGGCACCGGTCACGATCGGAACCGTCGCGGCGATATCGTAAATGTCGAGGCCGATTTGCAACACGGCATCGATGTGCCCCTCGGCCAGCATGCAGGTGTCATAGCAGTCGCTCCCGAAGCGGATCATCCTGACCCGCGGCGATAAGGCCATGAGGCGGCTGAAGAGACCATGATCATCGGCGACGGAGGAGCCTGCGAAGATGACGGCGTCGCGCAGCTGCACTGGCTTGCGGCTTGCCAGCGGCCAGACTCCAGCGGGGCCGGATCCGGTCGCCGTGTGGCCGTCTCCCCAGAACCTCTCCTTGAGAAAGGGATGATCGGAAAGGCCAAGAAGTGGCTCACCTTCCCTCAGGAGCCCGATCAGCGTTCCCCAGAGGGGAATGGCCGTGATGAAGGACTTGGTGCCGTCGATCGGGTCGAGCACCCAGACGAACTCCGCCCCGGAGTTCTCCGGCCCGAATTCCTCGCCGATGATGCCGTGTGACGGATAGGTTCCTGCGATCAGATCGCGGATGGCCTCCTCCGCCGCGCGGTCGGCGGCCGTCACGGGGTCGAAGCGTCCGCCATCCGACTTGTCCCTTGCCGCGATGCCCTTGCGGTAATGCGGCATGATCGCGGACCCCGCTGTATCGGCCAGCCGATGCGCGAAAGCCAGGAACTCCGCCTTCAACCGGTCTTGCGCCGCCATGGCTGCCTCCTCAGAACGAATGCACGAACGGCCAGCTGGAGACCCGTGGCCACCATCGAAATCAGCATGATCAGCACCGCGAGTGCCGCAGCTTGCCCGTACCGGCTTCCCTCCAGCAGGTTCACCACAGCGATGGCGCCGACTCGTGAATTGGCGGTGAACAGGAAGATCAGTGCGGATACTGTCGTCATCGCATTCACAAAGAAATAGCCGAACACGTCGATCAGCGTTGGAATCAGCATCGGCAAATGAATGCGGCGGGCCGTGCCGGCAGGTGTCGACTGCAGCGCCCGCGCCGCCATGTCGATTTCCGGATCCGTGCGCATGAGCGTGCCCACCACCATCAGATGCGGGACGGTGTAGAAATGCGCCATGGTGCATATCACCATGAGCGTGAGCGTCCCGAACAGCGGGTTGAGCGGATTGGCCGGTACGTTGAAGAAGAAGATGTAGCCAAGGCCCAGCACCAACCCAGGCACCGCAACCGGAAGCATGGCGAGACCCTGGAGAAGCTGAGTAGGAATGACTGACCCTACCTTTCGCGCAACAAGCCAGCCGGTGAGCGCCGCTACGGCCGAACCGAAAAGCGCAGTGAACCCTGCCAGCCAGAGGCTCGCGACCAGGGCGCGACCATCATCACCGTCTCCGAAGACCCGCGCGTAGTTCTTGACGTCAAGGCTGAGATTGTAGGGCCAGAACTTTACCAGCGATCCGAATACCGCCATGCTCATGACCCCGAGGATCGCCAGCGATACGAGTATGGTGAAGGCCGTGAGCGCGCCATCGCGCAAGACCGATGGTAGGGGCGTTACTGGCACCGACTTGCCGCTCAGTGTCGTACGCTGAGCCTTGCGCGCGAGCACGTCGATCGCATAGGCGGCGACCGCGGGTGCCAGCAAAATCACGCCGACAACGGCGCCAAGCTCGAAATCGAACCGGCCAATCACCAGCTTGTAGATATCTGTGGCAAGCACGTTGGTGGATCCACCCACCACCGTCGGAATGCCGAAGTCGGTGAACACGAGCACGAAGACAACCGACGCCGCGCTGATGATCGCATAGCGGCTGAACGGCAGGGTAATGGCGAAGAACTGCCGCCATGGGCCAGCCCGGAGTGCCCTGGCGGCCTCGTAGAGCCTCGCATCGCTTGCAGCGAGCCCTGACGACAGGATAAGCACGGCATGCGGCAAGGCATAGAGGACGGAGGCCATGATGATGCCGATAGGTCCATAGAGCTGTTCACCCATCAGCCAGCTCTTGAGGACGCCCTGGGTACCGAAGAGATAGATGAGGCCGATGGCCGGCAGCAGCGAGGGCGCCAGCAGCGGCAGCATAACAATCGCGCGGAACAGTCCCCTGAACGGCATGCAGCTGCGATTTAGCCCATAGGCCAGCGGATATGCGGTCAGGATGGTCAGGACGGTTGCCAATCCTGACAGCATGATCGAGTTCCATGCGGCGATGGCCAGGCCCGGCTCGGTGACATAGCGCACGAAGTTGTCAACCCCGGCGAATGTCCCGTCGCGGTTAAACAAGCTGCGGACCAGCAGCGCTCCGATGGGCAAGATAGTGGCAAGCGCCAGCACAACAGCCGCGAGAAGCGGCAATGCCTGCCGCGTCAGTCTGGCGGACCAGATCCGGCGGAAGCGCCCCTGCTCGCCCAAGCCGCGCTGCGATATTTGCCCGTACATGGGATCAGGCACCGCCGAGGAACATCAGGTGGCGCGGCGGCAAGGCGAAAACCACCCGCTCGCCAGGCGGCGGAATGCGGTCAAGCCGGGAGCGCAGCACCTCGGCTTCGATGACGGACTGCGGACTCTCATCAGGTTGCAGCAGCAGCCGCACGATGTCGCCGAGAAAGGTGATCGATGCGACGCGCGCTTCGAACCGGTTCGGAGTGCCCTCCGCTTCCGGACCCACCAGCACAGCGCCAGGACGGATACAGGCATGGGGCCGGGCCATCCCACCGACGCCCACTCCCGAGGTCTGCAGCTTCAGCCCCTGGGCCACTGCCATGGTTTCGCCGATCACATCGGCAGAGAGCGCATTGCAGCCGCCGAGCAAGCGCGCCACGAACAGGTTGGCGGGCCGATTATAGACGTCTTCTGGGCTGCCGGTCTGTTCAATCCGCCCCTTGTTCATGATGACGACCTGATCGGCAACGGAGAAGGCCTCCTCACGGTCGTGAGTCACCATGAGCGCCGTCACCCCGATGCCCCGCTGCAGGGTCTGAAGTTCGGTGCGCAGGTGCGCCCGCACATTGGCATCGAGTGCCGACAGCGGCTCGTCAAGGAGCAGAAGGCCCGGTGACAGGGCCAGGGCACGCGCCAGTGCCACACGTTGCTGCTGACCACCGGAGATCTGGTTCGGATATTTGAAGGCGTGCTCTGACAAGCCGACAAGCGAGAGCAGTTGAGATACCCGTTTGACCCGAGCGGGCTTCTCCACGCCAGTCGCTTCCAGGCCAAAGCCTACATTGTCGGCCACTGTCCGGTTGGGGAACAGCGCGTATGACTGGAAGACGATGCCATAATCCCGCGCCTCGGGCGGCAGGACAGTGACATCGCGACCGTTCTGTTGAATTGTGCCCTCGTCGGCCGTCTCGAAGCCGGCGATCAGACGCAGCAGCGTGGTCTTGCCGCATCCCGACGGGCCCAGAACGCAGACAAAGCGCGATGGTGCCGCTTCGAGATCAACCCTATCAACGACGGTCGTGCGGCCAAAGCGTTTAGAGAGGTTTCTGAGAAGAAGGTAAGGGGCCGTCGGGGCGGCCCCTCCGATCTGGGGTGCAGTTCCGTCCATCAGATGTTGGACGGTCACTGCTTCGGCGGAACCTTGGTGCCGTAGCGCTTCTGCCATTCGGCCATCACGGCCTCCCGGTTGGCGGCGAGGCTGGCGAAGTCCATCTTGAGCAGCTTTTCCTTCTCGCCTTCTGGGTAGTTCGGGGGAAGTTCGGAGATGTCGTCATAGGCGGTGATCGGTAGGAACTTGGAGGAGATCTGCGCCGCCTCGCGCGAGGACACCCAGTCGGCGAGCTTGCGCGCGTCATCCATGTTCTTAGCGCCCTTGATGATCGCGGTCGCCTCGATTTCCCAGCCGAGGCCTTCCTCCGGAAGGATAATCTTGATCGGGGCGCCGTCATTGATCGCCTTCACGCCCGGCGTCGAATAGGAGATGCCGATGACGGTTTCGCCAGCTGCCGCCTGACGGCAGGGCGCGCTGCCCGAATGGCCGTACTGCGAGATGTTCTCATGCAGGGCGTCCATGTACTTCCAGCCACCCTCTTCGCCAAAGGCCGTGATCCAGCCATTCACCGCAAGGAATGCAGTTCCGGAGGACAGCGGGCTCGGCATCGTGATGTGGCCCTTGTAGGCCGGATCGGCGAGGTCCTTCCAGCTCTTGGGGACCGGAAGTCCCAGCTTCTCAGCCTCGACGGTGTTGAAGCAAACCGAAGCAGCCCACGCATCAATGCCGACCCAGACGGGGGTCTCACGGTTGTCCCGCATGACCGGGCTCACAGCATCGTAGTTCGTGGGCTTGTAGCTCTCCAGCAGACCCTTGGCGTCGGCGGCCATGAGCGCGGACACGGCGTTGCCCATGATCACATCGCCCTGCGGATTGGCACCCTCTGCGATGACGCGTGCGATGATCGGGGCGGTAGAGCCATTGATCATCTCGATCTTGATGTCGGGGTTGGCGGCCATGAAGCCGTCGGCGAGCGCCTTGGCCTGATCCTCGTCAAGCGAGCTGTAAACGGTCAGCGTGCGCTGCTCGGCAAGCGCGGAACTTGTTCCGAGGGCGCCAGCAAGCAGTGCTGCGAGCACGAGACGACGGGTCGACGAAACCACCATGATAGTCACCTTCCTATGTGTGGAAGGTTCTTCATAGGTATCCTGCATTGCGATTGTGTGACAGCAACACTGCTGAACCCACAAAGCGCGCGCACTGCAACAAACGCCGCACGGTAGTATCTATCGGGCCTACGGTTGGGGTCCAAGGAGCCGAGTACAGCGTGGCGGCGGGCGTGCATCGCGCACATCCACCATGCGCTGTCGACTTTGAACCACCCGGCGTGTGCGACACTCGGCAAGCACCATTCGACACTCCCCTTCGACTTGAGCTTCGGCAACACAAGTTTGACACATTGCGCAGCCGCCAGTGGAAGAGCGGCATCCACCCCATCTCTGCCGTTACCCTATTAATTTTATTCGAGCATTTTTTGGATCGGTTTAAATCCCGTCCGCGCATCCAAGCAGTACATCCGGCAACTCATATGGCCGTGGTATTTGGCTCCAGGCGTTCACCAGCGGGCGAGCGGTAATCGTCACCTGTCTGTCATACTGCTTGCCTAGTCACGCTTTGCCGTGCGGTCCTCGTGCTGCCCGGCGATGCAACACGACAGGAAATGATCATGAAACTCTCGACCCGACTGCTGCACTCTGCGATGGCCTTCGCCATGCTGGCATCGGTGGTGCCCGCCAATGCCGGCCCGATGGAAGATCTCGTGGCCGCTGCCCAGAAGGAAGGCGAACTGACCGTCATCGCGCTGCCGCGTGACTGGTGCGGCTATGGGAAGGTCATCGACGGCTTCAAGGCGAAATACGGCATCAAGGTCAACGAGCTGAATCCTGACGCCGGTTCTGCGGATGAGCTTGAGGCGGTCCGGGCCAACAAGGACAATAAAGGCCCGCAGGCTCCCGACGTGCTCGACATCGGCCTTGCCTTCGGACCGCAGGCCCAGAAGGAAGGTCTCCTGCAGCCCTACAAGGTCTCCACCTGGAACGAAATCCCGGCCGACGTGAAGGATGCGGACGGTCACTGGTATGCCGATTATTACGGCGTGATGGCTTTCGGCGTGAACAAGGACCTCGTGAAGACGACACCTGCCGACTGGTCGGATCTCACGAAGCCGGAGTATGCCAGCTCCGTGGCGCTGACCGGCGATCCGCGTGCGTCCAACCAGGCGATGCTCGCCATCATGTCTGCTGGCATGTCCAAGGGTGCCAAGCCCGGCACCGAGTCGGGCGAAAAGGGCCTCGAAGTGATGGCCGAGATCAACAAGGCTGGCAACTTCGTGCCCGTGACGGGCAAGGCCGGCACCATCGCCCAGGGGCAGACGCCCATCGTCGTCGCGTGGGACTACAACCTGCTCGCCTGGCGTGACAGCCTCAAGGGCAACCCGGACATGGACATCGTGATCCCCGCGTCCACGTCGCTCGCCGGCGTCTATGTACAGGCGATTTCCGCCTATGCGCCGCATCCGGCTGCCGCAAAGCTGTGGATGGAATATCTCTATTCGGACGAGGGCCAGCTCGCATGGCTCGAGGGCTACTGCCACCCCGCCCGCTTCAACGCCATGTCGGCGGCCGGCAAGATCCCGGCCGAACTGCTGGCAAAGCTGCCGCCGGCTGAAGCCTATGCCAAAGCCGTATTCCCCACCGTGGAGCAGCAGGAGGCCAACAAGGCCGCCATCACCGGCGGCTGGGACAAGGTGGTGGGCGCCAACGTCCAGTAAGCGTCTTCCGCTGATCCCTCTCACATGCTCCGTCCCGCCTTGCGCGGGGCGGAGTTCTTTCTGGAACGTCCCCATGACGACGAAAGAGGCCACGCTCCGGCCTGCGCTTCCCAGGCTCGCCTGGCTCGGCATCGCGCCGTTTGCGCTTTTTGCCCTTCTCTTCCTCATCCTTCCGACGATCAAGATCGTCGTGGCTGCCTTCCGCACGCCTGATGGCACATTCACCCTCGCCAATCTGGCCGGCCTGGCAACACCCAGCATCCTCGATGCTGCCATCCTCTCGCTGAAGCTCAGCCTGTTGACCGCGGCACTCGGCGGCCTGTTGGGCCTCCTTCTCGCGGTGGCGATTACACGTGGCGGTCTTCCGGCGTGGCTGCGCCATGCCACGCTCAGCTTCTCCGGCGTGGCCTCTAATTTCGCGGGCGTGCCGCTCGCCTTCGCCTTCATCGCAACCTTCGGAAGGCTGGGGCTGATCACCGTGCTGGCGCGTGACTGGCTTGGCATCAACCTTTCCGCCATGGGCTTCAACCTGATCAGCTTCACGGGGCTGGTCCTGACCTATCTCTATTTCCAGCTTCCCCTCATGATCCTGATCATCACGCCCGCCGTCGATGGCCTCAAGCGGGAATGGCAGGAAGCGGCCGAGACACTGGGAGCCAGCGGCTATCAGTACTGGCGCATGGTTGCGCTACCCGTCCTTTTGCCCTCGCTGCTCGGGTCCTTTGCGCTGCTCTTCGCCAATGCCTTTGGGGCGGTGGCAACCGCCATGGCGCTCACTGGCTCCTCCCTGTCGATCATCCCCATCATGCTCTTCGCCCAGATCCGCGGCGACGTGCTGCAGGATCCTCATCTGGGCTATGCCCTGGCATTTGGCATGATCGCGATTACGGGGCTGGCCAACCTCGTCTACATCCTGCTGCGTGTCCGCGCGGAGCGGTGGCTAAAATGACGCGCAAGTTCTGGTCATGGGCCGCCGCAGCGGCGGGCGCGATCTTCTTCTTCGTCCCGCTCATCGGAACGTTCGAGTTCTCTCTGCGCGCCCGCCGTGGGGTCTACTCCTTCGACGCCTACCGCAGCGTGCTGTCGGACCCGCAATTCCACACCACCTTTCTGTTCTCGATCGTCATGGCGCTGTTCACGATCGCCGTCGGCGTGCTGATCGTGACGCCGACCGTGTTCTGGGTCCGCCTCAAGCTGCCAAAGCTCCGGCCCTGGGTGGAGTTCGTGACGCTGCTGCCGCTCGTCATTCCGCCCATCGTGCTGGTCTTCGGCTATATCCGCCTCTACAACACATCGAGCCTGCTGCCCCTCACCGGTTCGACGTTGGGCACGGATCTCCTGCTGGTGCTGGGCTATACCACGCTCGCACTCCCTTACATGTACCGGGCCATCGACACAGGCCTTCGCACCGTCGATGTCAGAACCCTGACCGAAGCGGCCCAGAGTCTCGGTGCCGGGTGGATCACCATCCTCGGACGACTGATCCTGCCCAATGTGCTGGTGGCGGTGCTGTCGGGTGCACTGATCACCTTCGCGATCGTCATTGGCGAATATGTACTGGCCGCCCTCCTCAACCGCCCCGCCTTCGGGCCCTACATGGTGTGGATGGGCTCCAACCGCGCCTACGAACCGGCCGCCCTTGCGGTCATCGCATTCTCCATCACCTGGGGCTGCATGGGGCTGATCCAGCTCGCAGCGTGCCTCGCCCCACATACGAGAGCCAAATCCTGATGTCCTACATCCGTCTCAACGGGCTTGCGAAGCAGTTCGGCCCCAACAGGGTGGTCGATGACTTCTCGCTCGATATCGCCAAAGGCGCGTTCGTCTCCCTGCTGGGGCCCTCCGGATGCGGCAAGACCACGGTGCTGCGCATGCTTGCCGGCTTTGAAACGCCGAATGCGGGCTCCATCGTCATCGACGGCAGGGATGTGACTGCGCTCAAGCCAAACCAGCGCAACATCGGCATGGTGTTTCAGGCTTACGCCCTCTTTCCCAATCTGACTGTCGCGCAGAACATCGCCTTTGGATTGAAGGTGGCGGGCAGACCCCACCGCGAGATTGAAGCGCGCGTGAAGGAGATGCTCGATCTCATCGGCCTTCCCGATCTCGGGGGGCGCTACCCGTTCCAGCTTTCCGGCGGCCAGCAGCAGCGTGTCGCACTGGCCCGCGCCCTTGCGCCGCGCCCGCGCGTTCTGCTGCTCGACGAGCCGCTCTCGGCTTTGGACGCGAAGATCCGCGTCAGCCTCCGAAGCGAGATCCGCGCCATCCAGCGTGAACTTGGCATCACGACCATCTTCGTGACCCATGACCAGGAAGAGGCGCTCAGCATCTCGGATCAGGTCGTTGTGATGAACAAGGGCCGGGCGGAGCAGACCGGCACCCCCTTCGAGATCTACAATGCGCCGCGCACCCGCTTCGTTGCCACATTCGTTGGCACGCTCAACGTGCTGCAGGGTCTTGCTGAGAATCCGGCAAAAGGCACTCTCCGTCTCGGCGGACAGACCGTCACGCTGCCGTTGCCTCTCTCCCTGCCGCACGGTTTACCCACCCCGGTGGCCATCAGGCCCGAGAACATCAAACTGGGAACGCCCGGCCCGGATGCAGTCGCCTTCGAGGCGCAGATCCAAGATGTGGCGTTCCTCGGTTCCGTGATCCGCATCAAGGCCACCCTCCTGGATACGGTCGTGGAGTTTGACACGTTCAACCAGCCGGGCAATCCACCACCGGCCCCGGGCTCCGTGGCGACAATCCACCTCAAGGGTCGGGACCTGCTGGTGCTCGATCCGTAAGGCGATGTGAAGGGATCAGCCGTTCTTTCCCAGGCGGGGACGGCTTTGGACCTCAACCACCTCGTCACCTTCACCCACGCGCACGCCAATCTTTGTCTCCGCGGCATGAGCCGCCGTGACGATCAAGGCCATGATATGGAGCGCGAAGCTCTCGGTGGCGGCGATCTGGAAGGAGCGGCGCACGCCATTGCGACCCCTCAGCCCGAATGCAAAGAGGGGCTGGCCGGGTCCGTTCACGACGCGGATGTTCTCCACCTTCCCGATGAAATCGAAATCGGGCGTCTTGGCTGGCTTGTCCTTGGCAGTTTTGCCCTTAGCAGATTTGTCCTTGGGAGATTTGTCCTTGGCTGGCTTCCCCGCAGAATCCTGCTTAGCCTGACCTCCCTTGCCGGTCTTAATCTTCGGCGCGGCCTCGACCGTAGCCGGTTTACTCTTCTTCATTACGCCCCCTCAGGAAGACATGAATCCCACCGGGCGACCAATGGATACAATTTCGTTGTCATAATCAACCATCTCGTGCGGCGCGGAGATTGTCACAAAAGCTTCGCAAGACTCAGGCCTAAGGGAGCTGGAAGCCACGAGAGCAGAGACATGCTGACACTCCCCATCGTTCCACGGCATTACCGGGCGATCTTCATTTCCGACATGCATCTCGGCACCAAAAGGGCACAGACAGAAGCACTCCTGTCCTTTCTCCGTGCCACGGAGTCCGACCAGCTCTACATCGTAGGCGACTTCATCGACAACTGGGCACTCCGCAAGGCGTGGTACTGGGATCAGCGTCACAACGACGTCATCCAGAAACTCCTGCGCAAGGCCCGCAAGGGAACCAAGCTCGTCTACATCCCCGGCAATCATGACGAAAACATGCGGGATTTTCTGAACCTGAGATTCGGAAAGGTCGCAGTGCTCGAGGAAGCCGTTCACCTCAGCGCCAGCGGGAAGCGCTATCTCGTGCTCCACGGCGACAAGTTCGACGGCGTGGTGCGCTTCGCCCCCTGGCTCGCCAAGCTGGGCGACACGGCCTACGAATTCTCGATGGAGCTCAACTCCACGGTCAATCGGGTGCGCCGGGCACTGCGCCTGCCCTACTGGTCGCTCTCGGCCTATCTCAAAAACCGGGTCAAGAAGGCGGTGGAGTTCGTCTCCCGCTTTGAGGAGGCCGTCGTGCGTGAGGCGCGGGCAAAGAACTGCCAGGGCGTCATCTGCGGCCACATCCACACACCCGACGACCGCTTCATCGAGGGAATTCACTACCTGAACGACGGTGACTGGGTGGAAAGCTGCACCGCCCTTGTTGAGCACGACGATGGCCGCTTCGAGATCATCGCGTGGAACACCCACGCCATCGAACAATTCACGGAACAGACCTATGCGCATTCTGATCGTGACGGACGCCTGGTCCCCGCAGGTTAACGGCGTCGTCCGTACGCTCAATGCCCTGATCGCCGAACTGGAGGCGAAGGGCCACGATGTCCGGACGATCAATCCGGCGGGACGGCCATCCCGGCCGCTTCCCCTCTACCGCGAGATTTCCCTGACCAGCATAAGCGTTGCCCAGATGCGGGACGAAATGGCAGCCCACGCGCCTGACGTGATCCACATCGCCACGGAAGGCCCGCTCGGCTGGACGGCACGGCGCGTCTGCCTGCGGGAGGGCCTGCGCTTCACAACCGGCTTCCATACGCGCTTTGCCGAATATGCCGCCGCACGCATCCCGCTTCCCGGTGTGCTGAGCCTCGGCTGGCAGATTCTGCGCCACTTCCACAGGCCCAGCCAGGCCGTCATGGTGCCGACGCGCTCCATCGGCGCAGAACTGGACCGGCGCGGCTTCTCCAACGTGAAGATCTGGACGCGCGGCGTGGACCGCCGCCTGTTCAGGCCCTATCCGCGAGATCATCTCGATCATCTTCCGCGGCCGATCGTTCTCTACGCGGGCCGGCTCGCCGTTGAGAAGGGCATTGATGATTTCATCTCGCTGAAGGTGAAGGGCAGCAAGGTCCTCGTCGGTGACGGGCCCGAGCGCAGCCGCCTCCGGAAGCTTGCCCCTGAAGCTCACTTCCTGGGGTTCCGCCATGGCGAGGATTATGCCCGCACCCTGGCGGCCGCGGACGTGATGGTCTTCCCAAGCCTCACGGACACCTTCGGCCTCGTCATGCTGGAGGCCATGGCCTGCGGCACGCCTGTTGCAGCCTACAACGCTCCGAGCCCGCTCGACGTGGTCGAAGATGGTGTCACCGGGGCCATTGCCGGCACGCTTGAAGAGGCTGTGGCCCTAGCCTCCACACTCGACCGTGACGCCGTTCGCGAGGGCTCGATGAAGTTCAGCTGGGCGAACTGCGCCGACATGTTCGAATCCTGGCTCGTCCCCTGCGGCGCAATGCACCCCCCGCGCGACAGCTCCCGCTTCGCCTCCGCCCTCCCGCGCTGAGGACATGATGCAAATTATCGCCTATGCCTGCCTGACATTCACTCTTCTGAGTCTGGGCGCGCAGATCATCACCTGCACTCTCGCCGCCGCGCGGTGCCGGGTGTCGAGACATCCGACGCCCCGCCCCCGTGATTGCCCGCCGGTGACGCTGGTTCGCCCCCTCTGCGGCCTTGAGCCCTACTCGCAGCAGACCCTGACCTCGGCATTCGGCATCGCGTATCCGGACTATGAGATCATTTTCTGTGTCGACAGCGCGGACGATCCCGTCGTGCCGCTGGTGCGAAAGCTTATCGCTGCCCATCCGCAGCAGGAGGCCCGGCTTCTCATCGGCAAGGATCCGATCAGCGCCAACCCGAAGCTTAACAACATGCTGAAGGGGTTCAAAGCGGGCAAGCACGGCCATATCGTGTTTGTCGACAGCAATGTCCATACGCCGCCTGACTATCTCGATCAGCTCGTGAAAGCCCTTGACGGAGGTACGGGCCTGGTGTCGGCCCCGCCGATCGGGCAAGCGCCTAACGGCCTCTGGTCGGAGATCGAATGCGCGTTTTTGAACACCTATCAGGGCCGTTTTCAATATGCCATCGACACGCTGGGCTTCGGCTTCGCGCAGGGGAAGACCCTGTTCTTCCGGCGCGAAACGCTCGAAAATGGTGGGTTCGAAATGCTAGGCAATGAACCGGCAGAAGATGCTGCGGCCACCAAGCTGATCCGTCGCGGGGGAAAAAGCATTCGGCTGGCCGGCCCTTTCGCCCAGCTCATCGGCCCGCGCACCGCACGCCAGATGTGGAACCGGCAACTCCGCTGGGCCAGGCTCCGGCGGGCCAGCTTCCCCTTGCTTTATGCATCTGAGATTCTGGCGGGCGGATTGCCGCCACTCCTGTCGCTAGTGCTCGCCACATGGCTGCTGGACATTGATGTGGCCACAGCCGCAATAGCCTTTCTGGTCCTCTGGTATGCAGCGGAATTCTTCCTGGCACGGCTTGCCGGCTGGCCCCGCTCCGTGACCGCAATGCTGGTGCGCGACCTTCTGCTTCCAATCCTGTTTGTTGCCGGTTGCATGGGGAACGGCTTCGAGTGGCATGGTCATCGCATGACTGCAGCGCAACCGCAGAGGAAAGAGGAGCGCATCCGCTTGCTGACACAGAAGCTCAGCTGGCTGCGCCACGCCAAGGCCCGTTTAATCGATCCGTGAAACTGTCAATCAGCACCACTGGCCGCCACAGCTTCGGAGTTCAAAACAAGATTACCTTGTGGCCCCAATTCAGATTGTTTGCACCCGTCGGTCTGGCACTACGAAAAACATTTCCAACCTTGTGACAAGAATTTTTGATTCGGAGCGAAGCATTTTCTTCCCAGGGCGTCCGCATGCGTGAGTATCAGAGATACACGCAACATCTGATATAGATGATGATAGACCTTCTCGCGACTTCCACTTATTTTACCGCAGATCTCATCAAGTGTTAGCTGACCAGGATGCGCGGCAATCAATCGAAATATTTGAAATCGAGTTCTCTGTGATAGCACTTGCAGTGCGGCGCGAAAGTCATCTGGCTCATTAAAGCTAGTTATAGTATCGCCGTCGGCAAGCCGCATCTCCAATTGATACGCAGAACGGGTTGCGAATCTTTTGCGCAAGATGCTCACCCTAGGTGCGGGACCCGAAGCGCTCATCGAAGGCATAGCCCATGCCGCGCACGGTGCGGATTGGGTCGGTCTCACGGCCGCGGCGCAGGGACTTGCGCAGGCGGCCCACATGGACATCCACCGTGCGCTCATCCACATAGACGTCATGGCCCCACACGGTGTCGAGGAGCTGGGCGCGGGAATAGACGCGGCCGGGGTTCTGCATCAAGTGCTCGAGCAGGCGGAACTCGGTGGGAGACAGGTTGATGTCCCGGGGCCCCCGCGTGACGCGGCGGCTGCGTCGGTCGAGCTTCAGCTCGCCCGCCTGCAGGTGATCCGCCACCGCATCGGGGTTGATTCGGCGCAGGATGGTGCGGATGCGGGCTAGCAGTTCGGGCACCGAGAAGGGCTTCACCATGTAATCATCTGCACCGGTGGCTAGGCCGCGCACGCGCTCGGCCTCCTCGCTGCGCGCGGTGAGCATGATGATGGGAATATCGCGCGTCTCAGGGCGGTTACGCAGCAGGCGGCAGACCTCGATGCCGGAAATGCCCGGCAGCATCCAGTCTAGGAGGATCAGGTCCGGGCGCTCCTCGGTGACGAGGCGCACCACGTCCTCGCCCTCGGCAGTGTGGCGCACGCGATACCCCTCGGACTCGAGATTGTAGCTGAGCAGGATCTGGATCGGCTCCTCATCCTCGACGACAAGAATGCAGGCACTCATCGTGTTACTCGTCCGAAGCGTTGAAGCCTTCCACGCGCAGCACGCTCGTCTGGTCCTTCTTCGGTCGCCCCTCGGCCAGCGGCTTGCCATGCACGAGATAATGGATGTTCTCGGCGATGTTGGTGGCATGGTCGCCAATGCGCTCCATGTTCTTGGCACCGAACAGAAGGTGCGTACACAGGCTGATGTTGCGCGGGTCCTCCATCATGTAGGTCAGGAGTTCGCGGAAGATCGAGTTGTAAAGCGCGTCGAGGTCCTCGTCGGATCGCCAGACCTCGAGCGCCATGGCGGCGTCCGAGCGGGAATAGGCATCGAGGATGTTCTTCAGCTCCTCCTGCGCGACTCGGCCCATGCGGGTGACGCCCGACATCAGCTTGCGCGGCAGATTCTCCGACATGGCGTGGGTGCGCTTAGCCGTGTTCTTGGCGAGGTCGCCGATGCGCTCGAGGTCGGAGGCGACGCGGATCGCCACCATGATCTCGCGCAGGTCGCGCGCCATGGGCTGGCGCTTGGCGATGGTGAGGATCGCCTTCTCCTCCACCAGCCGCTCCAGGACGTCGACCTTCTCGTCGTTCTGGATGACGCGGTCGGCGAGTGCGGTGTCCCGGCGCTGCAGCGCGTCGATGGCGTCGTCGAGCTGCTGCTCCACGAGTCCGCCCATCTGGGCCAGCATGGTCTTGAGCTGGGCCAGATCTTCGTCGTAGGCGCGGACGATGTGTTCCGACATTGTGTGTTCCTCCGGAAGGCTCAGCCGAAGCGGCCGGTGATGTAATCCTGCGTGCGCTTTTCCTGGGGCGCGGTGAACATCTCGTCGGTGTCGCCGTATTCGACGAGCGTGCCGAGATGGAAGAAGGCGGTGAGCTGCGAGACGCGCGCCGCCTGCTGCATGGAATGGGTGACGATCACGATGCAGTAGTTCTGGCGCAGCTCGGCGATGAGCTCCTCGATGCGCGCCGTGGCGATGGGGTCCAGCGCCGAGCACGGCTCGTCCATCAGGATCACCTCGGGGTTCACCGCGATGGCGCGTGCGATGCACAGGCGCTGCTGCTGGCCGCCGGAAAGGCCGGTGCCAGGATTGTTGAGACGGTCCTTCACCTCTTCCCAGAGGCCCGCCTTGCGCAGGCTCTTCTCTACGATGGCGTCGAGCTCCGCCTTGTTCCTCGAAAAACCATGGATGCGCGGGCCATAGGCCACGTTCTCGTAGATCGACTTGGGGAACGGGTTCGGCTTCTGGAACACCATGCCGACGCGGGCGCGCAGCTGCACCACGTCGAGCTTGGGGTCGTGGATGTCCTGGCCGTCGATCACGATGTCGCCGCCCACCCGGCAGGAGGGGATCGTGTCGTTCATGCGGTTGATGGCGCGCAGGAAGGTGGACTTGCCGCAGCCCGACGGCCCGATGAAGGCCGAGACCGCGCGATCCGGAATGTCGATCGAGAGCGACTTGATGGCGTGCTTCTCGCCGTAATGCACATCGACCTTCCCTGCAGAGATCTTCACCGGGCGCTCCGCCATGATGCGGGGCTTCGCGGGCGTGATGAGGGTCTTGAAGACAACGGGTGCGTTCATGTCGGGCATCCTTATGCTCTACCAGCGGCGCTCGAAGCGCTTGCGGAGATAGATGGCGGCGGCGTTGAGAATGAAGAGGACGACGAGCAGCACGATGATGGCGGCCGCCGTCTTGGACTGGAAGGCGAGTTCCGGCAGGTCGGACCACAGGAATACTTGAACGGGAAGCACGGTGGCTGCCGAGGTGAAGCCCTCCGGCACGTCGGCGATGAAGGCAACCATGCCGATCATGAGGAGCGGTGCCGTCTCGCCAAAGGCGCGGGCCAGACCTAAGATGGTACCGGTCATGATGCCGGGCAGCGCCAGCGGCAGCACGTGGTGGAACACCGCCTGCTGGTGCGAGGCGCCGACCCCCAGCGCCGCCTCGGTGATCGAGGGCGGCACCGCCTTCAGTGCGGCGCGCGAGGCGATGATGATGGTGGGCAGCACGAGCAGCGCCAGCACCAGGCCACCCACAAGCGGTGCGGAGCGCGGCATGCCGAAGAAGTTGAGGAATACCGCGAGGCCCAGAAGGCCGAAGATGATGGACGGCACTGCTGCCAGGTTGTTGATGTTCACCTCGATCAGGTCGGTGAAGCGGTTCTTCGGCGCGAACTGCTCGAGATAGACGGCTGCGGCGATGCCGAGAGGCAGGGCGAGGGCGAGTGCCACCGCGACGGTGAGGAGCGAGCCCACCAGCGCGCCACGGATGCCGGCCAGTTCCGGCTCGCGCGAGTCGCCCGAGGTGAAGAAGCGCCAGGCGAAGCGCGTCTCAACGCGGTCTTCCGCCCTAAGCTGCTCCAGCCACAGCACCTGCTGATCCTTGATGCGGCGGTCCTGCTCCTTCACAGAAAAGGTGACGGTGTCCCACTTGCCGGGCTCCAGCGTCAACTGACCGCCCTCAAGCGTGCCCAGAGCCTCGGCTACGGCATGGCCGCTCTCGAGCTTCACGATACGGAGCGCGCCGCTCGCGAAGCGCACCACCTGGCCAATCGCAAGGTCAAGGGGCTGTTCGGCCACGTCGCCGGTGAGGAGAAAGCCCTCCTCGCCATCGAGCGGGGCCACGCGCAGCACGGCGGTGCCCGCGGCGAAGGAAACATCCGTCTGGAGTCCCTTCAGGTAGAGATCGGAGTCATCCGAGAGAAGCGCTGGCGCCTTAACCGTCTGACCGATCAAGGAAGGATCGGCGATGACAAGGCTGCGGAGGTCGTCGCCCGCCCCGGAAGAGAGCAGCGCGTTCAGCGCCTTCTTGTCGGCGCGGCCCGAGACGGCAGGGAACTCCGCGCGAAACGCGTCCTTCACCAACAAGTCGTAATCTACGGCTTCAGGCTTGGCGGCGTCGATCGCCTGCGCATCGAGCGTCACGTCCAGCAGCACGCGGTGCTCGGTGAAAGCGGGGATGCCCTTCCACACCGTGTCGATGAGCAGGATGGCCAGGAAGACGGCGGTGACCACCAGCGCGGCTGCGCCGTAGAAGCGGAAGCGGCGTTCGGCCGCGTAGCGCTTGGCGATATGTTCGCTGCGGAGCTCAGTCATATTGTTCCCGGTATTTCTGCACGATGCGGAGTGCCACGTAGTTGAGAACGAGGGTAAAGAAGAACAGCACGAAGCCAAGCGCGAAGGCCGAGAGCGTCTTGGCTGAGTCGAATTCCTGGTCGCCCACGAGCAATGTCGCGATCTGCACGGTTATGGTTGTGACGGCGGCGAGCGGATTGGCTGTGAGATTGGCGGCAAGGCCAGCAGCCATGACGACGATCATCGTCTCGCCCACGGCGCGCGAGATCGCCAGCATGAAGGCGGAGACGATGCCGGGAAGGGCGGCGGGGATCACCACGCGCTTGATCGTCTCGGACTTGGTGGCGCCCATCGCATAGGAGCCGTCACGCAGCGACTGCGGCACGGCGTTGATGATGTCATCGGAGAGCGACGAGATCAGCGGTACGATCATCATGCCCATGACAAGGCCGGCGGCGAGGGCCGACTCGGAGGCGACGTCGAGGCCCATCGACTCACCGAAGCGGCGGATGAGCGGGGCCACGGTGAGTGCCGCGAAGAAGCCGAGTACCACGGTGGGAATGCCGGCGAGAATTTCAAGCAACGGCTTCAGCACGCCGCGCAGGCGGGGCGAAGCATATTCCGCCATGTAGATGGCCGAGAGCAGTCCCAGCGGCCCCGCCACGACAATGGCGATGAACGTGATGAGGAAGGTGCCCGCGAGAAGCGGAATGAAGCCGAAGCTGGGCGGGTTCGACGTCGGCGACCAGTGAGTGTCAAACAGGAACTCAAAGGGCGAGACGGAGCGGAAGAAGATAAGCGTTTCGAACAGCACCGAGAACACGATGCCGATGGTGGTGAGCACCGCGACCGCCGAGCAGGCCACCAGCACCACCATCACGAAGCGCTCGAAGCCGTTGCGCGCGCGGCGCTCCGCGCTGGTGCCGAGATAGAGGGGCGCTGCACCGATGACGGCGCCCACGGCAGCGGCGAGCGTGGCGGCGGATGACTGCGCGCCGAAGATCAATGCACCCGCTAGTGCAAGCGCCAGACCGCCGGTGAGCGCGCCGGCGGCAACATAAAGCCCGTGATAGGCGGGCAGTGAGTGGAGGCGTGCTCCCGCCGCCGTGGCCAGCCCCGCGGCGCGCGCGTTGCCTGCGGCGTAGGCCACCGCGGAAAGCGCCACGATCAGCACGAGGGTCCAGATCAGCATGCGCAGGGTCTCCTCAAAAAGTCGGGACCAGGGGGCCGGTTCATCCGCGGTCCCCCCGATCCCTCACAAGTGCAATTACTTCAACTCGTCGCCCTTGAGGGTGTCGAGCGTATCGGCAATCGCACGGGTCTTGTCGGCTTCTTCACCCGGAAGGGTGACGAGACCCTTCTCGGAGAGATATCCATCCTCGCCCAGCGCCTTGTCGGAGACGTATTCGGCGATGAACTCCTTCATGCCGGGGATCACGTCGATGTGCTGCTTCTTGGCATAGACGTAAAGCGGGCGGGCAACCTTGTAGGAACCGTCGGCGATCGATTCGTAGGAGGCCTTCACGCCGTCCACGGCCACGTCCTTGATGACGGCGGCGTTCTCTTCGAGGAAGGAGAAGCCGAAAATGCCGAGCGCCTTCGGGTTGGCCTGCAACTTCTGGACGATCAGGTTGTCGTTCTCGCCGGCTTCCACATAGGCGCCGTCCTCGCGCATCGCCTTCCAAACCTTCTCGAAGGCCTTGGCGTCGGACTTCTTGAGGGCCTCGAGGCTCTCGAACTTCGCAGCACCGGCTTCCATCACCAGTTCCATGAAGCTGTCACGCGTGCCGGAGGTGGGCGGCGGGCCCAGCACCTCGATCTTCTCGTTTGGCAGCGACGGGTCGATGTCGCTCCAGTTCTTGTAGGGGTTGGCGACGAGCTTGCCATCCTTGTCCGGCACTTCCTTGGCCAGCGCCATGAAGATCTGCTGCTTGGTGAGCGAGAGGTCCGGCGCGTCCTTGGACTGGGCGACCGAGAGGCCGTCGAAGCCCACTTTGATTTCGATGACCTCGGTCACGCCGTTCTTCTGGCAATCCTCGAACTCGCTCTTCTTGATGCGGCGCGAGGCGTTGGTGAAATCGGGGCTGTCCTCGCCGACGCCAGCGCAGAACAGCTTCATGCCGCCGCCCGTGCCGGTCGACTCAACGACCGGCGTCTTCATGCCGGAGGCCTTGCCGAACTGCTCGGCCACGGCGGTGGTGAAGGGATAAACGGTGGAGGAGCCGACGATGCGGATCTGGTCGCGTGCGGCAAAGGCCGGAACGGCGGTAAGCGCCACGAGGCTGGCGGTGAGAAGGAAGCGTTTCATGATCTTGTCTCCTGTCTGAGGCGAGGCGGAAGCTAGGGACCGGAGATAACGCATTGATTACGATTATGTGACAATATAATGTCACGCTATATAACTGAAAAAATTGTGATTTTTACCACTTTTCTGCAAATCATCGGTCACTCACTCCGGGAGCGCTCCTCGAATTCGCTTCGCCGCGAACCTTGATGAGAGGAGCGGCCACATAACCCGGATAGCCGATCTGCCTTAATATCTCAGGGCAGGAGTAAGGTTACTCCCTTGGAAGCCCCTGCACTAGGCGTGGGCCTTTCTGGCCTTGCGCGCCTCCAAGTAACGGAGCGCTACATAGGTGCCGTAGCCGATCAGCCCCGCGCCGAGGATGAAGCTTCCATAAGCGACGGGCCACGGAATTCCTTGAGTCATCATCGAGAACTCAGACATGCCTCCCATGCCGGCGAGAAGGTTGATAGGCATGAACACCACACCAAGGATCGTCAGCTGCGAGAACCGGCGGTTCTGGTTAATGTTGATGAAGCCAATCGTGGCGTTGAGGAGGAAGTTGATCTTGTCGAAAAGAAAGGCCGTATGATTGTTCAGCGAGTCGACGTTGCGCAGGATCTGCTTGGTATAGGACACTTGTTCGGCCGAGAGCGTCTTGCTCTGAATGAGAAACGCCAGCGCCCTCTGGGTATCGAGGATGTTGCTCCGGATGCGGCCGTTCAGCGCCTCCTCCTCGGCGATTTCCGAGAGGACGGTTGCTGCCTCCTGATCCGACATCGCCTCCCCGAGTACGTGCTTGCCGGCGCGATTGAGGGTCGTATAGATATCTTCCAGAGAGTCGGCTGCATATTCGACATCGGTGCCATAGAGGTCGAGCAGAAGATCATAGCAATCCTCGACGTAATTGACCTGTGTGCGAGCGCGCCGTCTCAGAAGCCGGAACACGGGCAATTCCTCGTTGCGGAGCGAAAAGAGGATTCCACGGTGGATCACGAAGGCCACCGCAACGCTGCGCTGGTCGCCCTCCCGGTCCAGGAGGAAGTTCGAATGAAGGTGAATTTCCCCGTTTTCGTCGACCTGGAACCGGGAAGTAACCTCGAGATCCGTCTCGTCTCCGGGGTCCGGCAGGGAAAGCCCGAAATGCTGGCCGATATAGGCGCGTTCAGCAGCCGTCGCATTGAGCAGGTCGATCCAGATCGGCTTCACGCCCTGCAGGTCCCTGCGGCTGTTGATGGCGACCTGCCGGATACGCCCGTCCACCAGTTCGAAGGCGTTCATCTGGTTCTCGGCGAAGCGCGGCTCTGCCAGCCCCGCCAACGATTCGCGCAACGAGTCGCCGAGTTCCCAGAGGATCTCGTTCTGCCGCTCCTCCGGAATGCGGCTCCACAGCCTCCGGGAATCCTCTATGGGAAGGGTTTCCAGCATCTGCCCGATCGCGCCAGCCGAGAGCCCGGCAAGCGCAGCCTCGATCTCAGCCACATGCTGCCGCTGGAGCAGGGTCTCGACGACCTCCTTGCCGGACTGCTGCTGGCTGCGGACGACACCCTCCACGAGCTTCTGCTTCCTCAGAAGTTCCTGCATGACTTGAAGCTGCATCGCTGCCCTCCGGATCAGCCCTTCAATTGCAGGAACCTGCGCCTCCTTCAAGTGGGACCGACCCGGACCGCACCCTCAGAGGGGCTGGGGGCCCTGCCATGACTTGAGCGGCCCCAGCCGCGCCGATTTCTTGTTCTGGTGGCGGTCCATCCGCCGCAGGATCTGGTCCAGGAAGCTGACAGCCTTCACCAGATGCGGACCCTTGTTGAGCATCACGCATTCGGCACGCTGGGCCATGGCCGCATCCGTGGCCTCGGCGCGCGTTGCCATGCCCTCCTTGACGAGGTTTTCGAGAACCTGCGTGGCCCAGACCACGGGCACGTGCGCCGCCTCGCACAGCCAGAGGATCTCTTCCTGGATCTCGGACAGGCGCTCGAGCCCGATCTCGACGGCGAGATCGCCGCGCGCGATCATCACCGCAATGGGCATGTGTGCGCCGGCCTGCACGATCAGCCGGGGCAGGTTGCGCACGGCAAGCGGCGTTTCAATCTTGAGAATCAAGGCCGGCAGCGGCCGGCCCTGCATCCGCTTGTCGAGTTCCGCGACGAGACCCCGGACATCCTCCGGAGTCTGGACGAATGAATAGCCGATGATGTCCGCATGATCCGCCACGAAGCCGAGATGGGCGATATCCTCCACGGTGAGGGCGGGAATGGCGAGTTCGGCGCCGGGCAGATTCACACCCTTCTCCGGCTTCAGCTTATAGCCTTTGGGCTTTGCCCGCGTGACGAGAAGTGCCGCGCGATCGCGATCGCGCGCCACCACGCGCGCCGCCAGCTTGCCGTCATCCATCCACAGCTCAGCGCCGGGCTGAAGGTGATCCAGAAGCGCCTGGTGAGACAGCGTGATTTCCGGCAGGCGCGGCTCGGCCGAGGGCTCTGCCACGATCATGAAGCGGTCTCCCTCGAAGAGGCGGGGCGTCTCGGACGCATGAACGCTCACGACCCGGATCTTCGGACCGGGAAGATCCATAGCGACCTTCACATCACGCTCCAGCTCCAGGGCGGCGGCGCGGGCATGGGCGATCATGGCGGACCAGGCTGCCGGTCCGTCATGGGCGCAGTTGATGCGGATGCAGTCCGCCCCCTCGGCAATCAGAGCGTGGATCAGGTCCGGCTGCTCCGCGGCTTCGCTGGGCAACGTCACCATGATGCGTGTGCGCGGGCCATCCGGATCGCCGCCGAACACGCGATTCTGGCGCTCTTCGAGAAGAATGCCGCTGGCCGCGAACGAGTACGCGGGCGGATAGGAGGGGGCACCGCAGCCGGCGACGCGTGACAACGAGGCGAACACCGCCTCGATGCTCGCCAGCACATGCGGCTCGCTTCGCCCCAGGGTAGAAAGGCCCAGCGCGCGCAAGGGCGGCTGAATCTGCCGGAGGTCGGCCCGCCGGAGCGAGAGATAATACGCAAGGTTGCGCGCCGATGGCAGGAACTCATCCGGCATGGCGGTTGATTGCCATTCCGCCAGAAGGCGTTCGCCATCCCTCACGATCTCGCTGCGGAGCTTTTCCACAAACGCGCACAGCGACACTGCGGACTGGGCAGGATCAAGCGACACTTCAACCTCCTCACCTCAACGGCACAGGCGCGTTCAATCGAACCCGAACATGACGGACATGTGACGCCCCTCCACCGCGGAAGCCCGCGGCGCCGGACTACAGGAGTTGCCCCCGGCCTGGACCATCCTCGAAGGCGCGGACCCACATCGCACAGAGGCCGGACCTCACGATGTCCTCCATCGAAAACTCCACCACCGGCACAGGAAGCCGCCGCTGCCTGACGAGCTCTATGGCGGCATGGAGGCCCGAGCCCTGCGCCAGGTCGCACTGGGCGATGTCACCGTTGATGACGGTCATGCAGCCTTCCCCGATGCGGGTCAGGAACATCTTGATCTCGGTGACGGTGGTATTCTGCGCCTCATCCAGCAGAATGAAGGCGTCGCGCCACGAGCGACCCCGCATCACCTCGAACGGCACCACCTCGATGTCGCCATGCCGGACAGCGAGGTCGAAAACGGCTTTGCCCAGCCGTTCGCGTATGGCGTCCGTCACAGGCACGGTCCATGGCGCGAACTTGGATTCGAGCGTGCCCGGGAAAAACCCCAGGGATCGCCCGCAGGGCACATTGGGGCGTGTGAGAATGATCTTTGAAATCAGGCCGGCGCGGTAGAGATCAGCGGCGTGGGACGCGGCAATCCACGTCTTGCCAGTGCCCGCAGGGCCCAAGACGAAGACCTGGGGGTGTGTCTTGAGGTGAGCGAGATATTCCGCCTGGCGCGAATTCATCGCGACGATGGGGGGCGGAGAGCGCTCGGCCCCGAACTTCTTCTTGAATGGAATGACGGTGCCGTTGTCATGGCCCTCGACCTCCCGCGCGCGCCGCTTTTCCTTCGCCTTGCTCTTCACCTTAGCCTTGCCCATGAGGTCCTCCTTCAGGCACTTGAGCCAACGCAGAATGGGTTTCACCGGACGGGGTGCCGGGAGCACCCCGCGTGACGTGCAAAATCATTCGGACATCTCTGGAAGATCGCTGTGATGGCGCCGCAAGAGGCAAGAAAGAGATCACACATGCGATCAGGAATACTGATTCACGTGACAGTTTGACGACCGGGCGGCCCCTCCGGCCAAGAGAGGCTCCGCCGCCCACCCGTCACGGGCGTACACATGCCTGTCACGTTTCTGCCACACAACATTTAATCCGAGATCAAGGCGGATGAAATGACAGAAGCGATCCAGTACATTCCAGCGGAGTCCAGCGCGGAGCCTGTTCCGCCGCGTTTTACCTATTCCCGGCCAGAGCAGGGCTGGCTGAACCGCACCGTGATCCGGGCCATCGAGAGGATCAGCGGCCAGCCCCATCTCGAGATGCTCTACAGGAACTGGGCCGCCACCGCCCCAGCGGATGCGAATTTCTTTACGGCAGCCATCCGGCTTCTCGGGATCGAGGCGGATCTCCGAGCCGGGAGCTGGGCCGCGGTGCCGGAAAAGGGACCCGTGCTTTTCGTGGCAAATCATCCCTTCGGCGTGGTCGACGGGCTGCTGATGGGCCATCTCTGCTCCCAGGTCCGGCCGGATGTGAAGATCATCACGCACAGCCTCCTGTGCCAGGCGCCGGAAGCCCGCAGCTACCTGCTGCCGGTGGATTTCGGCGGAACGCCGAAGGCCGCGCAGACCTCGGCGCTGACGCGCCGGCGCAGCGTCGAATGGCTGCGCGAGGGACATGCCGTGGTGATCTTTCCGGCCGGCAGCGTCTCGACGGCGCAACACCCCTTGCGCGGCGCGGCACTCGATGCGCCCTGGCACCCCTTCACCGCCAAGCTCGCCACCCAGCCCGGCGTGACGGTCGTGCCCGTCTGCTTCCACGGGCAGAACTCGCGGCTCTTCCAATTCGCGAGCCACATCCACTATGCGCTCAGGATCGCCTTGTTGTTCCGTGAGACGCGGCGGCGCTCTGGCACACGCATCGGCGTCTCGGTTGGAGAACCGGTGGCAGCCGCGGCACTCGCCGCACTCGGCTCACGCGAGGAGATCGTTGCAGAGCTGCGGCGGCGCACCCTCTCGCTCAAGGGTCCTCAGGCTCCCCATCCTGCGGAGGCCTTCATCTGGCCGTCTCACATCAAGTTCGACTGAGCCGCAAAAAGGGAGCGGAACACCTGCGCGCGCTCCCCTCCCGGCCGATATCGGCTAGTATTTTGCGGGCACGTACATTTTCTTGGGGATGGGGCCCCTTATGTAATCCGGGTTGTGCACGCGCTCGGGCAGCACGACCTCCGGCCGCACAATTTCTTCATAGGGGAACTGGCTCAGCAGATGGGCGATGCAATTGAGGCGGGCCTGCTTCTTGTCCACCGCCTCGACGATCCACCAAGGCGCTTCCGCGATATGCGTATGCTCAAGCATCGCTTCCTTAGCCTTGGTGTAAGCCTCCCAGCGCACGCGGGACTGCAGGTCCATCGGGCTCAGCTTCCATTGCTTCAGCGGATCGCGGATCCGCATGAGGAAGCGCTTGTGCTGCTCTGAATCCGTGATGGAGAACCAGTATTTCACCAGCTTGATGCCAGAGCGCACCAGCATGCGTTCGAACTCCGGGGCGCTGCGGAAAAACTCCTGCACTTCGTCTTCGGTGCAGAAGCCCATCACGCGCTCCACGCCTGCCCTGTTGTACCAGGACCTGTCGAACAGGACCATTTCGCCGGGGGCGGGCAGATGCGACACGTAACGCTGGAAGTACCATTGCCCCCGCTCGCGCTCACTCGGGGCCGGCAAAGCCACGACCCGGCAGACGCGTGGGTTGAGGCGCTGGGTGATCCGCTTGATCACGCCGCCCTTGCCGGCCGCATCGCGGCCCTCGAAAATGACGACGACCTTCTGGCGTGTCGTCGCCACCCAGTCCTGAAGTTTCACCAGCTCTCTCTGCAGGCGGAAGAGCTCCTCGAAATAAAAGCGGCGGCCCGATTTCTCGCTCTCCGCTTCGCCTTCGCCGACCAGCGCATCGAGCCTGCCGTCGTCAAGCTCGAGCTCCAGTTCCTCGTCCAGAGTATCCAGCCAGTCCTGACGAACATATTCCTCGTCGAGAACGGCTTCCGCCTTAATACTACTGCTCAATTTCGGTCTCCTGAAGTGTGCCTGCCGCTTCGCCGCGACCTGAATAAGAACCTTCCTTTTCACAATCAAGCGCGCCGCCCGCGCCGCGACTGCCCCTCGCAAAGCTGCACGATCCCAGATCTTTGTGACAGCCATGTGGGATAGGCAGACCCGTGCCGAGGGCCCTTGGTTGGCGGGCGCCGAGCGGAAGCGCGGCAACAGGCAGGCGTTCCCTCACTCCCAGAAGGGCCGTTGCACGCTCCTCGGGAAGGAGCCGCGCCCGCGCGTAAGCCTCCTGGCGCCAACCCTCGACTGCCTGCAGCAGCTGCTCTGCGCCGTCGAACCGGTCGGGACGGCCGAGGAACGGGCCTCTCAAGGCATTCTTGTGGAAGACATCGCATTCCCGCCCGGGCCCCAGGGCCGTCGCGATGCGCTTGGCCTCGTCGCGGGTGTCGTCCAGCTACGGAAGCTTGATGGCTCTCCGGAAAATTCCGAGGGCGCTTCTCATGCGCCTGAGCGCCACCCGAAGCTGGTGAACCGTTTCAGGCGCATCGGATTGGCGCAAGGTGGCCCAGTTCGCCACGAAGTGGCTCAGCGTGTGGGAGATCACCGCCGCAAGCAGATCGTCGAACGATACTTCTGCTGACAGTTCGAGGTTCGGAGCTTTGTGCCACATCGGCGCTGCAACGTCACCGAAGCGCTGCCGCTAGTTTTCTCAGCGTCGCTTGCTGCTCTGATAGACACGTATAGCCGGCAGATTCGGATGGCTTTGCCGGGCTCAGAGAATTAAGCACGCCACGTCCATGGCGTGGGCCGCTGGCCTGTCGATCGGCCATCGGCTCGCCGCGCTCAACATGTTGATCTTTCGATATGACGGGTCTGCTGTCACCTCCTGGCCGATCCACCCGGGGATATCCAAGAGCTGGTCGATGGCGGTCAGTTCCACCTCTGCCAAGATCACCCCCTGCAAAAGTCCTTTGTATTCATCGACTTCCCAGACCACCTCACCGACCGGGATGTAATGCCTGACCTTCTCCAGCACTTTGGTGCCGCAGCATTCCATCAAACGCTCAGCGTCAGGAACCGGGATCTCATACTCGAACTCATGCCGTTGCCCCCCGATGCGCTTGGTCTTGACGGCCAGCGTAGCGCGGGCACCTGCTATGCGCACGCGCGTTTTACGGTTATCGCTCGCGGCGACGAGGCCGTCGCGGATGAATTCCTGCCGTTGCACCAGCGCACGCCAGTGTTCCGACGCTGGCAGAAATTTGCGCTCTATCTCGACACCCATACGCTTCGGTCCGGCTTTTGGCTTCCCTGCAAAAATCTGACTTTGCGTTAAGGATACATTGTTTTTCAAACAATGAAGTATTTGTCATGCTGCGCTGCACAAAACGCATGGCGCCGGCTTTGCATGATCGTCACATTCACGTCGTAGCAAGGGCCGTTGGTTCACTGACCTCCCCGAACCGGCACGACTTGCCCTGCATTCCCTCGTGAATGTGGGGCCTTTGTGTCGGAATTCACCGCTTTTGCCCGATCCGTAAAGTCACGAGCAGTTGCAACATCGAGCAAGATGAAGAACAAATCTGGATTCGATTGCTCCAACACTCGTTCTCATCCTCAGGCGCCGCACACTTTCCGCACGAAGAACTGATCCCGTGACCTCAAAAAGCAGCCCTCAACAAAAGCTGGAACTCCGGCGTGCCATCACATCTTCTGCCTTCACCATGATTGCCCTCATCACGGTGGTTGGGCTTTTCTCCCTGTTCTCGATCTGGTCAATCAATCGCGCCTGGCTCGCAGGCACGGCCGAGACGGCAGAGTTGAAGGAATTATCCCGTGCCTCGCTCGATGCGCAAGTCATCTTCAAGGTGCAGGTACAGGAGTGGAAGAATATTCTGCTGCGGGGCCGGGAAAAAGAACGTCTGGTCAAGCACCTCTCGTCGTTCCGGACGAATGGCAACGAGACTGCGGCTTATCTCGAGCGCGTATCCACCGAAGCCCGGGGGCTGGGGCTCGCTCAGGAGGCCGATGCCGCCTTGTCGCTTCGCAACGCTCACAAGGCCCTGTCCGAACGCTACGAAGCCACCCTGGCCAATGCCCTGAACGGTGCCGAAGTACTCTTGCCGGACAAAGCATATGAGGTGGATGTCGCCCTTCGAGGGGTGGACCGCAAACTCGAGACTGATATCGGCCTGCTTGCAACCGGCATTGCCCAGCGCTCAGAGGAGCGGTTCAGCGGTCTCGCTAGTCGGATGCAGGAGCGTTACCGGACACTCCGCTGGTTCATCATCGGTGTCATCCTGCTCAGCCTCCTGATCACGGGCTATGTCGTGTCCGGCGCCCTCCGTGCCACCCGGACATAGATCATGGCCGTTCAACTCCTCGCCGCCTTCGCCGGGCTCGGTTTTTTCCTGGCTGGCCTACACCTCCTGTCCGACGTCATTCGCGCGCTCGCAGCGCGGCAGGTCCGCAGCATACTGACCAGGCTTGGCGCAATTCCCTTTTCCTCGGCGCTCACGGGCAGCCTTCTCGGAGCCTTGACGCAGAGCACCAGCGCCTCCGCCTATGTCTGCATCGGGCTGCTACATGCCAAGGCCATCAGCTTTCCGACCGCGCTCTCGATCAGCGCATGGTCGGGTGTCGGCACGTCGCTCCTCGTATTCCTGGCCTCGGTCGATCTCAGGCTAGCCGCGCTGGCCGCACTGGCGATGGTCGCCATGTTCTATCTTGCCTCCCTGCACCGCCACGATGTGGGCCGCAGGGCGACGGAACTTCTGCTTGCGACCGGCGTGACGCTGCTGGGCCTGGCCATGGTGAAGGAGGCTGGGCATGGCCTCGAAGGGAATGCCTGGGCCCAGGAATTCCTGATCTTCTCCTCCGAGTCGTGGGTCTATAGCTTTCTGATCGGGTTGATGGTCACGCTGGTGCTGCAGTCCTCCTCGACAGTATCCATCCTGGCCGTGGCGATGAGTGCGGCTGGGTTACTGCCCCTGCAGGATGCCGTCATTCTGGTCTGCGGCGCCAATCTGGGCTCCGGGCTCAGTGTCGCGCTAGTCTCCTCGCATCTCGTGGGGCTGCCCCGCCACTTGGCGCTGTGGCAATCCCTGGTCAAGGCCCTTGGATCGATAATGGTGCTGGCCCTTGTTCCGGTGATTTTCGGATCGCACCTGTTCGAGCGCGATCTGACGGACGCCCTCTCCGTGCCGACGCTGATCGCGATCAGCTATCTCACTCTCAACCTGTCGGGCGCGCTGCTCGCGGGGTTATTCCAGCCCTATCTGATGCGGCTTCTGGAGAGGCTGTCTCCGGGAGATATCGAAAGGAAGCAGTACGAGCCGGCCTACATCATCGACGAGGCGGCTGAAGACCCAGAGACGGCAGTGCTTCTCGCCCGGCAGGAACAGGCCCGCTTGATGTCATTGCTGCCTCACGCCCTCGGGCCTCTCCGGCCGGGCGAGACGGCCGCGGAAACGCGGCTCGACAACACAGGGCGCCGCAATCTTGCAGTCGAACTGGCCAGCGAGATTGCCGCCTTCATCAGCGAGGCCATCCGCCAGCACCCTCAAAATTCCGATGTCAGCGGCTTTCTGGTGCTGCAGCGCTACAATGATCACATTCTTTCCCTTGTCGAGACGATTCACGCCTTCGTCGAAGAACTGGGCACCATGACGGATCCGGCGGCGCACGAGCTCTCGATGCGGGACTCCATGACGGAGACACTGCACTTTCTTCTCGGTCTCGCGGCCGACCAGGCGCAAGGCGACATCGACGACACCGACATGCTTGTTTCTCTGACCCGTGACCGCAGCGAAGTGATGACTCGCTATCGCAACGAAATCGCGCTTCATGACACGCCCTCTCACGCAAACCGCGAAGCGCTGTTCGTGGCAACCGGGCTGTTCGAACGGGTGGTCTGGCTCCTCGGTCAGGTGTCGCGCGACATCGATGCCATGCCGTCCCGCAGCAGTGCCGTGGACATCCGCCACCCGCGCAGCTGAGGTGCCCGCCGCGCAAAGCGGCTGAATGTCATAAAGCCGCAATCTCGCTGTCACGGAGTTGTTGTTGCCTTCGGCTTAACAGAAGCTCCCCAAGGAGGGCACACATGCTCTGCATCGAGAACCTCGGCAAGCGTTTCGGCGGCAAGTCCGCTCTTTCGAGCGTTTCGGCTCAAATTCCCAACGGCTCTTTTGTTGGCGTGATCGGCCGGTCGGGGGCCGGAAAGTCAACTCTGTTGCGCTGCATAAATCGGCTTGTCGACCCTTCAGAGGGACGCATTTCGTTTAGCGGCAAGGATGTCACCGCGCTGCGCGGCCGGGATCTCCGCGACTGGCGCTCCTCCTGCGGCATGATCTTCCAGCAGTTCAACCTTGCTGGCCGCCTCGACGTTCTCACCAATGTCATGATGGGCCGCATCAATTCGATCGCGCTTCTGCCTGCCCTGCTCAAGGCCTGGCCCGAAGCCGAAAAGCTTCGCGCGCTGGCCGCACTCGAGCAGCTCGACCTCGGCAGCTTTGCTGCGCAGCGGGCGGAGAGCCTGTCCGGCGGCCAGCAGCAGCGGGTGGCGATCGCCCGCACGCTGGTGCAGAACCCGCGCCTCATCCTGGCGGATGAACCCGTCGCCTCGCTCGATCCGCGCAACACCCGGATCGTGATGGACGCGCTGCGGGACCTCAACCGCGAACGGGGAATCACCGTGCTGTGCAATCTCCACTCGCTGGATCTGGCGCGCAGCTATTGCGGCCGCCTGATCGGCATGCGGGAAGGCCGCGTGGTGTTCGACGGCCCGCCGGAGAACCTGACGGATGCTGCGGTGATCGACCTCTACGGCCTCGAAGCGAATGACGTGCTGGACACCGCGGAGGCGACAGCACGCCACCTCAAGGACGTCAGCGCGCTCCCCAGCGCAGCCTGACTTCTGCCTCCAAACCAACGACCATCTGAAAAAACAGGAGCCACTCCCATGTTCACGCGTCGATCCATCCTCCAGGCCGCCGCCGGTCTCGCCGCGCTGTCGGTGACCACCACTGCCGCGCTCGCCGACTGGAAGGCACAGTACCCCGAGCTCATCATCGCCGCGGTTCCGGATGAGAACGCGACCGGCATCGAGAAGCGCTACGAGCCCTTCATCCAGTATCTCTCGAAGCAGCTTGGCGTTCCGGTGAAGCTCCGCATCGCCAATGACTATGCGGCGGTCATCGAAGGCCAGATCGCCGGCAACATCCACATCGCCCAGTACGGCCCCGCCGCCTATGCCCGCGCCTACATGAACGGCGCGAAGATCGAGCCCTTCGGCATGCAGGTCAACAAGGACGGCACCAAGGGCTATTACTCCGTTCTCTGGGTCAAGAAGGACTCGCCCTATCAGAAGCTCGAGGACCTGAAGAGCAAGAACCTGGGCCTCGTCGATCCGAACTCCGCTTCCGGCAACAACGTTCCGCGCTTCGCCATGAACAAGATGGGCATCAAACCGGAAGACTACTTCGCCAATGTTGTCTACACCGGCAGCCACGAGAATGCGATCATCGCCCTCCAGCAGGGCCAGGTGGACGGCGCCTTCAACTGGTGGAACGACGAGAATGAGTCGATGCTCCGCCGCATGGAGCGCAAGAACATGGCGAAGTACGACGACTTCCGCATGATCTTCAAGTCCGACCAGATCGTGAACTCGCCGGTCGCCATGCTGTCCGAACTTCCCGACGACCTCAAGGCCCAGATCAAGGACGCCTTCTTCAATGTCGAGAAGAACGACCCCGAGGCCTTCCGCGTGCTGACGGATGGCGAAGCCCAGGTCTGGGCGCCGACCTCGCATGCTGACTACGAGGTGATGGTCGAGCTCAACACCTTCGTCGACACGCTCCGCAAGCAGTAACCTATCGGAGGGGCCCGCGCCGTTCGCGGGCCCCTTGCCGTTCGAGGGCCCAGGCATGACCGTATCCGCCACCACCTCCGCGCGTCCCTCGATCGATGCCCTCGCGGCCGCCTATGCGGCGGACATCACCCGTAAGCGCAAGCAGTTCTTCATCTTTGCCGGCTTGACCATGCTTCTGGTGCTCGCGGCGGGCTGGCTCGCGGAAGTGGACCTCGGCCTGTTCTTCGCCAATATCCACAAGTTCCCGAACTACATCGGGCGCATCTTCATCCTCGATTCGGGAACGCTAGCCGGAAGCCTCGTCTTTTTCGACATACCGGGCTGGTTCTGGGGCCTCGGCAAATGGCTGAAGCTCCTCGCCGACACACTCCTCATTGCCTATGTCGCGACGATTCTGGGCGCGCTGTTCGGCTTCCTGCTGTGCTTCCTCGCTGCCGGAAATCTTGGCGTCTCAACGCCCGTCCGCTTCGCCGTGCGGCGTTTCCTCGAATTCTGCCGCACCGTGCCGGAACTCGTTTTCGCGCTGGTCTTCGTCATTGCCTTCGGGCTGGGGCCCATCGCGGGCGTTCTGGCCATCATCGTCCACACCTCGGGCGCGCTGGGCAAGCTCTTCTACGAGGTGCTGGAGAACATCGACCAGAAGCCGGTGGAAGGCCTCATCGCCAGCGGCGCATCCTGGACCAAGACGATGCGCTTCGCCGTTCTGCCGCAGGTCCTGCCCAATTTCGTAAGCTACGCGCTGCTGCGCTTCGAGATCAACGTGCGCGGCGCATCCGTCATGGGCTTCGTCGGTGCTGGCGGCATCGGCCAAGACCTGATCGAGGCGATCCGCAAATTCTACTATCCGGATGTCTCCGCGATCCTGATCCTCCTCATCATCACCGTGGCGCTTATCGATCTCATCACGGAGCGTGTGCGCCGACGCTTCATCTCGGAGGCGCACTGACATGGCCACCACTGCCGCGACAACATCGCTGGCCTGGCGCGGCTGGCTCCTGACCTTCGCGGCCATTGCCCTGCTAGTCTTCGGGCTGTGGCATCTGGGCTTCTCCTTCACCAAGTTCCTGGTCGGACTTGGAAGCCTCGGCAATTTCGTCGTCCTGATGTTCCCGCCCGACTATGGCGACACCACGAGCCTGATGCGCTACGTCCGCGCGCTGGGCGAGACGGTCGCAATCGCTCTGCTCGGCACCATGCTGGCCGCCATCATCGCCTTCCCGCTGAGCCTCATTGCCGCGCGCAATACAACGGTCTCGCAGATCCTGCGCTTCTTCGCACGGCGCAGCTTCGACACGCTGCGCGGTGTGGATACGCTGGTCTGGGCGCTGATCTGGGTGAATGTGGTGGGGCTCGGCCCTTTCGCGGGCGTGCTCGCCATCGCCATCTCGGACATCGGCTCCTTTGGCAAGCTGTTCTCGGAGGCCATCGAGGCGTCTGACAAGCGGCCGGTCGAGGGCGTCGTGGCATCGGGAGGCTCGCGCCTGCACGCCATTCGCTTCGGCATCCTGCCGCAGGTGGCGCCGGTGCTGATCAGCCAGTATCTCTACTATTTCGAATCGAACACGCGCTCGGCCACCATCATCGGCATCGTCGGCGCGGGCGGTATCGGCCTTCAGCTCACCGAGCAGATCCGCACGCTGGAGTGGCAGACGGTGTGTTTCATCATCATCATGATCCTGGTGACCGTGTCGGTGATCGACATGATCTCCTCCCGGCTGCGTATGGCAATCGCGGGGCCCGTGGCCCACAGGGCCTAGGCGCTGCGGTAGACCGCCCGCCCGGCGGAGACCGTAGCCACCGGCCGCGTGCCATGTTCCGGCACTATCACCAGATCGGCGCGCTGGTCCTCGGCGATCACGCCCCGGTCATGCAGACCGCAGGCCTCCGCCGGACCCGAACTGATGAGCTTGATCCCCTGTTCGAGGCCGAGGCTGCCCTTGCCATCCAAAGCCAGAGCCGCCTGCAGCATGGCGGGATAGTAGTAGTCCGACGCCAACACGGTGCACTTGCCCTCGCGGATCGCGTCTTCCGCGCCAATGGCACCATTATGGCTTCCGCCCCGCACAACATTGGGTGCGCCCAGCACGATCGCATCGCCCGCATCCGCTGCGGCGTGCAGGGTTTCACGGTTCATGGGAAATTCCGCGATCGTGGCGCCCATGGCCCGGAAGGCCGCGCGCAGTTCCGGCGTGGTGTCATCATGCGAGAGCATCGGAACGCCATGCGCGGCGGCGGCGGCAGCCATCGCGCGGATCGCCCCCGGCACCTCGTGCTCCCGTTCCCCGGCCTCGTTCAGGAGGCGCATGTAGGTTGCCGCATCCACCAACGCCCGCTCGGCGGAGCTCTGGATCTTGTTGTCGGCGCGCGTTCCGCGAAGCGTCGGCGTGGTGTGGTCGTTGAAGGCGAGCAGCGGCTTCTTCTGACGGTTGAACAGTGAAAGAACCGCCGCCATGCCCTCCAGCGCGAAGGTCTCCCAGCGGACATGGATGCGGTGATCGATCAGGAACTTGTCCTCGAGGGCCTCAAGCGCCGCGATAATCTTCATGGCCTCGTCAAGGCTCCGCAGGCCCGGCTCCCAGGACACCGTGATGCCGTGATAGGCCGTTGTGATGCCGTTGGCGGCCAGCTGCCTGTCGGTCTCGAGCATGGCGATGTCGAGCGGAAAGGGAGCCTTCGGGCGCGGCAGGATCTGGCGTTCGAACGCGTCGCCATGGATGTCGACAAGGCCCGGAAGCACGAGGCAGCCTTCGGCATCAAGCGTGCGCCCGTCCGCCGCGCCATGAGGGCGTAAGCTGGCAATGCGGCCATGATGACAAACAACGTCGGCGGGCACCAATCCCTCGCCCGGCAAAAGGCAGAGCCCGCCGCGGATCACCAACTCATCCCCACGCACCGCATCGAACATCATCGCTCACTCCCTGTTGTCCACAGAGAGGTCGCCGATCTTCATGACAGTGTCATGAAACGCGCCGAGGCTTTCCTCGCAACAACAGGGAGCGATGATCATGAAGCTTAAGACTTGGTTCGCCGGCATTGCACTGGCCTTTGGCTTTTTCACCACCCAGGCCAGTGCGGCTGAGACCATCCGCTTTGCAGTCACCGACGTCGAGGGCATGGAGCAGCTTCAGCGTGAGTATGGCGGCTTCGTCACCGAGCTTGAGAGCGTCACCGGCTACAAGGTCGAATTCACGCCGGTCAGCAACCGCACGGCGGCTGTCGAGGCAATGCGCGCCGAGCAGGTCGATTTCGTACTGACCGGCCCCGCCGAATACGTGATCTTCGCGAAACTCACCGACGCCAAGCCGGTCGTCGGCTGGCACCGCCCGGACTATTTCTCGCAGGTTGTCGTGATGGCGGAAGGCGAGATCAAGACGATTGCCGACCTCAAGGGCAAGAAAGTGGCTTTCGGCGAGGTGGGCTCAACCTCCCAGCAGCTCGGGCCCGCACAGGTGCTGGCCGATGCCGGTCTCAAGTACAATGTCGACTACACGGCCGAGATCATCAAGCGCAACGTGGCGGTCGAGGCCATGATCCGTGGTGACGTGCAGGCCGTTGGCATGAACCTCACCCATCTCCGCTCGGTGCGCGAGAAGTTCCCGGGCCAGAAGTTCGCCGTTGTGGGCCGCGGCCCCGATCTCCCGAACGACATCCTGATCGCCGCATCCTATGTGAAGCCCGAAGTGGTCGAGACCGTGCGCAAGGCCTTCCTCGAGAAGGGCGATCAGATCATGGGCGGCGTGCTCAAGGGCGAGGATACCCGGAAGTATGAGGGCGGCTACTTCGTCGCCACGGTCAACGACAAGGACTACGACCAGGTCCGCCTGATGTACGCTACCATCGGCGTGCCGGAATTCTCCAAGTTCCTTGGTGAGTAAGTGAACGTCGCGTTCCCAGTGATTACGGCGGCGGGGGCTCAGGCCCCCGCCGCCATCTCCATAACCGGGCTCCAGAAGTCCTTTTCCCCTAGCAGGCCGGTGTTCTCCGGCATCACGCTGGACATCGCCCCCAACACCATCGTGGCGCTGATTGGCGCCAATGGCGCGGGCAAGTCCACGCTTCTCCGCTGCATTCCGCGCCTCATCGAGCCGGACTCAGGGTGCATACGCGTGCTGGGCTCGGATGTGATGGGGCCGCGCCGCGTGCTCGTCGGCCTCAGGCGGCGGATCGGATTCGTCTTCCAGAAGCACAATCTCGTGGGCAGGCTTTCAGCCCTCACCAATGTCGTTCACGGAGCCCAGGCGAGGAACCTCGGTTCGCGCGCCTGGCTGCAGTCGCTCGCCCCACGGGCGATTCGCGAGGAGGCGATGCAATGCCTCGGCCGCGTCGGCCTCGCCGCCATGGCGGGCCAGCGCGCGGACCAGCTCTCCGGCGGCCAGTCCCAGCGCGTCGCCATCGCGCGCGCCCTGATGCAGCACCCAGATATCGTGCTGGCCGACGAACCCGCCGCGAGCCTCGATCCGCAGGCGGGCGATGAAGTCATGCAGCTCTTCGTGTCTCTGATGCGGCAGGAAGCGAAGACGGTGGTCTTCACCTCGCACAATCTCTCGCACGCCCTGTCCTTCGCCGACCGGGTGATCGCGATTGGCGGCGGCAAGATCGTGCTCGATTCTCCCTCGTCCCAGCTCAAGGAAGGCGAACTCCGTGACCTTTATGCGTGATCACCCGCTGCCGCCCCGCCTGACGCGCCCCTCGCCGCTCACCTTCGTGCTGGGCCTCGGCGCCGTCACCTTCATCATCGCCAGCTTCACGGCGAGCGGCATCGCGCCCGACAAGCTCTCGCGCGGCATCCCCGCGCTGGGCCGCCTCGTCGAACAGATGTTCCCGCCCTCCATCGAGCGGCTGGAGGCCGTGCTGTGGTCATTACTCCAGACCTTTCAGATGGCGGTGGCCGGCACGGTGCTGGGGCTGATCTTCAGCCTGCCGCTGGCGATCCTCGCGGCCCCCAGCCTGTCGCCCCATCCCGCCATCGTCTGGATCGTACGCGGCGTCGTCGCATTCTTCCGAACCGTGCCGGACCTCGTGTGGGCCATCGTCTTCGTGATTGCCGTCGGGCTTGGGCCGGCGGCGGGCGTGCTGGCGTTGATGGTGGATACCATCGGCTTCGCGGCGCGCTTCTTCGCCGAGGCGATGGAGGAAACCGACAAGGGCCCGCGCGAGGCACTGACTGCCATGGGCGCCAAGCGCAGCGGCATCATCTTCTCCTCCGTCATCCCGCAGGCGCTGCCCTCGATGATCAATACCTCGCTCTTCTCGCTGGAGAAGGCAACGCGGGGATCCGTCGTTCTGGGCCTCGTTGGCGCCGGCGGAATCGGGATCGAACTGAAGGTCTCGCTAGAGATGTTCGACTATGACCAGGCCGCGACCATCATCATCGCGATCTTCCTGCTGGTGCTGGCCGTCGAGCGCGCCTCGACCTTCATCCGCAACCGCATTCTCTAGCACCGCGCAGAAACTGCCGACGGCGTCATCCAGCGCACCGTCATTCATGATGCGCGTGACGGTTACGCCCGCCGGATAATCCGCAGTCCGGCGGGATACGCGCTCGAGCGCCTGTGCCGGACTCTCCCGGCCGCGCGCCACGATGCGCGCCACGAGAAGTTCAACCGGTGCGGTGATCTCCACCACCATGACCTTGGGGAAACGCTCCAGCGCATCGCCGATCACCTCGCGCGAGCAGTTCACCGCCACCACGGCACCCGCCGCAAGGTCACCCTCGATCGAACGGCCGATGCCATAGAAATTGCCATGCGCGCGCCACCACAGCACAAAGGCGTCATCGGCAACGGCGATGGCGAACTCCATCTCGGTCAGCGAGACATGGTCTTCCGCCGCAGCATTGCTGAGCCTGGTCACGAAGCGCCGGGGAAACACCACGTTCCTGTCACCGCGGAACCGCTCCCTCGCGCCATTCAGCACGCTGTCCTTGCCCGCGCCGCTGGGGCCGACGACAATTACGAGTTGCCCTGTCATCACATGACCCTCACGCCTTCACGCCAAACGCGGCGAACGGCTGGAATGCCGTCCTGAAGCCTCACCTGCACGAGATCGGCCCTGCGGTCAGGCTCGATGGCGCCACGATCCTCGAGGCCCGCCGCATGCGCCGGGTTGAGTGTGATCATCCGCATCGCCCTCGCGAGGCTCACCCCCTGCACGGTCTCGGCAAGCCGGAACACCGCGGGCAGGAGGCTCGATGGCACATAGTCCGACGAGAGGATATCCAGATGGCCGCTGGCGGCAACCTCGGCCGCCGAAATGTTGCCGGAGTGCGACTTGCCGCGCACCACGTTGGGAGCACCCATCAGCACCGCGAGGCCATTGCGGTGCGCCGCATGGGCTGCCTCGCGCGTTGTCGGAAACTCGGCGATCGAAACGCCATCGGCGATGGCCTCTTCGACATGGGCCTCGGTTGCGTCGTCATGGCTTGCAAGCTTCACGCCCAGCCGCCTCGCGAGCTCCAGAATGGCGAGCTTGTTGGCGGCGGCGTGCTTTGCCTGCAGCTCCTGACGTTCCGCGATGTAGCGGTCCATCTGCTCGCGCGGCACCAGTTTCTTGCCGATGTAGTATTCGCGGAACTTCTCGATGGACACGAACTGCCGCGCACCCGGCGTATGGTCCATGATGGAAATGAGATGCAACGGCCCGGCCTCCGCCGTCATCCCGGCGGACAGCGCCGTATCGGCACAGGGAAGCTCGCAGCGCAGATGGATGAAGTGCTCCGCGCGCAGACGCCCCATGCGCTGCGCCTCGAAAATCGCCCGCGACAGCGCCTTGGCATGTTCCGCCGAAAGATCGCCGGGTTCGAATGTTCCCGCCCGCAGCGCATCGAAGACGGTGGTGATGCCCGCCGCTGCGATCTGAGCATCATGCGCCATCACGGCGGGTATGGCGGGCCAGGCAACGCCGGGGCGGGGGTGATAGTGGCTCTCGAGGTGATCGGTGTGAAGTTCCACGAGGCCAGGGATGAGAAAATCCCCCTCGAGATCCTCAGCCTCCGAGGTGACGCGGCCCTCGATGATCTCGTGGATCAGGCCATCGCGGACGATGACGGTGCCTTCCACTAAGTCATCGGGCAGAACCACGCGCGCATTGGTAAGAGCGGATTGGGTCATGCGGCGGCCTCGGACAGCGAATGTGTGAAGGGAAAGTGTTGGAGTACAAAGAAGGGCAAGCCGGCGGCAGGCTCCTGGAACAGGGTGATGCCATCGATGCACACGGGCTCGTCGATGGCCGGCGCGAAATGGGCGTGTGCCGAGGCCAGAAAGCCATGCTGATCGCCGGGCTCCAGCCTCTGCGTCAGAGTCATGTGGAAGCGGAAGTCCTCGAGCACGTAGGGATAGCCCCAGCGCAAGAGATGGGCTTCCTGCCGCGCGGTGAGCGGTGCGCTCCGGCGGCGCGCCAGCTCCGCATTGGAGGGAGGCTTCCTGAATCCGTCGAGCTCGGTCAGGCAACGCGCCTCGACCGCATTGACCTCCGATTGATCTCCATCCGGAACGAGGGCCAGAAATCCATCAAGAAGCTGGGGCTTCAGCCTCACGGTCACGGCGCGTATGCTCGCAGCCAGCGCAGCGCAAGCCCGCATCAGCGCCTCGGGCTCCACACCGTCGCGCAGCGCGAAGGGCGCCTTCAGTGTCGCATGGAAGCCATAGCGGCGCGGCTCCGCGGTGAGTTGCGCGATCCCCTCCACATGCGGCTGGTCAGGCGTGTCGCCCGTATAGGCATCGCGGCCCAGCCAGCTCGAACCTCTATGGTGGAGGAGCATCAGCGGACCCGGTGCGAAATAGATGGCGTAACGCATGGCCTGTTCCTCACCCGCCCAGCGCGATCTCGCGCGTCGATGCCATCCGGCGCTCCTGCGCATCATGGAAGACACCGATGATGGCGCTGCCCATGGACTGCGCCTCGCCGATCAGCTCTAGAACCCGGCGGCGGTTTTCCGCATCGAGCGATGCCGTGGGCTCATCGAGCAGTAGCACTGGAAAATGTGCGGCAAAGCCCCGCGCGATATTCACCCGCTGCTGCTCCCCGCCCGAGAAGGTCATGGGCGAGAGATGCCAGAGGCGTTGGGGGATGTTGAGGCGCTCCAGCAGATGCCGCGCGCGCGCCAGCGCCTCATCCTCGGGCACGCCACGGTCGATCAGCGGTTCAGCGACGATGCGCTCGGCCGGCACGCGCGGGATCACGCGCAGGAACTGCGTCACATAGCCAATCGCATACCGGCGCAGCGACAGCACCTCGCGTGGTGCCGCGGTGACGACATCCCTCCACTCCCCACCGGAATGAACCCGGATGGCGCCGGAGGTGGCGCGATAAGTGCCATAGATAAGCTTCAGCAAGGAACTCTTGCCGCGCCCCGAAGGCCCGGTCACGGCCACCGCCTCGCCCGCCTCGATCTCCGCCGAAAGATCGTCGAACACGGGGATGCGCACGCCACCCTGCTGGTGCAGCACGAAGCTCTTGGCGAGATTTTCGATGCGGAGAACCTGCGCCATGCTTACACCTGAAGGACGGAAGAGACGAGAAGCTGCGTATAGGGCGCCTGCGGGTCCTCGAGGATCTGGTCGGTCAGCCCCTGCTCGATCACCAGGCCCTGCTGCATCACCATCATGCGCGAGGAAAGAAGCCGGGCGACCGCAAGGTCATGCGTCACCACGATCGCCGCAAGATCCAGCCGCTTGACGAGCCCGCGGATCAAGTCGAGCAGCCGCGCCTGCACCGAAACGTCGAGACCGCCCGTCGGCTCGTCCATCAAGACGAGGCGCGGCGAGGTCACGAGATTGCGCGCGATCTGCAGCCGCTGCCGCATGCCGCCGGAATAGGACCATGGGCTGTCGTCCATCCGGTCTTCCGGAATCTCGACGCGCTTAAGCCAGTCCGTGGCCGTCGAGCGGATGCGGCCATAATGCCGCTCGCCCACCGCCATCATGCGCTCGCCTACATTTGCGCCAGCCGAAACGCCCATGCGCAGCCCGTCACGCGCGTCCTGGTGCACGAAGCCCCAGTCGGTGCGCATCAGCAGGCGGCGCTCCGCCTCGCTTATCTCGTTCAGCGCCACCATGCGGCCATCGCGCGTGGCGTAGCGGACAGTGCCGGCGCTGGACGGAATGTAGCCGGACAGGCAGCGTAGCAAGGTCGTCTTGCCGGACCCGGACTCACCCACGATCGCCAGTACCTCTCCAGGCCACAGCTCGAAGGACACATCGCGGCACCCTGCGCGCGCGCCATAGAACTTGCTGACATTCTCGACCGCCAGAAGGACGCTCATTTCCCGCCCCGCGTCTTGGCGCAAAAATCCGTGTCCGAGCACACGAACATACGCGTTCCCTTATCGTCCATCACGATCTCGTCGAGGAAGCTCTGGCGCGAGCCGCACAGGGCGCAGGGCTCCTGCCAGCGCTGCACCTCGAAGGGGTGGTCCTCGAAATCGAGGCTCTTCACCTTGGTGTAGGGCGGCACGGCATAGATGCGCTTCTCGCGGCCGGCCCCGAACAGTTGCAGAGCCGGGCAGTCATCGAGCTTCGGATTGTCGAATTTGGGGATAGGCGAGGGATCGAAGACATAGCGGTCCGCCACCTTTGCCGGATAGGCATAGGTCGTGGCGATCTCGCCATAATGCGCGATGTCCTCATAGAGCTTCACGTGCATCACGCCATATTCCTCCAGCGCATGCATAGTGCGGGTCTCGGTTTCGCGCGGCTCGAGAAAGCGTAAGGGTTCGGGAATCGGCACCTGGAAGACGAGGATCTGGTCCTCGGTGAGCGTCGTCTCTGGGATGCGGTGGCGGGTCTGGATCACCGTCGCCTCCTCCGTCTTATCCGTCGTCGCCACGCCGGACGTCTTGACAAAGAACTTGCGGATGGACACCGCATTCGTCGTGTCGTCCGCCCCTTGGTCGATGACCTTCAGCGTGTCCTCGGGCGTCAGCACCGAGGCTGTTACCTGCACGCCGCCCGTGCCCCAGCCATAGGGCATGGGCATTTCGCGGCTGGCGAAGGGAACCTGGTAGCCGGGCACCGCGATGGCCTTGAGGATGGCCCGGCGGATCATCCGCTTGGTCTGCTCGTTCAGATAGGCAAAATTATAGGCCGGCGCGTTCATTCAGCGGCCTCCAGCCTGTCCTTGCCCTGCTCGTCCACGGCGCGCAAGCGGCGCAGCAGTACGAGCTCCGACTGGAAGTCCACGTAATGCGGAAGCTTCAGGTGTTCGACGAAGCCCGTCGCCTGCACATTGTCCGAATGCGACAGCACGAATTCCTCGTCCTGGGCGGGCGCCACGCGCTCCTCTCCCAGTTCTCCGGCGCGCAGCGACCGGTCGACGAGCGCCATCGACATTACTTTGCGCTCGCACTGGCCGAAGCCGAGGCCATAGCCGCGGGTAAACTGCGGCTTCACCGTGGCCGAGCCCTTGAACTGGTTGATCATCTCGCATTCGGTGACGGTGATCTCGCCGATCACGATGGGAAAACCCAGTTCCTCCGGTGTGAAGATCACCTCAACGTTGCCGAGCCTGATCTCTCCCGCGAAGGGATGGGTGCGGCCGTAGCCGCGCTGCGTCGAATAGGCAAGCGCCAGCAGAAAGCCCTCATCGCCCCGAGCGAGGTTCTGGAGGCGGAGGTCGCGGCCGGCAGGAAAGTTCAACGGATCCTGCGTCAGGTCACCGGGCTCGCCTGCCGCCTGCGACGGCTGCTCGATCAGGCCTTCGCTACCGAGAAGTTCCAAAACGCGAGGCATGCCGGGGCTAAGTTCGGCGGGCGCGGCCGCGGCCTCGGGGGGCTCGGCGTCGCCGGCGAGCGAGAAATCCAGAAGCCGGTGCGTATAATCGAAGGTGGGCCCCAGGATCTGCCCGCCCGGAATATCCTTGAATGCGGCGGAGACGCGCCGCCTCACCCGCATCGCCTGCGTATCGAGAGGTTCAGCATAGCCGAAGCGAGCAAGCGTCGTCCGCGTGGCCCGGATGAGGAAGATGGCTTCGATGAGATCGCCCCGCGCCTGCTTGATAGCGAGTGCCGCAAGCTCTCGGTCGTAAAGAGAACCTTCATTCATCACCCGGTCGACCGCAAGCGTCAGCTGCTCGGCGATCTGGCCGAGCGTGATCGACGGCACGCTGCGGTCGCCGCGACGTTCTTCGTCGAGAAGCCGGTGCGCGGCATCGATGGCCTTCTCGCCACCCTTGACGGCGACATACATCAGACAGTCTCCACGACATTAACGGCCGTGGAACGCGGCAGTGCCGCCACGAGCCCGGGCGCCGTGAAGATCACATCGACACCCACAGGGAAGCGCTCGTGGTTCTCGCGCATCGCCGCCCAGAATCCATTACCGAGGCCCGCCACGCCGAAACGCTCGAAACCACGAATTCCGGGACCTGAGAGCTCGACGTGGCCAAGTGCGAAGCCTTCCGCCTGGATGACCAGCGTCGCCGAGCGGTCAGGGTATTCATGCGTGCCCTGCTGCAGCAGGTCATGAGCCGGAAGATGATCCCCCGCCACCGCGAAGAGGAAGAGGGCCTTGCCGGGATCCTCGGTGATCCGCGCCCCGGTGTGAAAACGAAGATAATGCATCACGCGCTCCGTGCGCAGTTCCGGTGCCAGCCAGACGGCAGTCTGGAAATCGCACAGGGTGAGTGCCACAGCGGCAGCACTTGCGAACATCGGTTCCGGCGCTTCAATGCCCGCGCCGATCGGCATCATCCGCCCCGGACGCGCCATGGCCTGCATGATGGACCGGAAGGCATGGGCGGAATCGACCGCCACATCGGAGAAACCGCGCTCAGTCATCGCCGCGCACCATCGTGAAGAAGTCGACCTTGGTCGCTGCAGCCTTCGACGAGGCCGTCACCTGCGCTTCGCGCAGCCTCGCTGCGAGGGGTGCCACGACCTTCTCCGAAAGCTCGGCATGTGTCTCACCACATTGCAACAATGCATCGCATATCGCCGCAAGGTGGGCATGAGCGGCGTTACGGCCCATGACATAGGCATGGCCTTCCGTGCCGTCCTTAAGGCGGATGGCACAGCGCGTGACAGTAGCCTCGCCGAGATTGAAGGCAGCACCCGTCGCACCCATGCGCCCGCGCATCATGACGAGGCCGGTTTCAGGCGCGCGCAAAAGATGATGCGGCGTGCTGGCGAATGATCCCGCGCAGGAGTCGAAGTCACTCCATGCAGAGAGGGAGAGAACGCGCATCCACGCCGTGCGTGGAGTGTCTGCGGATGAATCAGCTTGGGCTGGCATAGCACCACTAAACAACCGAATGTAACGGCTGCATGACGGCACGCCGCTCATACTTCTCGAGGAAGGCTTCGGCCGACAGTGCGCGGAAATCCGGTAGCGCGGTGCGAAGCTCCTCATGCGTCCAGTCCCACCAGGCCAATGCCTGTAGCCGGTCCGCAACTTCCCGCGGATGCCGCCACTTGATATGCTTGGCTGGCGCACCGGCAACAACCGCATAAGGCGGCACATCCTTCGTGACCACTGACTGCGCACCAATGATTGCACCGTTGCCGATGGAGACGCCCTTCATCACGATGGCGCCATGGCCGATCCACGTGTCATGCCCCACTCGTACCGGGCGGGACCGCCGCCAGTCGAACACCGCTTTCTCATCCGACTCATCCGGCCAGAAATAGCTGGATCGGTACATGAAATGGTGAAGCGAGGCGCGATGATAGGGATGCTCGCCAGGGTTCAGACGCGTGAAAGCGGCAACGTTCACGAACTTGCCGAGCTGAGCATAGGCGATGTCCGAGTAACGCGCAGTATAGCTGTAGTCCCCCATTACCGAATCCGAGACGGTGCTGCCCTCGCCGATTTCGACGAACGAGCCAAATCGGCAATTGCGAACGGTAACGTTGGGATGAAAATGGGGTTCGCGTCCAAGATGCGGCATTCGATCTCTCCGATGCCTTTCTGTTCGGACAGATTGGTGACAAGTTGATGACGGCGGTCACGCAACTAGGTGCCTGATCCCTGGGTTTGATGGTGCAATCTTCACCCCAGCATGGAAGGAGGCACTATGGGCCAGGTTCTTCATGGGAGCGCCACAACGACTGAGGCGGTCCGTCGAGCGATACAGCGTAGTCAAGAGAGCCTGAGGGCCCTGGCGAAGCGCTATGGCATCAATCCAAAGACCGTGCGGATCTGCTGGTGGTTTCGGTAACGACACTCGCGCGCGCGAGGCGTGGAGCAGCTTATCGGGGTCTTCGAGCATTATCCCCAGAAGCCAGCGCCTGAGGAGCTGCTCTGCAACCTGGATCTCGCTATCGTATTTCTTGCGGTCTCTGATCTCATATCACCTTCTTGTTGGGTATCGCCCAGACCAGCACGGGTGTGACGAGACCGATGATGGTGGCAACCGTATCCGGCGTTGCCCACCAGAAGCTCAGACCGGTGTACGTCTGGACGATGAACAGGATGCCCATGATGGCGGCGACCAGGGCCTTGTCGATTGAGGTGAACATGCGTGTTTCTCCTTATGCGAGGTAAGGTTTCTTGCGGGGAAGCTGCCAGTGCGGCGCGTCGGGGAAGGATTTCCAGTCGCCGCCCCACTCGAGCGGCACCTTCTCGGCCCGCGCGGCAGCCCGGATGACGGGCGTAAGCCTGTGGTAGAGCGGCCAGTCCCATCGGGCCTTGCCGTCAACGAGGGGAACAAGGTCCACGGCGTGGCCGGTGATATGCCGGGAGTTGAGGATCCTCGTGGCGCCCGCGGCCTTCAGCTGCTTCTGGCGCTCCAGGGTGCGCAGGCCCTCGGCCACGGCGAAGGGCACCCTGGTTTCGGCGGCGGCCCGCCGGATGACGCGCACGAGATCGGGATGGACGCCCTGGAGCCGGGCCAGGCACGTCTTCGAGAGGCTCATGATGGACTCCTTGTTCAGTTGGAGGGTGGGAGCTTGGGGTTGTTCGACCAGCCGCGGACGGCCTTGGTGACGCCCTCGCAGATCAGCATGGCGGTGAGGCCGACGAGGAAGCCGATGGCGTGCTCGGAGGAGGCGTCACCGGCGAGCAGCGGAAACCAGGCCTTGGCCGCGGCATAGACGGGGGTTGTGAGATAGCCCGCGGTGAGGCTGCCGATGACCACGGCGGAGATGGCCGCAAGCCACCCTCCCCCGGCCAGAAAGGCCCTCACCACGCCCCCTGCCACGCCGGCGATCAGATGCGTCGTCTTGATCCCGAGCAGCGTCTGCAGAGGGTCCATGGTCTACCTCGTAACTTTTGAAGATTGAGTGCGCGCTCAGGACACGTCGGTGAGCCTCGGCGGAGCTTCTTCGGCATCCACCATCTGGCGCAGGAGCGCGGCGCGCTGGCGCAGCTGCAGCATCCGGCGCCTGTGGGCCAGCATCTCGGCGGCGGCCTTCTCGGCGCGGGCCTCGCACTCGGCGGCAATCTCGAGGAGCATCTCGCGCTGGTGAGCCGAGATCATGCGAGGTCCCCGAACAGCGTCCAGGTGTCGATTGCCACTTTCCTGAGCCGCAGGACGGCGTACTGGCTGGCCGTGGCGGCGGTCCGGCCGGCGGACTTGTTGAGGGTGACCCCCGCTTCGCCCACGAGCGACACCTGCCCCGCCCCCGCCTGCTCGAAGTCGACGGTGGACCCGATGGGGAACGCCACACTGGCATTCACGGGCACGGTGACGGTCACCTGGGATCCCGACGAGAACACCAGATGCGCGTTGATGTCGGCCAGCGCCAGCGTCCGGGCTCCTGTCCCGTCATTCTGCACGTTGGCGATGTTGACCCCGCCCTCGACCTCCACGACCTCGATGCTGAAGGAGGTGCGGTCGGCCTCGAGCCCCACCGAGGTGTCGGAGGTCTGGAAGAAGCACTCGAAGTAGTCCCCTTCGGCGACGGCGATGGGGCCCGAGGCCACCGAGATCGTAGTCGTCGTGGCGGCCGAGTTCTCGTGGGTGAGGCCCGGATTGCCGTACCAGGCGTAGGAGCCGTTCTTCGCGATGCTCACGACATTGTCGGAGCCGGCGGAGATCGATGACACCCGGAGCGTCGCTGCGACCTTCACCTTACGGATGCCGAGCCCCGGCGGCACGGTGAGGCGAGTAATGTTGACGGTGGCATCATGGAAGCCGTCGGTATCATAGGCCTCCGCGCCAAAGCCAATCACGGCGCCGGCCGAGAAGTTCTGCGCCGTCAGCGACGCCGCAAGGCAGACTTGGGCACCCATGAAGCGTGGGACCGCGGCCACCGCCACGAGCGCATTGGCGCTGGTGAAGGCGAGGCCCGTGCCGTCATGCTTCACGGTGACCAGCTTGCCGCCCTGCCCAGCATAACTGACTGGCACGTCCAAGAGCCCCGTGAAGGCGATCTGCGAGACGGCAGCCGAGAGGGCATTGGCGGTGTCGTTGTAGGTGAAGGCTATCCCTGAGTGGCTCCCCGCCGTCAGCGCCGCGGCAACCGCATCCTGGGCCATCTCGTCGGTGTACTGGGTGATGGCGACGGCCGCAGTCACGGTCTGGGCCGTCTCGTCGAAACCGAAGGAGATCCCGGTGTGGAGCCCGGTGTCGAGAAAGTCCCGCACGGCATCGAAGGTCTCGGGCCGTCCCGCCGCAAAATCCACCGTCGAGGTGATCTCCCCCGTCACCGCATCGTGGCTGTAGCTGATGCCCGTATGGGTGGCGTTGTCGAACACCGGGCCGACGGAACTCCGTGCGGCCGCATCCCCGTCGAACATCAGCTGGTAGACGGCAACGCCTCCGATGGTCTGGCTCGGCGAGAAGGCCGGGCCGCTCGTGTGGTCCGCGGCGATGTAATGGACATCGTTGCCGTAACGGATGACATCGTTCATGCGATAGGCTGTGCCAGGGGCCCACGCGCCCATGAAGCGCAGCGCCGCGGCGGGCACGGGCAGCGGCCCGAACACCTCGCCATTGTCGAGCGTGATGGTGAGAGCGCTTCCGGAGCTGGTGATGGTCTCGATCCGGGCGGGCTGAGCCGGGTTGGTCTCGACCGTGGAGAGCCTTGTCGCCAGGCCGTGGAAGTTCCCATCCACATCGGCCGCGGTCAGGTTGGCGCCCTTGCCGGGACCCCAGGCCCCGGCGGTGCGGTAGGTGATCGTCATGGTATCCTCACAGGAATTGC
>VFQT010000435.1_pt1 | contig 62299 bp, 74 predicted proteins | sample 3512381 | NCBI WGS metagenome assembly VFQT01 (sample SAMN10412376, study PRJNA504923) | tailings metagenome | isolation source: Relicate 2 Philex TSF3 active mining site | place: Philippines: Tuba, Benguet | collected 2017-08-29
TGGGTGAGGCGAAGCCGACGAGCGGATTCGAACCGCTGACCCCTTCATTACGAGTGAAGTGCTCTACCAGCTGAGCTACGTCGGCACGCGGCGCAGGATGCTAGCCGACCACGGGGGCTAGGTCAGCGACAGCGCGCCCGGGGAGCGGGGAGGAGGTGCGCCTCCGCGCCGCGCAATGGCCAGGCGGTCGAGCAGGCCCTCCATCCACAGGTCGGCCAGGGGGTTGAGGCGGAATCCCGCCCGGGCCCGCTGGATCTGGTGGAGGCCCTCCTCGAGGACCGGCAGGCCCTCGGGGCGAGCCACTGCCTGGAGGCGCGTGACGAGGCGCGCATCGCGAACGGCGGCCGGCGCGCCCACAGCCACGGCGAGGGCATCCGCATAGACGCCGGACATGGCATCGAGCACGTGCTGCCAGCCCTCTGTCACCAGCCGTCGGCGCCGCCGCTTGGCCTCGTCCTCGGCCCGCTTGGCGGCGGTCTTGCCTCCGCGCTTCCCCTCGAGCGCTGCAGCCTCAGCACGAAGGCGCTCCAATTCCTGCGACGGGTGTTCCGCGGCGGCGGCCTCCATGGCCACCTGGATGTCGTGCACCAGCTCCGATGCCGAGGCCCCGCCCTCCAGGCTGGCCATGGCCAGCTGGCCACCCAGCTCGCGCAGGCGGCGCTCGAACGGACCCACCTGCAGCGCCAGCAGGCCGTCCGCCCGCGCCCGGGCGCGTGCCACGTCGGGATCCTCGCCGCCGGCCACCAGTTGGTCGCGGATGGCTTCCCAGCCCGGGGTGCGGAACGGAACGAGCATGCACCGCGACCGGATGGTGGGGATGAGGTCCGTGATGGAGTCCGTCACCAGGATGACGTGCGACAGGGGAGGGGGCTCCTCGAGGATCTTCAGGATGCGGTCCGCCCCCTCCTGGGGGCGCAGGCGCTCCGCGCCGTCGATGATCATCACCCTGCGCGCGCCCACCACGGGCCGGGAGGCCAGCGAGGCCAGCACCGGCTCGAGCTCGTCCTCGAGGCGGATGGTGGTGCCGGATGCGGCCACGGTGGCGATGTCCAGCGACTCTTCAGCCGGGTCGTGGGGGGAGGACGGGTCCACGAGCGCCCACGCCAGCGCACGCGCGGCGCGGTGCTTGCCGGCGCCCCTTGGCCCGTGGAGGAGGAACTGCTGCGGCGGTGACGGGCGGCCGGCTGCTGCGGAGAGCACCCGCTCGGCCAGCGGCTGCCCGGGCACCTGCACGCTCACTGGGCGGCGATGACCGTGGCCAGCACCCGGGCGTGCACCTCGTCCAGCGACCCCTCGGCCGACACCAGGTGCACCCGGTCCGGGTACAGCCGGGCCACCTCGCGGTAACCCTCGGCCACGCTCTCCTGCAGGGCCTCGCCCTCGTCCTCGATGCGGTCAACGCTGCCACGATCGGCCCGGCGGTCGGTGGCCGCCCCCGGCGCGATGTCGAGGACGATGGTGAGATCCGGCATGCACGCGCCGATCCCGGGCGCGTTGATGGCCGCCACGCGGTCGATCCCCAGCCCCCGGGCGGCACCCTGGTAGGCAAGAGACGAGTCGAGGAACCTGTCGGCCACCACCCACGTGCCGGCATCGAGCGCGGGCTGGATGACGTCGGCCACCAACTGCGCGCGGGCGGCCGCGAAGAGGAAGGCCTCCGACCACGGGCTCATGGCGTCGGGGCCAAGGACGACATCGCGTACCGCCTCGCCCAGCGGGGTCCCGCCGGGCTCGCGCACGTGGATGACCTCCCTTCCACGCTCCCGCATGGCATGGGCCAGCATGACGGCCTGCGTGCTCTTGCCGGAGCCATCCACGCCCTCCAGTGAGATGAAGGTGCCGGTCACGCCCCGCCCACCACCACGATGGCCCCCACCACGGTGCCCGCGGTCACCGCGCAGAGAACGAGGCCCAGCAGCCGCGCGCGGGCGGAGCGCGGCCTGCGCCCCTGGGCCTCGGATGCGCCCGCCGCCAGCCGGGCAAGCACCTCCGGGCGTGGACCCTGGTACGTGCCCCGGCTCACCCGCGCTTGCGCCCTGCTGCGGGGTGGGCCATGCTCCCGCGCGACCGCGACCCGGAGGGGTGGAGGATGTCGTTGCGAGATGGGGCCGTCATGGCCCGGCGAGGCTAGCAGTGGGGTCGCGCGGAGCGGTCGTGGTGACCGGGGGCGCCGGGTTCATCGGCTCCACCCTGGCCGATGCCCTGGTGGCCGATGGCCGCGAGGTGCACGTGGTGGACGACCTGTCCACCGGGCACGAGCGCAACATCCCGTCCGAGGCCCGCTTCCACCACGTGGACATCCGCCGCGCGGATGAGGTGGCCCGGGTGGTGCAGCAGGCGTCGCCCGCGGCGGTGTTCCACCTCGCCGCGCAGGCAGACGTGCGCAAGGCCATCGCCGATCCGACCTTCGACGCCGACGTGAACATCGGGGGCACGCTGTCGGTGCTCGAGGCCGCACGCGCCGTGGGCGCGGCCGTGGTGTTCGCCGCCACGGGCGGCGGGTCGTACGGCGAGTACGACGGGCTTCCCATTCCCACGCCGGAGACCGCCGAGCCCCGCCCCATGTCGCACTACGGCGAGAGCAAGCTGGCGGGCGAGGGCTACTGCGCCCTCTACGGCCGGCTGTATGGCGTGCCCACCACGCGCCTGCGCCTGGGCAACGTGTACGGACCGCGGCAGGACCCCCACGGCGAGGCCGGGGTGGTGGCGATCTTCTCGGGCAAGCTCATCGACGGCGAGCCGATGACGGTGTTCGGTGACGGCCTCCAGACACGGGACTACGTGTACGTGGACGATGTGGTGGATGCATTCATGCGGGCGGAGGGCGGCCCGGGCGACGTGACCCTGAACATCGGTACCGGGCGGGAGGTGTCGGTGCTCGACCTGGTGCGGATCCTGGGCGGGGGCGACCCGGTGTTCGCGCCCGCACGCACCGGCGAGCTGCAGCGCAGCTGCCTGGACTGGGCCCGGGCGGCCCAGGTGCTGGGCTGGAGCCCGGTGACCGCCGTGGAAGACGGCCTGCCGCGCACGCACGCGGCCATCGCGGCGGCGCGCCGGGCCTAGCCCGAGGCGGTACGGGGCTGGGGCACCAGGCGGGGGGCGCGTACCGGCTCTCCGTCAGCGATGCGCTCCGGCCCCGTGGACAGCATCCACGCCACCTCATCGCGGGGCCGCCGGAGCACGCGCTCCAGCACATCGAGCGCGAGCGCCAGGTCCAGCGCGTGCCCCGTGCGTGACGGGGCATCCGATGCCAGCACGGTGACCATGCCGTTGCGCAGCAGGTCGAAGGCGGTCCGCTCCGCCCGGGCGCCGTGCACTCCCTCAAGGCTTCCGGCCGCCAGCTGCACCAGTGCGCCGCGTCCCAGGGCGTCGCGCAGGCGGTCGGGGGAGAGCTGCACGGCCTCGGCCTGCTCGGGGTGGGCCAGCACGAGGCCAAGGCCGGCCATCTGAAGGCCGTCGATGATGGAGCCGATCTCGAGGGGCCATCCGGCATCGGGCAGGGTGGCGAGCACCCATCGGCCGCCGCCACCCACCGTGCACCGCTCCAGCACGGCGGGCTCCAGCGAGGGGATCCGGGCAAGCGGCACCACCGCGCCGGGCAGCAGCTGCACGGGGGCTCCCGCGCCGCCGAGGGCCGACTGCAGGCGCTCCCGGGCGTCATCGGCCGCGGCGAGGGCAGCGGCAGGGTCGTCTCCGATGAGCGCCGGCGCCACGGCGCGCTGGACGCCCGAGGCGGCCAGGCTCCCGGCGGCGGCGATGGAGGCCTCGAGGTCCGGGGTGGCGGCGTGGATTCCGGGGAGGATGTGGGCGTTGATGTCGAGCACGGCGGCGCACAATAGCGGGGGTGACGCCGTCACCGCGCCGCGCTAGCATCACGCATCGCGAGGGGCATTAGCTCAGTTGGGAGAGCGCCTGGATCGCACCCAGGAGGTCAGCGGTTCGAATCCGCTATGCTCCATGAAAGCCCTGCACCTGCGGGGTTTTTTATCGATAATGACCGACCACAGAACCTCAAGGTGAGCCCGCCATGAGCACCATCCCCGCCGAATACCCGCCGCGCCACAGGCCGTCTGACTACGTGATGGCCCCCGAGGCGGGGGAGGACGAGTACATCGAGGTGGGCGTGCTGTTCGTGGGGGCCGGCCCCGCCGGGCTGGCGGGCGCCATCCGCCTGGGCCAGCTGATGGCCGAGGACGAGGAGCTCATGGAGAGCCTCGGCGAAGTGCCCATCGCCATCGTCGAGAAGGGCAAGGGGCCCGGGTCACACCTGCTGTCGGGGTCGGTCATGCGCCCCGGCCCGTTCAAGTCGCTGTTCCCCGACGCCGCCCCCGGCGAGACCCCCGGCGTGTTCGAGGAGGTCCACAAGGAGTCGGTCTACTTCCTGCGCAAGGGCTCGAAGATCAAGATCCCGACCCCGCCGTTCCTCCACAACGACGGCAACTGGGTGGTGAGCATCAGCCAGCTGTCGCGGTTCATGGCCGAGCAGGCCGAGGAGTACGGGGCCTACATGCTCCCCGAGACCGACGCGCAGCAGCTGCTGGTGCAGGACGGTCGCGTGGTGGGAATCAAGACCGGCGACAAGGGGCGCGGGCGCGAGGGCGAGGAGCTCTCCACCTTCGAGCCCGGCGTGGAGGTACGCGCCAAGGTCACGGTCATCTGCGAGGGCACCCAGGGCCACCTGGCCGGCGTGCTGCGCACCCACTTCGAGCTGGACGACGACAGCACCCAGATCTACGAGATCGGCGTCAAGGAGGTGTGGGAGGTCGAGAAGCCGCTCGATCGCGTCATCCACACCATCGGCTGGCCGCTGCGCCTGGGCTCCAAGTGGCGCGAGTACGGCGGCTCGTGGATGTACCCCATGGGCGGCAACATGGTCTCCATCGGCATGGTGTGCGGACTGGACGCCACCGACGCCAACATGTCGGCGCACGACCTCCTGCAGCAGGTCAAGACCCACCCGCTCTTCCGCGAGGTGCTGGAGGGTGGCCGCCGCGTGGCGTGGGGCGCCAAGACGCTTCCCGCCGGTGGCATCTACGGCCTGCCCAGCCGCTTCCACGTGCCCGGCGCGGTGCTGTGCGGCGACTCCGCCGGATTCCTCAACGCGGCCGCCCTCAAGGGCGTGAGCTACGCCATGAAGTCGGGCATCATCGCCGCGGAGCAGGTGGCGAAGTCCATCAAGGACGGCACCTCCGAGGAGATCACCGGGCTCTGGAACTACACCGAGGCCATCAAGGACTCCGAGGTGTGGAAGGACCTCTGGAAGGTGCGCAACTTCCGTCCCTCGTACCAGAAGGGCTTCGTCTACGGCGGCATGGTCACCGGAATGATGGTGGCCACCGGGGGCCGCTTCCCCAAGAAGGTCACCATCAAGGCCGACCGCGACGAGCCCGTGCTCATCGGGCCCGACCGCGAGTACCCCAAGCCGGACGGCGAGTACACGTTCGACAAGCTCTCGTCGGTCTTCCTGAGCGGCAACAAGACCCGCGACGACCAGCCCAACCACATCCGCATCCGCACCGAGGTGCCCAAGGAGCTCGCCGTCTCCTGGGAGAACATGTGCCCGGCGAAGGTCTACGAGATCGTGGACGGCTCCGAGAGCAACGGCATGGTGCACGTGCGCATGAACAACCCCAACTGCGTGCAGTGCGGGGCCATCACCGCCAAGGGCGGGCAGCTCACGCCCCCCGAGGGCGGCAGCGGCCCGGAATACACCCTTACCTAGCGGGTCAGGTGGCGAACGCCTCCGCCGCATGGCGCGAGGCGTTCGCCATGTACCGCTCGGCCTGTGCGGCGAGGCCGGCGCGCTCGTCCGCCGTGAGGTCGCGGCGCACCCGGGCGGGCACGCCCACCACCAGCGCGCCATCGGGCACCTCCATGCCCTCGGGCACCAGCGCATGGGCGCCGATGATGCACTGGCGCCCGATGCGGGCACCGTTCAGCACCGTGGCGCCCATGCCGATCAGCGCCTCATCGCCCACGGTGCAGCCATGCACGGTGGCCCGGTGGCCGATGGTCACGCGGTCGCCCACCACGCAGGGAAAGCCCGGGTCGGCATGCAGCACGGCGCCATCCTGCACGTTGGTCCCGGCGCCCACCTGGATGCCCTCGATGTCGCCGCGGATCACGGCGCATGGCCACACCGACGCGCCCGCGCCCAGCGCCACGCGTCCGATCACCACCGCCGCGGGGTGCACGAAGACGCCCTCGCCGAGCTGCGGAATGTCCCTGCCGAGTCCCTGAATCACGAGGCAATCCTCCCGAGTTGCGCCCCCCGGGAAGGAGGGCGCCGACGCGCGGCGTACCGTCGGGGGTAAGGTTGCCACGTAGGCAATGCCCGTCGTCTCCGAGGAGCGAGTAATGCGTCGAGGAATCACCATCGCTGCAGCCGTGCTGTCGTCCGTGGCCCTTGTGGGCATCGGTGCCGGTTGCGGATCGAGCGACTCGGCGTCCGTCACCCCCGCGGAGGCCGAGACCATGGCCAACACGGCCGCCCAGACCGACTCGGAGGGCAAGACCGTTCCCGCCCCCGGCGCCGACACCGGCGCGGCAGGCGGCGGCGAGGCCGCTCCGGCTCCTGCCGACGGCGGCGCGGCCGCGGGCGGAGCGGCGGGTGACGTGGCCGCGGGCAAGACCGTGTTCGAGGCCAATTGCCAGGGCTGCCACCCGGCGGGCGGCACGCAGGCAGGCGTGGGGCCGCAGCTCAGCGCCACCGCACTCGACGCCGCCGGCATCAAGGGCATCGTCGAGAACGGTCGCGGGGCCATGCCCGGCGGCCTCGTGAGCGGGGCCGACCTGGACAACGTGGTCGCGTACGTCGACAGCATCAAGCAGTAGCCGCACCTGCTTGACCTCCGACTGATCCGCAGGGAGCCCGAGGTCGTCCGCGCCGCGCTTGCGCGGCGCGGCGATGCGGGCGCGCTGGACCAGGTGCTCGAGCTCGATGCCCTGTGCCGCGAGATCCGGACCGGCGTCGAGGCCCAACGGGCCGAGAGCACGCGAATGGCCAAGGAGATCGGCCAGGCCAAGAAGGCGGGCGAGGACGTTCCCCCGGACAGGGAGGCCGATGCGCGCGCGCTGCGCGAGGCCACCGCGGCCGACGAGGAGCGCCTGCGTGACGCCGAGGCGCGTCGCGACGCGCTGCTGCTCACCCTGCCCAACCTCGCCCAGGAGGGCGCGCCCGACGGCGGCGAGGACGATGCCGTGGAGCTTCGCCAGGTGGGGGAGATCCCGCAGTTCCCGCAGGGGGCGCGCGACCACGTGGAGCTGGCGGAGGGCTTCGGGGGCATCGACCTCGAGCGGGCGGCGCGCACGTCGGGTGCCCGCTTCGCCTACCTCATGGGCCCCATGGTCCGGCTGCAGATGGCCCTGGTGTCGTGGGCCGTGGACCTGCTCCAGGACGAGGGCTTCACGCCGGTCATCCCGCCGGTGCTGGTACGCGAGGAGGCGTTGGTGGGCACCGGCTTCTTCCCCGCCGACCGGGCGTCGGTGTATGCCACCGCCGACGACGACCTCTTCCTGGTGGGCACCTCCGAGGTGCCCCTGGCCGCGCTGCACCAGGATGAGATCATCGACGCCGAGAGCCTGCCGCTCCGCTACGCCGGCGTGTCGTCCTGCTTCCGCCGCGAGGCGGGTGCGGCCGGGCGCGACACCCGCGGGATCTTCCGGGTGCACCAGTTCGACAAGGTCGAGATGTTCTCGTTCACCACGCCCGAGCAGTCCGATGAGGAGCACCTGCGCATCCTGGGCATCGAGGAGCGCATCCTGCAGCAGTTGGGCATCCCGTACCGGGTGGTGGACGTGGCGGTGGGCGACCTCGGCGCGTCCGCGGCGCGCAAGTTCGACTGCGAGGCATGGATGCCGGGGCAGGAGCGCTTCCGCGAGGTGACCTCGTGCTCCAACTGCACCGACTACCAGGCGCGCCGCCTTCGCGCGCGCTCCAAGCGGGGCAAGGAGACCGTGCCGGTGCATACCCTCAACGGCACCGCCGTGGCCGTCGGGCGCACCCTCATCGCCATCCTCGAGAACCACCAGCAGGCGGATGGCTCGGTGGCCATCCCGGAGTGCCTCCAGGCGTTCGGGGCACCAGGGGTCATCGCCCCCGGCTGATGCACCCGGCGACGCCACCCGCGCCCACCGCCGTGGTGGGCCACGTGGAGTGGGTCACCCATGCCATCGGCAGCCCCCCCGCGCGGGGCACGATCGCCGACCTCGCCAATCCCATCGAGGAGCCCGCCGGTGGGGGCGCGGTCGCGGCCGCTGCAATCGCCCGGGCCACGGGGAGTGCGCTGCTCTTCACGGCCCTCGGCGAAGGCCACGCCGCAGCAGCCGCGTCCAGCCTGCTCGCCCGGCCCGGGCTTGAGGTGGTGGCCGCCCGGCGCGCCACCGCGCAGACGCCCGTGCTGTCCATCACGGGGAGCGACGGGGAGCGCACCATCATGGTGGTGGGGCCGCGGCTGCAGCCCACCGCGGACGACCCCCTGGACTGGGCACGATTGGGAAGGTGCAGCGCCTGCTACTACGCGGGGGAGGATCCCGGGGCGCTCCTGCGCGCACGCGCCGCCCCGGTGCTGGTGGTGACCGCGCGGCGAAATGCCGACGTGGTCGAGTCGCGGGTGGTCGCCGACGTCATCGTGGCGAGCGCGGCCGATCCGGACGAGGACCCGTCGGCCCTGCCCGCAGGCCTGCGTCCCCGCTGGACCGTGCTCACGGACGGACCGCGGGGGGGCACCGTCACCCACGGTGATGGTCCGTCGTGGCGGTACCCGGCCGCGCCCACGCCCGGGGCGATGGTGGACGCCTACGGCTGCGGCGATACCTTCGCGGGGTGCCTGGCCGCGGCCCTCGGGCGCGGTGACGCGATGGAGCAGGCCGTGCACTTCGCGGCGACCGAGGCGGCCCGGTGCACCACATGGCGCGGCGGGCTGGGGCCCGAGCGGTGACCCAGGGCGCGCCCGACGCACCGCGCGTGGCCTCCACCCGCACCATCATCATCGGCGTGGTGCTGGTGGTGGTGCTGGCGGTGGGCCTCGTACTGCTCCTCGCCCGCGCGGCGGGCTACCAGCAGGTGCTGGACGCCCTGGAGGGCGCCGATGGCACGTGGCTCATCGCCTGCCTCGTGCTGGAGGCCCTGTCATACGCCGGATACGTGGTGTGCCTCCGGGCGGTGGTGGCCATGGACGGCGGCCCGCGGCTGTCGCCCGGGCTCAGCACCCGCCTGTGGCTGGCCAGCGTGGGGGCCACGCGCATCGTGTCCCCAGCCGGGGCCGGCGGCCTGGCGCTCATCTACTGGTTGCTCCGGAAGGCAGGCCTCGCGGCCCGCGACGCGGCCGGGAAGGTGCTGGGCTTCAACATCCTGATATTCGCCATGTTCGGTTCATGGGCGTTCGCGGCGTCGCTGGTGATCCTGCTGTCGGTGGGACAGGACGCGCCGCTGGGCATGACCCTGCCCTGGCTCATCGTCGTTCCCCTGTTCGCCGCGGCCGGGCTGTGGCTGAGCCAGGGGCAGCGGGGGGAGAGGGTGTCGCGTGACACCCATCGGGGATGGCTGCGCAAGGGCCTGGCCGCGGCCGTCACCGGCATCATGGTGGCCCGCCGGGCCCTGCGTCCACGCCAGCACGATGCCAGGGCCGTGTGGGGCGGCTTCCTCTACTGGGCCGGCGACGTGGCATGCCTGTGGGCGGCGCTGAAGGCCATCGGGGCCGACGTATCCATCCAGGGCGTGGCCCTGGCCTATGCCACGGCATACCTCGCGATGTTGCTACCGCTGCCCACGGGCGGATACGGCGCCATTGACGCCGCCGCCACGTTCACCCTGACCGTGCTGGGCATACCCTTGGCCGAAGCCGTGGTGGGCGTGGTGGTGTGGCGCTTCTTCAACTTCTGGCTGCCCACCATCCCGGCGCTGATCGAGTTGGCGCGCACGCGTGAACTGGGGCGCCGACTGGCCGAGGACGCCCCGCCCCGGCCGCCGGACCCGATGCCCGGGCCCGCGGGCTAGGTCAGTCCCCGGGAGGCCAGGCCTCGCCGGGGCCGGGCTCCTGCTGCCCGGCGACCAGGATGCGCTGGCGCCCCGGGTCCATGGCCTCGTAGGGCCGCACCACCGGGGCGCGCCACGTGACGTACGACTCGCATGCCTTGTCGGCGTTGTCCTTGTTCTGCGCGATGGCCTCGGCCAGGGCATGGGCGTCCCCGAGGCCGATCCCGGACGAGATGCCGGTCTCGGGACCGAAGAAGTGCGCGGAGTCCCCGATGAGGACGATGCCGGGCCTCCACCACTCGGGGGTGGTGAGGAGCTCGGGCTCGGAGTAGCGCACCTGCTCGATGCTCTCCACGCCCTCCACGCCGAGCCGCGACTCGGGAAGCAGGCGGGCCCACATCTCCTTGATGGCGTCCAGGCCCGGGGCGAGTGCCTCCTCGGCGCCCACCGCCTTGCACGACCTCCAGCCACCTGAGCCCTGGGGCCATGACAGGTGGCCGATGTGCCCGCCGTCGGCCATGTAGGCCATGGAGAACGAGGTCTCCGACGGGGTGCTGCTCATCCACGAGAGCTCCGCCTCGGGCAGCTTGTCGAACACGGCCTCCATGCCGGCCATCTCCCGCACGCGCGAGTTCTTGCCGTCGCAGGCGATGACCAGGTCGGAGGGGATGGTCACCTCGCCATCGGGGCCCTCCGCCACCACGCCGGTCACGCGGCCGCTGGGGTCGATGATGAGCTCGGTGACCGAGTGCTCGTACATCACCGGCAGGTCGCGGGCGATGGAGTGGATGACCTTGCCCACCTCCACGCACACCGCCACGGCGGAGCCGCCCTGCGGCGCGATCTCCCGCCCCTCGGGCCAGACCTCGTCGAGCACGCCGATCTCCTTGAGGGGCTCGTACCCCTGGAAGCCCAGCATGTAGCCGCGGGGGATGTACGCCCCCTCCGGCATGCGCTCGATGATCACGGGCTCCAGGCCCCGGGCGCGCAGCAGGCGCCCCAGGGTGAGGCCCACCATTCCTCCACCGGCAATCACGATATCCATGCGGAAATCCTATCGCGTGGCGATGTAGGTGAGGTTCTGCTCCCGCCCCACCCGCGAGCCGTCGCCCAGCCAGCCGTCCTGCACGGCCACCACCGTGGCCCCGCCCAGGCGGATGGCGGCCTCCACGTCGCGGCGGGCCATCCAGTTCATGCGGATGGGATCGAGGCCGAGCCGCTCATACAGCGTGCGCTCGGGCACGCCGGCCACGCGCAGGGCGTGGTACGCCCGCCGGCGCCACTGGATGCGCTGGCGCAGCGGCATGGAGGCCGGCATCTGCACCACCATGGCCCCGCCCGGGGCCAGGATGCGCGCCATGTCCCGGAGATACGACGAGATCACCGCGCGGTCGGGGACGTGCTGCAGGACGATGAACGACACCACGAGGTCGAACTCACCATCGTCGAATGCCGCGAGGTCCGGGGCGTCGTTCACCACCCACTCGCAGTTGGGGCGATCGGCATTCATCTCGCCGGCGCGCTCGATCATCGCCGCGCTGATGTCCACTCCGACGCACCGCCCGAACCAGGGGGAGAGGCCCCGCGTGATGCGACCCACCCCGCACCCGAGTTCCAGCGACGCCCCGCGACCAGTCGGTAGCCCGAGCGCGCCGCAGGCCTCCATGATGCGCAGGGCATCGGCCTCGCCGGTGGCGAGGAAGGCGTCGAGGTCCCACGCGCCATGCTTGGCGTCGGGGGCGCTCAGGATGGCGTAGAGGGGATCGATCTCCCCAAGCGCCTCCCAGTCCCTTCGATGGCCGTCCATCTCGCCCACGCGCGGACTGTACGCACACCTCAGGGTACGAACCGGCGTGGTGCTGACCACTCCGGGGCTCGCGCAGACCCCACTCGGTCCCGCCCGATCGGGCGTCAGCCCGTCACGGGCGGGGTGGGGCAGCGCTTGCGGAGCGAGACGACGCGCTCCTTGGATCGTGGCGCTCCGCCCACGGGCGTGAACGTGGTCCGCAACGAAACCCGCACGCTACGTCCGCACTTGCGCGGAAGGGTGCGGGCAGCGACGCGGCAGGTGAGGATCACCGTCGCGGCCGACCGTGACGTTCGCGAGGTCGAGCAGGCAGCACCCCCGGCCCCTCGCGCCCGGCCCACCTGCGCCGTGCGTCCCGCACCGGGCACACGCACAACCGTGGTGATCACGGCGCCGCTCGCGCGGCTCGGGCCAAGGGAGAAGGCGTTGGAAGGTTTCGCGGTAAGGCCGGGCGTTGTAGGCGACGGCACCGGTACGGCCTCGACCGCGGAGGTCGGGGGCGAGATGGCGCTCACGGAGGCGACCGGGTTGGTGGCAGTCACCTCGACACGGATCGTGCCGCCCCGATCGCTCGAGGACGGGGCGTATGTGGACGAGGTCGCGCCTGCGATGTCCTGACAGCTGCCACCCACTGCATCGCAAAGCCTCCACCGGACGGAGACCGTCGGGGTCGGATACCCGATCCAGGTACCGCTGTCGGCGGTGAGGGTCTGGCCCACCTGCGCGGTGCCGGACACCGTGGGCGCCGCCACGTTTCCGGGTGCCTGCCCGGCGACCTGCGTGGAGGCGGGACTCAAGGCGACCCCGTTGGGCGAGACGCCGTTGGCCGCGATGACCTCCACCTTCACGTACGCCCCGTAGTCAACGGGAGTGAGCGTGTAAGTGGAGTTGGTCTCGCCCGGAATGTTGCTGCACGACTGGGTGATTTCGGCCTGGCTGGTCATTACGCGGGGGCCGTTGCCCAATTGGGAGACGGCGACGAACTTCTGCTGGCCTGCCGGGCCGCCCCACGCCACCGCCCGCCAGATGTTGTCCGAGGCCGGGGTCTGCGGGATCCAGTTGATCCCATCAGGGCTCGTCATCACCAGGTTTCCGGGGCGATCACCGGAGACGGCGACGAACTGTCCCGGTGTCGCCCCGGGCGGATCACCCCAGGCGACCGAGTACCAGGCCTTGTCGGCGGCGGAGGACCGGGCGGTCCAGGTGATTCCATCGGGGCTGGTCATCACCCGGTTGCCGCTGCCCGTCGTCGCGACGGCGACGAACTTCTCCTGGCCGGCCGGGCCGCCCCAGGCGACTTCCCACCATGCGTTACTGGCGGCAGGGGTCCGGGACGTCCAGGTGAGTCCGTCGGTGCTGGTCATCACCTGGCCCGTGGTGGCAACGGCGACGAACTTCTGGTCGCCTGCCGGGCCGCCCCAGGCGACCGAGCGCCATTCACGGTCGGCGGCCGGGGTCCGGGCGGTCCAGGTGATGCCGTCAGGGCTGGTCATTACCCGGTTGCCGCTGCCCGTGGACGAGACGGCGACGAACTTCTCCTGGCCTGCCGGGCCGCCCCACGTGACTCCCCACCAGGCATTGTCGGCCGGAGTGGTTCGCAGGGTCCAGGTGACCCCGTCGGGGCTGGTCATCACCCGATTGCCGGGGCCTGCCGCTCCGCCGTCGCCGGCGACGGCGACGAACTTCTGGTCGCCTGCCGGGCCGCCCCAAACGACCGATAGCCAGTTGTTGGGTGAGGCCGACGTCTGGGCGGTCCAGGTGACCCCATCGGGGCTGGTCATGACCCGGTCGTTGGAGCCCGAGACCGCGACGGCGACGAACGTCTCCTGGCCTGCCGGTCCGCCCCAGGTGATCCCGAGCCAGTCGTTGGCGGCGGCAGGAGTGCGGGAGGTCCAATTCACCCCCGGGGGCGTGGAGGTCCCGGGCTCGGGACACCGCTGCCACTGGTAGGCGAACGTCGGCGCTGGGACGCCGGTCCAGGTGCCGGGGTTGGCCGTGAGTGTGCCGCCCACCTCGGCGGTGCCAGAGATGCTCGGAGGCGAGGTGCTGGCGGGCGCCGAGCCCGAGGCGTCGGCGGCAAAGAACAGGGGGCAGAGGAGGCTCAGGGAGGCACACTTCAGCCATCTGCGCCGCGTTGATCGAGTGATATCCATGCTCCGATTGCCCCGGTCAACTCGATTGACCGGAGGGGTTCTCGGACCGTACAGCACACGTGGCGATCGCAGCGGGCTGCCGCGGTCGAGTCGCTGCCCGGACCGACGTCGCCGATCCCCGCATGCGGCGCGGGGATCGGCGACGATGTCAGCGGAGGGGGAGGGATTTGAACCCCCGGGCCGGGGTTGCCGGCCAGTGGTTTTCAAGACCACCGCATTCGACCGCTCTGCCACCCCTCCGCGGCGCACCATACCGGCGCGCGCGAATCACTACGATGCCGCGCGGAGAGGTGCCTGAGTGGTCGAAAGGGGCCGCCTGCTAAGCGGTTAACCGGGGTCAACCCGGTTCGAGGGTTCAAATCCCTTCCTCTCCGTGCGCGCGGCGCGTCACTCCCCGCCGGGGGTGGCGCGCCGCGCCGAGCATGCGCCGGCACTTCGACTACCATCCGGCCCGTTCAGTGAACGGCACCGAACCCGCACATACCTCCGCCGCGCCCGCCGTCGAGCCGGGCGACGACGAACCGCCACCTCCGAGTAGGGGCGCCCGATGAGCACCGGGCTGCAGATCGTGCTCCTCCTCCTGCTCGTCGCGTGGAACGCGTTCTTCGTGGCGGCCGAGTACGCGTTCGTCACCGCGCGCCCCACGCGCATGCGCGAACTCGCGGAGCAGGGGAGCAAGCGCGCCGCGCGCGTGGCGGCCATCCAGGAGAACCCCACCCGGTTCATCTCGACGATCCAGGTGGCCATCACGTTCGCCGGCCTGGCCATCGGCGCGGTGGGGGAGCCTGCGGTGAGGGCACTGGTAGGTGACGCCCTCGAGCCCCTCGGGCCGGCCGTCAGCAGCGGGGTGACCACGCTGATCAGCGTGGTCATCGGCTTCGCCATCATCATCGCCATCACCGTGGTGCTGGGCGAGATCGTGCCCAAGGCCCTCACCCTGGCGCGCACCGAGGCCGTGGCGCTCGCGGTGGTGGGGCCGGTGCGCGCGTTCACGGCCATCGTGTACCCGTTCGTGTGGCTGCTGGAGAAGCTCTCGGCGCTCACCCTCCGCTTGTTCGGGCTGAGCGGCAACATCCGCATGGGCCGCAGCCACACCGAGGAAGAGCTGCGCATGATCCTCGCGGCCTCCTACGAGGAGGGCGTCCTCGAGGCCGAGGAGTCCGAGATGCTCGACCGGGTCTTCGACTTCGCGGACACCGAGGTGAAGCAGGTGATGGTGCCCCGCCCCGACGTGGTGCTGCTGCCGATCGCCGCCACGGTGTCCGAGGCCGCGGCCATCGTCGAGGAGCACCCGTACACCCGCTATCCGGTGTACGGGGACGACCACGACGACATCCGCGGCGTGATCCACATCCGGCAGCTGTTCGAGGCCGCCACGCGCGGCGACCATGACGCCTGGGTCCAGGGCCTGGTGCGCGACGTGCAGCGGGTGCCCGAGACCAAGAAACTCGACGACCTGCTGCGCGACTTCCGGCGCACCAAGAGCCACCTTGCGGTGGTGGTGGACGAGTACGGCTCCCTGGCGGGCGTGGTGACCCTGGAGGACCTGGTGGAGGAGGTGATGGGGGAGATCGAGGACGAGTTCGACGTGACCGAGCGCGACATCGTGCGCACCGGTGGCGGACAGGCCCTGGTGGCAGGGTCCGTCACCCTGGACGAGTTCAACGACTCCTTCGGCACCGAGATCGACGACGAGGACTTCAACACGGTGGGCGGCGCGGTGTTCCACGCCATGGGGCACGTCCCGGACGTGGGGGAGGCCATCTCCTCGCATGGCTTCGAGTTCACCGTGCTGGAGATGGACGGGTCGCGAATCGTGCGCGTGAGGGTGGACCCGATCCTCTGATACGGTGCCCGCCGCACCGCGCACCACGCGGTCCCGCGCCAGTAGCTCAGTCGGATAGAGCGTCGGTCTACGAAACCGAAGGTCACAGGTTCGAATCCTGTCTGGCGCGTGTGGACGGGGAACCCGGCGGTCCGTGCCCGCGGGGGAGCCGGGGATAATCATGGCGTGAGACCCACCGCCGCCATCGCCACCGCCATCGTGGTAGCCGGCCTTCTGTCGGCGGGTCCGGCGTCCGCCGCCCCCGTGGTCCCGTGGCGCCTCGTGGACACGCGACCGCACGACCCCGGCGCGTTCACCCAGGGGCTGGTGGCGCACCGCGGGGTGCTGCTGGAGAGCACCGGCGACTGCTGCCCCAACGGGTCCGGGAAGTCATCAATCCGGCGCGTGGATCCCGCGACCGGGCGGGTGCTGGCGATCCGGCGGATCCCCGCGCCCATCTTCGCGGAGGGCGTCACCGTGCTGCGCGGCACCGCGTGGCAGCTCACATGGTGGGACGGGGTGGCCTACCGCGTGGCCCCTGCCACGCTCCGGCTCACCGGGACGGTTCCCTATCCCCGGGAGGGGTGGGGCCTCACGGCGCAGGGATCACGCCTCGTGGCCAGCGACGGCAGCGCCCGACTGCGCTGGCTCGCCCCGCCCGGCCTGCGGGTGGTACGTACGGTGACCGTGCGGGAGGATGGCCGGCCGGTCACCGGCCTGAACGAGCTCGAGTTGATCGGCGGCCTGATCTGGGCCAACGTGTGGCAGGACGACCGCATCGCCCTGATCCGGCCGTCGGATGGGCGGGTGCGCGCGTGGCTCGACATGGCGGACCTGCGGCGTCGCGTCAACCCGTCGGCGGAGGTGCTCAACGGCATCGCGCGGGATCCGGTGACGGGCCACGTGATCGTGACGGGCAAGAACTGGGACCGGATGTTCGTGGTGCGGCTGGACCAGCCGCTGCCGGCTACTGGATGACCCGCCAGAACCGTGGCTGGAATGGGACCGGGTCGCGCACCTCGTCCCGCGCGGGGTCCACGTGCACGTGCCCCTCCACCTCCATCCGCATGAGCACGGCGATGAACCCGTCGCCGTCCACGTCCACGCCGTCGGCACGCACGCGCTCGAAGAGGAATGCCTCGCGAACGGGCTCGCCCGAGGCCCGGAGGTGCCGCAGCACCGCGTCCTCGATCTGGTTGACTCGGTCGGCCATGCATCGATCCTAACGTCATGACGGAGGCGGCGTGAGCACCCGGCTGGCGGTAATCCACTCGCCCGACCACGGAATGGACTACGCCGACCACCCCGCGGATCGGCGCCGGCACCAGCTGGCCATGGCGCTGGCGGGCGCATCCGGCCTGCTGGATGCGCCCGGCGTGCGCGTGCTCCCGGGCCCGGAGGCCATGCCGGACGACCAATTGGCCACCATGTTCGCCCCGGCCTTCATCCGGGCCATCCAGGTGTTCAGCGCCCGGCCCGTGCTGGCCGCCGCGCCGGAGGCCCGCCAGTGGGGCGTCACGCCCGATGTCCACCCGTATGGGGCGATGCACTCCGACTCCGCCCGGCTCGCGGCGGCGGCGTGGCAGGCAGGCGAACTGGTGGGGAGGGGGGAGGCCCTGCGGGCGATCGTGCCCGCAGGGGGCGCGCACCACGGCCTGCCCCACCGCATGAGCGGCTTCGGGGTGTACAACGACACGGCGGTGGCCATCCTCGCGCTGCGGGCGTGCGGCATCCACCGGATCGCGTATGTGGACCTGGACGTGCACCACGGTGATGGCACCCAGGGATTCTTCTGGAACGACCCCGACGTGCTCACGGTGTCGGTGCACGAGAGCGGGCGCTACCTGTTCCCGGGGACCGGATTCGCCCATGAGACCGGTGGTCCGGGTGCGCCGGGGTCGGCCGTGAACGTGGCGCTGCCGCCCGAGTCGGGGGATGACGCCTATCGCATGGCCATGGCGCAGGTCATCGTCCCGGCCGTGCGCGCCTTCGCGCCCGAGGTGCTGGTCACCCAGAACGGGGTGGACCACCACCACGCCGACCCCCTCTCGCACCTGCGCACCACGATGCCGCTGTACCCCGAGCTATGGGACGCGCTCGCCTCCCTGGCCGACGAGGTGTGCGCCGGCCGCTGGGTGGCGCTGGCGGGCGGGGGCTATGACCCCTGCAACGCCCCGCCACGGGCATGGGCCATGCTCATGGCGGCCATGGCGGGGGTGGCGCTTGCGCCCGACATGCCGGGGGAGTGGGCATCCATCGCCGCGGCTGCCCACTGCTCCCCGGCAGCCACGGCCTGGACCTCGGAGGACGATCCGATCACCGTGGCGGGGCCGCCCGCATCCCGCCAGCAGGTGCAGGACGCCATCGACGCCACGGTGGCTGCGTCGCCCCTGCTGCGCTGACCGCGGCCACAAGGGAATGCCCGGCGGGGGGCGAAAGGGCCAGCGTGGCGAGTTCCCCGAAGTCGGCGGTGGCGTCCGACGACGTCATGGCCAAGATGATCCTGCGCGGCAGCATCAAGCCGGGCTACGACGTGTTCATCGTCATCGTCACGATGCTCTCGATCATCAACTGGGTCCTGCTGATGATCTCCGTCCCTGGCGAGAGCAACGTGACGGGGCTGCTGATCTTCATGGAGCCCATCTTCACGGCAATCCTGCTGGCCGACTTCGCCTACCGCCTCAAGCTGGCCAAGGGCCAGCGATGGCAGTACATGAACCGCGGAGGCGGGTGGCTCGACCTCATCGGCAGCTTGCCCTACGGACGCCTTTTGCGCCTGTTCCGCCTGTATCGGGTGCTCCAGGGTTTCCGGGAGTTCGGCTGGCGGAACACGATCCGGTGGTTCGTCGCCCACCGGGCCAACGGCACTCTCTTCCTGGTGCTGGGACTCCTCATCATCGTGCTCGAGTTCGGCGGCCTGGCCGTGCTGTGGTTCGAGGCAAATGCACCCGGCTCCAACATCCGTACCGGCGGCGAGGCCCTGTGGTGGGGCGTGGTCACCGTGACCACGGTCGGCTACGGCGACTACTACCCGGTCACCCCGGGCGGCGAGGTCGTGGCCACCATCATGATCTTCGCGGGGGTGGCGATCATCGCCATCTTCACCGCATGGGTGGCCTCTACGTTCCTCAACCCCTCATCGGGCTCCACCAGCGCGTCGGGGTCATCCGACGCCTCGTCGGCGAGCGCATCCGAGCCGGCCCCGGGGGAGGCCCGGGGCGGGGAACACCACGATGACGCGCACGCGATCATCCATGACCTGCGCGAGCGCCTGGACCGCCTGGAGGCGGCCATCGCCCGCAGGACCGATTCCGGCTAGGCGCTGCGGCGGCGGTACTGCCGGGTGGCCAGCGGGATCATGACCGCCGTGATGCCGATCATCCAGGCCAGCGTGAGCCACACGTAGTTGCCCACCGGCTGGTCGAGGAAGAGGGCGCGCACGGCGTTGACCACGATGGTGAAGGGCTGGTTCTCGGCGAAGACCTGCAGCCACGTGGGCATGGTGTCCGTGGGCACGAACGCCGAGCTGGCGAAGGTGAGGGGGAACAGCCAGATGAACCCCGCCGACTGCACGGCCTCCACGGTCTTCATGCTGAGGGCGATGACCACGCCGATCCACGAGAAGGCGAACGAGGTGAGCAGCAGCAGCAGGAACGCCAGAACCTGCGCGGCGACGGAGCCCTCGGGGCGGAATCCCACCAGCAGGCCCACGATGTACATGACGGCGACCACGGCGAAGTTGCGCACGAGGTCCGACACGGTGCGCCCCACCAGCACCGCCGACCGGGCCATGGGGAGGGACCGGAAGCGGTCGATGATGCCGCGGCGGAGGTCCTCGGCCAGGCCGATGCCGCTTGCCACGGCCCCGAACGCCACCGTCTGCGCGAAGATGCCCGGCATCAGGTAGTTGACGTAGCTCTCGCCGGGCGTGGCGATGGCGCCTCCGAAGACGTACCGGAACAGCAGCACGAACATCACGGGCTGGATCAGCGCGAAGACCAGCACCTCGGGGATGCGCGGCAGCTGCACCAGCTGCCGCCAGAGGATGATCCCCGAGTCGCGAAGGGCGCGGGCGGGATTCACTCGTCCTCCTCCGACACCGGGCGACCGGTGAGGGCCAGGAACACCTCGTCGAGGGTGGGCCGGTGCAGGCCCAGGTCCTCGGTGGCGATGCCCGAGGCGCCGATCTCGGCCGACACCCGCCCGAGGGCGGAGGGCCCGTCCGCAACGGCGGCCCGCACGCGACGGCGCTCGGGCTCCACGAACACCTCGTCACTGGCCACGCCCGCGACGATGGCCCGGGCGGCCTCGAGGTCGGCGGCGTCCACCACCGCCACCTCCAGCGCCTCGCCGCCCACGCGGGCCTTCAGCTGCGCGGGCGTGCCCTCCGCGATGACCCGCCCGTGGTCGATCACCGCGATCCGGGCCGCCAGTCGATCAGCCTCCTCGAGGTACTGCGTGGTGAGCAGCACCGTCGTGCCATCGCCCACCAGCTCGTTGATGATGCCCCACATCCCCAGCCGGCTGCGCGGGTCGAGCCCGGTGGTGGGCTCGTCGAGGAACAGCACGGGCGGGCGTGACGCCAGGCTTGCCGCGAGGTCAAGCCTGCGGCGCATGCCGCCCGAATAGCCCTTGGAGGGCCGGTCGGCGGCGTCCACCAGGTCGAACCGTTCCAGCAGCTCGGCGGCCCTCTCGCGCGCCATGGCCTTGCGCAGCCCCGACAGACGCCCGAACATCACCAGGTTCTCGCGACCGGTGAGGTACTCGTCCACGGCGGCGTACTGGCCCGCCAGCCCGATGTGGCGGCGCACCGCTCCCGGATCGCGCATCACGTCGATGCCATCCACGGTGGCCGACCCGGAGTCCGGGCGAAGCAGGGTGGAGAGGATCCTCACCACGGTGCTCTTGCCGGCGCCATTGGGACCGAGCAGGCCGTAGACGATGCCGCGGGGCACGGCGAGGTCCACGCCGTCCAGCGCCTGCGTCTTGCCGAACGCCTTGCGCAGGCCCTCGGCCTCGATGGCGTTTCCTGCGCTGGGTTCCCCGGGCACGCGGGCACCCTACCGATCTCGCGCGAAATCAGGTGCCGGGGCCATAGATTGCGTCAGATGACCGACCAGGATCCCATGCTCGACCTCGACCCCACGCTGCTCGAGGACGCCCGCGCCACGGTGGCGCTGGCCCTCTGGTGCGCCGCCGGCAAGCTCGCGCGCACCTCGGCGATCGAGGATGCACTGGGGATCGCGTGCCTGGGCGACGCGGTGGAGGGGCTGGGCGCGCCGGGCGAGCCCGCCGTCACCTGGCCGCCCCCAGAGGTGGAGGGCGCGCTTCGCGAGGCCGCGCGCCGGGTCATCGAGGAGGCCGCCCAGCACACCGAGGACCGTCCGGACGAGCGGGCCCAGTGGTGGGATGACCAGAGCGCCCGCGCCGAGCGCATCCTCTCGGCGCTGGCGGCCCGCCCGCTCCGCTAGGCCAGCGCGACCGCCGGGCCCAGGGCATCGCGCCCATGGGGCACGGTGAGGTCGGGGCCGTCCGACACCGGCACGATGCCGGCAGGGTTCAGGCGGGCGTGGGTGAGGTAGTAGTGCCGCTTGATGTGGTCCATGTCGATGGTGTCCATCACGCCCGGCACCTGCGCCACGTCGCGCACGAAGCCGAGGAGGGGGGGACTGTCCTCGATCAGCCGCGCGTTGCACTTGAAGTGCGTGTGGTACACCGGGTCGAACCGCACCAATGTGGTGAACAGCCGGATGTCGGCCTCGGTGAACCGGTTGCCCGCGAGCCATCGCTGTCCGCGCAGGATGGCCTCCGCGCGGGCGAGGCCCTCGCCCACCCCCGCCACGGCCTCGTCGTAGGCCGCCTGCGACGCGGCGAAGCCCGCCCGGTAGACGCCGTTGTTGATGAGTGGGTAGACGAACGCGTTCACCTGGTCGATGGCATCCGCCAGCTCGGCGGGGCGCAGCACCGGCGTGGACGCCGCCAGCGCGCCGAACCCCCCGTCGAGCATCCTCAGGATGTCCTCGGACTCGTTGTTGACGATGCAGCCGGCCTCGCGGTCCCACAGCACCGGCACCGTCACGCGTCCGCTCCATCCAGGATCGGTGCGCGCGTACGCCTCGGCCAGCAGCGCGAAGCCGTTGACCGGGTCGGTGGAGTGACCGCGTCCTTCCCGGAACGCCCAGCCACGCTCGTCGCGGAGGGGATCCACCACGGTCATGCCCACCACGTCCTGCAGGCCCTTGAGCACGCGGGCGATCACCACCCTGTGCGCCCACGGACACGCCAGCGAGACGTACAGGTGGTACCTGCCCGCCTGGGGCGGATGCAGCCCATCAGGGCCCACCCACCCGCGGAACGCTGACTCCTGGCGCACGAACCGCCCCGAGGCGTCCGTCTCGGCCGGAAACTGCGACGGGGCGCTGCTGCGCCCCGTCACGTCAGGTCCCCGCGATGCTGCACCGTCCTACGCGGCAAGCATGTCATCCGCGCGCTTGTGCTGGAGCTTCTCCATGTAGCGGTGCGACGGGCAGTAGTCGGACCCGGTCACCGGCACGCGCTGGCAGGCCTTGCCCTTGCGGTTGGTGGCGCGGCAGCGAAGGAGGTCGGCCGATCCGCGCTCTGCGATCTCGGCGTCCAGGAACTCGATGGCCGCCGACATGTGGGCCTCGATGATGTCGTACACCAACAGCTGGCGCGACACGGGGAAGAGGGCACGCACGTCGTCGAACAGGGACGCGGCAGGGCGGGCGAAGCGGCGATGGTCGCGGGCGAGGCGCTCGATGTTGCGCTCGCAGGCCGACAGCAAGAGCCGCTGGCCGAGTTCGGGGCGAAGCTGACCCTGCAGGAGATAGGGGTGCAGGTCTCGGTACATGGCGCGGGAGTAGCGGTACATGGCGCTTTCCTCGATCAGTTCGCGTGAATTCGTGTTGCGACTATCCAACCTGTCTGTCCAACTCTTGTCAAGGTTTCGTCGTCAAGGAAAATGCCGCTCTGAGCGGGGTTGAACCCACCGAAGGGGCTGGACACGCCCGGAAGGTGCGCTAGGCCGCGGGCTCCTCGGGTGCGGCCGCCGCCTGCTCGGCCTCGGCGCGCAGGCGGGCCTCGGCCACCTCGGCCGGCTCGGGGCCGCACAAGCGGCAGTAGCGCCGCCCGGTGACGCCGTCCACGCGCACCTGCGGGCAGTTATCCGGGTCGTCCCACAGGCACGACAGCGCGCTCATCACCATGTGCCGATTGTGTCAGAGGAGGAACGGCGGCGCCGGGATGGGACAATGACCCGCATGGGAGGCGATACCGGCAAGGTCCGGCTGGACAAGTGGCTGTGGGCCGCGCGCATGTTCAAGACCCGCGGGCTGGCCACCGAGGCCGTGCAGGGCGGGCGGGTGCACGTGAACGGCCAGCGCGCCAAGCCCGCGCGCGACGTGCGACCGGGTGACTCCATCGAGATCACGCGGCCCGGCCACAGCGCGATGGTGCTGGTGGTGCGGGCCTTGTCCGACCGCCGGGGACCGGCCAGCGAGGCCCAGGGCCTGTACGAGGAGACGCCCGAGAGCATCGCGGCCCGCGAGGAGGACCGCCTGATGCGGAAGATGGCCCCGCCGCCACCCGGGGCCGACCTGGCCGGCCGACCCACCAAGCGCGACCGGCGCCGGTTCGAGGACGCCCGGAGGCGGTCCCGCTAGGCGCGCTACCGGCCGGCGCCGTGCAGGTACGTGATGTCGCGGTCCGGCGGGTTGATCTCGGCCTGGCGCCGGTCCTCGATGCGCCGCGCCCAGGGCTCGGCGAGCACGGGCCAGCGGTCGAGCACCTGCTCATTGCGCATGAACCACAGCAACTCGGGGCGGGCCCGGTCACGAGCGGTGTGGAAGCCCTCTCCCGTGGACACGGCGGATCGGCCCCCTACCGCGCGGAAATGATTGTTATGCACATACGCCGCATGGCCCGCCGCCCCTACTGCACCGGGACCGCGGCCAGGAACGACCTGTCCAGGGTGAACCCCCCGGACGTCTCCAGCGCGGAGATGCGGTCGTCCAGCGGCGGGTGGGTCTGGAACAGCCCCCCGAGGCTGCCGAACAGTCCGCGGCCCTTGACGAGTGGCGACTCGATGTACAGGTGCGCGGTGGCCCGGCCCACGTGGCTCACCTGGCGGGTGTCGGCCTCCAGCACCGCCAGGGCGCGCGCCATGCCCTCGGGGTCGCCGGTGATCTCGGCGGCCGATGCATCGGCCAGGTACTCACGGCGGCGCGACAGGGCCATCTGGATCATGGCCGCCCCGATGGGCGCCAGGATGAGGGCCACGATCACGCCCACGAGGGCCAGCGGGTTGTTGTTGTTGCGCCCTCCCCCGAACACCAGCACCCGCAGCAGGATGTCCGACAGGATCAGCAGCACGCCGGCCAGCACGGCCGCCAGCGACATCAACCGCACGTCACGGTTGCGCACGTGCGCGATCTCGTGCGCCATCACGGCCTTCAGCTCCCGTGGACCCATCACCTGCAGCAGACCCGTGGTGGCCGCCACGTAGGCGTGCTTGGGATCACGGCCCGCCGCGAACGCGTTGGGCGCGGGGTCCTCGATGATGTACACGTCGGGCGTCTTGGGGAGCCCCGCCCCCACCGCGGCGGCCTCCACGGCCTGCCACAGCTCGGGGTGCTCCTGCCGCGTGATGGGATGCGCGCCCGCGAGCGAGGCCACCATCGAGCCGGACGCGAACCACATGACGACCCCGTAGATGATGAGCCCGATGCCCACCACGATGAGCAGCGAGACATCCGCCACCAGGGAGACCGCGCCCAGGATCACGGCGATCAGGACCGCGAACAGCACGAACAGCAGCAGGGTCCTCCACCGGTTCGACCGGATCTGCTGCTGGAGCGTCACCTACTGCTGGAACGACACCTGCGGAGCAGCCCGCACGGCCTCGTCCTCCTCCTCGAAGAACTCCGCCTCGGAGAAGTCGCCGAACTTGGCCACCACGTTGGAGGGAACCGTGTGCTGCGTGGCGTTGTACTGGGCCACCGTCGAGTTGTAGTACCTGCGGGCCGCCGCGAGCATCTCCTCCACGTTGGCCAGTTCGGTCTGCAGCTGCAGGAAGTTGGCCGACGCCTTGAGGTCGGGGTAGTTCTCGGCAACGGCGAACAGCCCGCCCAGGGCCTGGGCCAGGAACGAGTTGGCCTCCCCCGCCTGGGCCGGTCCCTTGGCGTCCATGGCCGCGGTCCGGGCCTCCGTGACGCGCTGGAACACCCCGCGCTCGTGCTCGGCGTACCCCTTGACCGTCTCCACCAGGTTGGGGATCAGGTCATATCGGCGACGCAACTGCACGTCGATGTTGGCCCACCCCTGCTGCACCTCCACCCGCAGGCGCACCAGGCGGTTGTAGAGCGCCACCAGCCAGATGACCAGCAGCACCACGGCGACCACGATTATGAGGATTACCCACCACGGCATGGGCGGATGATTGCACGCCCGGCGGACGGGCGCAGGCAAACGGTCAGGCGGGGACCGCCCTCCCCCCATCGGGGTCCCCTGTCATGCACAGCTCGCGCAGGCCGTCGGCGATCTCGGTGATGCGCCGGCCGTGCACGTCGTACTGGGCGATGCCCTTGACCTCGCGCACGATCCGGCTCTCGAGGACGGTGGAGATGACCAGCGCGCCGTCGGCCTGCGCCAGGTCGTCCAGGGTGCGGGCACGCACGTGCAGCGGAGCCACCTCGGCGATGAGCCTCCGGGTGATGCTGTCGAGGATGCCGGTCTCCAGCGGTGGCGCCACCAGGTCCTCCCCCTCGATCCACACGAAGCTGGCCACCGGGCACTCCAGCACGGCATCCGTGTCGGCATCCACCAGCAGCGCGGTGTCGGCCCCGGCCTCGGCCGCAAGGCGGGCGGCCTGCATGTTGGCGGCGTAGCTCAGGGTCTTCGATGCAACCAGCAGGGGGGTGATGCGGTGCGGCACGGGCAGCACCGACCAGCCGTCGGGCGCCTCGGGGAACAGCACCTCCTCGCGCAGGATGCGGTGCCCGCCGCGCGTGAGCATGACCCGCAGCCCGCACTCGGGGGCGCTGGTGGCTGCCGAGAAGGCCTCCACCTCCCCGCGGATGAGGTCGCGGTCGAAGGGCAGCCGCACCATGTCGGCGGACCGCTCCATGCGGTCGAGGTGGGCCTCGAGCGTGCGTGCCCGGTGCCCGTAGAGGCGAAGGCCCTCGAATACGCCATCGCCTCGCACGATTGCGTCATCCAGGGGGATCAGGGGCACCTGCCCCTCGGGGACCATCTCGCCATCAACCATCACACGGGGTTCGCTCATGCCGGGATTGTGCCGCAATGCCGGGAAATCCGCGTTGCCGGGGTGCCGCGGCCACGAAACCGGGCAGGGATCCCTGGCGCGCACGGCCAAGGAACCCCCGTGGCATCGACGCCCGCACAGTCCGCTAGGGTTGCCGTCCTGATGGCCGGGAAGCCCTTCGCACTCCTGGCCGGGGTCGCCGTCATGGCGCTCGTCCCGGCCGCCTCAGCCCTGGGCCAGCAGGCCCCCGCCCCGCCCCTGCCCGAGGGCGGTACCACGCAGGCGCCCGCGCCCACCACCCCTCAGGCGCCCGCGCCGCAGGCCCCTGCGCCCGCCGCACCGGCGGCACCGGCGCCGGTCGCCGGGGACGCCGCACCCGTTCCGCAGCAGCTTCGCCCCGGTGCCCGCGGCGCATCGGTGAAGAGCCTCCAGCGGGCACTGCGCAAGCGCGGGATCAAGGTCCCGGTGGACGGCGCGTACGGAGCGCGCACCCGGGCCGGCGTGCGCATCCTCCAGCGGCGCATGAAGGTGAAGCCCACCGGCATCGCCGACGCCCGGGTACTGCGCAGGCTGGGCATCACCGTGCGCGCCGTGGCCTCCACGCCCGCAGGCGTGCGCAACGCCGCCGGGGGCTTCGACGAGTACCCCGTCCCCCAGCCCAACGACACCACGCCCTCCGCCGCCGGCTTCGTGTGGCCGGCCAACGGCATGGTGAGCTCGCCCTTCGGGCCTCGCTGGGGCCGCATGCACGAGGGCGTGGACATCGCCGCGCCCACGGGGCGTCCGGTGCGTGCCGCCAAGGCCGGGGTGGTGGTCACCGCGGCCGCGTCGGGCGCCTACGGCAACCTGATCGTGGTGGACCACGGGGGCGGCGAGCAGACGCGCTACGCCCACCTGAGCGCGTTCGACGTGGCCAAGGACACGCCCGTGGCAATCGGGCAGGTCATCGGCCGCATCGGCAGCACCGGTCGGTCCACCGGGCCGAGCCTGCACTTCGAGATCCGCATCGGGGGGATCGCCATGGATCCCCTGCCCTACCTCTAGGCGTCCCTCCGCAGGGCGTCGGTGGACGCGAATGGCAGCACGATGCCCAGGCGCACCCAGTCGCCACGCACGCCACCGGTGCGGAAGTCCGACAGCCCCGCCGCCCGGGCGTCGTCGTCCGGGTAGATCATCACCATGGCGGTGGGCCGACGCTCCAGGCCCTGGGCCTGCTCGTCCGGCAGCCCCAGCACCACCTCGATCTCCACCTCCACCGGGGCGGTGATGGACGCGCGGCACACCAGGTCGTCGCCCGCGCGCTCCACCGCCGCCGAGCCCTTGGGCCCGTCCTCGTCGGCCCACAGCGGCGCCAGCGCGGGATGCGACTGCGGATCGATGCGCCCGTGCACCAGCGCAGGCGACTCGGGGCGCTGCATGAGGATGATGTCGGGGGCCTCGAGCACGAGGCGGATGGGTGCGGTATCCATGGCCGGACTGTAGACGCGCCGCCGTTCTAACGTTCCGGCATGGAGGGCGACCCGCAAGCCCCGGCGCGCCTTGCGGGCGTGCTCGGCCATTCCGTGCAGGTGGTGCTGCCGCCGCATGGGGACTGCGACGCGCAGGTGGCAGTGTCCACCACGGGCCAGCCGGTGCGCGTGCGTGCGGCATGGGTGCGCGCGGATGGGACCGTGGCGGCCCGGATGGGCTGCCCGCCCGGCGTGCCCAGCGCAGCCCGGCCCATCGTGGCCACGCTGTGCGACGTGGCCGCCGAGGGGGTGTCGGACCACCTTCTGCTGGGTCGCGTGGCCCCGGGGGTGGCGTCAGTGCGCGCGACGCTGGCCGGGCCCGACCCGGTGGTGCTCCCCGTGCGGGATGGAGGGCTCGTGGCGGGATCCCTCCCGCGCGAGCCCGTGTTGCTGGCCCTCGACGCCATCGCCCCCGATGGCGAATCTGTGGGCCGGCTCATGCGAACCGGGGTTCATGAGATGGCCCTCGTGGCCGGCCGCATCGAGGGACGACTCGGCGCCAGCCACGGAATGGCAGCCGGCTTCGGCGCCGGTGACACCGTGGGCGGGCTGCCCGAGGCCGAACTCGAGGCCGGCTACCGCGCCCTGCTGCCGCAGTGGCTTCCCGACGGCTTCTCGATGGCGACCGTGCGGGTGGAGCCCGAGGCCGCCTATCCATTCGCCCCGCCGTCCATCGCCATCGCATGGTCGCCCGCCGATGGGGACGCACGGGTGCTCCTGCGCCAGGGCCCCGGTCCGCTGGCGGTGCCCGAGCAGGCGGATGCCCGCGGGCAGGAGGTGGATGTGGGAGGCAGCACGGGGGTGCTGCGCGCGCGCGGCATGGCGTTCCTGGTGTGGGAACGCGGCGACCGCGCGTTCGGCCTGCAGGTGCGCGGCACGCGTGACCCCGAGTCCGACGCCCTGGCGGTGGCGCGCTCGATCGCCGGGGAATCGCCGGACGACGATCTGGCGCGCGCGGCCGGGATGACCTAGCCTCAGGTCCGTGCCGGAGGCCTATCGCCATATCGCCTGCTGCCTCGACGGATCGCCGGCCGGGGATGCCGCCCTGGCCGCGGCCATGCGGGCCCGGTCGCTGGGCGACTCGCGCCTCACGCTGGTGCACGTGATGGAGCCGGGGATCGAGGCCTACAGCGGGCTCGCCACCGACGCCATCAACGACGACATGCAGGGGGCGCGGGCCTGGATGGAGCAGGTGGTGGCACTGGCCCCGGGGTCCGAGGGTGTTCTCCTGGAGGGGCATCCCGCCACCGTGGTCTCGGAGTGGGCGCGTGACGCCCAGGTGGACCTGCTCGTCGCCGTGCGGCACCGCGGACGGGTGGAGCACATGCTGCTGGGCAGCTTCGCCCAGCACCTGGCGTACAACGCGCCCTGTGCCGTGATGCTGGTGCATCCGCCCACCGGGTAGGAGCGGGGCCCCCGGCGGCGAATGGAGACCGGGAACCACGACCCGGAGGGACCATGCCCGTCCACGCCCTTCCCGCCCCCGTGCGGGTGCACATGATCAGCCCGCTTACCTTCAATGACGCCCAGGAGATCGGCGACCGGGTGAAGTCCGGCTCGTCGGTGTTCCTCGACATGCGTGCCGTCGACCGCGAGCTCGACGAGCGGCTTCGCGACTTCTGCGCGGGCCTCTGCGCCGGGGTGGACGGCTCCGTCACCGACGTGGCGCAGGGCATCCTCCTCATCGCCCCCGCCGGCGTGAGCGTGTCGCGCGGGTCGTCGGATGAGGCGTCGCGTCGCGACTCCTATCATGGCTCCATGGACGCGGACGTCACCCCGCTCTTCCGGAGCATGTCGGCCTGAGCCCCGCCATGCAGCCGCTTGTCATCCTCTACGACGGCGACTGCAGGTTCTGCCGTGCGTTCGCGCACACCGCCCGGCGGCTCGCGCTGCCGCCGGGCGTGGTGCTGCTCCCCTTCGACGATCCGCGCGCGGTGCGGATACTCCAGGCGGTTCCCGCGGAGCGGCGACACACCTCCGTGCACGCGGCTGACTCCCGCGGCGTGATCTCCGCCACGCAGGCGTTCCGCCTGATCCTCACGCGGCTGCGGGGCGGGCGACTGCTCATCGCCCTCGGGGCGCACCGCCTGTACCCGTGGGTCGCCGGCAACCGGCACGTCGTGGGCCGGTTGGTGCCCGACCTCCCCCGCCCCCCGATCCGCTAGGCCGGGGCAGCGCCCCCTGCGGGGTGCCTGCGCACCACGTAGTCCTCCACCAGCAGCAGGCTGGGCCCGGCGTGGCGCACCACCTGCAGCAACTCGCCCATGGTGGCGACCTCCTCCACCTGCTCGGTCACGAACCACTGCAGGAAGGCCTCGGTGGCAACGTCGCGGTGATCGCGCGCCAGGTGCACGAGGTCATCGATCCACGCGGTGACCTGCTGCTCCTGCGCGAGGGCGGCGGCCACGAGGGCCTCGGCGGACGCGAACGACGTGGTGGGCGGGTCCTGGCCCGGGATCTCCACGGGACCACCGGTATCCACGATGTACCGGAAGAACTTCATGGCGTGCATGTGCTCCTCGTCGGCCTGCTGGGCGAAGAAGCCGGCCATCTCGGGCAGCCCCTCCCCCTCCAGCCACGCCGACATGGCCAGGTACTGGAAGTGGGCGGCGAACTCGCGGCCCATGTGGGTGCACAGGCTGCTGCGCACCGCGTCGTCCGGCGTCATGCGTTCCTCCCGTGGGTCATGGCTCGCGCCCCTCCGCGCGCAGCCTGCGCGCCCTCTCGCCGCGCGTGCCGGCGACGATGATGAGCGTGAGCGGCACCGACCAGAACAGGCCGTACATGAAGCCCCGCGCGGTCGGCTGGTTGAGCAGCAGTATGTGCACGAGCCACAGCAGCAGCGTGGTGACCACGAAGGTGGCCGCGATCTGCACCCCCACGGGCAGCTCCTCCCACCACACCACGAATGACGGCCGCTCGTTCACGCCCCTGAGGATACGCCGCCCGGCTACCGTGGCGGCATGGAACCGGAACGCGCGTGGGAACAGGCCGACCGCTGGATGGGCACCCTGTGTGACCTTGACGGTGCAGCGGCAGTGCTGGAGTGGGACAGGGAGACGGTGATGCCCACGGGTGCCGCCGAGGCGCGCGGGGCCCAGCTGTCCACCCTCGCGGCGCTGCGGCATCGCCACCTGCTGGACCCCTCGGTGGAGGAGGCGCTGCACGTGGCCCGCGCGTCGGACGACCCGTGGCGGGCAGCGGCCGCCCGCATGGCGCTGCGCGAGCGGGAGCGCGCCATGCGCGTGCCGGAGGACCTGGTGCGCGCCCTCGCGGAGGCGTCGTCCCACGGGGTGGCGGTGTGGTCGCAGGCGCGCCCGCGCGGGGACGTGGATGCCTGGGTGGCCGCCATCACCCCCCTGGTGGACCTGACGAGGGAGCAGGGCCAGGCACTGGCGGACGGCGGTGACCCCTACGACGCCCTGATCGACCTGTACGAGCCCGGCACCACCCACGCCATGCTGGAACCGGTGCTGGACGACCTCGCGGCCCGCGTGGGTCCACTGGTGGACCGCCTCGCGGGACAAGGGGGTCCCCCCCTCCCCACCGGGCCGTGGCCCGACCCGGCGCAGATGGCCCTGGCGGAGCGGATCGCGTCGGACATCGGGTTCGACGCGTCGCGCGGCCTCGTCGGCCGCACCGCCCACCCGGTGACCATGGGCCTGGGGCCGGGCGATACCCGCCTCTCCACCCGCGTGGACACGGCCGACCCCCTGTCGTCCATCATGGCGCTGCTGCACGAGGGCGGGCACGCGCTGTACGACCAGGGCATCCCCGTCGAGCGCCGCCGCACAGCCGCGGGCGACGCGCCGTCGTTGGGCGCGCATGAGAGCCAGTCCCGCTTCTGGGAGAACCACGTGGGCCGCACGCCCGAGTTCTGGGAGGGCCTGCAGCCCGCGCTCCGGGCCGGCTTCCCGGGCGTGGCCGACCACCTGGGCGCGGATGACTACGTGCGGGCACTGAACCGCGTGGAACGCCAGCCCATCCGGGTGGAGAGCGACGAGGTGACCTACGACCTGCACATCGTGCTGCGCACGCGCCTGGAGCGGGCGATGGTGCACGGCACCCTCGCACCCGCCGACCTGCCCGCCGCGTTCGACGACGGCATGGAGGAACTCCTGGGCATTCGGCCCGGCACGCCGTCCGAGGGCGCCATGCAGGACGTGCATTGGTCGGCGGGCATCATCGGGTACTTCCCCACCTACTCCCTGGGCAACCTCTACGCCGCCCAGCTGGCCGACGCCGTGGAGCGCGAGGTGGGCCCCATCGGACAGGTGATCTCCTCCGAGGGCCCCGCGCCCCTGCTGGCGTTCCTGCGGGACCGGGTGCACCGCCACGGGCGCCTCATGGACACTCCCGACCTCATGCGGCAGGCCACTGGACAGGCGCTCGACGCGGGCCCGTTCATCGCCCACCTGGAGCGCACCTACTCGCCCACGGCCTCCGTGTCGTAGGACACGAGCGACAGCACGTCGTAGCCGTCGAGGCGCGCACGGCCGGGCAGGAACGTGAGCTCCACCACGAAGGCCACGCCGGCGACCACGCCGCCCAGTTCCTCCACCAGCTGGCACTTGGCCGCGGCGGTGCCCCCGGTGGCCAGGAGGTCGTCGTGCACCAGCACGCGCTGGCCCGGGGTGATGGCATCGCGATGGATCTCCAGCACGTCGGTGCCGTACTCGAGGTCGTACTCCCGGCGGACCACGTCGTACGGGAGCTTGCCGGGCTTGCGCGCGCACGCCATGCCGGCGTCGAGCTCGCGGGCGATGGCCCCGCCCAGGATGAACCCCCGGGCCTCGGCGCCGAGGACCACGTCGATGGCGCGGGGCCGGGCCCACGACACGATGCCGTCCACGCACGCCGCCAGGCCCTCGGGCTGCTCGAAGAGGGGCATGAGGTCGTAGAACAGGATCCCGGGCTTGGGATGGTGCGGGATACGGCGAATGGCCGCATCGATGTCGTAGGTCACCGGCCCTCCTGGGGCGATACGGGGATTGATGCCACCACCCGGCGCAGTTCCTGCACCAGCATGAGGTGACGCACGTGCGACGCCAGGGCGGCAAGCGACTCGAGGGAGTCCACCGCCTCGTCGCGCCGATCGGGGTTGGCCGAGCGCAGCCCGGTGGAGAGCACCTGCTCCAGCAGCCCCGCCTCGCGCTCCGCCGCCACCTTGAGCGTGCGCAGGTGACGCGGCTCCAGTCCGTATGCGCTCAGCTCCACGGCGGCCTTCACCACCTCGAGGTCATTGTCGTCGAGGTCGTCGGTGCCGCTGATGAGCCCGTACTGGTCGAGGCTGCGGACCAGCTCGCGGTCGGCACCGCTGGCCGACAGCACCTCGCCCAGGGGATGGCGGCGCCCCTGCCGGGCCCCCGCCAGGTTCTCGCGCTTGATCCTGCGCGACTCCTTGGCCACCGCCACCGGCCCCGTGCGCATGGCGTCGAGTTCCTCGCGGATGACCTTGAGGGGCAGGAATTCATCCCGCTGGAGCCGGAGGATGGTGCGCAGGCGCTCCACGTCCTTCGGGCCGTACACGCGGTAGCCGCCGCTCGTGCGGCGCGGGGTGACCAGCTCCTGGTCCTCGAGGTAGCGCAGCTTGGAGATGGAGAGGTCGGGGAACTCCGGCCGCAGCGCGTCGCACACCGCCCCGATGGTGAGCCCCTTGCCGTGCTCCGCGTCGTCGGGTCCGAGCAACTCCGTCTGGAGGCCCGCCTCCCTCACGCGATGAACACCAGCCGGAACTTCCCCACCTGCACCTCGTCGCCGTCGGCGAGCATCTCGGTGCTGTCGATGAGGCGACGGTTGACGTACGTGCCGTTGGTGCTGCCCTTGTCCACCAGCACCCAGCCGCCGACCTCGTCACGCACCTCCGCGTGGTCGCGCGACACCGTGATGTCGTCCAGGAAGATCTCGCACTCGGGAGATCGGCCGATGCCCGTGACCCTCCCGGTGAGCGGGAAGAATTCCCCGGTGCGCCCGCCCGGCAGGCGCACGGCGAGGGCGGGACCCAGGCGCGGCACCACGCCACCCGGGGGGGTGGCGCCGGAGTCGATCGGCGCGTCGATGGGGCCCGTGGCCTGCGTGACCGTGGCCGGATCGGGCATCGGGGCCCCGCAGGCGCCGCAGAACCTGTCGCCCTCGGGCCGCGCCGCGCCGCAGGTGGGACAGGTCACCACGTGCTGGTCCTCCGGTATGGGATGCGCATTGCCACGGGGCCTCCGTTCGCGGGCGGCCCACTGTAGTCCTGCCCGCCACAACCCTCAAGTAGTGGTTGAGGTCATCTCCCCGGCGGCCTGCGCCCGCACGCGGCCCACGGCAATCGCCACGTAGTTGGCGAACGTGAGCAGGGACAACCCGACCGCGCACCAGAACACGGTGTCCACCCATGTGGCCGAAATGGCCAGCCCCACCGCCACGCATCCCATGTTGAAGCCCGACGACACCTTGCCGGCGAAGTCGATCTCCATGAGGATCCCACGGCGCGCGAGCCACCAGAACCCACCGATGGCGGCCACGTCGCGCAGCAGCACGAGCGTGGTTGCCGGCCACGGGAACCGCGCCAGGAGCAGCAGGCCAACCAGTCCCACGATCATCAGCAGGCGGTCGGCCAGCGGATCGAGGATGCGCCCCAGCGGCGTGCGGGCATCCAGGATGGCGGCCAGTCGCCCATCGAGCAGGTCGGTGATGGCGATGGCCCCGAAGAAGATGCCGAGCGGGAACGAGGGGCCGTCAGCGGTCCAGCACCACGCCAGCAGCACCGGCAGCGACAGGAGCCGCGCGATGGTGATGGCATTCGGGAGCCATCGGAGCCGGCGCTTGAGGCCGACGCTCACGATGGCTCCGGAAGATCGGGGCGAGAGGATTTGAACCTCCGACCGCCCGGCCCCCAGCCGGGTGCGCTACCAGACTGCGCCACGCCCCGAAGCGGGCGGGAGACTAGCACGGGGCCGTCGCCCCTCAGCCGCCCGCGATGCCGCGCCACAGCGCGGCGATCGCCTCGGCCGCGCCCTCCAACGGCAGCTCGGTCTTCGCGCGGGTGGCGCGGGCCTGGACCTCCAGCGGGCCGTCCGGCAGGGTCCTCTTCCCCACCGTCACCCGCAGGGGGCAGCCCAGGAGGTCGGCCTCCGCGAACTTCTCCCCGGGGCGCAGTCCGGGCCGGTCGTCCAGGAGCACCTCGAGGCCGAGGTCCGATAGTTCGGACCACAGGGATGTCGCGTACTCGGCCTGGGGGCTCCCCTCGTCGCCGATGAGCACGATGTGCACGTCGAACGGCGCGATCCCTGCGGGCCAGATGATGCCGTCGTCGTCGTGGCCCTGCTCGATGGCCGCCATGGCCACGCGCGCCGGTCCGATGCCGTACGACCCCATGATGATGGTGCGCTCGGATCCGCCCTCGTCCAGGTAGGTCGCGCCCAGGGGCTCGGAGTACTTGGTGCCGAGCTTGAAGATGTTGCCGATCTCGATCACGGGCACCAGTTCGAGCGCCCCTCTGCCGCCGGGGGCCTGCTCGCCGGGGAGCACCGTGCGGATGTCGGCGGTCTCGGCCTGGAAGTCGCGCCCCAGCACCACGCCGCGCAGGTGCACGCCGTCCCGATTGGCGCCGGTCACGTAGTGGCCCCGCTCCAGGGTGGGGTCGGCGATGATCCTGACCGTGCCGGCGTCCACGCCCACCGGCCCGAGGGACCCGGGGTCGGCCCCGAACCACTGGCGGATCTCCTCGGGGTGGGCCGCGCGGTGCGGCCCGATGACGTGCGCCAGCTTCTTCTCGTGCACCTGGTGCTCGCCGCGCACCATCGCCAGCACGGGCCCGGAGTCGGCCACCAGCACCACGCTCTTGGCCAGCGTGGCCGGGTGCTGGCCGGTGAACCGCGCCAGGTCGTCGATGCTGCCGATGCCCGGGGTGTCGAAGGGCTCCGGAGCGGCCGGGGCCTCCCCGAACTCGGGGTCGGCGGCCTCCGACACCGCGAGCTCCACGTTGGCGGCATACGACCCGTCGGCGGTACGGGCCACCACGTCCTCGCCGGCGCTGCTGGGCGCCATGTACTCGTGGGCGCCGCTGCCGCCCATCATCCCGACGTCGCTCTCCACCCGGTACCACGTGAGGCCGGCGCGGTCGAAGATGCGGGCGTAGGCGTCGGAGTGCGCCTGGTACGACCGCTCGAGCCCCTCCTCGTCGGCGTCGAACGAGTACGAGTCCTTCATGGTGAACTCGCGCACGCGCAGCATGCCGCTCTTGGGCCGGGGCTCGTCCCTGAGCTTGGTCTGGATCTGGTACCAGCTCTGCGGCAGGTCGCGGTACGAGCGCAACTCGCGCGCGGCATGCCACGTGATGATCTCCTCGTGGGTCATGCCCAGCACCATCTTGCGCCCGCTGCGATCCTCCAGCCGGAACTGCTCGGACAGCCCATACCGCCCGGTGGCCTCCCAGATCTCCGCGGGGTGCATGACCGGCATGAGCAGCTCCTGCGCGCCGATGCGGTTCATCTCCTCCCGGATGATGGCCTCCACGCGCTGGATGACGCGCAGCCCGATGGGCGTGACCGTGTACAGCCCCGCGGCCAGCTGGCGCACCAGGCCGGCGCGCACCGACAGCTTGTGGCTGATGGCCTCGGCATCGGCGGGGTCGTCCCGCACGGTGGGCCAGAAGCGGCCCGCGAGCCGCCACGACCCACGGTACGGCGAGGCGGGCATGGCCCACGGGTGACCATTGCTCATGCCGGGCTCCCCGCGGGTGCGTAGTGGCTCTCGACGTACTCCTCGACCATGCGGATGAAGTCCTCTGCCAGTGTGGGCCCCTCGAGGGTGGCCACCTTCTCCCCGTCCACGTACACGGGCGCGCGCGGCTCCTCCCCCGTGCCGGGCAGGCTGATCCCGATGTCGGCTGCGCGGCTCTCGCCGGGCCCGTTCACGATGCAGCCCATCACGGCCACGTGCAGGTCCACCACGCCCGGGCGCTCCGTGCGCCACACGGCCATGCGGGCATCGAGGTGCGCCTGGATGGACTGCGCGAGCTCCTGGAACACGCTGGAGGTGGTGCGCCCGCACCCGGGGCACGCCGTGACCTCCGGCCGGAACGAGCGCAGGCCGAGGCTCTGGAGGATGTCCAGGCACGTGCGCACCTCGATGGTGCGGTCACCGCCCGGCTCGGGCGTGAGGCTGGCCCGGATGGTGTCGCCGATCCCCTCCTCCAGCAGCACCGACAGGGCGGCGGTGGTGGCGATGATGCCCTTCGCCCCCATCCCGGCCTCGGTGAGCCCCAGGTGCAGGGGATAGTCGCAACGGCCGGCCAGGTCGCGGTACACGGCCACCATGTCAGGGAGACGGCTGACCTTGCACGACACCACGATGCGGTCGTGCGGGAGCCCGATCTCCTCGGCGGCCTCGGCGGACGTGAGCGCGCTTCGCACCATCGCCTCGCGCAGCACCTCGGATCCGGACCGCGGCTCCGGCAGGCGGGCGTTCTCCTCCATCAGGGCGTCCATGAGCTCGGGGTCCAGCGAGCCGGCGTTGACGCCGATGCGCACGGGCTTCCCGTGGTCGATGGCGGCCTCGATCATCTGGGCGAAGTTCCGGTCGTGCCGGGCTCCCCGGCCCACGTTGCCCGGGTTGATGCGGAACTTCGCGAGGGCGTCGGCCATCTCGGGGAACTCCCGCAGGAGCGTGTGGCCGTTGTAGTGGAAGTCGCCCACCACGGGCACGTGCACGCCGTGCACGTCGCGCAGGCGCTCGATGATCTGGGGCACCATTGCCGCGGCCTCGCGGTTGTTCACGGTGATGCGGACGATCTCGGAGCCGGCTCCCGCCAGCTCGGCCACCTGCGCGGCGGTCCCCGCGGCATCCTTGGTGTCGGTGTTCGTCATCGACTGCACCACCACGGGTGCGCCGCCACCCACCGGGACGTCGCCCACCATGCATTGCGCGCTCATGCGTCGGGGCCGTTCCACGGGCCGGGAGTGTAGCGGCCCCCCGGCGGGCCTATCTGATCTCGAATCCCTCGCCGCTCAGGCGCCCGATGTCGTTCTGGAGGGCGAAGACGAACACCACCAGGATGACCGCCCACCCCACCATCGCGGAGCGCTCGTACACCTTCGTGCTGATGGGCGAGCCCTTCAGCTTCTCCAGCACGGCGAACAGGATGTGGCCGCCGTCGAGCGGGAAGATGGGGAGCAGGTTGAAGATGGCCAGGACCAGGCTGATGATGCCGATGAAGCGGAGGACGGCGATGAGGCCGTCGTCGGCCACCTCGTTGTAGACGGCCCCGATGGCCACCACCGAGCCCACCTGCTCACGGGCCTCGGAGCTGGTGAACAGCTGGCCGATGCCCTTGGCGTTCTCCTCGATGAGGAACCACGTGAAGCTGCCCGCATTGGTGAGGCCGCCCACGAACCCCAACGATTCCCGGTCGCCCTGCAGCACCTGGAACTGCACGCCCAGGCGGCCGATGGGCTGGCCGTCCACTCCCTCGGCGCTGGCGAGGGTGGCGGTGCCGGTGCGCGCCTGGCCGTCGCGGGTGAACCGCACGGTCACGGGCTTGCCCGGGTTTGCCTGCAGCTCCGCCCGGGCACGTGCCAGGCCCTCGTCCGTGGACGTGGCGATGCCGTTGACCGCCAGCAGGCGGTCGCCCTGGGCCAGGCCGATGGCGGCCGCCGGGCTGCCCGGGTTCACCACGTCCACCGCGTTGGTGGCCTGCAGCGAGGGCACCCCGATCCACGCCACGGCCGCGAAGCACAGGAAGGCGACGACAAGGTTGACGAAGGGGCCGGCGAAGATGGTGGCCACCTTCTTCCACGTCTTCGCCGAGTAGTAGGCGCGCGGCACGAGCTCGGGCGGCAGCTCCTCGTCGCGCGTCATGCCCGTGATCTTCACGTAGCCACCGAGCGGCAGCCACCCGATGCCGTACTCGGTCTCACCACGGCGGAACCTGGCGAGGGGGCGGCCGAAGAAGATGGAGAAGCGCTCCACGCGCATGCCGCACCACTTGGCCACGACCATGTGGCCGGCCTCGTGCACGAGCACGAGGAACATGAGGATGAGCACGAACGCCAGGATGTTCCAGCCGAGGCTCATGCGGCACCTGCCCGTGCGGCAACGGCCTCGCGTGCCGCGGCGTCGGCCTGCATGACGGCCTCAAGGGAGTCGGCGGGCCCGGCCGGCACCGCCTCCAGCGCATGGGCCACGCCCCGCGGGATGTCCATGAACCCGATGCGCCCGGCCAGGAAGGCGCTCACGGCCTCCTCATTCGCGGCGTTCAGGATGGCCGGTGCCGTCCCGCCCTCGATCCCGGCCTCCCGCGCCAGGCGCAGGCACGGGAAGGCCTCCTCGTCCGGCTGCTCGAACGACAGGCTGAGGCCGTGGAGGTCCATCTGCGGCCGCTCGGGCGGCGCGGCGGGCCAGCGCAGTGCGTGCCCGATGGGCACGCGCATGTCGGGCGGGCCCATGTGGGCCAGGATGCTGCCGTCGTCCAGGCGCACCATGGCGTGGATGGTGGACTGCGGGTGCACCACCACCTCCACCTGCTCGTACGGGAGGCCGAACAGGTGATGGGCCTCGATGACCTCCAGTCCCTTGTTCATGAGGGTGGCCGAATCGATGGTGATCTTGGCGCCCATGTCCCAGGTGGGGTGCGCCAGCGCATCCGAGGGCCCCACGTCCTCCAGCGCCTCGGCGGTGCGACCCCGGAAGGGGCCGCCGGAGGCCGTGAGGATGCACCGGTGCACGCGCGCACGGTCCACGCCCTCCAGCAGCTGGAAGAGCGCCGAATGCTCGCTGTCCACCGGCACCAGCCCGGCGCCCGTGCGCGCGCGCTCACGCGCCACCAGGTCGCCGCCGGCCACCAGTGACTCCTTGTTGGCCAGCGCCACCGGGATGCCCCGCGACAGCGCCGCCAGGGTGGGCGCCAACCCGGCCGATCCCACCAGGGCGTTCAGCACGATGTCGGGCTCGGAGGCGTCGATCAGGCCGCCGAGATCGGCGCTGTACGGCACGGTACCGCCGCCTGCAGCTGCGCTGGTGTGCGCGACCCCGCGAGCCGCGGCCTGGGCCTCCATCTCGGCGACCCGCGTGCCGCACGCAAGGCCCGCGCACTGCATGTCCGGGGCGCCGTCCACCACGTCGAGGGCCTGTACCCCGATGGAGCCCGTGCAGCCGAGGATGAGGACGCGCGTCACGGCCGCGACGGTATCACCGCGGTCAGCGCACCAGATCCCGGGCGGTCTCGCAGAAGGCCGCCACCAGGTCGGCCGATGCCTCGAGGTCGTCGGGGTGGCACGTCTCCACCACCTGGTGCACGTACCGGGTGGGGATCGACACGCACCCGGCCAGCGCCCCGTCGCCCGCCAGCTGCAGCTCACGGGTGTCCGTGCCGCCGCGCGACATGATCTCCAGCTGGTGGGGAATGCCCCGCTCGTCGGCGATGCGCACGAGGTGGTCGATGACCTCCCGGGGCACGATCACGCCCGAGTCATAGGCCTTGATGGCCGCCCCGCCCCCGATCGCGGTGACCCGCTCATGGGGCTTCGCCCCGGGTCCGTCGTTGGCGAGCGTGATGTCGATGGCCAGCCCCACGTCCGGGCGCAGCCGCTGGGCGGCCACCCGAGCGCCGCGCAGGCCCACCTCCTCCTGCGTGGTGGCCACCGCCACCACCTCGCAGTCGTGATCCCCCAGCCGCTGCAGGGCGCGCAGCATCACGTAGAGCCCCGCCCGGTTGTCGAGGCTCTTGCACGTGACCAGGTCGCCCAGGCGCGCAAGGGTGCGCTCACGCGTGACCGGGTCGCCCTTGCGCACGACCTCGCGCACGCGCTCCGCGGGAAGGCCCACGTCGATGAAGTGGTCATCGGGCTTCGGGAGCCTCTTGCGCTCCTCGTCGCTCATGATGTGGATGGGCTTGGCCCCCATCACGCCGAGCAGGTCCTCGGTGCCGTGCACGATCACCCGCTGCGCGATCTTGGTCTTGGGATCGAAGCCGCCCAGCGGGATCACCCGGATGAAGCCCTCGTCATCCACGTGGGTCACCAGGAACCCCAGTTCGTCCATGTGGGCGGCCAGCATCACGCGGGGCCCTCCCCCGCCCCGACGGATGCCCGCCACGCTGCCCATGGGGTCCACCGTGATCTCGTCCACGTACGGCCGCATCTCGGCGATGACCACCTCGCGGATGCGTTCCTCGCGCCCGGGAGCCCCCGGGGCCTCGCACAGGCGCGCCAGCAGGTCGATGTCGATCACAGCACCATCCACGTCGTGAGGAAGTAGCCCGCCAGCGCGGCGAACAGGAGGGAGTCGAAGCGGTCGAGGATGCCGCCGTGGCCGGCCAGGATCCTGCCGGAGTCCTTCACGCCCACGTCGCGCTTGATCATCGACTCGAACAGGTCGCCCGCGTATGCCGCGAGGCAGATGGCCAGGCCGACCAGGATGGACTGCCACCACTGGATCCAGTCCATGTAGAGCCCCGCGAACCACACGGCGGCCGTGCCGCCCACGAGGCCCCCCACGAAGCCCTCCCACGTCTTGTTGGGCGAGGTGCGCGGGGCGATCTTCCTGCGACCCCACATGCGACCCGACAGGTACGAGGCGGTGTCGAACACCCACACGCCGACCAGGAGGTTCACGATGGCCCCGGCGCCGTCCGGCAGGTCACGGGTGAGCACCAGCACCCCGGCGGGAAGCGCCACGTACATGGCACCCATCAGGACCAGCGCCACGCGACCGGTGATGCGCTCGCGGTCCTCGAAGGTGAGCGCCGCCACGGCCGTCATCACCAGCCCCGCGGCCAGGGCGAACAGGAGCGCGCGCTCGGGGGGGCTTGCGGCCCATGCGAGCACGACGGCCAGCACGGCGGTGGCGTAGCCGGCCCACTGCAGGTGGCGCGGCACGCCCATGAGGCCGAAGAACTCGAACAGCGCGGCCAGCGCCACCGCCAGCGCGAACGCGGCGAACACCGGCCCGCCCAGCCACACGGCGGCCAGGATCAGCGCGACCCCCGGGATCGCCACGAGGATGCGGCTCATCATCGCGCCCCGAACCTCCGTGACCTCGACGCGTACTCGCGGAAGGCGGCCTCCAGGTCGTCGGGCCCGAAGTCGGGCCACAGGCGATCGGAGAACACCAGCTCGGCGTACGCCGACTGCCACAGCAGGAAGTTGGAGAGCCGCTGCTCCCCGCTGGTGCGGATGATCAGCTCCGGGTCCCGCATGTCCGGGGCGTACATGAAGCGCCCGAACTCCTCGTCGGGCGCGTCCGGCGGCGCCTCCACGGCGAAGCGCCGCGCGGCGTCCACGATCTCGGCCCGGCCCCCGTAGTTCATGGCGATGAACAGGCGCATGCGCTCGTGCCGGGCGGTCCGCGCCTCCGCCTCGTCGATCTTGGCGCGCAGGTCGTCGCTCAGTTGGTCCAGCCGGCCGATGAACCGGATCGACACCCCCTCCGCGTCGAGGTCCGGCACCTCCCGGTCGATGAGCTCGGAGAAGAGCACCATGAGGTCCTCGACCTCGTCCTGCGGCCGGCTCCAGTTCTCGGTGGAGAACGAGAACACGGTGAGGTCGCGCACCCCCATGTCGCCTGCGGCCCGGACCACCCGCCGGAGGGCCTTGGCCCCCGCACGATGCCCCGCGGCCGTGGGCAGGCGCCGACGACGTGCCCAGCGGCCGTTGCCGTCCATGATGATGGCCACCGACTCGGGAACCGCACGCGCGGGCCCCTCCGGTTCGGCCGAGGCGCGGGTGCCGAGCGCGGCGCGCGCGGCCCGCAGGCGCGACATGAGCGCCATCAGACCTCCAGGATCTCGGCCTCCTTGCGGGCGAGCATGTCGTCGACCGCCTTCACCTCGGCATCGGTGATCTTCTGCACCTCGTCCTGCGCCCGCGAGAGGTCGTTCTTCGACACCTCGCCGTCCTTCTCGGCCCGCTTGAACTCGTTCAGCACGTCGCGGCGCACGTTGCGCACGGCCACGCGCGCCTCCTCGGCCATGCGATGGGCCACCTTCACCAGTTCCTTGCGCCGCTCCTCGGTGAGCTGGGGCAGGGGCAGGCGGATGGTGTTGCCGTCGTTGCTGGGGGTGAGCCCCAGGTCCGACTCCATGATGGCCTTCTCCACGTCGGGGATGAGGGTCTTGTCGAAGGGCTGCACGGTGAGCAGCCGGGCCTCGGGCGCGTGGATCTTGGCCACCTGCGGAAGGGGGGTGGGTGCTCCGTAGGCGTCCACCACGATGCGGTCCAGCAGCGCGGTGGTGGCACGCCCCGTGCGGAGCGCCGCGAACTCACCGCCCAGGTTCTTGACCGCGCCCTCCATGCGCCGCTTGGCGTCGTCGATGCGCTCCTTCATGCCGCCCCTCCCCCGCCGGCTGCCGCCGGGCTGCTCACGATGGTGCCCACGTGCTCGCCGTCCAGCAGCCGGGCCAGGTTGGCCTCGTCCTGCATGTTGAACACGAGCAGGGGCAGGTCATTGTCCATGCACAGCGTGAGCGCGGTGGTGTCCATCACGTTGAGGCCGCGCTCGATGACCTCCATGTGGGTGATGGCCGGGATGAGGGTGGCCGAGGGGTCCTCGCGCGGGTCCGCGGTGAGGACCCCGTCCACGTTGTTCTTGGCCATGAGGATGCACTCGGCACCGATCTCCAGGGCGCGCAGTGCGGCCGTGGTGTCGGTGGTGAAGAACGGGTTGCCGGTGCCGGCGGCGAATATGACCACGCGCTTCTTCTCGAGGTGCCGGATGGCCCGGCGCCGGATGTACGGCTCGGCCACCTCCTGCATGGCGATCGCCGACTGGATGCGGGTCTGCACGCCCAGCTTCTCGAGCGCGTCCTGGATGGCCAGGGCGTTGAGCATGGTGGCGATCATGCCCATGTAGTCCGCCGTGGCGCGATCCAGGCCGCTGGCCGCCCCGATGACGCCGCGGAAGATGTTCCCGGCGCCCACCACCACCGCCACCTCCACATCGCGGTCGGTGGCCCCCTTCACCACGCGGGCCACCCCCGCGATCTGGTCGGGGTCGATGCCGTACCCCTGGTCACCCATCAGCGCCTCGCCCGAGAGCTTCAGGAGCACGCGGGACCAGGCGGCGGATCCGGCTGTCCCGCTACTCCCCAAGCTGGTAGACGGTGAATCGCCGGATGGTGATGTTCTCGCCGAGCTCCGACGAGGTCTCCGCCCGGAGCTCCTCCATCGTGCGCTGCTTCTTCTCGGTGGCGTCCCGGAAGAACGGCTGCTCGAGCAGGCAGATCTCGCCCAGGTGCTTCGCCAGCTTGCCCTCGATGATCTTCTCGCGGGCATTCTCCGGCTTGTCCTTGGCCTGCTCGGCGTACACCTCGCGCTCGCGCTGCTTGTAGTCGTCGGGGACGTCATCCACCGACACGTACTGCGGCTTCATCGCGGCCACGTTCAGCGCCACGTCACGGGCGAACTGCTGGAAGCGGTCGGTGCGGGCGACGAAGTCGGTCTCGCAGTTGACCTCCACCAGCACGCCGAGCTGGCCGCCCTGGTGGATGTAGCTGGCGATGGTGCCCTCATTCGCCTCCCGGCCCGCGCGCTTCGCGGCGTCGGCCAGGCCCTGCTTGCGCAGCAGGGTGGCCGCCTCCTCGAGGTCGCCACCGGTCTCGGTGAGGGCCTTCTTGCAGTCCATCATTCCGGCGCCGGTCTTCTCGCGAAGCTCCTTCACGAGGGCGGCGGGGATCTGGGCGGTGCTCACTGGGCGTCCTCCTCGGTCGCGACGGCCTGCTCTGCCACTGCCTCGCCGGCGGCGGCCTCCTCGGCGATGGCCTCGGCGGCCAGCTCGGACGCGGCCTCATCCAGCACGGCCTCGGCCTGTGCCTCCACGGCCTGCTCGGCCTCCTGCACCACGGCCTCGGCGGCCATGGCCACCGACGCGTCCGCCTGCTCCACGGCGGCCACCTCGTCGGCGGCGGGCGCCTGGCCCCGTGCGGCGCCGCGCGCGGCGCGGGCGGCGTCGGGGTCACCGGCGGCGGCGGCGGCGGCCGCGGCGGCGCGGGCCTCCTCGTAGCCGCCCTGCGGGTCGAGCCCCTTGCCCTCGCGGATGCCGTCGGCGAGCACCGACAGCACCAGCGAGCACGACCGGATGGCGTCGTCGTTGCCCGGGATGACGTAGTTGGCCTCGTCCGGGTCGCAGTTGGTGTCCACCAGGCCGATCACCGGGATGCCCAGGCGATTGGCCTCGCGCACGCCGATGGCCTCCTTCTTGAGGTCGACGATCACCACGGCGTCGGGGCGGCGCTGCATCTCCGCCACTCCGCCCAGGTTGGCCTCCAGCTTCACGAGCTCGGCCTCGGCCGCAAGGCGCTCACGCGTGGGCAGGAGCTCCAGCTGGCCGCCGGCCTTCTGGGCGCGCAGCTCGTGCAGGCGCCGGATGCGCTGGCTGATGGTGGACCAGTTGGTGAGCAGCCCGCCCAGCCAGCGGTGCGACACGTAGGGCATGCCGGCGCGGATGGCCTGCTCGCGCACGGAGTCCTGGCACTGCTTCTTCGTGCCGACGAACATCACCGTGCCGCCGCGCTCGGCCACGTTGCGCACGAACGCGTGGGACTTCTCCAGCAGCTCGAGCGTCTGCTGCAGGTCGATGATGTAGATGCCGGCACGCTCACCGAAGATGAAGCGCTTCATCTTGGGGTTCCACCGGCGGGTCTGGTGGCCGAAGTGCACTCCGGACTCCAGCAACTGCTTCATGGTGACGACGGGCACGCGTCACGTCTCCTTGTTCGGTTGGTTCGGAAAGCCCGCGCGCACCCGGGGGGAACCGTCCACGACGGTCACCGCCCCCCGGATCCCCGCGCGCGGGGTCGGGATCGTTTGCCGGCCCCGGACTGGGACCGAGCGGGGATACTAGCCCGACTCGACCGCCCGGGCGCGGGCGGCGGCGAGCGCCTGCTCGAGGTCGTCGGGCAGGGGGCTCTCGAAGGCCAGGTGCTCACCCGTGACCGGGTGCTCAAGGTCGAGGCGGTACGCATGGAGGAACTGGCGCCCCAGCCCGTGGTCCGGCCGCCCGCGCCCGTACACCGGATCGCCGAAGACCGGGTGCCCGGCGCTCTCCAGGTGCACGCGCACCTGGTGGGTGCGCCCCGTCTCGAGCCGGGCCTCCACCAGCGCCAGGTCGCCGACCTCCTCGATGCGACGGAAGTGCGTGACGGCCTCGCGGCCGCCGGTGGGCACCACGGCCTGCCGGGTGCGCCGGCGCGGATCGCGTCCGATCGGCCTGTCCACCGTGAGCGCCGGGGGGAACGGCCCGTGCACCAGCGCCAGGTAGCGGCGCCCCACCTGGCGGTCGCGCATCATCCGGCCCAGGCGCCGGTGCGTGCGCTCGTCGCGCGCCACCAGCATGAGCCCCGACGTATCGCGGTCCAGCCGGTGCACGATGCCCGGTCGCTCCGGGTCGTCGCCCCCGGCGATGCCCCCCGCCAGGAGGCCGTGCACCAGCGTGCCGGTCGAGTGGCCCCGCGATGGGTGCGTCACCATTCCCGCCGGCTTGTCGACCACCAGCAGGTGATCGTCGGCGAACACCACGGGCACGCCGAGGTCCTCGGGTCGCAGGTCCCCCGGCGGGCGCTCGGGGGGCAGGCGGGCCTCCACCACGTCGCCCGCGGCGAGGGCGTGCCGCTTGGCGCGCACGGCGCCGTTGACGGTGACCTCCCCCGCTTCGATGAGCCGCTGCGCCTCGGCACGGCTCTCGATGGCCTCGGCGCCCGCCAGCACGGCGTCCAGCCGGCGCCCGGCGTCAGCCGCGGCCACCTGCAGGCGCACCACCCGTGCGTCAGTCATCGCCCGCCGAGAGCAGCAGCGCGAGCACCAGGAGGATGGCGCCCACCGTGACCCCGATGTCCGCCACGTTGAACGGCGGCCACCCGCCGATGGCGATGTAGTCGGTGACGCCGCCACGGCTCACCCTGTCGATGAGGTTGCCGATCGCGCCGCCCAGCAGCAGCCCTCCGCCGATGGGTACCAGCGGGTGCTCCCCCGCATAGGCCACCAGCACCAGGGCGATCACCGCGATGGCCACCAGGGTGAGCACGGCGATGACCCCCGTGCTGCCGGAGAACAGGCTGAACGCGATGCCGGTGTTGGTGGTGTGCACCAGGTCCACGCCCGGGACCACGTCGATGACCTCGCCGGGCGCGATGTTGGCCCGCACGATCACCTTGACCAGCTGGTCCAGGGCCACCACCCCGAGGGCGATCAGCGCCATGAGGCGGTAGCGACGCCCCGCCTCCCGACGCAGGCGCCGCGCGATGACGTCGGGCAACGCCTCGCGGGGCGAGCGGCCGGCGCTCACGCGTGGTCCCCGGGCAGGCCTGCCAGGCGTGACTCCAGCGTCGAGGGGTCGCCATCGATCTCGATGAGCTTGCGCGCGCCCGACGACCCCCTGCGCAACCGCACGGCCGACACGCGCACCCCGGCCACCTCTGCCAGGTAGGCGCACAGCGCCGCGTTGGACTGCCCCTTGTGCGGGGCCGCCGCGATCTGGATGCGCACCGCGCCGTCCTGTACCCCCACCGCCCCCGTGCGGCGCGCGCGGGGCACCGCCTTGACCGCCACCACCACCCCGCCATCCCGGCGCGTCACCCATGGCGGGGCGGTGGTCACAGGGCCTCGAGCAGGCGCACCACCACCGCATTGGCCACGTACAGCACGATCAGCGCGACGATGGGCGACAGGTCGAACATCCCGAGCGGGGGAATGATGCGCCGGAAGGGGCGCAGGTACCACTCGGTGGTCTCGTGGAAGAAGCCCCATAGCGCGGACGTGACCCTGCCCGTGGGCCGCGATGGCACCCACGACAGCAGGATCCGGATGAGCATGATCACCAGGAAGATCGTGAACAGCGCGTTGACGTACTCCACCACCAGGTCCACGCCCGCCCCCTACAGCTCTGCCGCGCGCGCGGCGGCGGCGGCAACGGCGGCGGCCACCGCGTCGGCGGCCGAGGCGGCCTCGAGGGCTGCGATGCCCGCAGCGGTGGTGCCACCGGGCGAGGTGACGCGCGCCTGCAGCGCTGCGGGGTCCTCTCCCCCTTCCAGCAGGTGTGCCGTGCCGGCGAGGACCCCCTGCACCATGTCGCGCGCCTGCTCGGGCGACATGCCGCCATCCCGCCCCGCGCGCTCCATGGCGGCCGCGAGGTAGGCCAGGAACCCGGGACCCGACCCACCGATGGCCGTGGCAACCGGGAACAGGTCCTCGTCCATGGGCACGACAGAGCCAAGGGGACGGAGCAGGGCGGTGATCCGCTCCTGCCCCGCGGCGTCGAGCCCCTGGCTGGCCATGGCCACGACGCCTGCGCCACCCGCCACGGCGAGGTTGGGCATGAGGCGCACCACGGGCCGCCCTGGCGCCGCTGCCGCCAGGCGCTCCAGTGGCCAGCCCGCCGCCACCGACGCCAGCACGGCCTGCGGAGGCATGCGGTGCACTACCCCGGGCAGCACGTCGGCCAGGTCCTGAGGCTTGACCGCCATCACCACCACGTCGCAGGCGGCGGCGTCACCGGCCTCCACCCCATGGCGGGCCGCCACCTCGTCGGCACGCCCCGCGGCCAGGTCCTCCACGACCACCCGCGCGTGGGGCGCGAGCCCCGCCGCCAGTGCGGAGCCCATCGCGCCCACGCCCACGACGCCGATGGCGGGGGCAGAAGCGGTCATGGGCTCAGTACTGGTTGAAGAAGCCCTTTTCGAGGAGGCGAGCCCGCTCCTCGGCCGACACCTCGACGTTCCGCGGGGTGAGCAGGAACACCTTGTCGGCGATGCGGGACATGCCCCCGTCGAGGGCGTAGGTGAGGCCGCTGGCGAAGTCGATGAGGCGCTTTGCCAGGTCGTTGTCGGCCGTCTGGAGGTTGAGGATCACCGGCACGGAGCGCTTGAACTTGTCGGCGATCTCCTGGGCATCGTTGAAGCTGCGCGGGATGACCAGCGACACCTCCACCCCGCGGCCGCCACGACCGGACGGGGCGCTGGCCACCGGGCGCAGGTTGCGCGAGGGAGAGGGCACGCCCGGGTCGGAGTAGATGTCGGCGAAGTCGTCGCCGCGGCTCGACCCGCGTCGGCTGCGATCGCGCGACGGGCGCTCGTCGCGCTCGTCGTCGCGCACGCGCGCGTTGGTCTCGCGGTCGTGATGGTGGTGGTCGTCGTACCCGTCGTGGTCGTCGTACTCGTCGTAGTCGTCATAGCCGTCGTCGGCCATTCCGAAGTACGCCAGCGTCTTCTGCCAGTAATCGTTGAGCGACATCTACGGCTGCTCCATCCGGGTGTGGTCGACGATTCCCCGTCCGACGCGCACCATGGTAGCGCCCGCCTCCACGGCAACCTCGAAATCCTGCGATGTGCCCATCGACAGGTCCCGCAGGTCGTGTTCCGGGGCCCACCGGACGGCCAGCGCGTCGCGCAGTTCGCGAAGGCGTTCGAACCACGGGCGCGACGCCTCCGGATCGGCCGTGAACGGCGGCAGGGCCATGAGGCCCCCCACCGTGATGCCGCCGGCCGCGCACGCCTGGCACGCGGCGTCCAGCTGGTCCGGCGCGAAGCCCCCCTTGGTGTCCTCGCCCGCCAGGTTCACCTGCAGCAGCACGCGCACGGGTCCCTGTGCGCGCCGGGCGATCTCCTCCACCAGCCCGAGTCGGTCAACCGAGTGGATCAGCCGCACCCGTGGCAGCACGTCCCTCACCTTCCGCCCCTGGAGGTGGCCGATGAAGTCGAACTCCACCGCATCGCCAAGCACGTCCTGCTTGGCCTGCAGGTCCTGCAGGCGGTTCTCGCCGATCACCCGCACGCCCGCCTCCACGAGGGCCTGCGCCTCGTCGGCGGCCACGTACTTGCCCGCGAGCACCAGCTCGGCGCTGCCGGGGGCGCGTCCCGCCCGGGCGCAGGCCTCGTCCATCCGGGCCCGGGCGTCCTCCAGCGCGGCGCGCAATCGCACGGCGTCGATCATGCGCCGTCCCCCATCACCACCACGCCGGCCTGGCGACCCGTGGCCGCCCCGTCCCGACGGTACGAGAAGAAGCGGTCGCCATCGCACGAGGTGCATGCGTGCACCCCGCCGCGCCGGTGGCCCGGCACCCCTGCGCGCTCCAGTGCCACCGCGGCGCAGGCGCCGAGGTCCACGGCGCCACCACGCACGGCCTGCGCGCCGAACCGGACGGCCATGCGATGGCGGAGATCGGCGTCCACCGGGTAGCAGCACGGGCCCACGTGGGGGCCCACCACCGCGTGCACGCCCTCCGGGCACTCGCCGAGGGCAGCGATGCCCGCCTCCACCACCCCGGCCTCCAGCCCGCGCCAGCCGGCGTGGATGGCCGCCACCCCGGCGCCGTCACCGCGCCAGGCCACGATCACCGGGCAGTCCGCGCCCATGGCGAGCAGGGCCACCCCGGGAGCGGTGGTCACGCACGCATCGGCATCGGCCACGCCGTCGAGGCTGCCCGTGAACGCCCCGTCCCCGCCACCGGGCCCCACCTGCACCACATGCGCGCCGTGCACCTGGCGCATGGTCACGGCACGTCGTGGGTCGAAGCCCAGGGCGTCGGCTACCGCGGCCCGGTTGGCCCGCACCGCGCCGGGGTCATCCCCCACCGCGCTGCCCAGGTTCAACGAGGCGTACGGGCCCGTGCTGGCTCCCCCGGCGCGCGTGGTGAAGGCCGCGCGCACGCCGGGCGCACCCACCTCCACGGGCAGCACGCCCGCGCTCACGCCGGATCCCCCGCCCGCGACAGGGCGAGCGCCAGCTGCTCGTCGCGCCCGCCCACCGTGCCGTCCAGCACCGCGGCCCGCACCGCGCGGAGTGCCCGCCCGATGCCGGGACCCGCCGGCACCCCGGCGGCCACGAGGTCGGCTCCGCCCACCAACGGGGCACAGTCCCTCCACCGGGCCCACCACGTGGCCACCTGCTCCGCACCTCCCACCAGCGCACCCACCTGCACGGCCGCGGGCCGGTCATGGAGCAGCGCGTCGACCTCTGACGGCAGTGAGGCCGACGACACCCGCGGCGCCAGGTCCAGCCCGTCGCGAACCTCGGCTGCCACCGCCCGCGCCCATTGCGGCATCGCGGAGGCGGCCACGGCGTCAGGGGCCACGCCCAGCCCCAGGCGCAGGGCCCATGCGGGCGGCGCGGGGGCGCCCGGGCGCGCGAGCGCGGCCGGGAGCGCATGGAGGCGGTCCTCCCGCCGGGCGTCGGCATCGGGCCAGCCGAGCCCCAGGGCCTCGGCCATCGCGAGCGCGAGCGGCGCCGCGTCCTCGTGGAGCATGCGGGTCGCCTCATCGGCCACGCGGCTGGCCCCCAGGCCCACCGAGGGCGCCACCTCCCGCGCCTGCTCCTCGGTGTGGGCGTCCATGCGGAACCCGAGGCGCGCGGCATAGCGCAGTGCCCGCACCAGCCTGCTCGGGTCCTCCTGGAAGGCCCCCTCGCGGATGAGGCGGATGCGCTCTGCCCGGATGTCCGCGCCCCCGTCATGGGGGTCGAGGATGCCCCCGGCGCCATCGCCGTGGAGCACGAATGCGATCGCGTTCACCGTGAAGTCGCGGCGCGCGAGGTCATCGTGGAGCGTGCCGGGCGTCACGTCGGGCAGCGCGCCCGGTCGCGCGTAGGTCTCGCGCCGCGCCGTGACCAGGTCCATGTGACGGCCATGCGCGAACTCCACCCGCGCGGTGCCGAAGCGCTCGTGGGCCAGCACGCGGCCGCCGAGCGCACGCCCCAGCGACCGGGCGAGCGCGATGGCGTCGCCCTCCACCACCAGGTCCAGGTCCGGGCCGTGGGGCACGCCCAGGATGGCGTCGCGCACGGCCCCGCCCACCAGGCAGGTGCGCGGGGCATCCTTCGGCCAGGTGATGCGTGAGAGCACGGGATCCCGCCCGACGGCGGCGGCCACGGCGCTAGCATCGGGGCCATGGGAGATCACGTGGCCTCCAACCTGTCCGCCTCGGCACCCGTGGCCCTCGACGGCCTCGCACAGGCCATCGCCCGGTGGGAGGGCTGCTCACTCGATGAGCTGCATGCGGCATCGGACCGCATCCGGGCCGACGTCCGGCGATGGGCGGAGGACCCCGCGAATGCCGAGCGACCCATCTCCGAGAGCCCCGTCTACCTCGACCGGATGGCCGTCGAGGTCCTGATCGAGCGCCGGTACTTCACCGAGTAGGCCCTCACCCGTCGCCGCCCAGGACGGCGACGGCCTCGATCTCCACGGCGGCCCCGGCGGGCAGCGCCGCCACCCCGACGGTGGCCCTGGCGGGCGGCACGTCGCCGAAGGCCTCGGCATACACCGCGTTCATCTCGCCGAAGGCCCCCAGGTCGGTCATGTAGACGGTCGTCTTCACCACGTCGCCCATGCCTCCGCCCGCCGCGGCGATGACCGCCGCCACGTTGGCGAGGCACTGGCGCGTCTGGCCGGCCACGTCGTCGGCCGCCAGCTCCCCGGCGGGGGTGAGCGGCACCTGGCCGGACACCCACACGACCTCGCCGCCCGATGCCCCGATGGCCTGGTTGTACGGCGCCCCGGCCACAGGTGCCGGAGCCTGGTCGGTGCGTATGGCCCGCCGGGGCATGCCTATCTCCTCACCGGCACGCCGTCGCGCGCCATCGCCGCCTTCACCTCTCCCACGCTGTACACCCCATCATGGAACACCGAGGCGGCCAGCACCGCATCGGCGTGCCCGCGGGTGACCGCCTGGGCGAAGTGCGCAAGTGTCCCCGCCCCGCCGGACGCGATCACCGGCACCGGCGCGGCGGCGGCGATGGCGGACAGGAGGTCGGTGTCGAAGCCCACCTGGGTGCCGTCGCGGTCCATGCTCGTGACCAGCAGCTCGCCCGCGCCGCGTCGCGCGGCCTCGGCGGCCCAGGCCACGGCCTCGATGCCGGTCTCCTGCCGTCCGCCGGCCAGGTACACCTCCCACCCCGAGCCGTCCGCCCGGCGCTTGGCGTCGATGGCCACCACGATGCACTGGTCACCGAAGCGCATGGCGGCCCGCTCCACCAGGTCGGGGTCGCGCACCGCGGCCGAGTTGAGCGACACCTTGTCGGCGCCGGCCGCGAGGACGGCGCGGATGTCCTCCTCCGTGCGCAGTCCGCCCCCGATGGTGAAGGGGATGAACACCTCCTCGGCGGTGCGCTCCACCAGGTGGATGATGGTGTCGCGCTCCTCGTGGGTGGCCGTGATGTCCAGGAACACCAGCTCGTCGGCGCCCTCGGCGTCATACCGCGCTGCCAACTCCACCGGGTCACCGGCATCGCGGATGTCCACGAAGTTGACCCCCTTCACCACGCGCCCGCGATCCACGTCGAGGCAGGGGATGACGCGGATCATGCCGAGGCCGTGGCCAGCGTGGCGATGGCGTCGGAGACGGTGAAGCGCCCCTCGTACAGGGCACGGCCCACGATGACGCCGCGGATGTTGGGCACGCCCAGCCGCGCCAGCGCAACCAGGTCGTCCAGCGACGAGATGCCCCCCGAGGCCAGGATGGTGAGCGGCGGCGCGGCGTTGGACAGCCGCCGCAGGGCCTCGAGGTTGGGCCCGCCGAGGGTGCCGTCGCGCCCGATGTCGGTGTAGAGCAGGTGGCGGACGCCCGTGCGCACCAGGTCGGTGGCCACGTCCACCGCAGTGCGGTCCGACACCTGGGTCCAGCCGTGGGTGGCCACTTTGCCGTCGCGGGCATCCAGCGCCACGACGAGGCGGTCTCCCAGCCGTCCGGTCGCCCAGCGCAGGAACTCCTCGTCCTCGATGACGGCCGTCCCCACGACCACCCGGTCCACGCCCGTGGCGATGGCCGTCTCCACCGCGGGTCGGTCGCGAAGGCCCCCGCCCAGCTGCACGGTGCCGGGGAAGGCAGCCGCCAGCTGGGCGATGACGGGCGCGTGCACGGGCGTGCCCTCAAGCGCCCCGTCCAGGTCCACCACGTGGAGATTGGTCGCGCCCTCACGCGCGAACGCCTGCGCCTGCGCCACCGGATCCTCGTTGAACACCGTGGAGCGCTCGAAGTCGCCCTGGACCAGGCGCACCGCGGCGCCCTCTCGCAGGTCGATGGCCGGGTAGAGCTCGATCATGCGGCCACCGCCCGCGGGTGGCGCACCGCGTCCAGCCAGCGGCCCAGCATGGCCAGGCCCGCCGCGCTGGACTTCTCGGGGTGGAACTGCACCCCCTCCACCGCGCCGCGGCCGGCCGCCGCCACGAACGCGCAGCCGTGGGTGGCCATGCCCCGCACGTCGTCGGGGTCCTGGGGCACGCATGCGTAGGAGTGCACGAAGTAGTAGGTGCGCTCGGCGGGGCCGCCACCGGAGGGCGCCAGCACGCAGTCGTCGCGCCAGTCCACCTGGCTCCAGCCGATGTGGGGCACCTTGAGCGAGGTGCGCAGGCGCTCCACCCGCCCCGGCACCAGCCCGAGGCCGGCCACCCCGGGGCTCTCCTCGCTCTCCTCGAAGAGCAGCTGAAGCCCGAGGCAGATGCCCAGGACCGGCGTGCCCGCGTCGGCGGCCCCGCGCAGCATGTCCACGAACCCGTGCGCGGCGAGCCGCTCCATCGCGGCGCCGAAGCGGCCCACGCCGGGCAGCACGATGGCGTCCGCCCCCCGTGCCTCATCGGGGCGGGCCGCCACGCGCACGCGGGCGCCGAGCCGCTCAAGCGCCTTCCCGGCGCTCCGCAGGTTGCTCATCTCGTAATCGAGCAGGGCCACCACGGGCCCGGTGCCCGCCTCGGTCACAGGGTGCCCTTGCTGGACGGGACCCCGCTCACGCGCGGGTTGATGGCCACGGCGCCGCGCAGGGCCCGTGCCACGCCCTTGAAGCAGCCCTCGATCACGTGGTGCGGCCCGCCGCCCTTGAGCACGTCCACGTGCAGGGTCATGCGGGCGGAGTTGGACAGGCCGCGCATGAACTCGGCCACCAGATCCGTCTCGAACCCGCCCAGCACCATCGGCGGCAGGGGAGCGTCGAACGCCAGGAACGGGCGACCCGAGAGGTCCATGGCCACCTGCACCAGTACCTCGTCCATGGGCACGAGCGCACTGCCGTAGCGCTCGATGCCGCTGCGGTCACCCAGCGCGGTGTCCAGCGCCTGGCCCAGCGTGATGCCGGTGTCCTCCACGGTGTGGTGGCTCCCGGTCTCCAGGTCGCCCGAGGCGGTCACCGAGATGTCCACCAGCGAGTGCCGTGCCAGCAGCACGAGCATGTGGTCGAAGAAGCCGATCCCGGTGACGGCCTCGGCCACGCCGGTGCCATCGAGGTCGACGCGCACCTCCACGTCGGTCTCGCCGGTGGTACGGCGGATGCTTGCTGTTCTGCTCATTGCGATGACCTGATCTCGGCTGAGCGCCGGTGCTCGGGGAACCCCTCCGCATCGGCGAGCGCCGCCAGGTGCGGGGTGAGCGCATCCACTGCGCCCTGCGGGATGTCGACGAGCGCCATGCGGCGCATGTAGGTGGCGGGCCCGACGGCGGACGCGTGACGCGCAGCGCCCCCCGTGGGCAGGATGTGGTTGGAGCCGGCGACGTAGTCGCCGAACGCGGTCGCGCCGAGCGGCCCCAGGAACACGCATCCCGCACGACGGATGCGGGGTGCGATCTCCCCGGCCCCCTCGAGGGAGAGCTGCAGGTGCTCCGGCGCGAAGGCCTCGGCCAGGACGATGGCGTCCTCCTGCGATGGGCAGTCGACGATGGTGATGGTACCAACGGGGCCGCTCGCGGCGGCCAGCGCCGCCTCCACGGCGTCGGCCACCGCGGTGTCCCACGCGGCCAGCACGCTGGGCGAATCGGGCCCGTGCTCGGCCTGCGCCAGCAGGTCGGCGGCGATCGCCGCGGGGTCGGCGGAGGCGTCTGCCAGCACCACCAGTTCGCTCGGGCCCGCCACGGAGTCGATCCCCACGAGGCCGAACACCTGCCGCTTGGCCTCCTGCACCCACGGGTTTCCCGGGCCGGTGATCACGTCCACCGGCGCCACGCTTTGCGTGCCGTAGGCCATCGCCCCGATGGCGGCTGCCCCCCCTGCCCCGATCACCTCATCCACGCCCAGCAACGACGCCGCGGCCATCACCACCGGGTGCGGCAGCCCGTCCTCGCCCGGGGGGCTGGCCACGACGATGCGCTCCACGCCGGCCACCTGCGCGGGCACCACGCCCATGATGAGGCTGGAGGGATACGCCGCGCGCCCACCGGGGGCATACACCCCGGCCGCGGCCACCGGGATCACGCTCACGTCCACCACCTGCCCGGCCGGGAGCTCGGCGCGCGACGGACGGGGCATGCCGGCCTGCGCCACGGCGCGCACCTGATCGGCGGCGAACGCGATCGCCTCCCGCAGGCGCGGGTCGAGGGCGGCGGCGGCCGCCGCGAGGGCCTCAGGATCCACGAGGGCGGTGGGGCGGTCGAACCCCGGCGCGTCGAACTGGCGGATTGCATCCACCACGGCGGCATCGCCGCGCGCGCGCACATCGGCCAGGGTGGCGGCCACCGACGCGGCGGGTCCCTCCCCCACCGCCGGGCGCAGCGACGCCGCGAGCGAGGCGGCGTCGCCCGGCTGCAGCGCCAGGCGCCGGATGCCGGTCACGCCGCGCCCCCGCCCAGCGCGCGCACGAGCGCGTCCAGCTCGGCGGCCCGCATCTTGTGGCTGACCCTGTTGGCGATGAGGCGCGCCGTGGACTCGAAGATGGGCTCGCGCTCCACCAGCCCGTTCTCGCGCAGGGTGCGCCCCGTGGCGACCAGGTCCACGATGCCGTCGGCCAGCCCCACCAGGGGTGCCAGCTCCACCGACCCGTTCACCTTCACGATCTCCGCGGCCCTGCCGGTGGTGGCGAAGTAGCGCTCGGCGCAATTGACGTACTTGGTGGCCACCCGCACCACCCCGAACCGCTCGAGGGCCCCCGGGGTGGGGTCATCGCCCGCGGCCGTGCACCAGGCCATGCGGCAGCCGCCGAACCCGAGGTCCGCGAGCTCGTAGACATCCGGCTGGCGTTCCAGCAGCACGTCGCGCCCCACGATGCCGATATCAGCAGCACCGCTCTCCACGTAGGTGGGCACGTCGCTGGGCCGGGTGGTGATGTAGGTGGGGCCGTCGGGCACCTCCACGATGAGGCGCCTGCCGGCGTCGCGCAACGGAGCCACCGGCAGCCCCACGCGCTCCATGGCGGCCAGGCTGTCCTCGAACAGCGCTCCAAGCGGCACGCAGATCCTCAGGTCCATGGGCCCGCCCCCAGGTCATCCACGGCCACGTCGGCGCCCGAGATGACGTCCCGCACGCTCCATCCGGCGCCATCGGGTCGCACCACGAAGCGACGGCTGTCGGCCAGCGCCAGGGCATCGGCATCGCCGTAACCCGCGGGCACCCCCACCACCGCCACCCCGAGGGCGCGCAGCAGCGACGCGGCGTCCAGCCGCTCATCGGATCCGCCCACGAGAACCACGCCCGAGTCGGCCTGCTCAGCACCCCTGCCCACTGCGTGGTGCAGCAGGTCCAGGGCCACGGCCACGCCCACGGCGGGCCGGGGGCGCCCGAAGCGCGCGGCCAGGCCGTCGTAGCGGCCGCCCACGGCCACCGGCGCCATCGCGCCCGCGGCGTACGCCTCGATGACCACTCCCGAGTAGTACGACCAGTCGCGCACCACGCCCATGTCGATCATCGGGGCGGGGACCCCGTGCCGCTCCACCAGGTCGACCACCTCGACCAGCCGCCCGCAGGCGTCGGCGGCGTTGGGGAACGCACCGGCGATGGCGTCGATGACCTCGCGCCCCCCGCGCAGCGAGGGCAGGTCGGCCAGCAGCGCACCCGCAGCCCCATCGTCACCCAGGCCCGTGGCGGCGGCGCGCCAGTCGACCACGCTGCGGCCGCGCAGGGCGTCCCACAGGGCCTCCCGGGCTGCGGCACCCGCCCCGGCGCCATCGAGCACGGCCGACACCACGGCCACCGAACCGATGGCGATGCGGGCGTCGGGCACCCCGGCGGCGGCCAGCCCGGCGGACAGCGCGGCGATGACCTCGGCGTCCGCGTCGGGGCCCTCCGCGCCCACGAGCTCGATGCCGGCCTGGCGCTGCTCGGCGCCCTCGATCTTGCCGGGGGCCGGGGGACGCACCGCCCGGGCGTTGTACGACACGCGCACCGGGTCGGGGTGCTCTCCCATGCGCGTGGCCACCAGGCGCGCGATGGGGATGGTGAGATCCGGCCGCAGCACCATCACGCGACCGTCGTCATCAAACAGTCGGTACGCGCGCCCCACGCCGTCCTCCTGGGCGCGGTCCAGCACGTCGGCCATCTCGATGAGCGGGGTCATCACCTCGCGATATCCGAACGCCCGGAAGGCGCCGGCCAGGGCATCGCCCAGGGCCCGCAGTTCCGCCGCCTCGACCGGCAGCACATCGCGAACCCCGGCCGGGAGTGGCACGGGATCGGTCATGGCCTAGTCGTCCACCCTCTCGATGCGCGCGCCCACCGCCCGCAGCCGCTCGTCAATGCGCTCGTAGCCGCGATCGATCTGGCCGATGTTGCCGATGGTGGTGGTGCCCTTGGCGGCGAGCCCGGCGATGAGCATGGCCATCCCCGCCCGGATGTCGGGGCTCTCCACCCGCTCCCCGTAGAGCTGGGCGGGGCCGCTCACCACGGCCCGGTGGGGATCGCACAGGATGATGCGCGCGCCCATCGCCACCAGCTTGTCCACGAAGAACAGCCGGTTCTCGAACATCTTCTCGAAGATCATCACCTCGCCGCGCGCCTGCGTGGCCACGGCCGTGGCGATGGACGTGAGGTCCGCGGGGAACGCGGGCCACGGGCCGTCGTCGATCTTGGGGATGGCGCCCCCCTCGTCCTGCATCACCTCCAGCGACTGCTCGGGCGGCACGCGCAGCGCGGAGTCGCCGATCCATTCCACGCCGATCCCCAGGCGGCCGAAGCCGAGGAGGATCATGCGCATGTCGTCGGGGCGCGCCTCGGAGATGGTGAGGTCGGATCCGGTGATCGCCGCCAGGCCGATGAACGACGCGATCTCGATGTAGTCGGGCCCGATGCGGAACCGACCACCGTGCAGCCGCTCCACGCCGTCGATGATGAGGCGGTTGGTCCCGATGCCCTCGATGTTGGCGCCCAGGGTGACCAGGAAGTTGGCCAGGTCCTGCACGTGCGGTTCGCATGCCGCGTTCATGATGGTGGTGCGGCCCGAGGCCAGCACCGCCGCCATCAGCACGTTCTCCGTGGCCGTGACCGATGCCTCGTCCAGGAAGATCTCGGCGCCCTCGAGCCCCTGCTGGGTCATGAGGTAGGCCCGGTCGGGCATGTCGATCTCGGCCCCGAGGGCGCGGAAGGCCATCAGGTGCGTGTCAATGCGGCGCCGGCCGATGAAGTCGCCGCCGGGGAGCGGCAGGCGCACCGACCCGGCGCGCGCCAGGAGCGGCCCGGCGAACAGCACCGAGGCGCGGATGCGACGGCACAGGTCGGGGTCGAGGTCACTGCTGCGGATGGCATCGGCGCGGAACGCGAGCGCGCCGTCCTCCTCCTCGCGCACCGAGACGCCGATGTCATCGAGGATGGCCAGCATCGCGTGGACGTCCAGGATGTCCGGGACGTTCTCGAGGATGACCTCCTCATCGGTGAGGAGTGTGGCGGCGAGGATCGGCAGGGCGGCGTTCTTGTTGCCCGTGGGGGCAACGGTGCCGGCCAGCGCGTGCCCGCCCTGGATCACGAACTGCTGGCTCACGGCCGGGCACGCTAACACGCCGTGAGTTCGGCCAAGCCCTCCGTGAGACGCTCGATATCCCCTGCGTTGGTGAAGAACCCGCACGATGCCCGAAGCCCGCCCGGATCCGGCAGCCACCGCACGATCACCCCGCGCGCGGCGAGCCCCGCCGCGACCTGCTCCGCGGGCTGCCCCGGGACGGAGAACGCCACCAGGCCGGACTCCGACTGGGGCGGCGGATCCAGGCGGACCCCCGGCACCTGTGCCAGGGCCTCCCGGCATGCCGCGGACGCGCGGGCCGTGCCCTCGTGCACGCGTTCCCATCCCAGGCCCTGGAGCCAACCGATCGACGCGGTCCAGCCCGCCAGCAGGATCTCGGGGAACGTGGACACCTCGTAGCGCCGCGCGTCGGGGTGCACGGTGAGTCCGCCATCCCACTGGTGGTCCTCGCCGGTCTCGTATCCCGAGACGGTCAGGCCCACCCGCTCCATGGCGCTATCCCTGATCCACAGGGCGCCCAGCCCCTCCGGGCCGAGCAGCCACTTCTGCGCCGGCATGGCGTAGGCATCGATGTCCCAGGCAATGGGGTCCACCGCGCATGCCCCGGCGCCCTGGGCGCCATCCACCAGCACGAGGGCGCCCACGGCCCGCGCTGCCCGCGCCGCGCCAGCCACGTCGAGCACCGCGCCCGTCATCCACGACACATGCGCAAGCGCCACCAGGCGCGTGCGGCTGGTGCAGGCACGTGACACCGCGTCCTCGAGGGGGATGTCGCCATCGCCCACGTCCACCACCCGCATGCGGGCACCCACCCGGGCGCATGCCATGGCCAGCGGCACCACGAGACCGGGGTGCTCCATCCCCGTGGTCACCACGTTGTCCCCGCGCTTCAGGCCCGCGCCCCAGATGACCACGTTCATCGCGTGCGTGGAACTCTGGGTGATGGCCACCTCGGACGCCGGCCTGCCCATCACGCCACCCACCGCACCCCTCAGCGCGGCCTCGCGCTCCCGGGCGCTGTCCACTGCGGCCGCGCTCATTCGCCCGCGGCCGAGCTGCGCCCGGACCATCTCCTCCATGGCCTGCGCGGCCACGTCGGGCAGGGGTCCTGCTCCCCCGGTGTTCAGGTATGCCTCGGCCTCGAGGGCGGGCAGCCGCGCGCGCGCGGCGCCCCGGCCGGAATCCCACCTGCCGGATACCCCTGACACGCCGTCAGCCCCCCTGTGACCGCTGGCGCGCCAGGGCCCCCGCCACCACGTCGGCGGCGCGTTCGCCGCTGCACACAGCACCCTCGAGTGACGGGTGCATGGTGAAATCCCCTGCAAGGAAGACATTCTCGATGGCAGTGGCGGCGTCCGGCAGCCCGTCGCGCACGCCCGGCGCCACCCCGAACTGCGCGTCGTCGTGCACCACCACGTCTGCCAGGTGCGCCGACCGCTGCCACGGGAAGCCCGGGTTCCAGCACGCGGCGAGCCCGGACATCTCGGCGTCGAGGGCGTCGGCGTCGGGGGCACCGTCGTCGGGGTGCACGCAACTCGCCAGGAGCCGGGCCCCGTGGCCCGTGCCCGGCCGCAGGAGATTCGACTCCTGGCACACCAGGTCCACGCGCGGGCCGCCCGTGCGCGGGGCGGCGTTCAGCACGATCGTGCGACCCGCGTGGAACGATGCATCGAGGCGGTACACGAGGGTGGTCACCCCCCGGGGCGCCAGGTCCAGGGCGCGCGCGGCCTGGCGATCCAGGTCCGACAGGAGGTCGCGTGCCACCGGGGCGCCGGTGGCGAGCACCACTGCGGCGGCCGGCTGCACCGTCCCGTCCCCCACGCGCACGCCCACGGCGCGGCCGCGATCGCCGGGATCGGTGACCACCTCGCCCACCGGGCAGTCCAGCACCACCTCGCCCCCGTGCTGCCGCACCCGGGCGGCCGCCCACTCGGCGATCATCCCGTGGCCTCCCACGGGAATCGCGGCCCTCCCCCGCAGGAGCATCTTCATGAGGAACCGGAAGTAGCCGGCATCCGACCGCAGGCCCGCATCGGCGGTGATCACGCCGAACAGGGGCCGGAAGAAGCCCTCCACTGCGTCATGGCTGAACCCCACGCGGCCCAGGTAGCCCGCGATGTCCTCGTGGCGCTCGTCGCCGCCCAGCAGGGCGCTGTCGGGAACCCCGGCAACCTCGGCGCCCAGGCGCGCGAGGCGCAGAACGTCGGCGCGCGCGAACCACGGGAAGCCAAGCGCCCCACGGGGCGTCGGGGCCATCCTTGCCCAGCGCTGGCCGTCATGCACGACCGCGCCGCGATCGAACCGCACCAGGTCGCGGCTGCCGATGCCGATGTCGTCCAGCAGGCGGCTCACGCGCGGATACGCGGTGAACAGCGACTGGAACCCGCGATCGACGGGCTCGCCGTCCACCTGCAGGGTGCGGGCGCGCCCCCCGGGCTGCCCGAGGGCCTCGAGCACCCGCACGTGATGCCCGGCCTCGCAGAGCCTGAGCGCCGTGGTGAGGCCGGCCAGCCCCGCGCCCACGATGATGACGGGCGCATGCGTTGACGGGTCGGGCATCGCGCCGATGCTAGCCGCACGCGCCCGGGAACGACGAAGGGCCGCCCCATGGCGGCCCTTCGTTGGAAAAGAATCCCGGCGGCGACCTACTCTCCCGCGGACGTGAGTCCGGAGTACCATCGGCGCTGAGCGGCTTGACTGCTCTGTTCGGAATGGGAAGAGGTATTTCCCGCTCGCAGTGACCACCGGGAACCATTGAGGGTGAACCCTCAAGACTGCACAGCGACGTAGGTGATAAATCAAGACCTCGGAGTATTAGTACGGGTCTGCTCCACGCATTGCTGCGCTTCCACATCCCGCCTATCAACCAGGTGGTCTCCCTGGATCCTTACTCCCTCAAGGGGATGGGAGATCTCATCTCGAGGTGGGCTTCCCGCTTAGATGCTTTCAGCGGTTATCCCGTCCAGACGTAGCTAACCAGCTATGCCGTTGGCACGACAACTGATACACCAGAGGTCTGTTCATCCCGGTCCTCTCGTACTAGGGACGACTCCTCTCAAATCTCCAGCGCCCACCGCAGATAGGGACCGAACTGTCTCACGACGTTCTGAACCCAGCTCGCGTACCGCTTTAAT
>VFQT010000436.1_pt1 | contig 62283 bp, 47 predicted proteins | sample 3512381 | NCBI WGS metagenome assembly VFQT01 (sample SAMN10412376, study PRJNA504923) | tailings metagenome | isolation source: Relicate 2 Philex TSF3 active mining site | place: Philippines: Tuba, Benguet | collected 2017-08-29
TGAAGGCGTTCAGCTTCTCGGGGCGATCGAGCATAACGGTCGTGACGTCGCCCGCGCGAGTGATCCTCAAGGTCTTCGGCGATGGAGGCATAGGGTGGCCGTTCTGCTTTCCGGTTGGCTGGGCCGTTCACATCCGTGCGGCCTGTGGTTCCGCCAACGTAGCGGCATTCGGCGCATGGGGCGAGGAGAGCATTGAAGGTGCAGGCACGGCGTGCGAATTTCCAGCCGAAACGCAACAATCCAAGGATGCGACGCGCATGGCCGACGAGATCATCATAGCCGCCGACAAACTCACCGCCGCGGTGGAGGCGATCGTCCTCAAGGGTGGCTCGAATGCCCGCGAGGCCAAGCTCGTGTCGACGAACCTGGTCGAGGCCAATCTCAAGGGCCACGACTCGCACGGCGTTGGCATGATCCCGCGCTACATCGAGAGCCTCAAGGAAGGCGGGCTCAAGGTCAATCAGGCGCCTCGGATCGTGCTCGACACCGGACCGCTGGTGCGCATGGACGGCCAGGGCGGCTATGGCCAAGTGATCGGCCACGACGCAATGAACATCGCGATCGAGCGAGCGCAGAAGCACGGGGTTTGCGCGGCCGGACTCTACAATGCGCATCACATCGGCCGTATCGGCGCCTGGGCCGAGCAGTGTCTCGAGGCGGGGCTCGTCTCCATGCACTTCGTCAACGTGGTGTCGCGACCGATCGTTGCACCGTGGGGCGGTAGCGACGCGCGTTTCGGCACGAACCCGATCTGCATCGCGGCGCCGCGCAAGAATGGCGACCCGATGATTCTCGACTTCGCGACGAGCCGCATCGCACAAGGCAAGACGCGCGTCGCGCACAACCAGAAGAAGAAGCTGGCGCCGGGCACGATCATCGACAACGAGGGCCGGGGCACCACGGATCCGCGTTACACGGTGATCCCGCCGTTCGGGGCTATCCTGCCGTTCGGTGAGCACAAGGGCTATGGTCTTGCGGTGATGGCAGAGTTGCTGGGCGGCGCGCTGACCGGCGGCGAGACGATGCGCACGGCCAACGATGGGCGCCGGCGCGTCTACAACGGCATGCTCTCCATTCTGCTCGACCCTAAGCTGCTTGGCACGGAAGAGCACTTCCAGACGGAGATGGAAGGCTTCTTCGACTGGCTCTTGAAGTCGAAGCCGGGCGAGGGCGTCGACAAGCTGCGTATCGCGGGCGATCCGGAGCGGGAGGCGAAGGCGGCACGGCTACGCAACGGTATCCCCGTCGACGTGACGACGTGGGGCGAACTGATCACGGCCAGCGGGAAGGTCGGCATGGGCGATGGCGAGCTGGCGAAGATCGCCGGCGTTGCCTGAGGCGCACCATGCTGGGCGGGGCCGCTTTTTCAGGGAAGCGGGCCCGTCTGGAACAGCATCACGCGCAAGCCGCCATTGAGCACGGGCGGTGCCGGAGGTCCGAAGGCCAAGCCTGTCGCCTTGGCGAGGCCGGGATCGGTCGTGACGATCCCGACCCGCCATCCTTGGAAGCGGCGCATCAGCGTGTGGCCGAGTGAGCGGTAGAGCGGCTGGAGGCTGGCCGCATCACCGATGCGCGCGCCGTAAGGCGGATTGACGATGACGAGGCCAGCGGGACCTTCCGGCGCCGCGATCTCCTCGACGGACAATTCGTTGAATTCCGTGAACTCCGCCACACCGGCGCGTCGTGCGTTTTCGCGGCTCATGCGGACGGCGCCGGGGTCGCGATCGCTGCCGTAGAAGCGAAATGCGGGGGTGCGCGGGGCATTCGATCCACGCATCCGCTGCCAAGCATCGGCATCGAAGGTGGCCAGTTGCTCGAACGCGAACGTGCGCGATCGGCCGGGAGCCAGACCCGCTGCGATCTCGGCCGCCTCGATGACGAATGTGCCTGATCCGCACATCGGATCGACGACGGGCTCGGTGCCGGTGTAGCCGCATTGGCGCAGGAACATTGCGGCGAGGTTCTCGCGCATCGGCGCCTTGTTGACGGCTTCCTTGTGGCCGCGCTTGTGCAGCGGCTCGCCGGAAGTGTCGACGCTGATGACGCACAGGTCGTCCTCGATGCGCGCTTTCACGACCAGATCGGCGTCCGGCGATGCTGGAGCACCGAGCTCTTCACGGATCGCGCGCTCGATGCGTTGCGCGGCTGCGCCCGAATGGTAGATGCGCGATTTCACGCACGTCGCCTCGACACGGAACGGCAGATCGGCCCGGAGGATTTCGCCCCAGGGAACGCGGCGCGCGCGCTTGTCGAGTTGGGCCAGATGCATGGCGCGGAAGGATGCGAAACGCGCCGTCACGCGGCTTGCGCCGCGAAGCTCGAGGTTGGCCCGCCAGACGTCGGGCCAGCGGCCGCTCATCGTGACGCCGCCTTTCACGGCCTTCACCGATTCAAAGCCTTTGGCGCGAGCCTCGGCGCACAGCGTGGCCTCCAGGCCGGGTGCGGTGGCCAGGAAGATTTCGAATACGGTGTCTGTGGTCATGGCGATCGCATACCGGGAAAGTCTCGCGCTTTCGAGAGCTTTCTTGCCCGTCGGCGATGCGGCCGGAGAGCCCTCTGACGGCAGCTGCCCAGCAAGGGCCGGTCGTGACAATCCCCGCGAACGGGCGTCGACCGTGCGTTGCACGCAGGGAGAGTGGACGAGTTTCATATCGGCGAGGCAGCCACGCCATGCCCGTGACCCGGCCACGTGCGGTTCGGGTTGGAATGGGGCGATGTTCCGCTCCAGGTGGCGCCGCCGAAAGGCGTGTGGACGTTGCGCGTTTGCCGCAGTACCGGCCAGGCGTTTCGATATAGGCTCGATCCGCCCAGAGAATGGGCGTCGGCGTCACTTTCGGTCGAGTGCGGTATATGGCTACGAGGAAGACCAGAACCACCCTTGGGCGTTGGGGAACCGGCGCCACGATTTCGGGCGCGGTCGCCGGACTTGCCTGCATCTTGTTCGCGACAGCCACGATGGCCGCAGAGAAGCGTGTCGCGCTCGTCATCGGGAATGCCGCGTATCGTCACGTTTCGGCGCTCGCCAATCCCCGTCACGATGCTCAGGATATCGCCGCAGCGCTGTCGCGGCTCGGCTTCGAGACCACCGTGGCGCTCGATGCCGACAGGGCGGCCATGGAGCAGGCCGTCGAAGAGTTCGCGGCGAAGACGGAGACGGCTGATACGGCCGTCTTCTACTACGCCGGGCACGCCTTGCAGTACCAAGGTCTCAACTACTTGGTGCCAACCGACGCAAATCTGCAGACCGCCGCGGGGCTCCGCCGGTTGACGCGGTTGAACGACATCGTGGCCGACGTTCGCAAGGCGAAGGCGTTACGCATCCTGGTGCTCGATGCGTGCCGCGACAATCCGATGGTGGACGTGCTCGCCAAGCCGGCCGCCGGCTCTTCGCAGAGCCGCAGCGTCGGATTGGCCAAGCTGGCGCGTACGGCCGATACGAACGCGGTCCAGCAGGTGCGCGCCGAGGCCGCGCGCGGGGGAGACATCATTGTCTACGCGGCAGAGTCGGGGAGTACGGCGTCGGACGGGACCGGGCGGAACAGCCCCTTCACCAGCGCCCTGCTGCGCAACATCGAGACGGAGGGACAAGAGGTCGTCTCGCTCATGCGGCGCGTGGCCATCAGCGTCCAGAACGAGACGGGCGGGGCACAGCGGCCGGAGTTGCTCCTGTCCGTGCCCTTCGAATTCTATTTCAAGCCCGGGGCGCCCGAGCCACCGCCGACCGTGGCGGCGCTACTTCCGGCTGCGAAGGCGCACGAGATCGCGGAGATCGAGCTGACGGTGCAGGCGATCGTCGGCGCGGCCCATGAGGCGGATCGGGCAGAGGTGCGCCAGGAGACGATGGTGCTCCTGGCCGACATCGTCGCAAAATCGCAGCTCAAGCCGGATCAGATCATCACTGAGCTTCCGAAGGCCCATGCGCGGCTTCTGAAGATGCGTAGCGAGATCGTGCAGTTCCGCACCTTGATGGAGGCGGAGCCCGGCATCGCGCCGTTCGTGGAGCTGGCGGCCGCGGCCGTCGCATCCGGACGGCGGCCCGATCTGGCAGCGGCCGACCAGGCGCTTGCCCAAGCGCAGGCGCGCTACGACGAGATCATTCGTGCGCGCACCGAGGCGGTAACGCGGGCCCGGTCGAAACGTGCAGCGCTGGCCGAGCAGCGTGGTCATCTGGCGGAGACAGGCGCGCGGCTGCGCGAGGCGGCGGAATTCTATCTCGCCGCGGCACGCGACACGCCGGAAACCGAGAAGGATATTGGCGGCCGACGCTTCGCCATGGCGGGCTCGGCGCTGCTGCGGCACGGAACCACGTTCTATGCCAACGAGGATCTCCATGCAGCCATCCGGCTCTTCGAACGCGAAGCCCTGGCGCGGCTGACCCAGGTCGGTGCCGGGGATCCGGAAACGAAAAAGCAGCTGTCCGCGCTCATGGCGGCCGTCCTGGCAGAGATGGCTGATGCCCAGACGCGTCTGGGCAGCCGGTTACCCGGGATCGATGGCGCACGCATGATGGTCGAGGCGCGCGCGACGTACGGAAAGGCTCTGAAGAGCTTCGATATTGGCGACTATCCCGGTCTTGCGATGGATATCCTGGACCGGCGCTCGCAACGCGACCTGGAGTTCGGACGGCGGATCACCAAGGACCGCGGTCGAGGCCATTTCGCCGAAGCCGTCAAGACGATGCGCCTTATCCTCAAGATCCAGGAAAGCAAACCAGCGTTCGCGGGTGAGTTTCCTCGAACGCTCAATAACCTGGCGAACGCCCTCACCGAAGCATCGCGCAGGACGGACGGTGAAGCGGGTGACCAGCAGATCGCGGAGGCGGTAGAACTATTCGAGCGGGCGGCGGAGTTGCTGGCGCGCCGCGGCGACATGCAAAACGCCCTCGTCGCACGTACGAACGTGGCGCGAGCCTTGAGCCTGCGAGCGTCGCGCAAACCGGGTCCCGACGGACACGCTGATTTCGAGCGCGCGAAGGCGATCTTCGCCGCGGTGGAGGCAGATCTCGATGCGCGGAACAATCCGCGGCTGTGGGCGCTCCTGAAAAGGTTCGAAGCGGAAATGCTTCACTTCATCGGTGAGCGAACGCAAGACAGGGACGTCGCCTTTGCGGCACTGAAGGTCGCTTTCGAGACGTATCAGAAGGTGTTGCCGATCACCTCGCGCGAGACGGCGCCGAACGACTGGGCGATGCTCTGCGCGGATATGGGGCATGTCCTCGTGACGGCACTGCCGCTTCTGGATGAGAGCGGGCGAAGCCGGTTCGCTGACAATGCCGCGAAGCTGTTCGGGGCCGCGCGTCCCTATTTCGTGGCGGGCGGCTTCGGGCAGGATTTGCAGAGGCTCGATCAGGCCATGGGGGCAGCACGACAGGCGCTCGGCCAGGATGCGGAGCCGAGACGGCCATAGTCTGCGCATCCGGCCCAACCACATGAGGCTCGAGCTCGACGGTGCAGCCGTGTGCGCCAGGGTTTTTCGCTTGACCGAGGTTGGCTTCGCTCTGCAATTCGAAACGGCACTGCAGCATTGGACGAGCATCAGACGGCACTTGTCCTCCAGGCGATATACGGCAGGCATCCCGAACGCATGGCCACGAGACGTGATGCTGACGATCATGCGGCCGTTATTGCGCGGGTAAGCCGGTTCCGACATTTGCATCCCCGAGGTGTTCGTCCGACAGGAAATGTCGGAGCCAAGAGAGATATGAGCAGGGGCTTGCTTTGCATCTGACGTTCTATGATGGACCCAGTCGCGAGTGGGCTCCAAACGTCAGGTGCGCTACACGAGAAGCGAGCCGGCGAAGGGTGAGACGCCGACCGGCCCATCGGTTGCATCAAGCTCGGTCCGCCTTTGCCTCAACATGAGTAATTATCGCCATATAATGGTATGATGGAGAATAACGATGGCGCGCATGAGTTATTCCGCTTCGTGCACGTGAAATCGTCATCGATTTTGTAGGTGCCACTTCGATCGCGAATGCTTATTCTGCGTTCCGCATCGGGTGGGACATCGGAGATGCGATTCATATTGTGGGGCGATACCAAATCGGGGGGGCGCACGGATTCGGCCCTTCTGCGCGCGGGGCGCGTCGGCGCAGCTTGTCTCGCTTTAGTGGCGGGCGATGTGCTGGGTGCTGCCGTGCACTATAGGCTGGGCGGTTGGTCGCTCGGCGATGCCCATGCGCGCGGTGGCCGGAGATGGCGCGAGCGTGAAGTGGAGCAGCCGCGCGGCGACGCCGAAGGGGCTCGCATGGAGCGAGAGCGTGTCGTGGCGCCCAGTCCGTCGCCGTCGTCGAACCGTAACGACGACAACCAACGCAGTTCGCGCCGAAACGACGATGACGACGACGACGACCGGCGACGGCGCGAGAGCCAGCAAGCCTCCGAGGAGGCCGACCGGCGCAACAGCCGGATCGAAGACAGGCGCGGCGACGACAAAGACCGTGAGGACGACGCACGCTCGCAGAGACGCCGCAGCGAAGAGCGCGCGGAAGATGACACTGCTGGCCGGTCACGCAGCGAGCGGCGCGGGCGTCGAGATCGGAACGACGACCAGACCGACAAACCGCTGCCGCGCACGCTGGAGGAACTCGTCAAGCAGTGGACGAAGCCGGCACCGAAAGTACCTCCAACAGCAGCATCGAAGCCAGCGGCATCCGGGTGGTCATCGGGATCCGTCACCGATATCTCGATCGATCCGGAAAAGATGTTCGGCAGCCGGGTGGCGAACGAATTGCTCGCTGTAGATCCAAGTCCGGCGCTCGCGCAGAAAGCCCGTGAACTCGGGTTCAGAGTTTCGCGGGAGACGTCGCTCGACGGTTTGGGCCTCTCCATCGCCCGGCTCGTGGCCCCGCCCGGCATCTCGCTCGACGAAGCCCGCAAGGTGCTGGAGGCCGGTAAGGGCAACCGTGTCGGCTTCAATCACGTCTATCGCCCTTACAAGCCGGCTTTCAGCGAGCGTTCGTCCAAGGACGATATTGCGGCAGCCCGGGGCGCTGATGGTTCCTGTACGTCCCTGCGCTGCTATGGCCCCGCGGTGATAAGCTGGCGGCCCGGGCTCAACCGGTGTGCCCAAGGCATGCGCATAGGTCTGGTGGATACGGCGATCGACAAGCGCCATCCGGCCTTGCGCGGGCGCGACATACATACGGAACGGTTCGCGCGCGGCAGACGGCCCGCGTCCACTTCGAATCACGGCACGGCGACACTCGCGATCCTGGCAGGCGCGCCCGACGGAGCGACGCCCGGTCTTCTTCCGTCCGCAACGTATTTTGCGGCCGATATCTTTCATGCCGACGGCAGTGGCGAGCCGGTTGCGGATTCGGTCGCGCTGCTGCGCGCGCTCGATTGGATGGCGGGCAACGACGTGAAGCTGGTCAATATGAGCCTCGCCGGTCCGCCCGACGTACTGGTCCAGAATGCGATCGACCGGTTGAGCAAGACCGGCATGATCTTCATCGCCGCAGCGGGGAACGACGGCCCGGACGGGCCGCCGCTCTATCCGGCCGCCTACAGCAAGGTAATCGCGGTCACGGCCGTCGCGCGTGATCTGCGTAGCTATCGCAAGGCCAATCGCGGGCATCACATCGATCTTGCTGCGCCGGGCGTCGATATCTGGACGGCGACGGGGGACGGCAGCGGATGGGTTTCGGGAACGTCCTTCGCCGTGCCGTTTGCGACTGCGGTGATCGCGACCACAAGGGGGATCAACCGCGCTCGCAGCAAACATGCGGTTCTGGCGAACCTGCATTTCAAGGATCTCGGGACTCGGGGCCACGACGAGATCTATGGCCGCGGTCTCGTCCTCGCGCCGCGGTCGTGCAAGCGGCCCGCAGCGCCTTTGGTCACGTCTTCGGCCCCCGTCACGCCAAAGAGGGCTGCGAGTTGGGACACGACCGTCTCCAAGGTGCCCGTCAAGGACGGCGGCGAGCTGCAGACGATGGGTGGTCTGGGTTTCGGGCCTTAACGCGGAACAGGGGCTCCGCGCCAGGCGTTCTCGATCAGCAGCCGTTCCTCATCGGGATCGAGCTGGCCACCTGTGATCATCGCGTCCACGACGGTATCCAGCGTCGATCGAGCTTTTCCGGCGGCCGGCGCATAGTTGCCCGCTGAAGGGCCACTCGCTGCCAATCGCACTTGATGTTCGATCAGCCAGCCATGATCTGGTGTCCTGCAAGCCACGCCGCCGAAGCGTTCTCTGTCGCCGAGGGATAACACGTATTCGCGGCAGTACTGCTGCGTGTGCGATTTGAAGCTGGACTTCACGCGGATATTCGTACCGGTCGGCGCGGTCGGCTCAAGCGTTCCGCTCGGCTGCTTTTCGAGGGCCGTTTGGAGCAGCTGACCGATCGTGGTCGTTGCGGCTGACGCGGGAACTCCAGTATCCGAAGTGACGGAGAATGTGCGCTGCGTGCCGACCGAATAGCCGACTGCGCCGCCAATCGCGAGAAGCGCGACGCTGGCGGCCAATCGCAGGAGCCACTGTGCGGCCGGCGTGCGCGCGTGATCGCGCCGCCGCTCGAACGGAACGACCTCGGCTCGTTCGAACTCTCTGCTGCCCGCAACGGAGCCGTTACGGACCTTTTCCAGCAGATCCTCAGGTAGCGGTGCGGTCATGATCGTGTCGAATGCCCGCGCCACCGGGGCCCGTGTCACGACAAAGCGCTGGAGTCTCGCGCGCACGCCCGGGTCGGCTGCGATTGCCACCTCGACGAGCCGAACTCTATCGGGACTCAACTCGCCATCGACATAGGCCATCAGCTCCACGTCGGTTACATCAGCCACGGCTGCGCTCCCCTTGTCCACGCACGTGCGCGGCACTGCTACTTCCGAGGAAACGATGCAGTTCCAGTCGCGCGCGGCTGAGGCGGCTCATGACCGTTCCCATCGGCAGATCGAGCACGTCGGCGACCTCTCTGTAGGACATGCCATCGATACATGCGAGTGCGATGATTACCCGATGGTCGGGTTTCAGACGGGTCATCGCAGTCATCACGACATCGAGTTCCAATTTCGCTTCCACCACGTCGCGCCCGTCCTCGCCTGGCAGCTCGGCGATCTCCTCGACTTCGATCGCGTCACCGGCGCGACGCTCGGAGCGAATACGATCGAGCCACAAGTTCTGCATCATTCTGAACAACCAACTGTCGAGCCGGGTTCCTTCCTCCCAGAGGTCGAATTTCGTCAATGCGCGCATGCAGGTCTCTTGCAGGAGATCACTGCTCGCGTCGTGATCTCTGGCCAGCGCGTACGAAAACCGGCGCAAACGCGGGAGCAGAGCGACGAGTTGCTCTCTGAATTCCGACGAAGGCTCGTTCGATCGGCCATCGTGTCTACAACGTGGAGGGGCGCCGCTCATTCCATTGCCATCTGCTGTGTGGTCCCGGTCAAAAAGTCCCATTTCTGGCCTGTTTTCCGAGATTCCCCTTGAGCGCTTCCTTCGAAAGGAAAAGCAGTGTTGCAGGAAGGGCGCATATGCTTCCGTCGCGCGGTTTCGACCTCGTGTGACGGCATGCTGCCGGTTTCGAACCAGAGAGATCGCCGCGGGTCTGCCCGTCTGGCGGGGTATGCTGGACAGGAATCCCATCGACCAGATGCTTCGTGGCGTAGGGATGGATGCGCGGAGTAATTTCCCCGGACAGCCACGTCGAAGGTTTGAACAGCTGGGTCGTTGTCGGGCGGCATGTTTCCTCCAAGGCAAAGTGGTGCCGATGCCGGCCGGGTGGCCGCAGCAGCTTTTGTCGATTGAGGAATGCCCCGAACGCTCCGATTACTCTGTATCGATTTGGTCCAAATTGTGTCGGCTTTGACGGTCGTTCCGGATCGCTTTCAACATTTTGGACCTTCGCCGATTATTTTTTGGAATAGGTCCACGAGCGCGGCGTTATCACCGCGGGAATGCACTGAACCGTCGTCGGATGAGCGTGAATGCTCGATCACACAGCGTAGCGCGTAAGTGGCCGCATACACGTTCGTCCGAAGGTGAATTCAGAAGCTTGTGCCGGCAGGGAACCCCGCACCTTGCCACACATAGCGTCCTCGCCGAGGTCGCCCTCCGGCCTCGGCGAGGAACCCTTTTCTCATTTTCAGCATCCGCCGAAATGGTGAGCGACGGGTGGCGAGGACAAGACGCCGGGAGGCGCTGCTTTCGCTGCGGCCGTGCGCGGCTCCTCTTCCTCGTTGTCGCGCGAGGGAGACGCGGGCATCCCGCGCCTGCGGCTCAGGGCTCTTGACGGCTTCAAAGATTTCGTTCGGACTTGAGGGATCTCGCCGTCGGCCGGGCCGCATCTTGGTCCGGCGTCAGGTCCACCGAAAGGAGCCCCGCCGATGCTGCCGCTTGCTGGCTATGCCGATCGCCTGTCCGTCCGCCCTGGCGAGACGATCGGCTTCAAGGTGTCGAGCCAGTTGGCCGAGAAATACGACGCGCGGCTCGTACGTGTGATCTGCGCCGATGCGAACCCAGCCGGTCCGGGAATACTGGAGGAGGCGATCGAAGCCAGCCTCGCGGGCAGCTACCCCTCGCGGAACCAGCCGATCCATGCGGGCTCTTATGCCCGGATCGACGGCACGCACGACCTGAGCACAGGCTCTGGACTCACTTTCGTCGCGACGATCTGGCCGACGACTCCTGGCAATGGCAGGCGTCAAGGCATCATCGCGTCTTATGATCCCAACGTCCGGCTCGGGTTCGCCCTGGCGGTCGGTGAGGATGGTAGCGCCGAGGCGATTCTCGGAGCCGCGCGCGTGAAGACGCGGGTGCCTCTGGAATCGCGTCACTGGTATCGCGTGTGGGCGCGCTGGGATCTGGCCAGCAGAACGCTGACAGTGGGCCAGATCACCCTCGCGCGCGGAACGCCGAACGGCGCGGCCCACACATCTCAAATGGCTCTCGAGCCGGGACAAGGCGGGCTTCCGCCGGCAAGCATGCCGTGGATGATCGGTGCGTTGGGCGGTGAACCCGTGCGCGGGCATTACAATGGTAAGATCGAGGCTCCCGCAATCTACGCCCAGGCACTGAGCGACGCGGAGCTTGCCGGTCCGGGATCGGCAGATGGGGGCGTGGTGGCCCGCTGGGACTTCTCCGAGGAGATATCCACGACGCGGGTCGTCGACAAAGGTCCCAATGGTCATCACGGCACGCTCGTCAATCTGCCCGCGCGCGCCATGACAGGCGCGGCGTGGACCGGACGCGAGATGTGCTTCCGGCATGCGCCAGCCGAATACGGTGCGATCCACTTCCACGACGACGATCTGTCGGATTGCGGTTGGAAGACCGATTTCTCATGGACCGTGCCGGAAGGGATGCGTTCCGGCATCTACGCCGTCAGGCTGAAGTGCGGTGATGCGGAGGAGAACATCCCGTTCTTCGTGGTGCCGCCGAAGGGTAAGCGGACCGCGGACATCTGTGTTCTGATGTCGACCTATACGTACACCGTCTATCACAACCATGCGCGGCCCGAGGCGCAGAGCACGCGCTGGCTGAACAGTTGGAAAGAGCAGGCGAAGCGTTGGAACGCCTATCCCGCCAATGCCTCCGAGCACAAGGAGTATGGGTTCTCGACCTACAACTTCCATGGTGACGGGAGCGGCATCTGTCATGCCTCGTGGCTGAGGCCGATGCTGACGATGCGTATCGGCTACATCACCTATCCCGACGATACCATTCGCGCATCGGGTCTGCGGCACTTCCCCGCCGACACGCATCTCATCGCGTGGCTGGAGGCCAAGGGATATGCCTACGACGTGATCACGGACGAGGAACTGGACACCGAGGGCGTGGAAGTCATCAAGCCCTACCAGGTGGTGATGACGGGATCGCACCCCGAGTATCATACGGGTGCGATGCTCGATGCGTTGACCGCCTATCGCGATGGCGGCGGACGATTCATCTATCTCGGCGGCAACGGATTCTACTGGCGCGTCGCGCGGCACAAGGAAGCTCCTGCCGCGATCGAGATCCGTCGCGCGGAGGGTGGCATTCGTGCCTGGGCCGCGGAGGCTGGCGAATACTACAATGCCTTCGACGGCGAGTATGGCGGCCTTTGGCGGCGTAACGGCCGGCCACCGCAAATGCTGTGCGGCGTCGGCTTCACCGCGCAGGGCAATTTCGTCGGGTCGTATTACAAGGTGAAGCCGGAGGCACGACAGTCGCGTGCTGCGTGGATCCTGGACGGCATCACCGAGGACAAGATTGGCGATTTCGGGCTTTCGGGCCATGGTGCAGCGGGCTTCGAGCTGGACCGCACGGACCACCGCCTTGGAACGCCCTCGCATGCGCTCGTACTGGCGAGCTCGGAAGGGCACGATCCCAATGCGCCGTGGGTGCTCGTGCCGGAGGAGATGCTCACGCATCTGACGACCATTCCGGGGCAGAAGCCGGCACTCTTGATCCATGCCGATCTCACGTTCTTCGAGGCGCCCAACAACGGCGCGGTGTTCTCGACTGGATCGATCACGTTCTGCGGTTCTCTGCCGCATAACCGTTACGACAACACCTGCTCACGTCTTCTGTCGAATGTCTTGAAACGGTTCCTGGATCCCGCGGCCGCCTTCCCGATCCCAGCGGTGTGAGGGACAGGCGTAGCGAGATTTCTACTTTCGTCGCAGCCGCACTTGGGGCAAAGCTAGCAATCGAGCTTTGCCGGGCGAGCAGTGTCGAACCTCCGTCCGGCGCCCCTCGATGCGAAGGAGCGACTTCATGATCAAGCCTCCAGAGAAGCAGATTCCTGGCGTCTACCATCGCCGTGTCGGCGATATCGTGGTCTCAGGGATCAGCGACGGGTTTCTGGACGGCAACCTCGAGGTCTTGAAGAACATCGACCAGGAAGAGGCACGGCAGATTTTGGCCAGCCACTTTCGACCGGCACGCCGCACGGCAGTGAATTGCTTCTTGATCTACTCGGCGGGGCGTGTGGCGCTGGTGGAAACCGGGTGCGGCAACTTCATGCAGCCGTCGTCAGGCAAGCTGATGGCGAATCTCGCGGCAGCCGGCGTCTCGCCCGACGACATCGATACGGTGATGTTGACCCACGTGCATCCCGATCATTCCGCCGGCCTCACGGATCCCGCGACAGGCAAGCCGAACTTCCGCAACGCGGAACTCGTGATGCACGAGAACGAGCCGAAGCACTGGTTCGACGATGCGGCCATGGCGCGCGGCAACGAGCGGGAGCAGAAGATGTTCTTCGATCTGGGTCGCACACAGATCGAGCCCTATCGCAACCGGTGGCGGCTGTTCCAACAGGGGGAGGTGTTCCCCGGAGTCACGGCGATGCCGTTCCATGGGCATACGCCCGGCCATTCCGGCTATCTCATCAGCTCGGGCGGTGAGCAACTCCTGATCTGGGGTGATATCGTTCACGTGCCGGAATTGCAGACACAGCGTCCGGAAGTGTGCATGGCGTTCGATACCGACCCCGGCCAAGCGGAGGCGACGCGGCGCCGTGTGTTCGACATGGTGGCGACAGACAAGCTGTTGTTCACCGGCATACACATGCACTTCCCGGGCTTCTCGCGGTTGACCCGTGACGGTTCGGGCTATCGCATCCATACCGCGGCCTGGGAGCACGCACTGTGAGTTCGCGAAATGTCGGGCCACGTGTCGCAGTCGCGGCTAACCGATTAGGATAAAAGCCGCTTTTCCTGATTGCGATTCTATGGCTGATATCAGCATCATACAATGATGCGCGGCGCGGAACGTCCCTGCCAAACGCTTCAGCGAGTTCGAACCGGCGCAACGTCGCGCCGGTTTTTTTCGGGAGAGAACGACAATGGACATCACACGTAGGTCATATCTGGGCGGAATGAGTGCCGCACTGGGCGCAGGCTTCATCGGCACCGAGGCCATGGCGCAGGAGAAGCTGGCGAACCTGCCTTCGACGCTGATCTGGAGCGTCTACGACGTGGGCGCGTCGGGCTACGTCGAGGCATCCGCTGTCGCCGACGCGATGGGCAAGAAGTACGGGACGCGGGTTCGCTTGCAGCCGTCCGGCACTTCGATCGGCCGTCTTCTGCCTCTCAAGCAGCGCCGCGCGACGCACGGCTGGCTGGCGACCGAGGTCTATTTCGCATCCGAGGCGCTCTACGAGTACGCCGCGCCGGATTGGGGGCCGCAGGACCTGCGCACGCTGCTGGGCCGCGTCAACACTCTATCGATTGCCGTGACGGAGAAGAGCGGTATCAAGACGCTTGCCGACCTCAAGGGCAAGCGCTACGCGATCGCCAAGGCCAATACGTCGGTCAACGCGAAAGTGGAGCCGCTGTTCGCGGCTGCCGGTATTTCGTTGAACGACATGCAGCTCGTTGAATTCCCGAGCTATGGCGCGACGATGAAGGCGCTGATCGAAGGCAAGGCCGACGCGGCCGCCGCCTCGCCGCACACCACGACGCTGAAGGAACTCGAGGCCAGTCCGAACGGTATCGGGTGGATCGAACTGCACGCCGACGACAAGGATCTTTGGGCCAAGTTCCAGAAGGCGCTGCCGCTCGTTGCGCCCTACCACGAAGAGATCGGCGCCGGCATCACCGGCAAGAAGCCGGTCTGGATGATGGGCTTCCGCTATCCTATGATCACAGTTTACTCCGACGCCAAGGATGACGAGGTCTATGCTGTCACGAAGGCTGTCGCGGACAACTACGATCTCTACAAGGATGCCAGCCCGATCATGCCCCGCTGGCAACTGTCGAAATCCGGCGCCTTCCCGATGGATGCTCCGTTCCACAACGGTGCGATCAAGTACCTGAAGGAGAAGGGCATCTGGAGCGCCGACCATCAGAAGTGGCAGGACGCGATCTTGAAGCGGCGCAGCCTCTTGCAGCAGGCCTGGAAGGACATGATCGCCAAGGATCCGGCTGCGAAGGGGGCTGATGGCGCCAAATTGGGCGAGCTCTGGGCGCCGCGCCGTGCCGAAGTGCTGAAGTCGCTCTAACGCATCGCAGACGAGACGAGGCGTCCGGCAGAGGTCCTGTCGGGCGCCTTCATTGCGTTCTGGCACGAAGGCGCTCGACGAGGGCGCAGGCAGGCTCACATGACCACACAAGACGACGTGCAAGCGACCCCTGTGATGGAGGATCCCGAAGCACGCTCGAAGCGACTGACCGGGGCGGCATTCTGGGCCACGTTCGCGCTCAGCGCGGTGGGGCTTCTGCTCTCGATCAATCAGGTCTTCAATCTCGGGCTGGGCGGCTTCCGGCCCATCAGCACGGCCTATTATTACCTGATGATCGGCCTGTTCGGTGCGGTCGGCTTCCTGGCATTTCCCGGCTTCAAGTCGCAGAGAAGCCATGTGCCGCTGCTCGACTGGGTGCTGGCGATTATCATCTTCGGGCTTTCGGTCTGGATTGCGCTCAGGGCGCAAGAGATCATCGATCGAGGCTGGAATACCTCGGCGCCTATGGATGCGACCGTCGTCGCGGGCATCTATGTCCTTCTGGTGCTCGAAGGCCTGCGTCGCACCGGTGAGATGGTGCTGTTCGTCTTCTGCATCATCTTCGCCTCCTATCCGCTCTATGCCGGTTACATGCCTGGTTTTCTGTGGGGGGTACAACTCGACCTGCCGCAGACGCTCAGCGAGCATGTCTATGGACTGGAAAGCGTCATCGGCATTCCCATGCAGGTGGTCGCCGACACGCTGATCGGCTTCCTCGTGTTCGGCGTGGTGCTGGCGACGACGGGCGGCGGCGCGTTCTTCATGGATTTCGCGTCGTCCATGATGGGCACTTCGCGTGGTGGTCCTGCGAAGGTGGCGATCATCTCGTCGGGCTTCTTCGGTATGTTGTCGGGTAGCCCGACATCCAATGTCCTGACGACCGGCACGCTGACCATCCCGACGATGAAGCGCTGCGGGTATCCAGCGGCCTATGCCGGTGCGGTTGAAGCGTGCGCCTCGACCGGTGGCGCGCTGATGCCGCCCGTCATGGGTGCAGCCGCCTTCATCATGGCGAACTTCCTCAACGTGCCCTACGCAGACGTGGTGGTTGCCGCGTTCCTGCCAGCGATCCTCTATTACTTCGCGTTGTTCATCCAGACGGACTTCTATGCGGCACGCAACGGCCTGAAGGGCGTGGCACCGGACGAGGTTCCGAACCTGATGACGACGCTGAAGAGCGGGTGGTTCTACATCTGCGCCATCGTCGGCCTCACCGTGCTCCTGCTCGCATGGCGTCTCGAAGGCGAGGCCCCGTTCTGGGTGGCGCTGTTCCTGGTCGGCGTGGCCGTCGTCCGTGCCAAGTCGATAGGCTTCACGCCGTTGCGGTTCGCGGGGCTGGTCGTCGATGTCGGTCAATCGATCGCGCAGATCATCGGTCTCATCGCGGGGATTGGTCTCATCATCGGCGCAATGTCGATCACGGGGGTCGCCAACTCGTTCTCGCGCGAACTGGTGCAGTATGCCGGCGGCAATATTGCGCTTCTGCTGGCGACGGGTGCCATCACGAGCTTCATCCTTGGCATGGGGATGACGGCGTCGGCCTGCTACATCTTCCTGGCTATCGTGCTCGCGCCGGCGCTGGTGAAGACCGGCCTCGATCCGATGGCGGTGCATCTCTACGTCTTCTATTGGGGCATCGTATCGTTCATCACGCCGCCGGTGGCGCTGGCCGCGATCGCTGCCGCGTCGATCGCCAAGGCCGACGCCATGGCTGTCGGCTTCAAGGCGATCCGTATCGGCTGCCTACTATTGCTGCTGCCGGTTCTGTTCGTGCTGCAGCCGGCGCTGATCCTGAAGGGACCGATCATTCAGGTTCTGCAGGTATCGGCAACGGCCATCGCCGCTGTTCTCATGATGGCGGGCGGGTTCGAGGGCTATCTGTACGGTGTCGGGCGCCTGTCGCTCCCGGCTCGTGTGCTGATCGCGTTGGGTGGCCTGTTGCTGCTCATTCCCGAGACCTATACGGACCTCGTCGGCGTAGGCCTCGGGCTGGCCGGTATCCTGGTCGCATTTGCCACGCGAGAGCGGCCAAGCGGCTCGGCCGCCTGACAGCGCGTCGTTCGTGAAAAGAGAAAGCCCCGCGGACCGGCCGGTCCGCGGGGCTTTTAGCGTCATGAGTGGCGTTGCGCGTCTCTCGCGGCCTCAAGCCCAGGGGCGATCCTTTGCAAGGCGCGCCTCGTACGCCGTGATCGCAGCTTCTTTCTGAAGCGTCAGGCCGATGTCATCGAGGCCATTGATCAAGCAGTGCTTGCGGAAGGGATCGATCTCGAACTTGTCCTCCTTGCCGTCCGGACCTCGGACAACCTGGTTGGGTAGATCGACCGTGATTTCGGCGCCGGGCAATTCGAGCAGGAAGCGCAGCAACTCGTTTACCCGCACCTCGGGGAGGATCACGGGCAGAATGCCGTTCTTGAAGGTGTTGTTGAAGAAGATGTCGGCGAACGACGGTGCGATCACGCAGCGGATGCCGAAGTCGAGGAGGGCCCAGGGCGCGTGCTCGCGGCTGGAACCACAACCGAAGTTGTCGCCGGCCACAAGAATGGAGGCGTTACGGTACGGTCCCTTGTTCAGCACGAAATCGGGCTTCTCGCGGCCCTGCTCGTCGTACCGCATCTCGGCGAACAGCGCCTTTCCGAGGCCGGTCCGCTTGATCGTCTTGAGGTAGTTCTTCGGGATGATCATGTCGGTATCGACGTTGATCATGTTCATCGGGGCGGCGACGCCCGTCAGCGTCGTGAACTTCTGCATGGCTTGCCGATCTCCTGGCCTAGCGTCCCATCCTTCGGCGGACAGGTGCAACTGCCGTTGTCGTGTGTTGCTCTTTTAACGCCGGTTGGACTGCGGGCGTCAAGCCGGATCGCTTCGGGCGCACCCTGGTGCGCGAGCCGGGCGGAACGTGGATTGTTGCTTGACTGCCAGGACGTTGCCGATGACAACAAGCCGCCCATCCGGGCCGCTGGGAACGCGCGTCGCGGGCTGAGAGAGGCCCCAGCGACAGCGTTTACTGGTCGAACTTCACGAGATCTTCTCGAGTGGGGCGCGGCGCGCTGTCGTCGCGAGCGAACGCATCATGGCTGAGACGGCGGCACCGGCGCGTGCCTTTCGCATCGGTATCGACGTCGGCGGTACCTTCACCAAGGCCGTACTGGTCGACAATGCTACCCATGCCGTGGTCGGACGGACGTCGGTGCTGACGACGCACGATCATGCACGCGGCGTGGCGGCGGGTGTCGTGGAGGTCTTCCGCAGCGTGCTGTCGCAGTCCGGCGTGGCGCCGGAAGAGGTCGTGTTTCTCGCTCACAGCACGACGCAGGCGACCAACGCACTGCTCGAGGGCGATGTGGCCAAGGTGGGCGTCGTCGGCATGTCGGGCCGCAACGCGGCGAAGCTCGCCGAGGCACAAGTGAGCATCGCGCCGATCGAGCTGGCACCAGGCCGCATGCTCGAGACGGCGAACCGCTTTCTCGTGACCGACGACATGACCGACGTGGACGTCATCGCCGCTGTCGCCGCACTGCAGGACGAGGGTGCCCATGTACTCGTCGCCTCGGGCGCCTTCGGTGTCGACAATACCGGCGCGGAGGAGACGGTCCGGCGCATCGGTAGCGAGGCCGGGCTTTCGACGACGTGCGGGCACGAGATCACGCGGCTCTACGGCTTGGCCGTGCGTACGCGCACCGCGGTCATCAACGCGTCGATCCTGCCGCGGATGATCGCCACGGCCGCGATGACCGAAGCCAGCGTGCGCGAGGCCGGAATCAAGGCGCCACTCATGATCATGCGCGGGGATGGCGGGGTCATGGACATCGGCGAGATGCGGCGCCGCCCAGCAATGACCATGTTGTCAGGCCCGGCAGCGAGCGTAGCGGGTGCGCTTATGCATTTGCGGGTCTCCGATGGGCTCTATTTCGAGGTGGGGGGCACGTCGACCAATATCGGCGTCATCCGGAACGGCCGGCCGACGGTTACATACGCTCGGGTCGGCGGACACGAGACCTACGTCAGCTCGCTCGACGTTCGCGTGATCGGTATCGCGGGCGGGAGCCTCATCCGCGCAGCGGCCGGGCGGCTGATCGACGTCGGTCCGCGCAGCGCGCACATCGCGGGATTGCCGTATGCCGCTTTCGCCGGCGTCGAGGATATCGCAGAGCCGACGATCGAGGCGTTCGAGCCGAAGCCCGGCGACGGTGCGGATTACATCGCCATTCGCACGGCCACTGGCCAGCGCTTCGCCCTGACCACGACGTGCGCGGCAAACATCCTCGGTTATGCCAAGCCCGGGGTGCACGCGTACGGCAATCCGGAGGCCGCGCGGCGGGCGTTCGCACCGCTCGCACGCATGCTGGGGCTCAGCGTCGAGGAGGCCGCGCGGGCGGTTCTCGCCACGGCGACCGACAAGATCGTGCCTGTGGTGGAAGGGCTGATCAAAGAATACGAGCTCGATAGCGACCAGTGCCTGCTGATCGGGGAGGGCGGCGGTGCAGCCGCACTGATGCCGTTCACGGCCGAGCGCATGCAGCTCAAGCACGAGATCTCCAGGGACGCGGAGGTCATCTCGTCCATCGGCGTGGCGCTGGCCATGGTTCGCGAGGTCGTGGAACGGATCATTCCGCATCCGCACCCGGAGGATCTGCAAGCGATCCGCAAGGAGGCGCTCGACGCCGTCGTGCGACTGGGGGCTGACGCCAAGACGGTAGACGTTACGGTCGAGGTCGACCGGCTCACGCATCGTGTGCGTGCGATCGCCATCGGCGCCGCAGAAATGCACGTCAAGGACCCGGGCGGCTCGATTCCTGAACGCGAGGCGCGCAGCATCGCCGCGCGCTCTATGGCCATCTCCAGCGATGCGCTCGAGATGGTCGCGGCGACGGAGGGAATGCGCGTCTTCCAGACGTCGGGCGACGGGCAGCGCGCAGTGCGCGTCGTCGATCGCGAGGGCGCCATCCGGGTGCAGCGTAGCCACGCCCTGGTGCGGGCGACGCTTGCGCGCGATGCAATCGCAGAGATGACGACGCTCTGGGCCGAGTTGGCGCGCTCGGTTACTTCCGCTTCCATTCCGGCGCTGATCGTGCTGCACGGACGACACCTCATCGACCTGTCCGGGGTGGAGGCGCTCGATCAGGCGGTGGCGCTCGCGACAGCGGAGCTGCAGGACTTGCCGGGCGACACGGCGGTCGCCGTCATCGGAATTCCCCCGATCCGCGCGCACTGAGGCGCGCGGACTTCGACGGATCAACCTTTCAGGAAGTCACGCACGATGGCGATCTGCTCGTGCGTATTGAGCGCCGGCGCGTGGCCGCATCCGGAGATCTCGACGATCTTCGCTCTCGGACCGCGCTCGGCCATCGCCTCGGCTGTTTCCGGCAACAGCAGGTCCGAGTCGACGCCGCGCAGGACGAGGGTCGGACAGGCGATGCGGTCGTAGTGCTCCCACTGCTCGTAGTCTGCGGGATGGCTGAACATCTGCTGCACGATTCGAGGATCGTAGTGCGTCGTCAGCCTTCCGTTCGGCAGGCGGCGCGAGGACGTCTCGGCCATGTGTCGCCACTGCGCCGGACTGTGCCACCCGAACGGCGTGTAGATGACCTTGAAGTACGCCTCCATCTCGGTGATCGTCGCGAACTCCGGCGGGGTGCCGACATAGGCCTTGATGCGCTCGAACGGTGCCTCGGGGAAGGTGGGGCCGATGTCGTTGATGACTAGACGGCCGATGCGGCCTGCGAGCGTCGTCGCGGCAACGCGGATGCCGATTGCACCGCCCATCGATGTTCCGACCCAGTCGAGGCTGGAGATGCCGAGGGCATCGGCAAGACCGCGTGCCATGTCGGCATAGGCATTCATGCAATAGTCGGCGTCGGGATCGGCGCTCCACTCGGAAAGGCCGCGACCGACGGTATCCGGTGCGATCAGGCGGAACTCGTCGGAGAGTATGTGGGCGATCACGTCGAAGTCGCGGCCCGTCCGTGCCAGTCCATGCCACATGAAAACGGGTCGGGCGTCTGCACGGCCCCATTCCACGTAGTGCATCTCCTGGCCCCGCACGCGGACGTAAGCGGATCGCGGCCTGCCCGGCGCGATCTCGACAGGTGTGGTGTTCGTGGTGCTGCTCATTGCGGTTTCCTCCCGTTGCGGTCCGATCGCTTCGGACGAGAGATTGCCCGAGCCGTCGCTGTCAGGCCAGCGGTAGCACCACCTCGCGCAGCGACGTGTCCTCGGGATCGTTGGCGATACGGAACCCCAGCTCGGCACACATGCGCAGCATGGTCGTGTTCTCCGCCAGGACGAGGCCATGCAACTCCTGAAGACCTTCGGCGCGGGCGTAGTCGATCAGATGCTGCATCAGGCGCCAGCCTAATCCCTTGCCCTTGAGATCGGAGGCGACGACCACGGCATACTCCGCGCGGCGATAATCCGGGTCGGCAACGAGGCGGGCGATGCCGAGAAGCTCGCCGCCGGGTCGTGACTCCGCGACGAAGGCCATTTCCCGCGCGTAGTCGATCTGGGTGAAGCGCGCGATGAGGCGGAGCGACAGATCAGGCCGCGCCGTGAAGAACCGCAACCGCTTGTCCTCGGGTTCTATGCGGTCGAGCAGCACGCGATAGCGCGGCTCGTCCTCGGGGCGGATGGGACGCAAAACGATATCGCCGAGGCCGGTGAGCGCTTCGGCTTTCTCCCACTGGCTGGGATACGGCCGCACGGCCATCGGCACGCGCCGGGACACGCGTTCGTCGGCGACGCGCACCCGGGCGTCCAGCGCAATGACGCCCTTCTCGTCGGCGAGAAGCGGGTTGATATCGATTTCGCGGATCTCGGGATGCGCGACGACGAGGGCGCTGAGGCGTGTGAGCGTCAGCGCGATCGCGTCGATATCGGCGCGCGGGCGGTCGCGGTAGCCTTCGAGCAGGCCGCGCAGGCGCGTACGGGCGATCATTTCGCGGGCGAGCAGCAGGTCCAGTGGCGGCAGGGCTTGTGCTGTGTCGCGTACGACCTCGACCGAGGTGCCGCCGGCGCCGAACATCAGGATCGGTCCAAAGGTCGGGTCTTCGGTCATACCGATCAGCAACTCGTGCGCATGTGGGCGGCGGATCATCGGTTGCACCGTAAAACCAGAGATTCGCGCCTTCGGCATGGCGCGTGAGACGCGTTGCAGCATGGCTCTGGCAGCCGCGACCGCCTCCTCGGGCGTCGAGATATCCAGTTGCACACCGCCGACATCGGATTTGTGCGTGATGTCGTCGGAAAGGATCTTCAGCACGCAAGTGGCTTGCTCACGCAGGAGCTCGACCGCCAGCGCCCCGACCTCCTCGGGTGTCGCAGCTTTGCGAGTGACGACGACGGGGATGCCGTAGGCAGACATCAGTGCCTTCGACTCGAGCTCCGTCAGCATCGCGCGGCCCTGGGACAATGCGCTTCCGATGGCAGCTCGCGCGGCGCCGATGTCGGCGGGGCTGCCTTCGGGCACGGGCGGCGGGACGCGCATCAGTTCCGACTGGGCGCGGGAATAGCGGGCCAGATGCATGAAACCCTCGACTGCGGCCGCGGGTGTTTCGAACGAGGGGATGCCCTTGCTTGCCAGCAGCAGGCGGGCGTCACGCACGGCCTCGTCGCCGAGCCAGTTCGCGAGAACGGGTTTCGTCGCCTTGGATCCGCCGAGGCGTGCATGGGTCGCCAGTACATCCCGCGCGATGTCGGTGCTGGAAGACAGCGCGGTGGGACAGTTCATGACGAGAAGCGCATCCACCTCGGGAGCGGCCAGAAGCACCTCCATGGCCTTCTGGTAACGGGCGCCGTCCGCATCGCCGATGATGTCGACGGGATTGCCGTGCGACCACGTAGGCGGGAGATGTTTACTCAACGCGGCCGTTGTCTCCTGTGACAGCTCGGCCATCGTGCCACCGACATCGGCGAGCCTGTCCGCCGCCAGTACGCCGGCACCGCCGCCATTGGTGAGGAGGGCGATCCGTTCGCCGTCGAGCCTCATGTTGCGCGACAATATTTCCGCCGCCTCGAACAACTCGTCCAGCACCAGGACGCGCACGAGGCCGGCTCGGCGGAAGGCTGCGTCATAGGCCGCATCCGAGCCCGCCAGCGCGCCGGTGTGCGACATGGCCGCCTTCGCACCCGCTGCGTGACGGCCCGCCTTGAGGATGACCACGGGCTTGGCGCGGGCCGCGCGGCGGGCGGCCGACATGAACTTCGGCGCGTTCGTCAACTGCTCCATGTAGAGCAGGATGGCGCGACTTCGGATATCTCCGGCGAGGAAGTCCAGCATGTCGCCGAAGTCGACATCCGCCATGTCTCCGACCGAGACGACATGCGAGAAGCCGATGCCACGGCTGGAGGCCCAATCGACGAGCGCGGTGACGATGGCGCCGGATTGCGAGACGAGGGCCAGATCGCCCTCGAGCGGTGGGCGATGGCAGAAGCTGGCATTCAGTCCGACGTGCGGCACCATCAGGCCGAGGCAATTGGGACCCTGCACGCGCAGGAGATGGGGCTGCGCCGCGTCGAGCATCGCCTGCCGCACGTCGCGCGTGACGCCGGCACTGATCACCACGGCCGCGCGCGTGCCGCGGGCGCCCAACTCGGCGACGAGGTTCGGGATCGTCTGCGGTGGCGTGGCGATGACGGCCAATTCCGGGGGGTCGGGAAGGCTTGCGACGTCGGCGAAGCAACGTATTCCATCGATGACGGGCTGCTTGGGGTTCACGAGGCGGACGGGCCCCTTGAAGCCACCAGTCAGCAGATTGCGCGCCAGAATGTTTCCGATGCTGCCGGGCCGCGTGCTCGCACCGATGAAGGCGACCGAAGATGGCTGCAGCAGCGACGGAAGGTTGCGAATCGTCATGAGAACGTAGCCTTTGCAGGATGTGCTAGCGGAGCAAGTGCTCGGCGGCGGTGCAAGTCTCGTCCGGGGTGCCGCCCGCATCGACGTGATGCCAGGTGACGAGGCCTGGATCACGCTCCAGTTGGTGTGCGACGACAGCGGGCGTCGCGTCGGAGGCATCGCCAGTGCGCGCGGCAACGCGTGCCATCAGTGCTTCGCGTCGTGCGGTGAGCCAGATCCCGTCGAACCGGGCACCGGCCTCGGTGGTGACCCGAGCGATGGCCGCGCGCTGGGCGGGGTCATCGAAGACCGCATCGATAACGACGGATTGACCGGCGGCAAGCGCCAGGCGGGCCTTCTCCATCGCACGTGCATAGACGGCCTGGGTGACATCGTGGGTGTAGCAAGATTGCGGCAGGCGCTCGGTCTCGGCGGCGCCGTGCATGGCCTTGCGCTCCAGATCGCTGCGGATGTGCAGTGCGCCGGGCGCCCGTCCGAGCTTGGGGGCCAGTGTCGCGGCGAGCGTCGATTTTCCCGTGCCGGAATGACCGCCGACAGCAACGAGGCGCGGCGGTGCGGGATTCACATACGCGATTGCGTCCTCCAGGAAGCCGGTGGCCTCAGCGGCCTTGGTGGCGCGATCGTCTCCGGTGAGTTGGTCGGCGCGCTGGGCCGTGACCATCGCACGGATGGCGCTGCGCAGGCCCAGGAGCAACGGCAGCGCCACCAGAGCGTCGATCTCGATGCCCGGCGGGTCGCGCCACAGGTAACGATTGAGCACGAGACAGGCGTGATCACGCGCGCCGCAATGGACCAGATCCATGAGCAGGAAGGCGAGATCATAGAAGGTGTCGACGGTTGCCAGCCGCTCGTCGAATTCGAGCGCATCGAAGGCGACGGGCTCACCCCTCCACAGCACGATGTTGTTGAGGTGCAGGTCGCCATGGCAGCGCCGGACGTGGCCGAGCTGGCCGCGCCGCTGCAGCACGCCCCCTGCACGTCCGAGTTGATCGCGTGCGGCTGCCGCGAATACCGTGACGCGCTCTCGGCTGAGAATGCCGTCGTTTCCACCGAGATCGCTGGCCAGATGGGCGAGGGTCTCACCGACACGGCCGTCCGCATCGTCGCAGACGTGAGATGTCGCTTGGTCGTGCATCGCGCGGACACGGTCGGCCAATCGCTTCGCGATGTCGCTGGTCAACGCGCCGGCACGCACCATGCGGCTCAAGAGAGCGGATTGCTCGAAGCGTCGCATGTGCACCGCCCATTCGACCGGAACACCGTCGCCCCCGATGCGCAGCGTGCCGTCGGCTGTGCGCGTGACGGGCACGGCCCCGATGTAGAGCGAGGGAGCGAATTGCCGGTTGATCTCGACTTCACGCGCCACCATGCGGTGTCGCTTCTCGAGCGTGGCGAGATCCATGTAGGAGAATGTGACGGCACGCTTGATCTTGTAGACATGCTCGCCCGCGAGAAAGACGAGCGCACCGTGCGTTTCCAGGCGATCGACGCCGTCCGGCCTATCGGGATAGGCGCCAGGGCGGGACAGAAATGCGATCACCTCCGATTGGTCAGGTTCCATGGTGCCGGGATTTCCATTTCCGAGTGCATGCGAGAGCATCATAGCCGTGCGTGGTGTCGGATGGTTGACAACCGTCAATGGCGCTTGTGACCCGCCGTGCTACTTGCGCGACTAGAGTTTTCCGCCGTGTTTCCGGCGGGGAGTCAGCTGAACTCTTGAACCAAATTCCGGAGAGAGTGTGATGCCATCACTCAAGGACAAGGCTTGGTCGCCATACGTTGCGGGCGTCATCATCGGCCTTCTGCAAATCCCGACTTTTCTGCTGCTGAAAACGGCACTCGGTGCGTCGTCGTCGTTCGTCACGGTGGGGGCCCACATCGCCAACACGGTCGACAGTAGCGTGCCGCAGATCAAATACCTCGCATCGCATATGTGGGGCGCCAAAAACTGGTGGCAGGTCGCCATCGTCGTCGGCATCGCGCTCGGTGCCTTTATTTCCTCGCGCATGTCCGGCGTGAAGCGATCCGGGATTTCGCCGGTTTGGGGACGTGCCATGGGCCAGACGACGCTGGGCTCCCGAGCGCCCATCGCGTTCGCGGCGGGCTTCGTGATGTTGCTGGGCGCGCGTATCGCGGGCGGTTGCACATCGGGACACGGCATCTCCGGCATGGCGCAGCTGTCGGTCGGATCGATGGTGGCGGTCGCCGCCATGTTCGCCGGAGGCATTCTGACGGCCACGCTGCTGATGCGGCGCGTTTGAGCGGTCACGGCCAGATCTAGACGAAGGAGAGGACCATGTCCGTCTTTGCTGCAATTCTCATCGGTCTAGCGACCGGAGCCGTTTTCGGGTTCGCACTCGAGAAATCGCGGGTATTCGAGCCAGGGATCATCGTGGGGCAGATGCAGCTTCGCAGCTTCATCATGCTGAAGATCTTTCTGGCAGCCGTGATCACCGGCCTCATCGTTCTGGCCGTGCTCAACGGCGCGTTCGGTGTCCCGCTGCACTTGAAGTCGCTGGTGTGGAAGGCCGACATCATCGGTGGCCTCGTGCTCGGGGTCGGCATCGCGATGGCCGGTGCCTGCCCTGGCACGACGATGGCCCAGATCGGGGCCGGCTATAAGGATGCGTGGTTCGTGCTCCTCGGCGGGATCGCGGGCGCTGTGTTCTACGGCTACTTCGATAGCTCGATCACCGGACTTTTTGCGGAGAAGGGCGAGAAGGTGATGCTGTCGGGCCTGATCGGAATGCCCTTCTGGTCGACTGCTCTTATCCTGGCTGCAGTCCTGGCGGTTTTCCTGGTCGTGCTCGAGAAGCTCATTCCCTGGCGTCAGGAGGTCGGCGCCGACCATGACGGAGTCATGTCGGCACCCGAAGAGACGGCCAGCGGCTCGCCAGCCGGGGCTCCCAGGGGGGCTTGATCACGGGCCTGAGGCTTCCCAATTCGCAGAATGCGACGGAGCAGGGCGCCAAGGCGCCCTGTTCGATCGATGGAGGGTTCGCATATGAGCACGACTTCGAAGGTAGAAGACTATCTGCAGAAGGCACTGGCGATGGAGTTGGCCGCCGTGCACCAGTATCTTCTCCATGCCCACGTCCTGGAAGATTGGGGATTGGGCAAGCTCGCCGCCAAGATGCGGGCCGAGATGCAGGAAGAATTGGGGCACGCGGATGCCTACGCGGGGCGTCTCGTCTACCTCAAGGCAACCCCCGAGATGAAGGCTGCCAAGGTTCCCGTGCGCGCGCAGCGGCTGGAGGACCTCTTCGGGGCCGACCTTCGTGACGAGGAGGAGGCGATTCGCTTCTACACGGAGGCCGCACGTGCGGCTGATGCGGCTGGGGACATCGGCTCGCGAGATCTTTTCGAACAGACCGTACTCGACGAGGAAGGCCACAAGCGCTGGCTCTCCACGCAACTCGGGCTGTTGAAGCGCCTCGGCGAACCGGCGTTTGTCGCGATGTACGTGGATATCGACGCCGGCGAGGGTGGTGCAAGTTGATGCAGTCAGCAGCCCGGACGGCTGGCCGTTGGATCAAGCCCAGGTCGGCTTGATCCAGTTGAAGAGCGCGATGCCGCCGTCGACCACCAGCGTCGTGCCGGTGACGTAGCGCGTGAAGCGGTCCGTCAACAGGGCGACTGCGGGGCCCGCCAGATCCTCGGCATTGCCCAAGCGGCCCAGTGGGATCTTACCGGAGAAGTCGAATGCTCCGGCGTTGAAGCCGCCGCCGGGAATAGCGCCGGGTGCGATGGCATTGACGCGGATTCCATCGGGCCCCAGCGTGCGTGCCAACTCCTTCACGATCATCGTCTGGCCGGCCTTCGAGGCGGAATAGTGCGGCAGGTTGCGCGGCGACTCGGCATGCAGAGACGTCACGAACAGCATGCGCCCCTTGATTTCCTTCTCGCGCATGCGACGCGCCAACTCGCGAGCCAGAAAGAAGCCCGAGCGTACGTTCACCGTGAGCATGCCGTCGAAGATGTCCTCGGGGACATCGAGCACGTTATCGATCTCCTTGCGGGGAGGCGAGGCGGAGTGGACGAACATCGCGATATCTTGCCCCGCGACCGCGCTTGCCAGATCCTTCCAGGCGTCCTTGACCGAAAGATCGACGGTTACGGTGTCGCAGGCGCCTCCCGCTGCACGTATCGCTGCCTCGGTGACGGCATTGCGGGTGGGGTCGATGTCGGCGAGCACCACATGGGCACCTTCTCGAGCTAAGGCCTCCGCAATGGCACGACCGATGTTGGAGGCCGAGCCGGTCACGAGCGCGCGCTCGCCGTTGAACAGTCCGAATGCGGTCACGGCTTTCCTCTCCCCGGATACGGGCGGGATGGGACCCGCCTCTGGGTTGTTGCATGTGCGGAAGGGTCGTTGGCTGGACTGGAGCGCGGGACGGCAAGTGATCCGCGCTGCCACATGCCGTCAGCGGCGGCGGAACTTGCTGAAATCCACGATCTCGGCACCGCTGGCGCCGTCGCTGGCCTGCTCGCCTTCGGTGATGGTCTCTCCGGAAGGCTCGCGGGCGTCCTCTGCCGTCGTCTCGTTGCGCGCGGGCGCAGGCGACGGTTTGGGAGTCTTGGCGGCAGGAGCGGGCGGCACCGACGTCATCACTGGCGTGGGCTCGGCGCTCTTGGATTCTCCCTTGGTCCGCTTGGGGCCGCGCTCGCGTCGGCGGTCGGTACGTTCGGGAGGTGTGTCGAACTCGAGCGCATCCAAATCCTGCTCGTCCGCATCCTGCGTGCGGTCGCGACGCTGCGGGGCGCGCCGTCCGGCCGAAGACACCAACTCCGACTCTTCGAACTGGTGCACGTATGGCACGCTCGGATCGTAGAAAACCTTGATGGCGCGGAACGGGACGACCAGCCGCTCGGGGATGCTGTCGAACGTCAGCTTCACCTCGAAGCCGTCGTCGTTGACCTCCAGATCCCAAAAACGGTGCTGGAGTACGATAGTCATTTCCGTAGGATAGCGTTCCTTCAGCCGCCGCGAGATCGTCACCCCAGGCGCCTGCGTATCGAATGCGATGTAGAAGTGGTGAGACCCAGGTAGCCCGGATTGGGCGACACGCAGGAGCACGGCGCGCACGAGGCCGCGCAAGGCTTCCTGGACCAGTGCCTCGTAATCGATTTGCCGTCCAGCCGTCATGCCCGATCGACCTCTAGAACCCCGCACCAGACCGCCCCAACCGGCGCGGTGCGCAGGATCGGTGCGACCCGTAATATAAATGGAGGGCTTCTGTTGCCCGGTGCCCTCCGAACCGCGCCTGCCGTTGCTAGACGTCAGGACTTCAAGTTCAGGCTAATCGCACTGCGTCACGCAGCGAGAGCAGCCTCAGCATAGTTGTCATTCGCAACTATTCTGGTGACCCGATAACGGCGGTATCATGCCGAGCAAAAGAGCGCCCTTTACACCCTCGTCGATCCTATTTCGCCCCCGTGTCGGCCGGTCTCAGATCTGCCGTCGTTGCGGTCCAACCGCAGCGAAGCCTTCTGCTTCCAACCCGAATTGGTGGAGGCGCCGGGTACTGCCCCCGGGTCCGATGAGCTTATTCCGACGTCCGTTTATCGCCATAGCCGGACGAATCCGGCACTACTAATATAGGATGCCGCGGGCGGAATTGAAAGATTGCTTTGGCGTGGTCCGTGAAGTGCGACGAGGAAACTCTTGGCGCGTCGCTTTAACCGAACTGCCACCGACGAACACACGAGGCCCGCCGTGACGTTCACTGACTTCATTTGGGGCGCACCGCGCTACCGTGCAACCGCTTCGGGCCATCCCGCCGCCGTGCTTTTGCTTTCCGTGCTGTTCATGGTGGCAGGGCAATTGGTCGCGGCGGCTGTGCTCTGGCAGGTTCCACTGCTGGTCGGCCCCTCGCACCCTTATGCGTTCAATCCTGGTCATGTACCGGGAGCGTCCCTCACGATGCTCGCGGCGCTGGTATCCCAGATCGCGATCATTGCACTGGTGGCGCTTGTGGCGGGATGGCAGGGCACCTTCGCGGCGTTGAAGCTACACAAGCCCGAGGATGGCTGGCACGCATGTCTCCATGCGCTGGTGGCGATGGCGATCCTCGTCGCAGTGCTCAATGCGATCGCCTTCACCGTGGCGCGTTCCGAAGTGGAGCGGGACCTGGCCCAGATGCTGCGCATGGTGCACGCGGAGGGCTTTCTGGTCATTGCCCTGGCGATCGGGCTCGGGGCGCCATTGTCGGAAGAGCTCTTGTTCAGGGGCTATATGACCTCGGGGCTGGCGCCGACGCGGATGGGCTTCTGGTCTGCGGCGCTGCTGGCCACACTGCTGTGGTCGGGACTGCACATCAATTATACCTGGGTGGGGCTGATCGAGGTGTTCTGCATCGGCGTTTATTTCTCCTGGGTGCTCTGGCGAACCGGGAGCCTGCTGCCGTGCCTGTTTTGCCACGCCGTGTACAACACCGGATTGCTCATCCTGCTTCGGTTCTGGCCCTTTTAGGATCGAGAGGCATGCATGCGGTTGCGATCCCTGGCCGTGGCGCTTACCGCTCTCCTCATGTTGTGCGGGCAGGCCGCGATCCCCGATTTCGAGACGGTGAAGATACCGCCTCCGCGGGACGGATGGCCGGAGCTTTCGGGATATTGGCGCAGGCCCGCAGGTTCTCATGTCGTGCCTGCCGTGGTCGCGTTGCACGGATGCGGCGGCGTCCTCACGCGCTCTGGCAGGATGCAGGCCCGCGATCGGGACTGGGCCGATCGGCTGGTGGCGTGGGGGTATGCGGTTCTCTTCCCGGACAGTTTCAATTCGCGCGGTTTCCGCCAGATTTGCAGGCTGAAGGCGCGTGATCGTCGTGTGCGCCCCAAGGATCGAGCCATCGACGTGCAGGCGGCCGTCGCCTGGATTGCCGCGCAACCGGGGATCGACGCTTCGCGCGTCGTGCTCATGGGCTGGTCCAACGGCGGCTCGACAGTGCTGCGGGCCGTCGATCAGGCCTCCGGGACAGTGCCCGTGCACGTGAAGGCCGCGGTCGCCTTCTACCCTGGATGCACGGCGATCGTTTCGCGGAAGAGGTGGCAGCCGCGTGTGCCGCTGACGATCCTCATGGGGGCAGACGACGATTGGACGCCGGCGGCGCCGTGCCGGGAGCTGGCAGCCAAGCATCGCACTGTCCGGTACTTCGAATATCCCGGCGCCGTGCACGGCTTCGATGCGCCTAATGCCAAGCTGCGCGTGCGCAAAGGGCTGGGACTCGTGCCGCAGGCCAAAGTCGGAACCGATCCCGAGGCCCGGGCGGCGGCCATCCTGGAGGTGGAACGCCTCCTCAGGGAGGCGTTCCGGTAATCTTGTCGCGTCAGAACTTCCGCGGCTTCGCCTTGCGGATGGCGGGCATCAGCTCGTCCGATATCAGGCGCATGCTGGAAAGGGCGGTGGAGACCGGCATGCCCGCCCAATTCGTGCGGATGACGATATGGCTGCAGCCGAGATCTTCCCAGTAGGGCTTCAACTGGTCGAAGCACTCCTCCGGTGAACCGATGATGAAGCGCCCCTGCGTCAACTCCTCGAACGACTTCGAGAAGTCGGCGTCGTCCGGCATCACCTTGTCCTGGCCCCACTTGGCGTAATCCCGGTACTTGCCGCCGAGGTAGGGTGCGGCCATCTCGATCGCCGTGCGGCGGTCCTTGGCGCAGAACACTTCCTTGAACACGGGCAGATCCCTCGGGAACGGTTTGCCACACGCGTTCAACTCGTCGCGATACACGCCCATCATGCGCGTGACGCTGTCGAGCGTCGCGTGTGGGTTGATGAACCAGGCATCGCCGATGCGTGCCGCGCGCCGAACGGCGGGATCGTTGTTGGCGGCGACCCAAACCGGCGGACTGGGCTGCTGGATCGGCCTGATGTTCATCACGACGTTGTCGAGCTTGCAGGTCGGACCGTCGTACGACACGGGTTTGCCGGTCCACAGCTCCTTGACGAGCGCGAGGTATTCCTCGAACCGTTTGACCCGCTCGCCCTTGGGGACCGCGAAGGCGTCGAACTCGACGTCGCGGTAGCCCAGCCCAATGCCGAAGATGAAGTTGCCGCGCGCGATGATGTCCAGCGTGGCGATCGTCTCGGCCGTGTAGACGGGGTTGTGCAGGTTGAGCAGCAGAATGCCGAGGCCGATCTGCATCTCTCCTGCCTCCGCCGCCAGTCGCCCCAGGAAGGGGACGGGCTGGAGTTGCTTGTTATTGCCTTCGTTCAGGTAGTGCTGACCGGTGAGCAGGCTGTCCCAGCCGCGGTCGCGGGCGTGGCGGACCATGGCGATCTGGTCGTCGAGCGCGCTCACCATATCCCGGTCGAGCGTCTGCTGGTTGGTAATGAAGAGGCCGACTTTCATGCGTTTCCATCCCAGGCCGTGACGCGCTGCACCCGGCGGCGGCCGGGCAAGCCGTTTGGCGGCGATGTGCGTCGTCGATTGAAAAGCGGCCCCAGACGCTGGGATCTGGGGCCGTCGGGTCGTTATTACATGCCGCGTTCGTTGAGTACCTTGCGGGCGATGCGGAAACATTCCACGCCTGCTGGGAAGCCGGCGTAGATGCCGATCTGGTGCAGGATCGCCTTCAGCTCGTCCTTCGTCACGCCGTTGTTCAGCGCGCCGTTCAGGTGGAGTTCCCACTCGTGCATGCGGCCCAGGGCTGCGAGCATGGTGAGGTTCATCATCGAGCGGGTCTTGGCGGGAATGGTGTCGTCGCCCCACACCTTGCCCCAGCAGAACTCGTTGAGCATGTCCTGCCATTCGCGATTGAAATCGTCGACGGTGCTCAGGCTCTTCTCGACATATTCGGCGCCGAGTGTGCTCTTGCGTGCGGCCAGACCGGCCTCCCAAAGCTTGCGATCCATGAAATGTCTCCCGATGTCGGATGCATGGGGGCGCCGGGCGGCGCCTCGGCGCAATTCATGGCAGCGAAGAGCGGCTGTCTCAAGCGCGATCTGGTTTGTCCGGACCTGCCGTCAGGAAGGGAAGCTGCTCGAGACGGTGCGTGGCGCGCTCGGCTGCGATCTTGCGAATGAGCGTGCCGATCTCGGGCTTTGCGGCCTCGAGACGGAAGAAGTCCTCCCGGTACAACTTGAGCAGCCGGCAGCGCGTGATCGTGGTGTAGCTGCCGGCATGCTTGCCGTTCTGGACGAGGGCCACGGCTCCGAAGAAGTCGCCAGTCTTAAATTCGACGCTGCCGTTGGGCTCCGACAGGCGGACGCGACCCGACGCGATGAAATACATCGCCGAGCCGTTCGAATCGGCCGCGATCACCTCCACGTTGGGCGGCAGGTTGTGGGCATGCAGGAGCGGCAGAATCTCGGCGATATGGGCTGCATCGAGGTCGGCGAAGAGGGGCACGCGCGACATGAGCGACCACGTCACGACGAAATCGCGACGCCCTACCTCCTGTGAAAAGCCTGTCGAGATGATCGCCACCGGCAGGGCAAGCACGCACAGCCCGAACAACATGGTGATCATGGCCCAGACCTTGCCGAGGGGAGTGATCGGAGCGACGTCGCCATAGCCGACGGTCGTCAATGTCGTCATGGCCCAATAGGCGGCGAGCGGCACGCTGCCGAATTTGTCGGGTTGGGCATGGCTCTCGATGAAATACATGCCGGTGGAGCTGAACAGCAGTGCCGACAGCAGCAGAACGCCGGCGCCTATCAGGGCGCGGCCCTCGTTCACGAGCACCCGCAACAGCGTGTGCATCGCGGGCGAGTAGCGCGATAACTTGAAGAGCCGCAACAGTCGCAGGGCGCGGAGAATGCGCAGGTCGATGCCGAGGATATGCCCGAGATAGAAGGGCAGGATCGCAAGCAGATCGATGACCAGGAAGGGCCGGCGTGCGAACCGCAGGCGTGCTTTCCAAGACGGGAGACGCTTGAGGAACGGCACCTCGACGGAGGCCCATACGCGCAGGAAATACTCGATGGTGAAGACCGCGACCGAGAAGACCTCGAAGAGATGGAACTCCCACGCATAGGCCTCATGCACCTCCGGCACTGTCTCCAGGCAGAAGGCTGCGATATTCGCAAGAATGAGAGCAATGATCGCGTCATCGACGATGCGGCTGGTGCGGTCCTCGCCCCGGCCGATCTCCATGACTTCGTATGTGCGGTGTCGCAACTCCGCCCACGACCGTGAGAGGCCGGGAACCGCCATGACCGGTCTCCTTCTCAGGATGTGGGCGGGATCGCCCAGAATTTTGTCCTTGTTGCCCCGATTCGGGGTATGAGCCCAACGGTTGAGGCGGGTTTGCATGGGGGCGGTTGCCATCGGTGTGGACGAACGCCATGAGGCGAGGTGTCTCATGAGCCGCTATGCTCTTGGGATTTCGAGAAGTTGGTCTATTCAGGGCACACCGCTGCCCGAAAAAGTCGCGAGATGCACATGACGACGAGCCCCGATCAAACGCTGTACCGGCGCAACGTCCTGCTGCTGTCGTTCGCGCAGGCTTTGTTCATGACGACGCAGTCGATGGGGATCGCGACGACTCCGCTGGCGGGGCACTCGCTGCTCGGCGCGGACAAGTCTCTGGCTACGCTGCCGATCTTCCTGACCCACGCCGGCATCATGTTGGCCACGATCCCGGCCTCCTTGTTGATGGGGCGTATCGGTCGCCGTGCCGGTTTCACGCTGGGTGCGCTGCTGACGATCGTGTTTGGCATGCTGGCGACCTACGCTGTCATCTCGCGACGGTTCGACCTTTTGTGTCTGGCTGCGTTTACCCAGGGCACGGGTGCGGCTTTCGCGTGGTACTACCGCTTCGCCGCCGCAGACAGTTCCCCGCCCGCCTTCAAGCCCAAGGCCATCTCTTATGTGATGGCCGGCGGTATCGCTGCGGGACTTGTGGGGCCCGAGATCGCCAAGCGCACGGTGGACTGGTTTTCGCCCATCACGTTCATGGGGGTCTATGTCGCGATTTCGATGGTGGCGGTCGTCAGTCTGGTATTGATGCAATTCTTGCGCATTTCGACGCCGACAGCCGCGGACAGGGCCTCCGGCGGGCGCCCGATGGGTGAAATCATACGGCAGCCCGTGTTCATCGTTGCGCTGATCTCGTCGATGCTGGGTTACGGCGTCATGACGCTGGTGATGTCGGCGACCCCGCTGGCGATGATGGCGTGCGGTTTTCAGTTCGGGGACAGTGCAACGGTCATCCAGGTGCACATCATCGCGATGTTCCTGCCGTCCTTCTATACGGGGCACCTCATCCAGCGGTTCGGCGTCCTGTCGATCATCGCGACGGGTGCCGTGATCCAGGTGGGGTGTGCGATCATCAATCTGTCCGGCGTCGATCTCATGAACTTCATGCTTGGCAATGCCATGGTGGGCTTGGGGTGGAATTTCACCTACGTCGGCGGCTCGACTCTGCTGACCTCGGCTTATCAGCCCAGCGAACGCGCGAAGGTGCAGGGAACCCACGATTTCCTCGTGTATGCCACAACCGCGACCGCGGCTGCGCTTTCGGGGTTCCTGCAGGCGCAGGCAGGCTGGCAGCTGATCAACATCGCCACGCTGCCGCTCATGGCGATCGTGGTCATCGCGGCGCTGTGGCTACGCAACCACCAGCGTCGTGCGCTGCCGGTGCCGCTGCAACGATGAGGCGGCGGCCGGTCAATCCAGGTCGAGTGGAAAGATAGGACGGCGTACCTTCTCGAACGACAGTTTCAGGATGTCGAGCGAGGTGATGCCGTCGCCCTCGTCCACGACGATGATTTCGCTGGCGATGGGGGCGTAAGCGGCGCGGAAGTGCTGCATCGATTTGACGGCGAGTACGGCGCGTTGCGTGGGGTCGATACCGGCAACAGTGAAGAAGCCGAGGTCGTAGTTTTGGAAGCGACGGCTTGCGAGGACGATCTCGACGCCGCCGACCTTGAAGGTGGCCGTGTCGCCCAAGTCTATCTTCATGCCGCGCATCATCGGGCCTTCGATGACGAAGCGGCCGTCGGATACGTGAGTGACAGTGCCCGTCAGGCGAAGGGGCCGGCCGAACCTCGGATCGGTCTTTCCACCGATGTCGAGCGTGAGGGTTGCGCCCACGCCGGCTTTCGCACATGCGGCTGCGCTTTCCGGATCGACGATGGAGGAAATGGCGGCGTTCTCGAGCCCCGCATCGAGCATGCCTTTCAGCAGGCCGACGGAATCCGAATAGCCGCCCCCGCCGGGGTTGTCCGCGAAATCCGCGATGACCGCCGGGGAACCGATCGCTCCCGTGGTCCGCGCGCGTTCGATCGCCTCGGCGACGGTTACGTGCGCGACGGTGGCGACATGACGCGTCTCCCAAATGAACGCGACGATCTTGTCCGCCAGTGCCGCATGGGCGGAGTTTTCACCATCACTCACGATGACCACGCTCGGTCCGACTTCGGCGATATCGGCTTTGAAGAACCCGGCATTGACGGAAACTGAGAGGACGCCGGTCTCCTTCATAAGGTCATGCGCCATGGTCAACGCATCGTTCATCGGGCCAGGGCCGGTCGTCTTGCCGCCGTCCAGGCCCTGCATCTGTAGGCCCCGACGGGCCAAAGTGCGTGGTTTGATCTCGCCCCTCAGCGCGCGCGCCACCAGGTCCACCGCTTCCGTGGCGATGTCGTACATGTCGACGTGCGGATACGTCCGGTAGCTGACGATGATGTCGGCGTGCTCCGCCATGCGGTCGGTAACGTTGGCGTGCAAGTCGAGCGTCGCGGCGATGATTGCCTTCGGACCGGCCTTGGCGCGTAGGCGTGCGATCAACTCGCCCTCGCCGTCATCCACGTGCTCCGCGACCATCGCGCCGTGCAGGTTGAGCAGGATCGCCTCGACACCGTATAGCTTGTCGACGCCAGCCAGGATCTCGCCGGCGATCGTCTCGTAGCAGTCACGTGTGAGCTTGCCCGAGGGTGTGGCGTCGCCGACGACTGTCAACACGGGTCGCCAGCCGTGTCGCTTGCAGCCGTCGAGGAAGGCCGCCGCCTCCGTATTCGTGCCGGGGTAGATGCGGGCGATCTCGTCGCCGCGATGCAGCGCCCGCTGGCGGTAGGCCTCGATGTCGGTCGGCAGAACCGAGAAAGTATTCGTCTCGTGCTTGAACCCGGCAATCAGGACGCGCGCTGTCATGTCTTGTCGATACCTTCGGGGAGTCAGACGGCCAACGCCATGCCGTCGCGGCCAGGGTCGGCACCACCATCGAGTTTGCCGTCCACGATGCGAATGGCGTGCACACCAGCAAAGTGGAAGTTAACAGGCCAGCGCCGCACGGGGTAGCCGCGTGACTTCAACTCGGCTTCGGTCGAACGCAAAATGCGGTTGGTTATGTCGAGTGTATCAGACGTGGCGTTGAAGCGAGGCGCCGAGACAGCCTCCAGCGCCGACATTCCGAACTCCACGACATTGAGGATGACTTGCAGGATGCCCATGGCGATGTACGTACCGCCGGGTGCTCCCAGGACCAGCATCGGCTCGTCGTTCTTGAACACGATGGTCGGAGCCATCGAAGAGAAGCGTGACTTGCCCGGTGCCAGCGAACCGGCGCGGCCGGGGCGGGGATCGAATACGGCCATGGCGCCGTTGTACATGAAGCCCAGGCCCTCCGTGACGACGCCGGAGGGCGTGCCGAGTGTGTGAGTCATGGTGGCACAAACGCCGTTTTCGTCCACGGCGACGACATGCGTGGTGTCGGCGCTCTCCTTTTTGCCGCCCCGCAGGCGGGGTACGTGTGTCTTCTCTCCACGCATGATGCGCTCCGCCAGCGGGCGCGCGTAGTCCTTGGAGGTCAGTTCGCCCAGCGGCACATCGACGAAGCGCGGGTCGCCGACCTTCATGTCCTTGTCGACGGTCGCGATCTTCATCGCCTCCGCGACGGTGGCGATGTAGTCGGGCGAATTGTGCCCCATCGCCTTCAGGTCGAAGTTCTCGAGGATGTTCAGCATCTCGATCAGCATGACACCGCCGCCGGGCGGGCGGTTCGTCGACAACCGCAGGCCGCGATATGAACCCCAGAGCGGGTCTGTCTGTTCAGGGGCGGCCTTGGCGAGATCGTCCGCCGAGATGAGGCCGCCGTTCGCCTTCATGTCGGCGACGATTTCCCGGGCAATGCCGCCGGCATAGAAATCCTCGACGCCAGCTTCGGCCACGCGGCGCAGCGTGCGGCCCATGTCGGGGTTGCGCAATGTCTCGCCGACGGCGTGCAATCTGCCATTCGATTTGGCGTAGATCTTCCGCGTCGCGGGGTATTGGGTGAGAAACTCGGAGTGCGGCGCGCGGCCCTCGGTCGGCACCTGATTCCAGTAGGCGGCGACGTGCGGGCGCACCATGAAGCCGTTCTCGGCGTAGTGGATCGCCGGTGCGAGCAGTTCGCCGAGCTTGCGCGTACCGAAGCGTCGCAACGCCTCGTCGAGTCCCTTCAACGTCATCGGTGTGGTAATGGCGCCATAGCCGATTTCGTTGACGCGGCCGTCCAGGATGAAGCCGAAGCCGTCTTCCGCTTCGCCGACGAGCAAGTGTTCCCACATGCCGGGTGTCGTGGCCAACGGTGCGCGTCCGTGGAAATCGAGGCAGGCGTGACGGCCGTTTCGTGGATCGTAGACCTGCAGTGAGCCGAAGCCGGCGATGCCGCACATCTGCGGATCGACCGCAGTCTGTACGAGCGCCGTCGCGACCGCGGCATCGACCGCGTTGCCGCCGGCCTTGAACGCTTCGATGCCGGCTTCCACCGCTTCGGGTTGGGCGGCGCAGACCATGCCGTGCGTCATGGGACGATCTCCGTTGGATCTCACGCGTCTGGAAGTGCGATGTCGGGGGCCTTCAGGGGCTTGCAGTCGGGCGCGATCGTGACTGGTGCGCCGGTGCGCGCCTTCAGTTCGTCGATGGAGAGACCATCGAGAAGTTCGCGGAGGACGAAGCCTTGGGACGTGACGTCGACCACCGCGATATCGGTGAAGACGCGCTTCACGCAGCTCTTGGCCGTCAGGGGCAGTGCGCATTTCTCGACGAGGCGCGGCCCGCCCTTGCGTGTGTTGTGCTCCATGATGACCCACAGCGCGCGCGCGCACGCTGCGAGGTCCATGGCGCCGCCGACGAGTGGTCCCTTGTCGGGCACGCGCATGTCCCAGTTGGCGAGATCGCCGTTCGCCGCCACCTCGAAGGCGCCGAGGATGCTGACGTCGATGTGTCCGCCTCGGATCATGGCGAAGGACGAGGCGCTGTCGATGATCGTGGCGCCTGGGCGCAGGGTGATGCGCCGGGAGCCCGCGTCGACGAGGTCGGTGTCGATCTGGTCTCCCACGGCGATGGGACCGGCGCCGACGACGCCGTTCTCGGACTGGAAGAAGACGTCGAGTCCGGGCCTGAGATAGTCGGCGACGGCGACGGGCATGCCGAGGCCGAGATTGACGAGGGCGCGATCCTCGATGTCCTGCGCCGCGCGCCAGGCCATCTGGAGGCGATTGAGGGGCTTCAGCGTCATGTCAGCTCACTCCGGCGCCTTGACGACGCGATCGATGTAGACGCCCGGAAGCTGGGCGCGTGTGTGGGGGATCGGCTCGGGCTCCACCGCGCGGACCTCGGCGATGGAAAGACGCGCTGCCGTCGCCATGACGGGGCCGAAGTTGGCCTGCGCATATCGGAAGGTCAGGTTGCCGTACTGGTCGGCCGTGTCGGCGCGGATCAGGGCCACGTCCCCCTTGATCGCCTGTTCGAGCACGTGCTCGCGGCCATCGAAGACGCGCACTTCCTTGCCGCGGGTCAGGTCCGTGCCGACGCCCACGGGCGTGTAGAAAGCTGGAATGCCGGCACCCGCTGCGCGGATCGCCTCTGAGAACGTTCCCTGAGGCAGGCAGACCAGCTCGATCTTGCCGGCCTTCAGCAGCTTCTCGAACGGGGAGAGATCCTTGCCCTGGCCGCGTGCGGCGCTACAGATCACCTTGGCGACTTGGCCCGCTTCGATCAGTTCGTGCGTCAGGGAATAGCGGTGCGTCGCCGAGTTGACGACGAGCGTCAACTCCTTGGCGCCCTGTTCACGCAGGCCGCGTATCAGCGCATTCGGGAAGCCGGCGCCGCCGAAGCCGGAGATGAAGACGACCGAGCCGTCCTTAACGTCGGCGAGGGCTTCGGCGGCCGACGCCACCTGTTTGTCGATTGCCATGGTCCCGCCTTAGCCGATGTACTTCCAGTAGGTGTCCTTCTTCGTCACGTAGCCGTCGCGAAATTCCCAGAGATCGCAGCCGGCGTACTCGAACGGTGCGCCACCCACGGGCGTGCCGCGCACGACCCATTCCGAGATGGCCTTGGACTGATCGACGATCCAGTGGCGCATCTCCTCCCACCGCATGTCTGGGATCTGCTCGTAGCGGCTGCGGAGCACGTCACCGATCTCCGTCTTGCCGCGACAGACGCGGCCCTCCGGTGCCTGGGGGCCGCGCGCCATCCACCAGATGCCGTCGTCGGTGAAGTGCGAAACGATGTCCTCGACGTTGCGCCTGTTGAAGGCGTCCTGGATCTCGTCGAGCAAGGCGATCGTCACTTGGCGTTTCATGGCGCTCCCCGTTTGGCCGGTTCTTCGATCGGAGGGGAGCTTAGCGCGGGGTTCACGCGATGACAGCCTGAATCGCAAGGCGGCGGCTTGACGGGCGCGCGACGTGCCGCACAATCGCCGGCACGGCAATTTCAACGAGAGGACGCCATGCGCACGGTGAAGCTACGGACGGGCGAAAGGGTGCCGCAGCTCGGAGTTGGCACGTGGTACATGGGTGAGCGCAGCTCGGACCGGAAAGCGGAGGCGCAGGCCATTCGCGCGGCGGTGGACCTTGGCATGGCGCTGATCGATACGGCCGAAATGTATGGCGAGGGCGGCGCCGAGGAAGTCGTGGCAGACGCGGTCGCCGGCATTCGGGACAAAGTCTTCATCGTCTCGAAAGTCTATCCTCACAACGCCTCCCGCGCGGGCGCGATCGCGGCGTGCGAACGCAGCTTGAAGCGGCTTCGGACCGACTGTATCGACCTTTATCTCCTGCACTGGCGCGGGCGATATCCGCTCTCGGAGACCGTGGCGGCATTCGAGACATTGAGAGCCGACGGCAAAATCCGGCATTGGGGCGTATCCAATTTCGACGTCGACGACATGGAAGAATTGCGCGCCGTCGAGAACGGCGACCGCTGCGTCACGAACCAGGTGCTCTATCACCTTGGTTCGCGCGGCATCGACTTCGATCTCGTCTCCGATTGCGCCGAGAACGACGAGACGATCATGGCCTATTCGCCGCTGGGGCAGGGGGAGATCCTACGCAACGCGGCGCTGGGCGAGCTGGCGAAGAAGCATGGCGTGACGCCGGCTGCCGTCGCGATCGCATGGACCATGCGTCACCCTCACGTCATCTCCATTCCGAAGGCGGCGCGGCTGGCCCATGTGAGAGAGAATGCGGCAGCTGGCGATCTCATCCTGGATGCGGCGGATCTCGCCGCGCTCGACAAGGCATTCCCACCGCCGAGGCGCAAGCAGCCGCTGGGGATGCTGTGAGGGGATGAGCGCCGCAGCCGTTTGACCGGCGCCACCCAGCTGATATATCAGTTGGCATGGTGCGTTTCCGAAGCCGACTCTGCGGAGAAGGGGCGCCGGTCTGCGTGCCGAAATACGACAAGAACCGTGCCTTCGTTCGAGCACGGCGGGATCGCCAATCGCTGCCACGGAGGCAACGCCGATGAGATTGTCCGCTCAACAGATCGCTCAGTACGACCGGGACGGCTACCTGCATTTTCCCGAGTTCTTTTCGCCGGCCGAAGTCGATGCCATGCGCCGCGAGGTGGAGCGGGTTTCGCAGATCCAATGCGACATGGTTGTGCGCGAGGGATCGGAGCAGCGGCCCAAGGCGATGTTCCGAATGCACGAGAGCGACGGGCCGACAGCCTCGCCCGTGATGCATGCCGCCGTGCGCCTGCCGCGGACGCTGGGACTCGCACGGCAACTGCTGCGCGACGATGAGCTCTACCTCCACCACACCAAGGTGAACATCAAGGCTGCGATCGAAGGCTCGGTCTGGCCCTGGCATCAGGACTACGGATCGTGGGCCAACGACGGCATCGAGCGGCCGGACCTGTTGACGATCATGATCGGGCTCGATCCGGCGATCGAGCTCAACGGCTGCCTTTACTTCCTGCCGGGGAGCCATGTGCACGGCCGTGTCGATCCCTACTTCGATACGACCACGGCCTACAAAGTCTGGTCGCTGACCCCGGCGGACATGAAGAAGATGATCGCCGAGCACGGCGAGCCCGTCGCCATCACGGGCAAGGCTGGCTCGCTCACGGTGTTCGACTGCAACCTGATGCATGCGTCCGGCCACAATCTGTCCGCGCAAGACCGGTGGCAGGCTTATTTCTGCTACAACACGTGCGCAAACCGTCCCAAAGACGTGCCAAATCCGCGCGCCGACTGGGTACGCTCGCGCAACTGGAACCCCCTCGAGATCGGCCCGGACGACGGCATCACGCGTGCCGCTCTCGCGCCCGCCTGATCGCATCCGTAACGACCACCGAGCGAGATTTTGCATGATCACCGATCGCCAGAAGATGTTCCGCCAGGAGTACCGCTCGCGGATCATGGGCTTCTATGACGGCTACCTGCACATCGTGATCATCTACGCGATGGGAGCCGCGGCGTTCTATATCTACCTGCAGCACATCAGCGCGCCGACCTGGGTCGAGCTTCTGACGATCCCGCTGACGTTCCTGTTCACGAACATGTTCGAGTGGTTCGTGCACAAGCACATCATGCACCGGCCGATCAACGTCAAAGGTCTGCGTGCGGTGTACGAGCGGCACACGCTCAACCATCACCAGTTCTTCACCGACGAGGAGATGCGGTTCCGCGACCACAAGGACTGGCGCGTGACGGTGTTTCCACCCTATGCGCTGGTGGTGTTCATCCTCATGTCGCTGCCGGGCGCCGTGATCCTCGGCAACGTGTTCACGCCCAATGTCGGCTGGCTCTTCATGTGTGTGACGACGGGCATGTATCTCATCTACGAGTTCATGCACTTCTGCTGCCACGTGGACGAGAACTGGTTCGTGCGGAACTGTCCGTTCGTAAACACGCTGAGACGGCATCACACGGCTCACCACAATGCGCGTCTGATGATGGAGGTGAACATGAACCTCACCTTCCCGATCGCGGACTGGCTGATGGGAACGTCCGATCTCGACCGGGGGCTCGTCGGTCATCTGCTCAACGGCTACGACGACACGCACCTGAAGTCGAACCTGCGCGGACGGCCCAAGCGGCCCGACGAGGCTGCGGCGGCACCCATGGGCAACTATTGAGGGAGCCGCGCGACGCGGAGCGCATCATGCCCAACGACGTCAAGGCTATCGTCTCGCTGCTCACGATCCTGGTAGGGTTCGGGTTCGCACACTGGGAGCAGGCCAACGGCAAGCCGCATCTCTACTGGCTGGTCATCGGTCTTGCGGTGTTCTCGGTGTTCGCCATGTGGATCTTCCCCGAGGCCGGCGTGAAGAAGGGTGACATGCCGGCGAAGGACAAAGCGGACCGCTGAGCCGGCGAAGGTCCGGGCAGGCGGCTCTGTTTCAATTCGCACGGCTTTTCCGTCGGAATCCAGGACGTGTTGTTGTCGATGAGATCGCAACGCGTCATCACCACGCCGGATGGCGTGCTCATGCACACCTGCTCACCCAACATGTACCGACGGCCCGCGAAGCGGCAGCGACACGGGATGATCTGGCCGTCGCCATTGCGCATGCCTTGAAAGGGCGAGTCCAGGTAGTTGGGACGCATCTGGGGGGCGTCCGGTGACAAGACCGGGCTTTGCGCCATTGTCTTTGGGGCCAGCGTGCCGGCAAGCAAGACAATGACGGCTGCGGCCCGCATGCCTGCGCCGCCTCGAGAACGGAGCTGTCGCGTCGTTATCCCATGACATCAACATAGCATAGCCCGGCACCAGCGCGACGGGCAAAGTTCGGGCTGGGATTTCCGGCGCTCGCCAAGCGATCTTGGGCGGATATAGTGGGGCAAAGAGATCGGGCCAGGGAGGCATTGGCATGGAGTACCGTCCACTCGGTTGGACCGGCATTCGGACATCCGTTCTGTCGTTCGGTTGCGGTGCCGTCGGAGGCCTGATGACCAAAGGCGAACCGGAGGACCAGGAACGCGCCGTCGCACGAGCGCTCGAGATGGGCATCACCTATTTCGATACAGCGTCGATCTACGGGAACGGCACGTCGGAGGAGAACCTCGGGCGCATCCTCGCCAAGCTGAAGCCCGACGTGCTCGTGGCGACGAAGTTCCGGATGAAGCAGCACGAGCACGCCGACATCCCCAAGGCGATTCGTGGTTCGCTGGAGGCGAGCCTGAAGCGGATGGGCCTCGACAGCGTGGCGTTGTTCCAGTTGCACAACCGCGTCACGGCCGTATCGGGCGAGGATCAGCTCAGTGTGGAGGCGATCCTGGGCGACGTCGTGCCGACACTCCAGAAACTGCGCGACGAAGGGAAAATACGGCACTTCGGGATCACGGCGCTCGGCGAAACGCCTGCCCTACATCGCGTGGTCGCGTCGGGCGCGTTCGATACCGCGCAGATCTGCTTCAATGCGCTGAACCCGACGGCGGACGTGGCGGTTCCGGCCGGCTATCCCGCGCAGGATTACGAGCGGTTGATGCAAGCGGCCCACGACGGGGGTATGGGTACGATCGGCATTCGTGTTCTGGCGGGCGGTGCCCTCTCGGGCAGCGCGGAGCGTCACCCGCTCAACATGCAGAGCGTGGAGCCGATCGGGTCGGCGATGGATTTCGCTACGGATGTCACGCGTGCGCGGCGTTTCCAGCCGCTGCTCGACGCCGGTTACGCGGCGAGCCTGCCGGAGCTGGCATTGCGGTTCGCCATCGCGAGCCCGTCGCTGTCGACGACGCTCGTCGGTCTCGCCAACCTCGATCAGCTCGAGGCGGCTTTCTCGGCGGTGGAGAAGGGACCGTTGCCGCCAGAGGCTTTGTCGCGGCTCGAAAGCATCCGCAACGGTTTCACCGGCGAGCCCCGTTAGGGCCCGCCGGTATCACGGCATTCATACGGATCAGGCGGCGACGTAGCCGCCATCGACATTGTAGTTGGCGCCGCTGACGTAGGAGGCGCGGTCGGAGAACAGCCAGCACACCATCTCGGCGATCTCGTTCGCGGTGCCCATGCGCTTGAAGGGCGTGCTCGCCAGAATCTGATCGCCGCGCCGCGTCATGACTTCCTTTGTCATGTCCGTTTCGATGTAGCCGGGGCACACTGAATTCACGCGGATCCTGTCCGGCGCATATTCTATGGCGGCCGTTTTCGTCAGGCCGACCACGCCGTGCTTGGACGCGACATAGGCCGACGACGTGGGCAGGCCCACGAGACCGGCGATGGACGCCGTGTTGACGATAGAACCGCCGCCCTGAGCCAGCATCACCTCGATCTCGGCCCGCATGGCGAGCCAGACGCCCTTGAGGTTGACGGCGATCATGCGGTCGAAGGCTTCTTCGGACCATTCGGCCGTTCGCTGCCCCTTCGAACCGACCTGATAGCCTGCGATGCCGGCGTTGTTGAAGGCGGCATCGAGACGCCCGAACGCATCGACGGTTCGTTTTATCATGGCATTCACGTCGTCGGGTTTGGTGATCTCGACGGCGATGGCGATCGCCTGACCGCCCGCCTTGTTGATCTCCGCGACCGTGTCCTTGGCGCCGTCGACGTTCAGGTCGGCGACGGCGACGCGTGCGCCTTCCTTGGCCGACAGCACCGCCGCCGCGCGTCCGATGCCGCGCGCAGCGCCCGAGATCAAAACGGATTTGCCTTCCAACATGCCTGCCATTCGGTGTCCTCCATCATGCTTTTGGGCAGCATGATGCGACGAAGCCGTGCGGCGGTCCATGGGTGTGTATTGCTGGGACGTGTGCAATTCGGATCAGAGCAAAGCGCGCACGGTCAGAAAGAGCCCGACGAGGATGAGGATAGGGCCGCCGATGCGTGCCTGCGTTCCCCAGCGGGCGCGCCATTGTGACGACTTCTTCGGGTTGCTGGGATGTGCGGGAATGATGCCGTAGCCGATCAGGCTCGAGTAGATACCGAAGGCGAGTGGCACGAGGCCGTTCACGAGCGCGCTGTTGATTTGGGTCGCAAGAAACATCCGGCCTCGCTCTGCGTTTCTATGGCGTGCCGCGCATCCCCGATGCGCGGCACGTTACGTCATTCCGCGGCTTCCACCATGTCGACCCTCTCCACGCGAGCGGCGGAATACTTGAATTCCGGGATCTTGCCCATCGGGTCGAGTTGCGGATTGGTCAGCATGTTGGCCGGGGCCTCGGCGAAAGCGAAGGGGATGAACACCATGCCCTCGGCGATGTCGCGATCGGCGCGTGCTTTCAGGACGAGCGATCCACGCCTCGTCGTGACGCGAACGCGTGACCCCGGCGTAATGCCCATGCGCTCCATCTCCCGCGGGTTGAGGCCCGCGATCGCCTCTGGCTCGAGGAAATCGAGCGTGGCGGAGCGCCGCGTCATGCTGCCCGTGTGCCAGTGCTCGAGCATGCGGCCGGTGGTGAGCACCATCGGATATTCGGCGTCCGGGAGTTCATCGGGTGGACGCAGTTCGGTCGGCACGATCTTGGCCCGGCCCGAGGCTGTCGGGAACGACTGTGCGAAGATGATCTCGTTGCCGGGCTTGTCCGGTGCATCGCAAGGATAGGTCACCGCTTCTTCGCGCACGAGACGCTCCCAGGTGATGTTCCTCAGCGACGGCATGACTTGGGTCATCTCCGTGAAGACATCGGAGACATCGGCGTAGTTCCAAGGCAAGCCGATGCGCTGGGCGAGTTGCTGGATGAGCGCCCAGTCCGGCCTTGCTTCGCCCGGCGGCGGCACGACAGGGCGTGCGATCTGTACCTGCCGGTTCGTGTTGGTGAAAGTGCCCCACTTCTCGGCGTGCGCTGTGGCCGGCAGGATCACGTCGGCATGCCAAGCTGTCTCGGTCAGGAAAATATCCTGCACGACGAGATGCTCGAGATGGGCCAGCGATTCGCGCGCGTGCTGCACGTCGGGATCCGACATGGCAGGGTTTTCGCCGAGGATATACATGCCGCGGATCTCGTCCGCTGCAATGGCATGCATGATCTCGACCACGGTGAGGCCGCGCTTGGGATCGAGCGAAGCGCCCCAGAACGCTTCGTACTCGCTGCGGATCTGTGGGTTCTCGACGCTGCGATAGTCGGGGAACACCATCGGTATGAGGCCGGCGTCGGAGGCACCTTGCACGTTATTCTGCCCGCGCAAGGGATGGAGACCCGTGCCCGGGCGTCCGGTCTGACCGGTGGTGAGAGCCAGTGCGATGAGGCAGCGCGCATTGTCGGTGCCGTGGGTGTGCTGGGAGACGCCCATGCCCCAGAAGATGATCGAGCGTTCCGAACGGGCGTAGAGGCGCGCGACCTCGCGGATGGTCGTGGCGGGGATGCCGCAGATGTCCTGCATGGCCTCCGGCGAGAAGTTCTCGATGCTCTTGGCGAGGGCCTCGTAGCCTTCGGTCATCGCCTGGATGTACTGCGTGTCGACCAAGCCTTCGGTGATGATCGTGTGCAGCATGGCGTTGAGCAGCGCCACGTCACGCCCGGGCGTGAACTGCAGCACGTGGCTGGCGTAGCGCGAGATGCCCTGGTTCTGGCCGCGCGGATCCATGACGATCAGCTTGGCGCCACGCTTGGCGGCGTTCTTCAGGAACGTCGCTGCGACGGGATGGTTCTCGGCCGGGCGGGCCCCGATGACGATGATGCAATCGGAATCCTTGGCTGCCGTGAACGGGGCGGTGACGGCGCCGGAGTTCAGGCCTTCCATCAGTGCCGCGACGGACGAGGCATGGCAGAGGCGCGTGCAGTGGTCGACGTTGTTGGTGCCGAAACCTTGCCGGATGAGCTTCTGGAAGAGATAGGCTTCCTCGTTGGAGCACTTGGCCGAACCGAAACCTGCCAGACCCTTGCCGCCATGCTTGTCGTGGATGGCCTTCAACCCCGCCGCGGCCTTGTCGAGAGCTTCTTCCCACGTCGCTTCGCGGAAGTATTTGCCGATCTCTTCGCGCCGGATCTGGAGGTTGGCATCCTTGGGCACGCCATCGCGTCGGATCAGCGGCTTCGTGAGGCGATCCTTATGGTGGATGTAGTCGAAGCCGAAGCGGCCTTTGACGCACAGCCGGTTCTCGTTGGCGGGTCCATCCCGGCCGTCGACGTAGAGGATCTTGTCGTCCTTGACGTGGACCTTGGTCTGGCAGCCGACGCCGCAGTAGGGGCAAAGCGTATCGACCGAGCGCGTTTCGAAAGCGACGCGTTTCTGCGTGGTCTTGTCGAGCAGGGTGGATTCCATGAGCGCCCCTGTCGGGCAGACCTGGACGCACTCACCGCAGGCCACGCACGTGGACTCGCCCATGCCCTTGTCGAAATCGAACACGACCTTGGAGCCATGGCCTCTGTAGGCCATGCCGATCACGTCGTTCATCTGCACCTCGCGGCAAGCGCGCACACACAGGCCGCAGTTGATGCAGGCGTCGAGGTTGACGGAGATGGCCGCGTGTGTGGTGTCGGACGCGGGCTTGTGGCCCTTGGGCAGGCGGCCGGCGGGCTTCACGCCCATGGTATCGATCCACTGCCAGAACTTCGATGCGGGATCGTGGCTCTCCTCGCGTGCCGGCTGGTCCGCAGCCAGCAGTTCGAGCACCATTTCCTGGGACTTGCGTGCACGCTCGGATGCGGTCTTCACCTTCATGCCGGGCGCGGGTTTGCGCTGACAGGAGGCGGCCAGAACGCGCTCGCCCTCGATCTCGACCACGCAGGCGCGGCAGTTGCCATCGGCCCGGTAGCCGGGAGCGGGATGCCAGCACAAATGCGGGATGGTGGTGCCTTGACGCTGGGCGGCCTGCCAGATCGTCTCGCCAGGCTCGGCCGTGACCTCGCGGCCATCCAATGTGAACGTGATCTTCTGGTTCATTTCGACCTCGACGCTGTATAGCCGCGCAGCCGCGCGTAAGCGTGCCGTTGCTCTTGCGACAGGATCGCGTGCGTTTCGATATGTGCTTCGAGATGCGCGACGCGTTTCTCCGCGCGGCGACTGTCTGCTTCCTGAACTGCCCGCGCGACGGTTGCAGCGTCCGCCGTTCCGGATCTGAACACACGATCGAGCCGCTTTTCGGCCTCGATGTAGGCAGCACCCGCCGTCTGTGCACGGGCAAGCATGCGGTCGAAGACCGCCTTCACGTCCCTTCGCTGACTATCTGTCAGGCTAAGCTCGCCCGCCAGCTCCAACACATGCATCGGACCGGGATAGCCGTTCAGTTCCGCTGGCCGCGCATAGCCGAGGCCTCGCCCTTGCCGATGGAGCTCCGCTTCCTCGTCGGAAAAGGAGCTGACCTCGCGCGACTGCTGACCCGCATACTGTTGATGATGGGCCGCCATGCCGGAGCCGGACCCCGATCCGCTGCCTTTGTGCTGAGCCAGACCGCCCGCCGCGCCGAGACCCACCAGCCCCGTGGCCGTGAGGAGTACAACCAAGGCCGACTTCATCCGATATCCTCCGGAAAATAGCGGATGACGCTGCGTAGCGGATTGGGCGCGGCCTGTCCGAGACCGCAGATCGAGGCATCGGACATGACCTGGCACAAGTCGGCGAGCACGTCCTTATCCCATTTGCCGCTCGCCATCAGCGCGACGGCTTTCTCGGTACCCACGCGGCACGGCGTGCATTGGCCGCAGCTCTCGTCCTCGAAGAAGCGCATGAGGTTGAGAGCCACGTCCTTCATGTCGTCCTTGTCGGAGAGAATGACGACAGCATGGCTGCCCACGAAACACCCGTGCTTTTCGAGCTGGCCGAAATCGAGCGGGATATCCGCCATCGCCGCGGGCAGGATGCCGCCGGACGCGCCGCCGGGCAGGTAGCCCTTGAAGGCGTGGCCGTCCGCCATGCCGCCGGCAAGATCGATGAGATCGCGCGCTGTTGAGCCGGCAGGTGCCAGGATGACCCCCGGATTTCGAACGCGCCCGGAAACGGAATAGGAGCGGAAGCCTTTGGCGCCGTTCTTGCCCTGGGAAGCGAACCATTCTGCGCCGTTGGCGAGGATCTTCGGGATCCAGTAGAGCGTCTCGACATTATTGACGAGCGTCGGCCTTTCGAAGATGCCAACCTGCGCGACGTAGGGCGGGCGATGGCGCGGCAGACCGCGTTTGCCCTCGATGGACTCGATCATCGCGGATTCCTCTCCGCAGATGTAGGCGCCGGCGCCGCGGCGGATCGAGACCTTGGTGTGCTTGGTGAGGCCTGCGGCCTCGATCTTCTGCAGCTCCGCTTCGAGGATCTTCAGCACGGCGGGATATTCGTCGCGCATGTAGACGAATACTTCCGCCGCCTCGACCGCCCAGGCGGCGATCAGCATGCCTTCGAGGAACTGGTGAGGATTGCTTTCCAGGTAGTGCCGGTCCTTGAACGTACCGGGTTCGCCCTCGTCTCCGTTGACGGCCATCAGGCGTGGTCCCTTTTCGGCGCGCACGAGGCTCCACTTGCGGCCGGTGGGAAAGCCCGCGCCGCCGAGACCGCGCAGTCCACCGTCCGACAGCGTCTTGATGACGTCATCCGCCGTAAGGTTGCCGGAGAGGCAGGACCGGAGCGTCTCGTAGCCGCCTGCCGTCCTATAGGCCTCGAGGGATCTGTAGGATGGCATCTCGGGTTCGGTCGCTCCGTCGGCGGCGAGATCCTTGACGCCGGCAAAGGTCGCGTGGGGCACGTGACGGTGCCCGACCTCGCAGACGGGGGCCGTATGGCAGGCTCCCATGCACGGTGCCCGCACAACACGCACGCCCGCCATGTTCTCCGCCTGCAACTCTTCCAGAAGTCGTTCAGCGCCTGCCAACTGGCACGAGAGGCTGTCGCAAACGCGGATGGTGACGGGGGCGGGGCGCGGGGCCCCATCGGGCACGACATCGAAATGCGCGTAGAACGTCGCGACCTCGTAGACCTCGGCCATCGGGATGCGCATCAGTTCGGCGAGACCGTGCAGATAGCCCGCCGGAAGGCAATGCTCGGCGTCCTGGATCTTGTGAAGGTACTCGATGAGCAAAGCGCGCTCGTATGGTCCGGGACCGATCAAGGCCACGACGGCCGCGCGCTCGGCATCCGCGAGAACGCGGCCCTTCGGTGTCGTCGGTGTCTTGCGCCGGCCGGCACCTGGGTGAACGGATTTCGACGATGCGGCACCGTTCGGCGCCTTGCTCGGTGAATTCGCACTCATCTGCTCGAGGCTCTCCTCCGCGCGGCGATTTCGTTATCGGCAATCGCCAGCTCATGATTTGGCATACCATATGCCAAAGCACGTGCTACGTTCAAACGGATTGCGTTTCGGTTGCAGCGCGCCGGCCAGGCTGAGGCCAAGTCCCAGCATGGCCGGTTTTGCTTGCGCACGGACGTGTGCGGCATGTAACCGTAGCGCGATTTCCGGGGCCGTCCCAGGGGATAGAGCAGCGAAGATGCTCGAAGCCGCTCGAAGGGCGCGCACTCAATCAAGCGCTCGCGCACGACAGAGGGAGCCAAAATGCTGACGGTGCTGGCCCAGACGATGGACTTTTTCGGGGATTTGTCGCCGGCGGAGTTCTGGTCCGCCTTCGGTCAGATCATGCTGATCGACCTCATCCTGTCGGGCGACAACGCCGTCGTCATCGCGCTCGCCTGTCGATCGCTTCCGCCAAGCCAGCGCAAGATGGGTGTCATCCTGGGTGCGGGCGTGGCGATCGGCATGCGTATCGCATTCACGATCATTGCCACGAAGCTTCTCGGCATTCCCGGATTGATGAGCATCGGCAGCCTGCTGCTCTTCTGGATCGCAGTGAAGCTGCTGGTCGAGGATAGCGACGAGAAGGACATCAAGGACTCCAGCAACATCTGGGGTGCGGTTCGTACCATCGCGATCGCGGATCTCGTGATGAGCCTCGACAATGTCGTCGCCATCGCCGCCGCCGCCAAGGGGCACTGGGGGTTGATTCTGATCGGTCTGGCCGTGACGATGCCGCTCATCATTTCCGGCGCCACGTTGGTGATGTGGCTGCTGACCCGCATGCCCTACCTGGTCTGGGTTGGCGCGGGGCTGCTCGGTTGGATCGCGGGTGAACTCATCGTCAGTGATCCGGCGATCGTGTCCGTCATCGAAGGCGTCAACAAGTCCTGGCTGCGTGTCGGTGAAGGAGCAGAGGCGGGCAGAACGGTCGTGTTGCCAGTGATCAAGTACGGCGCAGCGGTAGCCGGTGCTGCACTGGTGGTTGTCTTGGGCATCATCTTGAGACGCAGGCAGGCGGAGGCCGAGGCGACGCACGGGTGAGGCGATGCCTCGCGCGGCCGCGGAGGGCTTCCGCAGGGGACTACGGTCGACATTCGAACTGTAGAAATGAAAAGGGCGGCCGCGCGGCCGCCCTTGTCGTTCCTGGTGTTCGTGTCACGGCTTGGCGACCAGGCAGTGCCCCGCGCCGCGCACTTTTCACCCGAGCCCCAACATCGACTCCAGCGGCCCTTTGGGCAGCGGGACGAGGAACCAGCGTTCGAACATGAAGAAGAAGGCCAGGGGAACGCCGATGCCGACCAGGATGGCTTTGAAGAGGCCTTCCTTGCCGAACAGGACCATGAAAAGCGCGATGAAGATGGCGGAAGCGACGTAGATTCCCAGCTTCGGCACGCGCACGGGGCCGAGGCCGAAGCCGCCAACGAACGCGACATACAGAATCGCCGGTACCACGATCGTCAAAACGCGCCCCATTGCCGGCACGGTCGTGAACGGTCCACGCAGGCGCCAGTCGTCGCCGATAACCGCATGGACGAGGTTCATGATGCTTGCGATCGCCATGACGGCCGCAATGTAGAAGGGAAAATATCCCGGGGCGGGGCCTTCGCCCTCGAGCCAGCCAAAGCCGAGGTCGACGGAACCATACAGAAAGACCGCCGATGCGCCGAGGAAGATCAGCGCCGTCACGATCTCCAATGTACGCGTGGAGACCAACGGTCTGCCTTCGAGTGCTTCTTCGTTGTCGCTCATTCCTGAAAGCTCGATCGGAGTTCTTTGCGATGCGGTAGCGAGGACGATCCGAACGCGCCGGGAGGCCCGTTCGGATCGCGGGGCTGGACAGGAATTACTTGCCCTTGGCGAGGAAGCCCGCCTCTTTCATGAGGTTGTAGTGAAGCTTGTCGGCGTCCTCGACCCACTTCTTGAACGCGTCCCCGGCCATGAACGTGTCGTTGAAGGCGCCCTTTTCCATGAACTCCTTCCAGTCGCTGGTTGCGCGGACTTTCTGGAAAAGATCGACGTAGAAGGCGACTTCCTCAGGCTTCACGCCGCCGGGCATGAAGATGCCCCGCAGCATCTGGTACGTGACGTCGACGCCGCTTTCCTTGCAGGTCGGAATGTCACTCCAGGCCATCGTGTCGGTGACCTTCTTCGTGTACGTGGAGCGCTTCGCGTCGAAAATGCACAATGGGCGGAGATTACCTGCCCGCCACTGCGCGACGGCCTCGATCGGGTTGTTGACGGAACTGTCGATGTGCTTGCCGGTCAGCTGGACCGCGACCGTTCCGCCGCCTTTGAAGGGGATGTAGGTGAACTTCTTGGGCGCCGTGATCCGCTCCAGCGCGACGGTGATGATCTGGTCCTCCTGCTTGGAGCCGGTGCCTCCCATCTTGATCTTGCGCGTTTCACCGCTCTTGACCGCGGCAATGTATTCGCTTGCGGTTTTGTAGGGCGTTTGAGCATTCACCCAGAGAACGAACTGGTCGAGTGCCAGCATGGAGACCGGTGTCAAATCCTTCCACGAAAACGGTACGCCGGTCGATAGCGGCGTTGTGAAGAGGTTCGACAGCGTGATGATGATGTGGTGCGCGTCGCCCGACGACTTCTTGACCTCCAGGAAACCCTCAGCCCCCGCGCCGCCGCCCTTGTTGACGACGACCATGGGCTGTTTCATGAGGTTGTTCTTGGTGATGACGCCCTGGATGAAGCGGGCCATCTGATCGGCGCCGCCGCCGGTGCCGGCCGGGATGATGAATGTCACCGGCTTGGTCGGCTCCCATGCGGCTGCCGGGGTCGCGATAGCGGCGGCCAGCGCGATACCGGCCAAACCTGCCTTGGCGAGCGCGCGGCTGGCCGCGCGATGTGTAACGCCTGCGGTCTTTGTCATTTCGTTTCCTCCCTGGAGCACGATGCTCGTCACATCGCCACGTGGTCACCCGTGTGTCGGTCTTTGCGTTTTCAGGTCGCACGGACCAGACCCCCGGTGCGCATCTTGATCCATCCGAACAGCGGCCAAACCAGCATGAGCGCGCCCAGCGACATGATCGTGGCGACGAGGCCATTCGACCAGAAGATGGACAGGCTTCCCTGGCTGAGAAGCATGGCCTGCCGGAAAGACTCCTCAGCCTTGTCGCCGAGCACGATCGCCAGAACCAGCGGCGGCAGCGGATAGCTGAGTTTGGAGAGGACGTAGCCAAGCACGCCGAAGACGAGCATCAGCCACACGTCGAACATCGAGTTGTGGACCGTGTAGGCGCCGATGGCGCAGATCACGAGGATGACGGGTGCGATCACCGAGAAGGGAATGCGCAGGATGGCGGCGAAGATGGGAACGCAGGTGAGAACGACCGCAAGCCCCACGATATTGCCGAGGTACATCGAGGCGATGAGCCCCCAGACAAAGTCTTTCTGCTCGGTGAAGAGCAATGGACCGGGCTGGAGCCCCCAGATCAGAAGGCCACCCAGCAACACGGCGGCGGTGGGGGATCCTGGAATGCCGAGTGTGAGCATAGGCAGCAGGGCGCTGGTTCCGGCCGCGTGTGCCGCGGTTTCTGGGGCCACGACGCCCTCGATCTCTCCCTTGCCGAAGTTGTCGCCATTCTTGGAGAAGCGCTTGGCAAGGCCGTAGCTCATGAACGAGGCCGGCGTCGCGCCGCCCGGCGTGATGCCCATCCAACATCCGATGATGCAACTGCGCAGCGACGTCACCCAATAACGCGGCAGTTGCTTCCAGGTTTCGAGCACCGCGTTGAGGCGCAGCTTGGCGTTGGCTCCCTGGAAATGCAGACCGCTTTCCATGGACGCGAGAATCTCGCCGATGCCGAATAGCCCGATAACCGCGATGAGGAAATCGAAGCCGTTCAGCATTTCGTCGTATCCGAAGGTGAAGCGCAGTTGACCCGTCACCTGGTCCAATCCCACCGCAGCGAGCGAGAAACCCAGGCACATGGAGGCGAGCGTCTTCCATGGGCTCGCCTTGCTCATGCCGACGAAGCTGGCAAACGTGAGGAAAAAGACTGAGAAGAACTCGGCCGGGCCGAACTGCAGAGCGAACTTGGCCACCAGCGGGGCGAGAAAAGTGATCAGGATCACCGCCACCAGGGCGCCGACGAAGGATGACGTGAAGGCCGCGGTCAACGCCTCATCGGCCTTGCCGCGTTGTGCCATCGGGTGCCCGTCGAACGTGGTGGCGACCGACCACGGTTCGCCCGGGATGTTGAACAGGATCGACGTGATGGCGCCGCCGAACAAGGCGCCCCAATAGATACACGAGAGCATGATGATCGCCGACGTCGGCGGCATCGAGAACGTGAGCGGCAGCAGGATAGCGACGCCGTTTGCGCCGCCTAGGCCGGGTAGCACGCCGATGATGACACCGAGCAGGATGCCGATGAGCATCAGGAGCAGATTGAAAGGCGTTAGAACGACGGCAAATCCGTGCAACAACGAGGCGATTTCTTCCACGCCGCGTCCCCTCCCTATGGGCGGGCGCGTAGCGTCATTCGATGCGCACGCGGCCGCCTGACGAAGCAGTTTTCCTGCCTGGACGTATCGGTTGCCGGCAGCCATGGGACGATCGCGCCGCGGTCTGCAGCCACGTACAACGATGCATCCGCTCATGTCCCTCCCGTCGTTGCGGGAGGAGGCCGCTGGTGGTGCGTTGCGCGTTCACGCGCATACGAATTCGCTATGGCATACCATATACCGCAGAAGCTGCATGACAAGCGGCACGCGCCATCTAGGTCTAAAGTTCAAGCGCTGCCGCCAATACGATTGCCGGCGTGCGCGTCTCTGGTGTATGGTATACCAGAAACCAGACGGATCCGGTCGTTCAGCAGATGCCCGACAACGTGCTCAAGATACAGCCGATCGCAGAAGGCCAGAGTCTGAAGGCTCGGGCCTACGACGCGCTGAAGTCCGCCATCATGCACATGAACATCTATTCGTCGGATGCAGTGCTGAAGCTCGACGAGCGCGATCTTTCGCTTCGTTTCGGTGTGAGCCGCACGCCGCTGCGTGAAGCCTTGGCTCAGCTGGACTCCGAGGGGCTGGTGCGTATCGCGCCGCGGCGTGGCATCTTCATCGTCCGCAAGACGAAGGCCGAGATCCTCGACATGATCACGGTCTGGGCGGCGCTGGAGAGCATGGCCGCGCGGCTCGCGACCCAAGTTGCCACGGACGAGGAGTTGAGGGGACTGCACGATCTGGTCGACGTCTTCTCCACGGACGAAGTCGCTCGCAAGATGGGCGAGTATTCCGACGCCAACATCAAATTCCATCAGGCCATCATCGGGCTCAGCCGCTGCCCCCTCATCGGCAAGCTGACCGACGATCTCTTCTTCCACGTGCGCGCCATCCGACAGCGCACCATCTTCGAGCAGGACCGTGCGCGCCGGTCCATCGTCGATCACAAGGAGATCGTGAACGCGCTCGAGGAGCGCCACGCGGAGCGGGCGGAACGGCTCGTTCGCGAGCATACGCTGCGGTTGAGGGAACACGTCGACCGCTACGTCAGCCTCGATTGACCACACCTTTCGAACTTTCCAGCGGGAGGCCCAAGTCTCGGGCCTCCGCGAGAAGAAACCTGACCCAATCCAGGGCCAACCGGGAGAGAAAGAGAAATGTCGTCCGAAGCCCAATCCGACACACAGAATCTGACGGATGGTTTCCATCTGGTTCTCGATGCTCTGAAACTGAATGGCATCAACACCATCTATGGCGTTCCGGGCATTCCGATCACCGATCTGGGGCGGATGGCGCAGGCGCAAGGCATGCGCGTGATCGCGTTCCGTCACGAGCAGCACGCAGGTTATGCCGCCAGCATCGCCGGCTACCTGACACAGAAGCCGGGCGTCTGCCTCACCGTGTCGGCGCCAGGGTTCCTGAATGGCCTCACGGCGCTCGCACATGCCACGACCAACTGCTTTCCGATGATCCTGATCTCCGGATCCTCGGAGCGTGAGATCGTCGATCTGCAACAGGGCGATTACGAGGAGATGGACCAGCTCGCGGTGGCCAAGACGGTGTGCAAGGCCGCCTATCGCGTGCTGCATGCGCAGGACATCGGAATTGGTATCGCGCGCGCCATCCGTTCGGCCGTTTCCGGCCGTCCCGGCGGCGTCTATCTCGATCTCCCGGCCAAACTCTTCGGGCAGGTCATGGACGCGGCCGCGGGCGCCAAGTCGTTGGTCAAGGTCGTCGATGCGGCGCCGCGCCATATCCCGGCACCCGAGGCGATCGATCGCGCCATGGCCCTGCTGAAGGGCGCGAAGAAGCCGCTCATCATCCTCGGCAAGGGTGCCGCCTACTCGCAGGCTGACGACGATATCCGCGCTCTTGTCGAGAAAACGGGCATTCCGTATCTCCCCATGAGCATGGCGAAAGGCCTTCTGCCCGACACACATCCGCTCTCCGCCGGCGCAACACGGTCGATGGTGCTCAAGGAGGCGGACGTCGTCATGCTGATCGGCGCACGTCTGAATTGGCTTCTCAGCCACGGCAAAGGCAAGACGTGGGGCGCTGCGGGAACGCAGAAGTTCATTCACGTCGACATCTCGCCCACCGAGATGGACAGCAACGTCGAGATCGCCGCACCCGTCGTCGGCGACATCGCTTCGACCGTCGCTGCGATGCTGTCGCACGTGGGCGCGGACTGGCAGAAGCCCGTCGACTGGAGCACCGCCGTTCGCGCAAAAGCCGACGCCAACATTCAGAAAATGGCGCCGCGTCTTCAGAACAACAACAACCCGATGGACTACCACGGGGCGCTGGGCGCGCTGCGCAACGTCATCAAGGAGCGGCCGGACACGATACTCGTCAACGAGGGCGCCAACACGCTCGATTTCGCGCGCAGCATCATCGACATCTACGAGCCGCGCAAGCGCCTTGACGTGGGCACCTGGGGCGTGATGGGCATCGGCATGGGCTATGCGATCGCGGCTGCGATCGAGACCGGAAAGCCGGTGCTCTCCGTCGTGGGCGACAGCGCCTTCGGCTTCTCGGGCATGGAGATCGAGACGGTGTGCCGGTACAAGCTGCCGGTCTGCGTGGTGGTCTTCAACAACAACGGGATCTATCGCGGCACCGACGTCAACCCCGGCGGCGACGACCCCGCGTGGACGACCTTCGTCAAGGATTCCCAATACGAGCTGATGGCCAAAGCATTCGGCGGCGTCGGCGTGCGGGTCACCTCGCCCGACGAATTGACACGCGCGGTCAACGAGGCGATCGCGTCGGGTAAGCCGACACTCGTCAATGCCATCATCGACGAGAAGGCTGGAACGGAAAGCGGCCGCATCGGCAATCTCAATCCGCAGAGTGTGGTCGGCAAGAAAGCCTGATCCATCCAACGGCCAGAATTTTCGAGGAAGGAGACACCCGCATGTCAAAGGCTCTTCAAGGGGTCCGGATACTGGACTTCACGCACGTGCAGTCCGGTCCGACATGCACGCAGCTGCTGGCTTGGTTCGGCGCGGACGTCATCAAGGTGGAGCGGCCCGGCACGGGCGACATCACGCGCGGCCAGCTGCAGGACATTCCGAAGGTGGACAGCCTCTATTTCACGATGCTGAACCACAACAAGCGCTCGATCACCCTCGACACCAAGAATGCCAAAGGCAAGGAAGTGCTCGAGCGACTGATCAAGAGTTGCGACGTTCTCGTGGAGAATTTCGGTCCAGGGGTGCTGGATCGCATGGGTTTTCCCTGGGAGACCATCCACAAGCTGAACCCGCGCATGATCGTCGCGTCGATCAAGGGGTTCGGTCCGGGGCCCTACGAGGACTGTAAGGTCTACGAGAACGTGGCGCAGTGCACGGGCGGTGCCGCGTCGACCACGGGTTTCCGCGAAGGGCCGCCGCTCGTTACAGGCGCGCAGATCGGCGATAGCGGCACGGGGCTGCACCTCGCGCTGGGCATCGTTACCGCGCTCTACCAGCGCACGCATTCCGGCAAGGGGCAGCGCGTGACGTGCGCGATGCAGGATGGCGTGCTCAATCTGACGCGCGTGAAACTGCGCGACCAGCAGCGGCTGGCGCACGGCCCGCTCACCGAGTACAGCCAATATGGCGAAGGCGTCCCCTTCGGCGATGCGGTGCCTCGGGCCGGTAACGACAGCGGCGGCGGCCAGCCGGGCCGCATCCTGAAGTGCAAAGGCTGGGAGGCCGATCCCAACGCCTACATCTACTTCATCACGCAGGCGCCGGTCTGGGAGAAGATCTGCGACGTCATCGGCGAACCGACGTGGAAGACCGATGCCGACTTTGCCACACCCAAGGCGCGCCTGCCCCGGCTGAACCAGATCTTCGAGCGGATCGAGGCTTGGACGATGACCAAGACCAAGTTCGAAGCGATGGAGATCCTAAATAAGTACGATATTCCCTGCGGCCCAATTCTCTCGATGAAGGAGCTCGCGGAGGACCAGTCGCTGCGCAAGACCGGTACCGTGGTCGAAGTGGATCATCCCACGCGCGGCAAGTATTTGTCCGTCGGCAATCCGATCAAGCTTTCGGACTCTCCCGCCGAAGTGAAGCGCTCGCCACTGCTCGGCGAACATACGGACGAGATCCTGAGCGAGGTGCTGCAGTATTCGGATGAGGAGATCGCAGCGATCAAGTCGTCGGGCGCTACCGAGCCGCCGCCGAAGAAGGCTGCCGCCGAGTAACGATAATGGCAGGGGGGCTATCGCTCCCCTTCGTCACAACTGCAGTCGATCATAGGTTAGCATGCTCAATCGACGTGGCTGAAGCCACGCGAGGGAGCGGGAGGAAACACTGATGCGTATCGTCGTTCACGGCCAGGATGCCTTCGGAAAGGCGGTTCTGGAGAAGCTGCTCGCCCGCGGCGAGAATGTCGTCGCGGTCTGTTGTGCGCCGGACAAGCCGGGCCGCGCGGAGGATCCGCTCAAGGTCTTCGCGCTGGAGAAGGGCTTGCCCGTACACCAGCCCAAGAGCTGGAAGACGCCGGAAGCGCTCGAGCTCATGAAGAGTTTCGACGCCGACGTCTGCATGATGGCCTATGTGCTTCTGTTCGTGCCGCAGCCGGTGCTCGATGCGCCGCGGCTCGGTACCTTCCAGTATCATCCCTCCTTGTTGCCCGATCATCGCGGGCCGTCGTCCATCAACTGGCCGATCGCCATGGGCAAGACGAAGACGGGTCTCACGATCTTTTGGCCGGACGAGGGGCTCGACGAGGGGCCGATCCTCATGCAGAAGACCGTGGACATCGGCCCCGACGAGACGCTCGGTGATGTCTACTTCAAGAAGCTGTTCCCGATCGGCGTCGATGCGATGATCGAGAGCCTCGATCTCGTGAAGGCCGGCAAGGCGCCCAAGATCGATCAGGGCCTCAAGCAAAATCCGAAGCTGGGATCCTACGAGAGCTGGTTCAAGAAGGATTTCGCCGAGATCGATTGGGCCAAGCCCGTCGCCGAAATCTACAACACCATTCGCGCGGCAAATCCCGCGCCTGGAGCTTGGTCGACGATCAAGGGCCAGAAGGTCGACATCTATGACAGCGGTCGCGCCGACGGTTCGGGGAAGGCCGGCGAAATCGTCGCGATTTCCGAAGCTGGCGTTACCGTGGCGGCCAATGGCGGCCGCATTCTGATCAAGCGCGTGCGTCCGGCCGGAGGTCAGAAGATCGCCGCGGCAGAATGGGCGAAGACCGCTGGCATCGCGGTTGGCGATGCGTTCGCTGCGCCGGCGCCGAAAGCCGTCGAGACCGACAAGAAGGCATCAGGAGAAAGCAAAGTGGCCGTCAGATCCGACATCGAGATCGCCCGCGACGCAAAGAAAAAGCCAATTCTGGACGTCGGCGGGAAGCTGGGCATCGCGCCCGAGCACTTGTTGCCGTTCGGTCATGACAAGGCGAAGATCTCGGCGGACTTCATCAAGTCCCTGGAAAGCCGCAAGGACGGCAAACTGATCCTCGTGACAGCGATCAACCCTACCCCGGCGGGCGAGGGCAAGACGACGACGACGGTCGGCCTCGGTGACGGTCTCAACTACATCGGCAAGAAGGCCGTGATCTGCCTGCGCGAGCCCTCGCTCGGCCCCTGCTTCGGCGTCAAGGGAGGCGCCGCAGGAGGCGGCTATGCCCAGGTCGTGCCGATGGAGGACATCAACCTCCACTTCACCGGCGACTTCCACGCCATCACGTCGGCGCACAACCTGCTGTCGGCAATGATCGACAACCACATCTATTGGGGCAATGCGCAGGGTATCGATCAACGCCGCGTGAGCTGGCGGCGGGTCATGGATATGAACGATCGCGCGCTGCGCGAGATCGTGTGCTCCCTCGGCGGCGTCGCCAACGGCTTTCCCCGAGAGGCCGGGTTCGATATCACGGTGGCCTCGGAAGTGATGGCCATCCTGTGTCTCGCCAACGACCTCAAGGATCTCGAGAAGCGGCTGGGCGACATCATCATCGGCTATCGTCGGGATCGTTCACCGGTGTACTGCCGTGACATCAAGGCGGACGGGGCCATGACGGTGCTGCTCGCCCAGGCGATGCAGCCGAACCTCGTGCAGACACTGGAGAACAACCCGGCGCTGATCCACGGCGGGCCGTTCGCCAACATCGCGCACGGCTGCAATTCCGTCATTGCCACCAAGACCGCGCTGAAGCTCGCCGACTATGTCGTCACCGAGGCCGGGTTCGGCGCGGACCTAGGGGCGGAGAAGTTCTTCGATATCAAATGCCGCAAGGCGGGTCTCAAGCCGGCCGCCGCCGTGATCGTGGCGACGATCCGCGCCCTCAAAATGAACGGTGGCGTGAAGAAGGAGGACCTCGGCAAGGAGAATGTCGAAGCCGTCCGCAAGGGCCTCGACAACCTGGGCCGTCACATCGAAAACGTGAAGAGCTTCGGCGTCCCCGCTGTCGTCGGCATCAACCACTTCATCACCGACACGGACGCAGAAGTGGCCGTGGTGATGGAGTATGTGAAGTCTCTGGGCTCGGAGTGCTTCCTCAACAAGCACTGGGGTGAAGGCGGCAAGGGCATCGCTGCGATGGCCAAGCGCGTCGCGGAGATCGCGGACGGCGGTACGGCGGACTTCAAGCCGCTCTATCCGGACGACATGGGCCTGTTCGATAAGATCGAGACCATCGCCAAGAAGATCTATCGTGCAGGACAGGTTTCCGCCGACAAGTCGGTGCGTGACCAGCTCAAGGCGAAGGGCTGGGTGGTGGAAGACACGGCGAAAGGG